>ERZ1292623.50-Hain-H51-01um-R1-50-length-123737-cov-19_pt1 | contig 123737 bp, 123 predicted proteins | sample MGYA00564398_ERZ1292623 | MGnify/ENA primary metagenome ERZ1292623 (study PRJEB36523, sample SAMEA6512633) | groundwater metagenome | collected 2019-01-07 | study: AquaDiva: Metagenomics assemblies of 32 groundwater samples
GAACTGGGGACCTTCGCTTTACAAAAGCGTTGCTCTACCAACTGAGCTAAGGTGGCAACATAAACTTAAAAATCTTCCTTTTATGTGTCCGTCACTGTACCAATTTTCATTCATCTTTGCAAACAAAAAAAGCGCTTTCTTGCGCCACGAATTTGCATTTTGAATTATTAATCCTCAAGAACAAATTTCAAACTTTGAATTTATTTTTCCGAGATCCTCCTCAAATAGAACGAGGCGCCATGATCACTTATCTCACCACGACCACGAACAGCATCCATAATCTTCTTGCCATGAGGATTCGCCAAAAAAGACGACTTGATCTCAACATAAACATTGCGGATGCGAACCAAAACGTGTACAGCTATCCAATGAGCCAAAGCGACAAAAGTGTGCCTATTGACATAAGAGGATGATTTCCTAATATTGGCGAAAATAGAATGAAAGAAATGGTCACTTCCACGGCTAAGGCGGGAGATAATGCACGGCTTACTGGTCTTGACTTCGTGGCGCTTCAAAAGAACCATCACAATGATAGCTATTAACGAGACGTAAAATATGGCTATAAGAGTATACATAATTGTGGATTTGGGAGTTAGAATTTTAGATCCTAGAATAACTATACCTGTACCTAATATTACTATTCTAACATCTAATACCCAAAAACCCTATCCTAATTTTCTAACACCTTAAACCTCCTGAATCTGGCAATTGCGATCTTTTCACCAAATTTTTGAACTGCGCCATCAATCAAACCCTGAATAGTTACTTCAGAACTTTTGATAAATGGTTGATTGAGCAAAACCATTTCTGAAAAATAAGTATCAAGCTTGCCAGCAAGAATCTTGTCTTTCATGGCTATCGGCTTATCTTTGACCTCTTCCGCAAATACTTCACGAGCAGTCTTCAGATCTGATTCTTTGATTTCATCTTTATTTAAAAACTTTGGATTGGTAGCGGTAACATGCATAGCAATATCGCGAGCCAATGTCTTGAAATCTTCAGTATTGGAAACAAAATCAGTCTCACAGTTGAGCTCAACAATGGCACCAACAGTCCCAGTAGCATGAATGTATGCCTGAACGACTCCGGCTCGGAATGTTCTATCAGATTTTTTGGCTGACAACTCACCACTCTTTTTGCGCAAAATCACCAGGGCTTTTTCCATGTCGCCACTAGCCTCTTCAAGCGCTTTTTTGCATTGCATTACGGAAATGCCTGTTTGGTCTCTTAACTTTTTGACTTGTTCAGTTGTGATGACCATGATATTTTTAGAATTGTTTATTGATTGAATCGGCAACTTTGCTTGTTTCGGAACTATTGTATTCGTCTCTTGTCTTTTTTTCCGACTCCAGAATAAAAATGGACTTATCATCGCCTATTTGACTTTCCCCGCCTGATAAGCTTTGACAATCTCTCCCAGAAAAAACTGAATGCTTGCCTTTGAAGCATCATTACCAACAATCGGATACTTAACCTCTGAAATATTGCAATCAGAACCGGCAAGCGCGATCACGGTAACGCCCATATCTTGAGCTTCCTTAACGGCATTCTTTTCACGACGAGGGTCTATGATAAAAACAGCTTCTGGAATCTTTTTTAGACCAACTATACCGTAAAACATTTTTTCCAAAGAAGCGATCTCTTTGTCAATCAACATGCGTTCGCGTTTGGTGTATTTTGCAAGCTCGCCCTTTTCTTTGTCGGCGATGAGTTTCTCATAACGATCAACACGCTTCCTAATCTGGCCAAAATTGCTCAAAGTCCCGCCAATCCAGCGACCATCAACATATGGCATATTTATTGACATAGCGGCATTTTTGACGGCTATAGAGGCCTCTTTTTTGCCGCCAATAAAAAGGACGGTCTTGCTCTCTTTAGCTAATGAGACAATGATAGCTTTTGTTTTTTCCAAGATATCAGCAGTCTTTTCCAAGTCAAAAATGTCAGTAGTATTCTTCGTGCCAAAAATATACGGTGAAACTGTTGGGTGTCTGCGCGAACGGCCAAGACCAAAATGAGCTCCAGCCGTGAACATGGTCTCTATAGTTTTTTTAATTTCCATAGGAATACAGCCTACCAAATTTAATGACGAGAGTCAATTTATTTTGAACTTGGCAATTTCAGTCCTAATCCTGATTATTTAGTCTCCAGACGAAGTATAAAATACCTCCAATTACAACTATCGCGATAAGTATCCAGACCCAACTCGTGAAAATCCCAGCCGAACCCACGGCCGCGGTTAAATCTGATTCGGGATTGTTGATATTTTCAATATTGTCCGTGCTACTTGAACTTAACTCAGATTCATCCGCGACTATTAGACCATCATCGGATAAATTACCGAGATCAGATTCTGGACCAGTGGAACTATAAAAAGCCGGGGTGATATTATCTTGAATTGTTCCTATAGGACCTGAAACAGGCGTCGTAAATATTCTACCACCACTTGAACTACCATAAATAACAGTGTTAGGAACAATTGTCGGCGGTGGAGTTTTATTGATGTTACTGATAGTCACTGTGGATGTAGAAGTATTGCCGTATTCATCTACTGCCACAAAATCAAAACTACCATTCTCGGTAAAAATATGACTTGTGGCATCTAATATACCCTCACTAGTAGTAGCTGTAACTGTGATGTTTTGATCAGTTGTTGTAGTTGAATACGGATCTATCGTAATTACAGGAGCCGTTGTGTCAACAATGTTAAAAGTACGCGTAGTTGACGCTGATAATCCACCAGTATCTGTGGCTGTGTAAGTAACAATATATACTCCTACAATATTTACATTTACGCCGCCAATCGGATCAGTAGTCGTTGAGACAACCAAAGAAGAGGTGGCTTCCTCATTATCTGAAATATCAACACCCGGATCTACGAGCACGACCCCTTTTTCAATACTTATGGTACTAGAGCCAATTAGAGAAATAGTCGGCGGAGTGTTGGGACCAGCCATGGTAAAATAGCCGCTATCCGCGTTGCCGTTACATAACACAGTCCCGTTTTCACAGACTAAAACCAACCTGTATTGACCGGGATTTATTGGAAAAAATGACCGCGAAATTGGTAAAATGTACGATCCATCTATCACTTGAGCACGCGCCGCCGAAGTGCCTGAACCAATAGGAGAAAATTCCTGATCAATACTTTTCAGTACGACATCAACGGTTCCGACATATCCAGAGGAGGTCCAAGTTATATACAGATCTTCATTGTTATAATATGTATGTCCACTGATGGGAGATATGAGATTTATCGTAGGTGTCGGACTATAAAGTCCTTGTATATCAAGAGTTGACAGAGTTCGATCATAAACCCTAACATCATCTATAGACCCATTATAATTTAACGCAGGGGCAGGGCATGTCCCACGATAGCTTCCCACGGAAATATCATTGCTGGTCGTTAAAGCATATTTGATGGTAGTTGAGCCAGTAACTGTCGTACCTGGCTCAACTTCACTGCCATCAACGAAAAGTCTTACAACACTTCCGTCATATGTCCCAACGACATGGTGCCACTCGTCATCCCAGATACTACTACCGAAATCGGGAGAGATAAAATATGTTCCGTCTGTGTTGGTAATATAAAATGAAATACCTCCGCTTACTCCGGTATAAAGTGCATAAGATCCATTGAGACATTCATCAGCGCCTTTTGAGAAAATATATGCGTATGATGGTAGTAGTTGAGGACCACCTTTGACCCATGCTGACACTGTAATATTTTGCGCTGGTTCAAAGACTGTTGAATTTGGAATATTGATAAAGTCCTCGGTTCCATCAAAACTAATTGCTCCATCAATATGACCGGTCAAAGACTTGTCCATCAGATCATTATCCGTATTAAAAATTCCGTTAATATCGCTACTTGAAGAATCTATTATTGTAGTCTGGTTGTAGGCAGGACTTTCATCAAGTTTCCAGTGTCCAACTAAGCCAGTAGTCGTGTCTGGAAGTACAACCGCGAAAACAGTAGAGGCGAATGAGATGCCTCCTATGATGACGAGGAATAAAGCTAAATAATAAAAACCGCTAGAATTCAATCTTTTTATAAACGAGCTGAGTAACGATTTAGAAACCATAATAAAGGCACTCTACCACTGACAAATATTGTGTCAAGCAAGTTAGCAAACTTGACAAACCAAAAGAAATGCAAGAACCTGTCTTAATCTAATTGCCAACCTAAAACGGAACTTCCACAGAACTACCAACTCGTAGGATAACGGAAGCATTAGGTGGAGTAGTATCTGGACAACTTATCGTAAGAGTATATATTCCTGATAAGGCGCTTGTCTCCAAACCTTGTACTGTAATGATGTCATCTGTTTGTATAGCGACATTATTAAATCCCGTGAAAGACGCCGAATTACTAACACTTGCAGAACAACTACTTGGCGTACCAGATCCATTTATCCATTTTAATTTGAAACTATCACCTTGGGTAATTGGCAGGGTCGGTTTATTTACATTTGCAGACATATCAGAAGCACGACCGAGAAAGAGGGAGATGGCATTAACAGGTGGTAAGTTATTATCAATCACATTCACAGTACCACAAGAAGCATTATATGTACCGCCAACAGAGTCTTGAATTGTAACAGATAATGATGAAATACCAGTTTGTAAGGTAGTAAAAAGATAATCATGGGTATTAGGTGATGAATAGCTTGGACCATCTGACCACCTGTATGAATATGGACTGGTACCACCTGTAGATGTTACCGTCCTTAATACATTTACAGAACTATTTCCTATTAATATATTTGCACTAATGGGCGTCTGGGTACATATACCAGAGAGAGGTGTGAGAGGTTCAGCAGTTAGATTGTAAGAGATATTTATTTCAGGAACGATGAGAGAGTACCAGGTTAAGGTAGAGGAAACATGATAAGGAAATCCCCAGTAAGAACCAGAAGATGTTAGTTCAGTTTCATCAACCGTATTATCCATTGGCTGAGAATTTCCATAACAGCCGGGAGTATAAACCCTTCCAGTATCCGGATCGGTATAATCACGATTATCATAATACCGATAATAAAACTTGCCATGGGTGGAACCAAAATTAAATGTTGGACTTAGTGATCCCGTAGCATTTACCGTACATAGCATCGAATATCCAATTGTCTCATCACCTAACAATGACCCACAAGTTAGACCAGCTGGAATAGTGATTGATTTTGTGGGCATTTTCACTAGAAGTGGAATATAAATATCATATGACATAGCTGCACCTATAAGTTCACCTCCGGTGCCAACAAAATCACTTGGATAACAACCTAATGTGGGAGGAGTGATAATTGGCGTCTTCCACTCACCAAAGGGAGAATCCGCGCTATATCCTGTTCCAAACCAGGAAATATCACTATATACATGTGGCATAAACTTTAGCTTCAATTGATCTCCCAAGGTAACTAAACCTCCATCAGGAATATTTGAATCTTTAATGAGGTCCTCTACTAGGACATTGTAGGATATGCTTACATTCTTTCCTCTCAGTCCAGTTGCCCACCCAGTGGCACTAAACCGATCCCAAAAATAAGCAAGTCTGTCATTAGACTGTTGATTCCATGTCACACTCTTAGCTTCAGCAATTTTTCCTGAAAGGAGAAATCCAAGTGGAAAAAGAAATAGTATGAGAAGAAGTGGTAATGTAAAATTTCGTTTCTTTTTGAAAATTCCGAATTTGTTACCAACAGCAATAATAATAAGAAAAACAATACCTACTAAGACAATGATTAGGGGAGTATTTTCGCCTAAGCTTCTTGTAGTTGTCGCCATAGTAGTTGGTAGTTTATTGCAACTATCAGGATCAATAGTTTTACAGCTATAAACAATACTAGATTTATCTACAATATTCCCTGCTTGATAGAGAGTGGCACGCAAGGTAAAAGTATCAAGGGTTTTTTTAGGTACAAAGTCCTTCTTGACGGCCATCATTTCTCCACTAATGCCACCATCATAGGTATAGAGAGCGACAGAGGCTCCACGGTCATCTATAAGCTCTAGTACTATCTTGCCGTCTGGTACAATGGCGGAGGTGCCACTGTTGTGCACACAAGTAAACATGGTTGAAGTAACTCCTTTGAGTAGTGGAAAAGAAGTTATGGAAGGAAAATTTAATCTCACACGATCTACACCTGAGCGAACAAATCGGATATTGAGAAAAGATTTGATGTCTTTGTAGGAAAGCTCGGCCACAAGATAGTAAACAGGAAATTCTTTGTCAGGAATAGTCAGTCTGACAGTGGCAGTAGAACCGGCTTTAACGGTCACACTTGCAGGTATTGTGTGTATGAGGTTCTCGGGATTTATACTGTCCCAGCGATAGAGTTTCCAGATCACATCAACAGTTTCATCTTTGGAAGTCGTATTTGTGACCTTCGCTGAAACAGCGACAGAATCTGCGTCAGCTATTCTGGGAGGAGGAACAGCAAAAAAATAGGACTTGCTGTTGATAATCACTGATGATTTGTCAAAATAAACACTTGAATCTTTGCCACCTATTTGAAAATCAAAAATATTTCCTACTACATCATCAGTAAAACTCAGTCCAAGAAGATTGAATTTTTGATCAGTAATAAAAAACGAAACAATACGATAGTTTCCCGCGCGAGCATTTGAAGATATATGATACAAAAAAGAAACTCTAATTGATGCATGTGCTGCAAGCGTAAGATGTTCCTTTGCCACAAATTGATCTACTACATCGGGACCATTAGCTTCCTTCACCTTGCTACGCTCCTTAAGAATTTTAATGTAAAGACTTCCATCAACCACAGGATAATCATTGTTGTTAGTGATGGTGCCACTAAACTCAATGTCAGAGCCGGGAGTAACATTGGAGTTTCGAGTGATGAAATCTGTCTGCACACTCCCAAAGTGATAATAATCAAAACAGTTAGCTGTACCCCTCAGGTCATCAGGAAGTACTGTAATTGACGATGGTGGTACAAAAAGAGTGGATGGGGAGGTCTTCATTTCAGCCATCGTTTCTGTTGGAGTTTTGGAATTGAGGATCTTCTGAATCTCTGCTGGTGAAAAATATTTAGCGTCCTCTGGAGATAGACCGTAGTCTTCTAAAGTACGAGTAGTTTGAGCAAAAACAACTGAAGTACTTGATAACAATAAAACTGATAGAGAAAAGAAAAGAAACCTATTCATGTTATTAACTGCTATTATAGCTTGAACACTACTTATATAGTCAAACGATACTGTGCATAAGAAATGCAGAAGATATAAACAATTAGTACTCCCTCATTGAGACTTGTGCATCTATTTTCTTCAAAAGATCTAAAACCACTGAAACCACGATCAGTAAAGCCGTGCCGCCGATTGCTAGCGACTTATTGGCAGTAAAAGCCTGCATAACCAAAGGCAAGATGGCTACGATTCCGAGAAATAGCGCGCCAACCAATGTTATACGAGTTACAATCGCGGCCAAGTGATCACGAGTGTGATCGCCCGGACGAACTCCTGGAACAAAGGCACCTGAACGCTGAAGATTTTCAGAAATCTGCTTTGGATCAAATGTGACAGCCGTATAGAAGTAAGTGAAAACTACGACCAAAATAAAGTAGAACCCGCCATAAACCCATGGATTATTAAAGAAAGTCGTAAATGAAGTTGCAATACTGGCAACGGTCGTATTGGAAACATGCGATAGGAAATTGGAAATTATTTGAGGAAATAGCAAAATTGAAAGAGCAAAGATGATTGGAATCACACCCGCTTGATTGAGACGCAATGGTAAATATGTAGAAGCTCCGCCATAAACCTTGTTTCCTCTAACTTGTTTGGCATAAGTAACTGGAACAGATCGTTCTGCTTCAGTGATGAAAACGACACCCGCAATGACAATCAAACCAATAGCCAAAGCCGCGGCATAAATTGGAATATTCGCGGTATCATAGCTAGCAAAGAATTGAGTGATGCTACCGGGTAGACTAGATACAATGCCAGCAAAGATGATGAGAGAGACGCCGTTACCAATACCAAACTCTGAAATAAGTTCACCGATCCACATCAACAAAGTAGACCCTGCTGTAATAACCAGAATGTTTATAATGAACGGCACTGTTCCAAATTCTGGAAGAACATTTTGTGACTGGAGCAATGATACGAAACCAACGGCAGAAAGAATTGCTAGTGGAACTGACAAAAGTCGTGAATAATTTGAGAGCTTCATGCGACCAGCCTCGCCTTCTTCATGCATCAGTGCCTTCCATTTTGGAAACATCATGGTTAGAAGCTGAATCACGATTGAGGCAGTGATGAATGGTCCAACACCCAGCATCACAATAGAAAGATTAGAAAGGCCACCACCTGAAAAAATATTTAGAAATCCAAAGAATTGACTTGAACCGAGAAGTTGAGAAAGATTTTCGGCATTAACTCCAGGAATTGGAATAGTTGCCATGGCTCGAAATAGAACCAAAGCAAGAATAGTAAAACCAATCCTTTTTCTCAATATTGGATCTTTGAGCGCTACTACAATTTTATCCCAAAAGTTTTGCATAATTTAATAGTACCAATTAGTGATGAATTTTACTATTTGCTGATCTTAAGCTTTTTCTGGCTTTCCTGGACTTTTATTTCCTTTTGATTTAACTGTCTTTGTCTCCTTAACGCGCTTAATTGACGCCTGAACTTTATCTCCTTTCTTTATTTTTTCTTTCTTAACTTCCCTCTTCTCAACCTTGACTGGAGCCGTATTAACATCGCTTGGAAGTGAAGGACCCCTATTCTTTGAAATTACTCGGGAAGCAAGTGCCGTAATTGTACCACCGGCTTTTTCTATTTTAGCCTTGGCTGACTCCGAAATCGCGCAACCGGAAATCTTTAGGGCTTTGGTAATCTCACCTCCACCAAGAATCTTAACCGCGGGAATATTACCAGACCAAGTTGAGACTATCCTCTTTTCAACAAGAATAGTCGGCGTAACACTGTCTCCCGCGCTGAAAATACTTTCTAGGACAACCAGATTGACGGGCATAGCTTTTGCCGCGGACAATTCAATAGTTTTATTGGAGTTTTTACCACGACCGCGCAACTTCGGAATTCTCTTGATAATGTCACGCCACTCTGGACGACGCTTATTACCGGCACGAGCAGATTGACCTTTACCTCCACGACCAGCGGTTTTACCGCGCTTTCCACCACGAGCAACAGTCATGCGCTTCATGTTCGGGGTATTTCGTTTTAGTTGATGGAATTGCATGTTGGTTTTTTACTTTTCAACGATAACTTTTGGAGGTTTATTTGTAAGAGTCGCTCTTGAGACCTTGCTCAATTTCTTGAGTGCCTCAATCGCGACTTTGGCGTTATTCAATCTATTCTTGCTACCTGAAAGAAACTTCGCGCAAACATCACGGATACCGGCCAATTCAATAACTGTCCTAGCTGAGCTACCAGCCACAATACCACGACCACGAGCTGGGAAAATCATAATGCGCGCGCTGGAAAACTTACCTTCAACCGCATGAGCAATCGTCATCTGTGGTGATAGTGGAACCTTGATTAGATTTTTCTTGGCTTCGCGAGTCGCTTTCTCAACCGCTGAAGCGGTATCAATACTTTTGCCAAGACCAACACCGACACGACCCTTGCGATCACCGGCAACCACGGCAACACTGAAATTCATCCTGCGGCCACCGGAAGTAACACGAGTCACACGACGAATATCAACAATCTTGGAATCAAACTCTGGTTTAACTCTTTCGCGCGGTTCACCACGACCACCGCCCCTTTGACCAGGACGGCTTTGAGGGCCTTGATTGCGTCCGCCTCTCCTGGCGCTATCTCCGCGCATCTTTCTGCCTGGAGTAACTTTATTCGCGACAACAGCTAGACTCGTTAAATCAGTTGGAAGTGCGTCAATGATCGGTGCGTCGACTGGCAAAATAGCGGATACATCAATTCCGGTTGCTGGAATCTTCATATCATCATTAATTTTTACATCTTTGTCCTTCATGTTTTTATTTAAAATTCAAGGCCTCCTTCACGAGCGGCATCAGCGACCATTTTGATTTTACCGGTATAGATGTAACCACCTCTATCAAAAACAACTTTACTAATCTTGACTGCCCTTGCTTTCTTGGCAATTTCAATTCCGACCTCCTTGGCTTTCTCAACTGGAGTCTTTGATCTGGAATTTCGCGTATCAGCAGAAGCGAGTGTATGTCCTTTGATATCGTCAATAATCTGAGCGTAAATATATTTATGAGACTTAAAAATCGCCAAACGAGGTCGTTCCGAGGTACCAGAAATCTTGGCACGAATGCGTGTCTTTCTGCGGGCAAATATTTTTTGTTTTGTTTGTAATGTGTTCATAAATATTAGTTAAAAGATTAAGCCGCCTTTTTGCCTTGTTTTCGCCTAATAACCTCATCGGAATAACGAATACCCTTACCAAGATATGGCTCCGGCTTTTTCATTGAACGAATGACAGCGGCAAATTGACCGACTTTTTCACAATCTATTCCAGAAATAGTCAGGTTGTTCTTTTCAGAAGTCACTTTGAGATCGATAGGAATAGGAACAGTGACTGGATGTGAAAAACCAAGAGCCATGACCAGGTTCGCGCCTTTGATATCGGCCTTGAAACCAATCCCTTCAACTACCAGTTTCCTTTCATATGGCTTGTTGACGCCGGCTAACATATTTTTAATATGTGAAGCGTAAGTTCCCCAAAGAGCGCGCGCCTGAAGCAAGTTTGATTTTGGAGTGAGAGTGATAGTGCCATTTTCAACAACCACATTAATGTATGGGCGAAAATTCTTTGACAAACTTCCAAGCGGACCTTTTATGGTCATCACGCCACCAGAAAAAGAAGCTTCGGTTTTGGCTGGGATTGCTATTGGTTTTTTCGCGATTCTTGACATTGTAGTTTGTGTATCATTCCCGTACTCCAGAGTATAAACTCCAGTGGGAATCCATTTATTATTACCAAATTTTGAACAAGACTTCCCCGCCGACCTTTTGCTTCTTGGCATCCATGTCAATCATTATGCCTTTTGGTGTTGAAAGGAATGTGTTTCCAAAACCACTCCTAAAAACTCTAATATCGTTTGATTTCAGATAAATTCTACGAGATGACTTGGAAATGCGTTCTACACCGTGAATTCTTGGCTCACCTTCAAAATATACGATACCAAGCTGAAGCTCGCGTGTATCTTTATTTTTTTCAACACTATTCAAATATCCAGTCTTCTTTAATGCATGCGCGATATTCTCGGTCAATTTTGTCTGCGAAACAGCCACGACTGGTTTCTTTGCGTCGCTAGCATTTTTGAGGCGGATTATTAAGTCTGAAATTGGATCGGTTACCATGATGATTTCTTAATACCGGGAATCGCTCCTTCATTGGCAAATTCACGAAAACAAATACGACAAAGATCAAAGTCTCTCATGTAGCCACGCTTGCGACCACATCGGAAACAACGACGGACGACGCGCGACTTGAATTTCGGCTTCTTTTGGGATCGTGCGATTACTGATGTCTTTGCCATAATTTGATAAGCGGTTGTAATAGCCGCGAATTTTTCTCAAAAAAATGAGGACTGGTTAGCTATCCCTTGCGGGTGTGCTTCCAATCGCTTTTTTATATGAAAAACCTTGTTTTATAAGGTAAAAACATACTAACAAATGAGGGGTGAGAAGTCAATCGCTGTTACTTAGTTCAAAGATTAAACGTGATAGATTTCACAACAAATTAAAATCTTGATCAAATCTTGATCGGATCTTTATAATTTCTTTATTTTGCTTTGTTACGCTAGTCTAATGCAATATCTAAACTGGAAAGAATTCATAGAAAAATCAAAAAAATATTACTATGAAATTTGTTCAATTTCCTGCCCCGCGTTTGGAGGTGAACTTATTTATTTTAATAGTCATGGCTACAAACATTTAATTCGTAAAGGAAAAGATATGAGAAATTTGGAACAACAAAAAAGAAGAATTGAATTATTGCCAATTGCTGTAAAAATTTTATCCGAAAGCGCAAAATTTGAGGAATATTATATTTCAAACAAAACAATTAATAATGGCGCTATATTAAAAATATCAATATGTCATTTCTGGTCCTTTGAAAAATCTTTCAATAAAAAAATCGTAACGGTCGTTGTCAGGAAAATACAAAATGGAAGAAAACATTATCTTAGTGTAATGGATAAAGATATCCCATAAGCGCACAAACCCCTACGAAGGGGTTTGTCATAGTGCCTGCCATCAGCTTCAGTGCCGAGTAGTACCATCTTGGGCGCAACTCCAATGGCCGCGGGCGATTATTACACAAATTGTAGTCTTTTCTAGAGTGGTGTCAAGGGTCAAAGTCGAAACCTATTTTACATCTTTCCATTCCCCAGTTTCAGAATCAAAATTAGCAACATCATATCCACCAACCGGTATTTCATTTTCATAATACACGATATGAATAACAGTCGACGCTGATTCGTTATGATTTGGAAATTTCCCTTTTCTTATGTATTCATATTGGATAGTTTCACCAGTCTTTTCACCTTCAACTTTTACTTCAAGCAAATACAGCCCTTGCTCATCAGACAACTCTCGAATAAAAGTAGCATTCTCTGCATGTTTAGCAATAACTTCCAAAACTTCCTCTTTTGTAGGAATTCGTTCTGGACCTTTTTCTACTTGATAACCTTCCATAAATTAATTACACCACACCTCAATTATTCCCCCCATCCATCCCCCTTAACTCCGCGTTTTTATCCGCTTCATCCAACCTTTCTTGAGCTTTTTTGAATAGTTCCGCCGATTTCTTTTGAATCTTCAGTTCTAATTTCATAGCTCGTTCACTATCAACACTTGAATCATTTCCAACATTTTGAACATTTATATTATCCGAACCAGAAACAGAAGAACCGCCAGCTTGAGTCGTTGTCGCAACCGATCCGGAATTTTTACGAAGTTTTCTGTCTGAATTACTTGAAGTATCAGAAGTTTTTGACGCACTTGGCGCACTCATAAATACTGGAGCTTGTAGAGTGGTTTCTGACCCTTGATCATCATTTTCTTTTTCTTTCTTTGGAATACTAGTCGTAACCGCGGGTTGATTCAATTTATTTGTGGCTTTAGGAGTAATGGAATTTGTTGTTTTTGCTTTTGCGTTTGATTCCTGATTTTTGAATCCTGAATCTTGAATCAATTGAGTATTCAAAACAACTCCCTTGCGACCATTGATCATCAGCAAGACACGATCGTGCGTGCGAACACTGGCTTCAAGCGTCGCGCTGACATCGTCTGCCTTTTCAACGGAAATCTTTTCCACATTCTTAATGTCATCATTCAAATCATCAACTTGCGTTCGCACCCGTCGTGTAACTTTATCTTGCGTGACAACATCAAGTTTGTCATTAATAGCTAAAGTCTCTGCTTCTTCAAATCTTTTTTGGACCAATTCAGTCTTAACCTCCGCTTTCTTTATAGGATCTGAAATTAAAGCGATTTTAATCGGTTCGGACACATTGACCTTCAGAGGATACAAAACATCGCCTGGCAATGAATTATTCGCCGCCAAAACTATACCATTGCCACTCAAAGCAATTATTAAAATTACAGCTATGACCGAAACTAGTTGGTGGCCTTTGATCCAATTACTAAATGAATATATGGTCCAAGGACTTTTGATTGGTTCTTTGAAATAAGATTCTTTCTTGATAGGTAAATTCGCCGTTGTACCCAAAATACGCTCCAACATTATCTGCTTTTCCACAGGAGTCATGGAAATTTTTCTAACATTATTTATTGCCTTGTTGAATCTGATGTCTTTCATGTTATTTTGAGTCCTCTATCTCTATATCATATCCCGTCAATTTTCGTAATTCCTCTATTCCTCGATTTATCCTGACTGACGCGGCATTGGTACTAATTCCTAATATCTCCGCGATCTCCGGTGGTGATAGTCCTTCAACATATCTTAAATAAATCGCGTCGCGATATCCGGAACCAAGATCACGAATTTTGCTGATCAGGAATCTACCTTCTCCATCTAATCTACTATCCAAAATCGCCGAATCATGAATTTGCTCGTAAGGTTCTTGTGTTTCAAGATCAGCCATACTTTCCAGCGAAATACTCTTTTTCTTGCGATACCAATCAATTATGGCATTCCTAGCAACCTTGAAGAGAAATGCCCGCGGATACTCAATTGTTCCACTATTGATATTCTGCCAAAAACGAGTGAAGATCTCCTGCACCAAATCAACTGCTTGTTCACGATCAGAGACCCTAACTAGGCAAAAACGGAATAAGGCATCGGATTCAGCTAAATAGACCTCATCAAAGATCTTGCGCAATTTATGGCTATTTTCCTGTTGTTTATGACGCATAAGGATATTAATTCTTTCATAACAGTCTGACATAGACTTATGAAAGGTACAATAAAGCGAGGAGAGGCCGCTAGCGAGGTCTCTCCTCGCTTGATGTAAGAATAGCCCATTTCTAGCGTCCTAATCATGTGTAGAAAGACTTTAATAACTATTAATAACCATTATGAAAAATCACATTAAATCAATAACGATAGGTTTAGTTGCTGTTGCCCTCGTGGCAAGTCCTCTAGTTGGTTTTGCCAAGGATAACGGTAAAAATGACAACAATGGACGAGGTGAGCAAAAAAAGGAACAAAAACAAGAAAAAGAACAGAAAAAAAATAATGAGCGGGAAGATGAAAGAGATGAAGACAAAAATCCCAATAAAAATTCTGTAGCGAATTCTAGGTCTTCACAGAATAATTCAGAAAACTTATGTTTCAAAGCTTATGGTCATCTGATCGCGCCAGGATGGTTAAAAAAGAACGGCAACACTATTGCCAGAAAATACATTGTGCAAAATTGTTGGCTGCCGTTTGGCATCAATAAAAAGTTTCGTGGCCAAAATGCCTCAACTACTCCAGACGTAACCGCGCCAGTCATTAGTAACTTGACCTTTAATCCAGCCAAGACTCAAACTGAAGTTCGCTGGAAAACTGATGAATACTCAAATAGTATCGTCTACTGGAGTACAAATCCTTCTATAGATACTTCTAGCACTACTGCAAATAAAATTACAAAAAATAACTTCACTAAAGATCATAGAATTATCTTGAAGAATCTGACTGCAAGCACGACTTATTATGTAGTCGTACAGTCTCGTGACTATTCTGGTAATATTTCACTTTCAAGTTCTGGATCATTCACAACCAAAGCGCCTTCAACTGACAATCAACTTCCAGTCTTGAGTAACATTGTCACGGTTGTCGGAACTTCAACCATTCAGGTTGGTTGGAAAACAAATGAAAACACAACGGATCGTGTCTATTATTCAACAATTCTTCCGGTAGTTTTGAACGCTAGTACGACTTCATTTGTCTCAAATGCAAGCAGTACCAAGACTCATTTGCTATTGATTACTGGATTGAATCCAAACACAACTTATTATCTTGTAATTGAATCAACTGACACTGCTGGAAATGTAACTACATCAGCGACATTCTCCGCACACACAAATATTCTACCAGTCGCTCCAGATGTAACTGCGCCGGTAATTACAAGTCTATTGGCAACTCCAGGATCTTCAACAACTACCGTTAGCTGGACTACTGATGAATTAGCTACTTCAAAAGTATTCTATTCAACTGCAAGTCCAGTTGATGTGGGCGCCACAACAACTCCATTTATACTTAATGGATCGCTAGTAACAAGTCACTCTATCCAAGTAACTGGTTTGTCTACAAGTACCTTGTATTACTTCAAAGTTCAGTCTGCTGACGCTTCAGTCAACACTGCAACTTCAGGAGAAGTATCAACCACAACTATGAGTGGGATATAAGGTAGGTCATCTCAATCAATATTGAATCAAAAAACTGTCCGGGGTGGACAGTTTTTTGATCATTAAAACTTAATGGTCGGTTACTTCTTCACCTACTCCCTCTTCATGGGCAGACCAATATGTTCTAGAAAAGCCAGTGTCTGTTTTTTATCACTTGAGGTTGTCACAATCGTAATCGCAAAACCAAAAACATCTTTCAGATCTTCATCGGAAGTTTCTGGGAATATAGTATGCTCCTTGATACCAATAGTGAGATTGCCCATTTCATCAACAGATGTTCGTGAAAGTCCGCGGAAATCTTTTGTGCGGGGTAATGCGATATTGATCAAACGATCTAGAAATTCATGCATGCGTGGGCCGCGGAGAGTCACCTGATATCCAATAGCATCACCCTGACGAGTCTTGAACGAAGCAATAGCTTTCTTGGTAATACGAGTCACCGGTTTCTGGCCAGTAATCTTGGCTAGTCGATCAGCGATAAGCTCAATTTTCTTTTTATCCTTAACTGAACCAAATCCATTTGAAATAACGACTTTGACCAACCGTGGAGCTTGCATCGGGTTCTTCAAAGAGAGCTTTTCTTTCAGAGCTTTGAATGAATCTTTATTTAATTCTATTACTGTTTTGTGTGACATGGTAGTTTTGTGTTTGTGGCAAGGCCTACCCTTGCCAAGAACAGAAATAATCACTCTTTTTTCATTACTTTTGACGCGTGCATCGGCATTGCCAAATCAACTACTTGACCTTTTTGGCCTTGCTTGGTTGGACGTTGATGTTTCCTGACTGTATTCATACCTTCAACCACAACTTTATTTTCCGCGGGAAAAGCTTTGACAACCTTGCCGGTTTTGCCCTTATCGTCGCCTGAAAGTATTGTTACTGTGTCGCCTTTTTTTATATGCATGATAGTAGTTAGAAAGAAAAAAGTTAATAGTACTAAACAATTTCTGGAGCGCGGGATGCGATCGTCTTGAAGCCCGCTTCACCGATTTCGCGAGGAATAGGACCGAAAATACGACCGGCGATCGGCTCTTTTTTACCCTTTTCAATAATCACAACCGCATTCTCATCAAAACGAATATAGGAACCATCTTTTCTGCGAGTTGGTTTTGTTTGCCTGACAACAACAGCATGAAGAACATCTTTCTTTTTTATAGCTTTGCGCGGTTCGGCTTTTTGGACAGAAAGTACCACGACCTCGCCTAGCTCAGCATAACGCTTGTTTGAAGCTCCGAGCACTTTGAAAATACGTCCAATTTTGGCTCCGGAATTGTCAGCGATATTTACGATTGAACGGGGTTGAATCATGGAAGTTAATTAAAGATGAAAAATGGAATATGGAAAGCGGAAAAATTTATGCGATAACTTTAAACGCTTTATTCTTTGACAACGGTCTGCATGCCTCAATCGTCGCCTTGTCGCCAATCTTTTTAGTATTACCGACATTGTGAGCCATCAGTTTGGTCTTGCGAGTCATGTACTTGTGATATTTTGGATGTTTAACATAGCGTTCAATAGACACAACGACTGTATCCTTCATTTTGTCAGAAACAACTACACCAGTAAATATCTGGCGTTTTGGTGTTTTTTTGGTTGTTTCAGTAGTAGGCATTGAAGTTGGAGTTTACTTTATTTTTTGGTTTTTGTCTATGTTTTCGCGATTATTCGTGACATTTGCATAAATTCGTGAATTCGTAGAGATTTGTGTTATTTTATTTTTTCACATTTAAGACGGTTAACATTCTAGCAATGTCTTTTCTGATTGCTCTGCCTTCTTTGACATTTTTGGTCTTTGCACCTGCTGATCCAAATCGAAATACTCGAAGAGCTTCACGCTTTTCAGAAATAAGCTTGGTGAGATCTGCTGGGGTTTTGTTTGAAATTTCTTTGATTTTCATAAATATAATACGAACTCACGAATACTATAAATAATACAGCTACATCCTCGCCACAATCTTCGTCTTCACCGGCAACTTTGTCCCCGCCTTGCGAAGAGCTTCAGCGGCAACCTTATTCTCTACTCCGTCAATCTCAAACATGATGCGGCCTGGGCGAACCTCGGCGATAAAACCGACCGGGTCACCCTTGCCTTTACCCATTTTTACTTCAGCCGGCTTCTGGGTAAATGGCATGTCCGGGAAAATACGGATCCAAACTTTTCCAGACTTGGTGGCATAACGAGCCATGACTTTTCTGGCGGCTTCAATCTGATTTGAAGTCACACGAGCATAACCCATGGCTTTGAGACCAAATGAGCCAAAATCAACCGTCACGCCACGCGTTTCGTGTTTGTGCGCCTCCTTGACCGGATGCTTGCGCTTGGTGAAATGTTTGCGATGTTTTACTTTCTTTGGGAATAACATGGTAGTTTATTTCTGATCTTTTTTAAATATCTCACCTTTGTAGATCCAGACCTTAATTCCAATATCGCCATAAGTCATATGAGCTTTTTCACGAGCAAATTCAATGTCAGCACGAAGAGTTTGCAGGGGAATTTGTCCTTTCTTGAGCTCTTCTGAACGAGCGATTTCGGCGCCACCGAGACGACCGCCGAGACGAATACGAATGCCTTTAACATTCTTATTAGCCATGACTTTTTCAATAGTTTGCTTCATGACACGGCGGAAAGGTAAACGCTTTTCCAAAGCTTCAGCGATCATCATACTGGCAATAGCGGCATTTGATTCGGGATTGCGAACTTCTTCAATATCAATCTTGAGTTCCTGTCCGGCGACTTCAGCTTTGTTTTCACGTAAAAGTTTAATGAGTTTTTCACGAATCTTGACTACTCCGTCTCCAGATTTACCTATAAGCATTCCTGGTCTGGAAGTCTTGATGATCACACGCAGAACTTTTTGATTGCGCTCAATATCAATCCCACCGACATAATTTGCGCGAAGTGCTTTCACTAAATATTCACGAATAATCAAATCTGCTTTGAGAGCTGTCCGATATCCTTTGTCCACGCCAAACCAGCGACTCTTCCAATCGCGAATGATTCCAAGTCTATGTGAATAAGGGTGAACGGTGTGAGACATAAAAGTAGTTATTGATTATTGGTTATTAGTTTCTTTGCTTTTGGCAATAACTTTGATTTAACGACTTTTACAGACTTTTGAATTTCTGATTTGGCAACCTTGGCAGTGCGCGCATCAAGGATAATACTCACATTACTTGTTCTCTTCTTGATTGGATGAGCTGAACCACGAGAGACTGGCATTGAACGCTTCATGACAAAACCTTGATCAACTCTGATTTCTTTTACAAAAAGATCCGCGGAATCAATCTTGTGATTGTGGGCCGCGTTAGCGATAGCTGAATCCAAAAGGTCATGAAGTGGGTGTCTAGCTTTTTTGACCGCATTGGTCAGAATAGTTTTTGCTAAAATAACATTTTTACCGCGAATCATATCTGCGACCAGACGGACTTTTCGTGGGGAAATTCGGTAATTTTTTAGTGAAGCGGTAATCATGTCAGTATATTATTTTTTGGTGGCGGTAGTAGCGGCTTCTTTGGCGGACTTTGCGGCCGCGACTTCTGCCTCCTTGGCTTTGAGTTCAATTTCTTTTTGCATCTTACCGCCATGTCTGACGAACTTACGAGTAGGCGAAAATTCACCGAGGCGGTGTCCAACCATATCCTCGGTTACAAAAACATCTATATGAGCTTTTCCGTTGTGTACGCCAAATGTAAATCCGACCATTTCGGGCGAAATCTGAGATCGGCGTGACCAAGTCTTGATGATTCCTGCTGTTGCAGCTTTTTTGCCTGCGATTTTCTTCAAAAGTCGCTCTTCAATATAGGGTCCTTTTTTGAGTGATCGAGCCATAATTAGTTAGTTTTGTTGAAATGAAAATGGAAGAGTTCATCTTCCATCAATGAAACGATGAAAATAGGCTCCATGGAGCTCGTTAAATATACTAACAGAGCGATAGTTTGAAGTCAAATTTTTAATTAAAGCGATGGTAGGACACCAGAATTACTCGGCATCACCATATAAAGATGTTGACACTGTGCTCATATTTAACTATTTAGGCAACAATAATCTTATCAAATCAGCATATAAGGTGTAAGCTCTAACAAACGAATCGTCAACATGGGCATATAGAATTCCCTCACCTCTTCCAGTTTCTAAAAACTGACTAGCAAAAGTAATTGTCTTTGCTTCACTGTCTTGAATAAATGGCTTTTGTGAAACCCATTCTATTTTTCCGTCCTCATAATTGTAAATAAATAAACCAATAGAAAACATGCCATACTTAGTTTTCCCGTCAATAATCTTATTTGCTTCCCTACCATTGATCAAACCAAGCCTCTTTCCTTCACCAAGATCAATAAAATTCTCTGAAAAAAGTGGACCTGGAGAAGCGTGACCTCCAATCCATGGAATCCCATGTTCCTTTGGATGAAAAACTATTTCACCAAACTTCCAAGACTCTCCCATATTTTCAGCAACGGCAAGTCTTACAACTGAATATGTGAAATCTGTTTCTTTTTTACTTGACTCTATCAAATTGTAACGAAAGCCGTTTTTATTTACAGGAGCCACAGATAATTCTTTAGCACCACCTTGCACATCTGCCAAAAGTACGGGCATTGTCATTTCTAAAGAACTTAAATCTTTCCCAACTGCATGTCCAAGATGGATTTTATTTTTATCGTGTTCAATCTTATTAATTAATGGCAATGTGAAGTACAGATGCAATAAATCCTCCCTATCATCAATCCAAATATCAGGATCTTCCAGACCTATAAAATCTAGACCATCTTCCTTAATTTGATTGATTATTTCAGCTTCATTTTTAATATTCAACTTTTCTCCAATTTCAAAACTTTCTAATGAGTTTCCCTTGACTTTATGGAGTTCACTTCTGTCAATATATCCTTTTACAGTTACATCACCGTCTCTACTTGTAATACATCTAATTACTCCTTCTTGATATTGAGTTCTTGGATCAAGAGCAATTGCCATGACATGAGTAAACTGACTATTAGTGTTTACTACCCTACCCTCATGTTGAGTATATGGTTTTCTCATAGAAAAAGTATACCACACACAAATAGATCAATAACTTCGTATTATTTATTTATGCTATAATTCAACAATAAATTACCTAAACCATGTCATTCACGGATTTCTTACTTTTTTACTGGAGCAAAATTGGAAGCGGGTTTATAGTCGTACTTTTGGTAATCCTAATCTGTGTTGTCATTATTCTCATCATCTTAAATCTCAATAAAAGACTCGGTGGAAATGAAAATTTAAAATACGAATTCATCACTATTATAGCTCACAAATTTCGCACTCCACTTACACAGGTCAAGTGGTCTGTTGATGAGCTGTTGATCAAGGAACAAGATCATTACAAACTTGAGAGTCTGAAGAATATCCAAGAGTCAAACGAAAAACTAATCAAACTGACGGGCACGCTTGTTGAACTAACTGATTCTGAATCAAGCGCGGATACTTCGTATTCATTTCAAAAAATTTCTGTTTGTGACTTTGTCAGAGGTGTCGGAGAGTCGTTCAAAAATCTATTCCATGAAAAAAACATCTTCTTCTCTGTGCAGTGTCCCTTAGAAAATATTCAAGCGGAGATCGATCGTCCTAGAATGGAATTCGTACTTCAAGTGCTTTTTGAAAACGCAGTGATGTATTCTTCACCTGGCAAAAATGTTGATGTGATCATAGGGCAATCAAAGTCAAAAGCGACTATTTCTGTAATAGATCATGGAATTGGCATCAACAAAACTGACATCCCCAATGTGTTTACTAAATTTTTCCGCGCAAAAAACGCCCAATCTATCGATACGGAAGGGCTTGGTGTTGGTCTATATCTAGCTCAAAATGTCGTAGCTAAACATAAAGGAATCATTGAGGTGTCTTCGGAAGGGGCTGGAAGTGGATCAACTTTCGTGGTCAAAATCCCTATTTCTAGATAAGGTAAAAATAATCAAGGTCTGACCTTGATTATTTTTACCTTCATTTTGTTGAAAGTCCGACCTGACTTATGAACTCAATTGCGCAATCATAAGCGCGACTGTGTCGATTATTTTTTTAGTGGTTCTAATGAATAGATTGAGCATGGAAGTCTAGTATACCATTTAGAATAAAAAATATTAAAAAAACCGAGAATCGCTATGTGGCGAGACTCGGCTTGAAGTTTGGTCCAACAATTACTTTTTTGCGATAAGTGCCACGTGCAATTCCAGACGCAACTTTGTGAGTTCCGCAGTAATCGCACGATTAGTCTCAATGAGTTCCTGCTGGAATGGATCTGGTGGAAAAACAAGCTTGTACCCTTCGTAAATCCCCGGAAGAAGATTTGGCTCGCGTTCTTCCATTTTTTGCCTAATCATTTGAAGACCATAAAAATAGGCAGAACGACCGAGGGTTTCAAATTCAATTTTCAATCTGACCCCAAGCGCTTCTGACACTAAAAGATGGTGACCAAAACCATTGGTTTTGTTTCGTGGTATGCCAAGAAACAACTCCGCGAGAACATTATTCCGTAATGAGCCAATCATTTCCGATTGAATGCCAAACATCGCAGCGATTTTCTGCATGGTCACTGGCGGAGAGGTTTTATCCTCTTGATGACCCTCAGCACATAACGACCGGGCATCGAGAATTTGTGCGAGCTGACCGAGCCGTGGCAGAACATCAAACAAAGCCAAGATGAGCAAGCCAAGATTGGGTGCTTTCACAATTGGTATGGTCACATCTGTTGGAATCTGAATCCCAGAGTCCGAAGAAGCTATGATGATTGGAAATTCTCGTTTTTGGCACTCCACGAGGACATTCGGAAACCGTCCCGCTTTGCTCAAGTAGACAACATGGGAATCTTCAGGAATATCAACCGGAAATGGAACCTCATCCACTCGAGTGTGTGGAAGATCCGCTTTTTTACATTCTGCGACCAGTTCACGAGCCATTTCACCTCGTGGCTTACCTTTTTCATCAAAACCGATCCGACCAACGATGATCAAATGACTTTTAGTCTTCATGTTTTCTAGTTCTATATTTGGTTTTTATTTTATTACATTTCCAATCTGGATATTACACTTACCTTAAAATTTGTCAATAAAAATGTAAAAAAACACCATGAATACATTTTACTGTATCCACGGTGACTGATTTCAAAACAAACAGATATGATCTGTCCAATTCACAGCTTGAGCATGTGTTCTTCCCCTTTGAGACCATGATGCCGAACATCAAGATCGTCGTATGTTTCGGCGCGACAAATGCGACGAACAGTACCATTCATGTTAAGGATCAGCTCCTGTGGACGACAACGACCGTTGTAGTTGAACCCCATGGCCGAACCATGAGCACCAGCGTCGTGAGTGATAATGATGTCACCCCTACGAGCTGGTGGAAGCATAATACCCTTTGCCAAAACATCACAATTCTCACAGATAGGGCCAGCCACAGTTTGAATCCGTTCTTCACCACTTCGGATAGTGCCATCGGGATAAAGAAGTTCACAATGGTGATACGCCGATGAGTACATTCCAACACGCATCAATGCTGGCATTGCGACTTGCACTCCAATAATGTCCTTATATTTTGAATAAACATTTATAACTTTGTTTACCAAAACACCATGAGGACCAGTGATGGCACGACCGCTTTCCATGAACAATTTAGGTGCATAGCCATGTTTCGCTGCAAAGTCAGCCAATAATTTCTGACATGCGGATGCCAATGAATCAATATCGAATTCCTGATCGTCAGGATGGTACGGAATCCCAATTCCACCACCCATGTTGATAAATTCAAGCTTGATGCTTAAGATTTCAAACAAATGGGTGGCAACTTCTAGAAGAAGTTTCACAGTGGCGACCATATGCTTATAATCACGATCGTTGCTACATACCATGGTATGTAAGCCGAAACGCGTAGCTCCAGCGCGTTGAGCTATACCGAATGCTTCAAGGATGTTTTCGATAGGGACGCCATACTTTGAATCCAATGGGTCACCAATGATCGAATTGACTTCGTCGCCAGTCTTTTGATTTCCAGGATTGAGCCGAAAACAAATCAGTTCAGGAAACGGTTTGGGAACTTGCCGTATAAACTCAATTCCATCCAGATTCAAAATACAGCCACCGTTGAGTCTAGCTTCCATGAACTCTTCTTGCGAAGTGTTGTTGGAAGTGAACATGATGTCCTCTGGTTTTGCGCCAGCATTTCGTGCCAAGCGCAATTCCGGAATCGAACTACAGTCAAAACCACAACCTCCGTCCATTATAATGTCCATGATTGCGGGTTTCGGCAATGCCTTGACTGCATAGAATTCTTGGAATGTGATTGACCGAGACGTAAACGCAGCCTTGAGCCGACGAATCGTTTGGCGAATTCCAAGTTCGTCGTAGATATGAAATGGGCTACCGAATTTCCGAATGATAGCCGGAAGCGCCGGAAAAAGACGCTCACGGAATGATTGCGACATGGGCATATTTTGCCTCCTAATTAATAGTTGAGCAGTATTTAGTTAGAAAAGATCAACAAGAGACTGCGTTACTCTGTGTCTGATTCGAAGATTACTTACAAACACGATTAATGTCAAGAAAAGCCCGACAGGTCACATAGACCCATCGGGTGAGAGTTTAGAATGGCTCAGATAGCTGGAGGGCTGTCGTATTCGACTTTGGCCTTTTCGAAACCACTGCCGATCTCATTTTTTTGAGCTTCGACATCAGTTGCACAGATAGCATAGCGGATCCATTTGCTAAACGGTACACCAGCAATGCCCGTATGTTGGATCATCAGCGAGTTGAATTCGGCCGCATCCTTAATGGACTGACCGAAAGCGCGTTGGGGGGAATCAAAAAGCAGAAAGAATCCTGCTTCCGGTTTTACTGCCAAACGCATTCCTTGATTGATGAGAATCCGAGCTACTAGGTACAGGCGTTTCTCGTACAGGTCCCGAACAGCCATAATCTTGTCTTTGTGATTTTCGAACAGATGGATGATGCCCGCTGCGGCGAAAGCCACAAATCCACTATCGCTATCGCCTTTAACCCGTTTGATATCACCCATGAACTCCGACGATCCAACCATAGCCGCCACGCGCCAACCAGTAAAATTGCCAGCTTTGGACGCGGAAAACGCTTCAACCCAGTTCAAGCCAGGAAATTTCAAGGCAATGTCAGTGAGCGTCACTGACTGCGTGCTGTGGTTAAGAATGTGATACGCTCCGTCGTTGAAGATACGGACACCACGACGTTCACAATAACCACATAGTTGTAGCAACCATTCCTCGGTCGCGATGATACCAGTCGGATTTTCAGGAAAGTTCAACATAACCATGTCACCTTCCTCAAGTTCACTCAACGCTTCTGACTCCAGGTCCTGAGGACTGAACAAGAATCCGTTTTGCTGGCTCATAGGGGCATCAAAGTGATTGATGCCCACGATCGCTTTGCAGGCATAGGCTGGCGTCGGATAACCAGGCTTGGTCATCGTGAATACACGAGCTTCGCGGTGGCGTCCGAGCACATCACGCTCCCAAGTACCGAGAGACTTAACCACCACATCCAACATCGGCTTGATACCGGGAAGTGGTAGAAAATCTAGCCTTCCGACATTATTGATTGAATTGAGCCGAGTTTCCAAGTGTTGTTGGACGAAACGCCTGGCAAAATTAGACACTCCCGGTGATCCGTTATCCTGATATTCGTGCATGCTTTCTTCGGCGGACATAACCGCATGCGCCGCGGCGATGCGAGCTTCCTCGATCGCCGGACCAGAAGGTTGGCCGATAGTGAGGTTGATGATTTTAATGCCAGCTTTTTCGGCTTCAGCACGTTGTGCTTTGACTGCCTGGAATATGTTTCCAGGGGCAACAGATAGTAATGATTTTCTCATTTAGAGTCCCTTCAGTTTTGTAGCCATTGTGTTTGAGGAACAAAGAGGTGGCCAGTCCTCAAAGTCTGATGTAAGAATACTTATAATTATGTTTGTGTCAAGAAACAAAAAATAGAAGACAATTTGTTCAATATTTTTATTAACTACTATTCTCCAACTACTGCGCCACCGACCTCTTCTTGCCAACTTGTCTGCGAGAAACTATGAAGACATTTGAATATTTCTTTGGAGTACGAGTCTTCTGACCTTTGCCCGCCGGCTTGCCCCAGCGAGTTTTCAGTCGGCGAAGACCACGACCAGTACGTTGTTCACCTCCACCGTATGGGTGATCCACTGGGTTCTGGGCAGTACCGCGAACGGTTGGACGGATGCCCATCCAACGACTGCGACCGGCTTTGCCAATATTTACAAGACGATTTTCTTCGTTGGAAACCGCGCCGATACTCGCCCAAGCGTTTTCGTGAACTTTACGAACTTCAGAAGAAGGCATTTTGATGTGAGTATAACCTGCGTCGTTTGCAACTACTTGCGCGAAAGAACCAGCTGAACGAACCAATTTAGAACCACTGCCAGGTTTGATCTCTATATTGTAAACAAAAGTACCAACTGGAATATTTTTGAGTGGCAGACGATTGCCGGTCTGAATTGGGGCTTTTTCGGATACGATAAATGAATTGCCAACTTTCATGGTTTTTGGCAAAAGCACATAGCGCTTTGCGCCATCTCTGTAGTTTACGATACCAATGTAGCCAGTGCGGAATGGATCATATTCAACAGTCTTGACTGTGGCGATAATATCTTTCTTGTCATACATAAAATCAATATCGCGATAAAGTTTCTTGTGTCCACCACCCTTGTGACGAACGGTGATACGACCAAAGGCGTTGCGGCCCATATCGCGCTTGAATCCACCAGTCAGAGCTTTGTTTGGTTCTGAAACAGTCAAATATTGCTTGAATGGCAAAACTGTCATATGGCGTCTTGATTTGGTTGTTGGTCTGAATGATTTCATGTTTTTATACAAAATCTATCTTATCCCCTTTTCTCAATGTTACCAATGCCTTACGAATTCCCGACACTGTTCCTCTGCGTCCTTTTACAAAAACACTTTTAGTCGGAAGATTAACAATAGCCACTTTTGTTGGCGTGACTTTGTAAAGAGACTTGATCGCGCTACCAATTTCCGCCTTGTTTGAATTTCTTGTAACTTCAAAAGTGTAAACTCCACTTTGACTCAAAATACCAGACTTCTCCGTAATTCGTGGGCGAATAATAGCATCAGCGGTACTTGAAAATGATCCAGAAGGAATAATGGCGACAGATTTTTTGGGAGTCACTAGTCCTTTTGAAGATTTTGACGAGACAATCGGCATTTTTCCGGATTTTTGAATTTTCGCCATTTTTGTAGACGCGGTTTTTTGAGCCGGCGCAGCTGCCTGGCTGTAATCCTTCACTTGTTTTTTATCTTTTCTAAATCCAAATAATGGCATGGTGGTAGTGTGTCATCCCCGCGAAAGCGGGAATTCAGAATTATTCACTTTTTACTTTAGTTGATAATGTCTTCAAAGATTCTTTCGGATTAGTAATAATCAAATATGTGTGATTCAAAACAGAAACTGGATTGACATTGCGAAACTCTTCAACTGAAACATTGCCGAAATTTCTAAAACTTTTGGTTAGCGCGTCTGTTTTCTTATCCAAAGCGATAATCGCGGTATTGGTTGTCTTGGTACCCAACTTCTCATAACCCTTTATTTTTGAAAATGATTGGATAATTTTTCGCGCGTCTTTTGATTTTGGCTTGGCAATATTCATTGAGTCAATAAAAAGTATTTCACCATCTTTGAATTTACGAGATAAAATAGAATAAAACGCGGCGGTCTTGGCTTTTTTGTTTATCTTACGAGAAAAATTCTTGTCATTGCGAGGACCATGCGTAACACCACCACCCACCCAAATCGGCGAACGACTAGATCCATGACGAGCACGACCAGTACCTTTTTGTTGCCACGGCTTTTTACCGCCACCACGAACTTCACCACGCATCTTGGTATGAGCGATTGGATTGCGTGCATTTGAATTCATTAGACGAACTACTTCATGAACCAAATCCGCATTCCAAGGCGCGCCAAAAACATCTTTGGAAAGAGTGATCTTTCCTGACGCTTTGCCTTCTTGATTGTATATAATTGATTCCATATTTTTTATCCAACTACCTCCACCAGCGTCCCTCTTTTTCCAGGAACAGCTCCCGAAACATACATAACGCTTTCCTCCGAATCAATGTGAACTATCTTAAGATTCTTGACGGTAATTCGATCTGAACCCATGCGTCCCGCCATGCGCATACCAACGGGCACGCGTGTGCGGAGACCGCCACCGATAGAGCCTGGTTCACGTTCAGAGTGTTTCTGGCCGTGAGTGCGTGGACCACCGCCGAAACCGTGACGCTTGACTACACCTTGAAAACCTTTGCCTTTAGAAATCGCGCTGACAGTCACCATATCGCCCGCGGTAAATTGTGAAAGTTCAACCTTATCACCAACTTTTTGGGTCGGCGAGTCAACGCGAAATTCAGAGACCGCGGCAAAAGAACCTAACTCTTTGAAATGACCCTTCTGTGGTTTGTTTATGCGATTTGGGTTGCGAGAACCTTCACCAATTTGAAGTGCCTCATAGCCATCAGTGTCCTTGGTGCGAACTTGAGTAACAATATTTGAGCGCACTGAAACCGCGGTAACGGGCAGAGCCACGCCAGAAGCGTCAAATATTTGAGTCATATTCAGTTTTCTCCCAAGGATAAATTTCATGGTTTTTGGCAGTACCGAATGGCGGTACGAACTTTGATTTCATAAGCCGAGGACTGTTCTGGGCGACTAGAAATTTCTTGGTAAAAGGCGAATGGCGTTGGAATTACCAAGGCTTTGCCTTGTGTAATTCCTGAGCCTTTTACCTAGAAATTTCAGGAGCGAGTTCCGCAGGCGCAATGAAGTCAAAGTTCGTACCGTCATCTTCTACATCATTTTCACATCTATATTCACTCCCGATGGCAGACTCAAATTCGTCAACGCTTCAATAACTTTCGGATTTGGATTGATAATATCAATCAGGCGCTTGTGGACTCTCATCTCAAATTGCTCTCGACTGTTTTTATCAATAAACGAAGAACGGTTTACCGTGTACTTCTTTATTTCAGTCGGCAGTGGTACGGGTCCATGAATTTCGGCATCATATCTGGTAGCCGTATCAATAATTTGTTTCAATGAAGCGTCAAGAATTTTGTGCTCATAGGCCCGTACTCTGATACGAAGATGTGGTGCTTCGCCAACTATCTTGGCTTTCTTAACTCGTGGAACACGAGGAACTTTTGCTGGTTTTGCAATCTTTGAATGAACTCCCTTTTTAGTTGTTTCTTTTGTAGCCATGAATCCAATTACGCGATAATTTTTGTTACAACTCCCGCGCCAACTGTCTTACCGCCTTCACGAACCGCGAAACGCATCTTTTCCTCAATAGCAACTGGAGCTACGAGCTTTACTTTGAAAGTAATGGTGTCTCCTGGCATAACCATTTCAACCTTTTCTGGTAATGTAACCTCACCAGTGACATCAGTTGTACGAATATAGAATTGAGGTTTGTATCCAGTAAAGAATGGGGTATGACGACCACCTTCCTCTTTCTTTAGAACATAAACTTCTGATTCAAACTCTGTGTGAGGTTTGACTGAACCACTTTTGGCAAGTACTTGGCCGCGTGACACATCATCCTTGGCTGTGCCACGAAGTAAAAGTCCAGCGTTATCTCCAGCAAGACCTTCTTTGAGCTGTTTATTGAACATTTCAATACCAGTGATAGTCGTTTTGGTCGTATCGCGGAAACCGACGATCTCAACTTCATCTCCAATCTTGACTCTTCCGCGTTCAATACGACCAGTAACTACCGTCCCGCGACCTTCAATAGAGAAAATGTCTTCAATCGGCATGAGGAATGGCTTGTCAACTTCACGAACTGGTTCAGGAATATAACTATCGAGAGCAGTGATGAGCTCGTCAATCTTGACGGTCCAAGCGGCATCTCCCTCGAGAGCTTTGAGGGCTGAACCACGAATAACTGGGGCATTTTTCCCGTCAAATTGGTTCTTGGTGAGGAGTTCACGCACTTCTTCCTCAACAAGATCAATCAAATCTTTCTCTTCCACCATGTCGCATTTGTTAAGAAAAACAAGAACTTTCGGCACACCGACTTGTTTTGCAAGCAGAATGTGCTCACGAGTCTGCGGCATCACACCATCAGTTGCCGATACAACCAAAATAGCTCCGTCCATCTGGGCGGCGCCAGTAATCATGTTTTTGATAAAGTCAGCGTGACCTGGACAGTCAATGTGGGCGTAGTGACGAAGCGGACTCTCATACTCAACGTGAGCTAGAGAAATAGTGAGAATCTTTGAAGCGTCACGAACTGTGCCGCCTTTTGCGATATCGGAATAAGCCTTAACATTTGCCAGGCCTTTCTTGGCCTGAACTGCAAGAATAGACGCGGTCAGCGTAGTCTTGCCGTGGTCAACGTGTCCGATAGTACCAACATTGACATGTGGCTTTGTGCGATTGAATTCTGCCATATTATTATTTTATTGCTTTGACTCGCATTGACTGGGCGTGAAGCCAAGCAACGGGAGTCAAAGATAAATTGTTAACTAGTTTATAATTTTGAATTTCATCTAAAAAGATGTCAATTCAAAAACGCTGGGTAAGCGCTTACCGAACATCCTAGCATGGTGATAACTGGCGTGTCAAATTTTGAGGTTAGGTCTCGGAAAACAATAGTAGTTAATTGGCGACTGGTAGTATCACTAAACAACGCTTAGTAGTGGGGTTAAAATATTCTAGAGTTGTTCCAATAGGACAAGTTCCCACACTGATAGTAGTAGTCGTCCTTGATTCAAGGCCCAAATTATCTCTGACTGTAAATACAATAGTGTAAACACCAATTTCTGAATATGAGTGGGTAAAACTTGTACTTTGTGAATATACTGATCCTGCACGAGTATCTATTGCTGCATTTTGAACATAATTTACATCTCCCCAATCAACTGAATAACTCAACTGACCATTTTCAGGATCTGAAGCACGCACTGTCCATGTTCCAATTTGATTTATAGACAGTGTCGTTGGTGCATCAATGCCATTTATAACTGGCGCTTTATTTGCTGAAGAATCTGAATAAATCTTAAATGGTGCATCACTACTTTCACAATTTGAAGTACCAGTTTCGCAAATTTGGATCAAATACTGACCAGCAGGGACAATTGATTCTGGTACTGGATAAATCATTATTGTCACTTCAGGAATATAATTTCCAACATTCCAACTATACGAATTCTGATTGATGCTGATATTTTGAGCAATCATATACGGCGCATGATACGGATACATCATTGATTGGGCTGAATTTGAACTAACTGCGCCCATCGGACAAATTTGTCCGGTACATGGTTGATAAGATGGAACTAATTTAAGATCAGCATAAGTCGCCCTAATATATTGAGGCGATGTCCATGTAATATTTTGGGTTGTACCTATTTTCCAAGATTCACCACCATTTGGTGAAGTTATCCGGAGAGATCCTGCTACATTACCAACATTCACGATTGCGCTCTTATTCGCAATCTTTCCGGTAACATCTCTCACGGCAAATCTAATGTTGTATATTCCAGAATTTGAATATATGTGAGTAAATGTCGTACTTTGAGTAAAATCTTTATAAAGAGCCGACTCACCCGAACTTGGCGCGGCAACAGCGCGAGTTTCATCGCCCCAAATAACTGAATAATTCAGAGGGCCATTTCTTGGATCAGTCGCGGAAATGGTCCAAGTGCCAGTAGCGCCAACAGCAAGGGTGGTTGGTCCAGTAACTGAACTTATTACTGGACCGTTATTTAAATGGTAAATGCCGTTCAATCTTCCACGAGTCATCGACCCAAAATAACCGGTATTGGGAATACCATTGTTATATTGATATTTCATAAGCGCCATTCTAGTTTGCAAACCAAAAAATCCTTTGTTTGCAGTACCGGAACTTATGGCGGGGATATCATAACCATTACTGACCAGCCATGATTGCAGAGCTGAAACATCTGGACCAGTAGAGTTTACGGAGAGATTGTTTAAAAAGGTAAATTCTTGCGCTCCGGCAATTGATACCAAAGCCAAAATCGCGATACTTGATACGATAAGATATTTTTTCATAATGTTAATGATATTTAGATAATTAAACCCACTATCTATTATAACACTAGATATGACGGCTTAAGTCTTGGTTTATTACATAGACCTTGATATACTACTCCCAATAAAAATATGAAAATTCTTATTGTTGAAGATGATCAAAATTTGGCCAACATCATGAAAGATAGTCTGACCGCCAAATCTTGTACCGTTGAAATCGCCAGCGACGGAGGCGAAGGATCATTTATGGGAAAAAGTTATGAATATGATGCGATTCTACTTGATTATTCCCTGCCAAAAAAAGATGGACTAACAATTTGCAAGGAAATCAGAACGGCTGGACGCTCAAGTCCAATCATCTTTTTATCCGTCACCGATACGACTGAAATAAAAGTAGCCGCGCTAAATAATGGCGCGGATGACTATTTGGTAAAGCCGTTTTCATTTGAAGAACTTCATGCTCGTCTGCGCGCTATTCAGCGTCGGCCGAAAACAACCAGACAGCCGGTTTTAAAAATCGGAGATTTAACTTTAGACTTAGACAGCAACACAGTTTTTCGTGGAAATTCTCAAATAATTCTGACTAAAAAGGAATTCGGTATTCTTGAATATTTGATGCATCATCAAGGGATTCTCGTGTCCCGAGCCCTGATAATGGAGCATGTCTGGACGACAGATAGTGATTTACTTGCCAATAACGTCACGACTCATATCCGCAACCTGCGTAATAAGATAAACCTCAAAAATAAGCCCGATTTGATTCGTAATATCGCCGGTCGGGGTTATTTAATGAGTAAATAATAGACCACATTATAAAATCTTGATCAAATCTTGATTGTTTCTTGATAATTTCTTGATTCCGCTTTGATATGGTAACGAGAGTTATGTGTCGACATAACTTTTATCAAATAAGTCTGATGACAATGGTACGATTATCTTCCATGTCTAGCTATATATAGAATATGACACCCCTCGCATTCTCGCAGGTGCATGAAGGGACTATTGTCCCCGCGCGGACCGACATTGTCCGCGTGGTGGACATCGTCAGTTATTTGACTATGTTTATTTTGGCGGGAATTATTGCTTGGCTTTCAGTCCGCGAATCAAATAAATCAAAAATAGTTATGCGTGATAGCGAAAGAATCTTGAAAACTGAACGCAATGCATTAGAAAAACGAATTAGCATGAGAACTAGAGCTTTGATCAAGGCCGAAGAAAAAAACCTGGCAGAACTTGAAAGGAATGCTGAATTTGGAAAACTTTCTCAAGGGCTGTTTCATGATTTAATGAGTCCGCTTTCGTCAATCTCACTCTATTCTGAAACCCTAAAAGACAATTTAAAACATTCAGAAAATACTCAAGAAATAATCCATAAAATAGTTAGTTCTTCAAAAAGGATGGGGGCGTACATGGAAAGTGTCAAAAAAATTGTCGGACAAGAACATGATTCTGATAAAACAACTGCAAATGTCGCAAAGGAACTAGAAATCGTACATGATGTACTCGCCTATAAAGCACGAATGGCAGATGTGAAGATAATTATTGAGCCGTTTGAGCAGACTATGTTGAATATCCATCCTGTGCGTTTGCACCAGCTTTTTCTTAATCTGATCTCAAACGCGATTGACGCTTGCGCTCCAAATCCAAAAAACCACGAAAATAAAAATATTTCAGAAAAAACTGAACATGAAGTGATTGTCTCCGTTAAGAAAAAATTTAATTCAATTATTTTATCGGTAGAAGACAACGGATGCGGAATCTCGCCAGAAAATCTAAATAAAGTATTCAAATATTCATTTACCACCAAAGCAAATGGAACTGGAATGGGGTTAGTTTCCGTGAGATATATTGTTGAAAATGACTTGGAAGGAACCGTGGAAGTTGAAAGTGAACTCGGGAGATGGACGAAGTTTATCGTGAGAGTGCCAAATAAACCAGATGTGGAAGAAGGTAGTCTGTGAAATTCAATATTTTTACAAACAAATCAAACTCGCCAAATGATCGCCTTCGCGGAGTTTCATCACTCTCACGCCTTGGGTAGAACGGCCAAGTGTCGGAATTTCTTTAATATCAACCCGAATAACTTGACTTTTTTTGGACATTGCGACTATTTCCAAATCGTCATCAGTCACAACTTTTGCCGCCATTAATATTCCAGTCTTTGGAGTAACATTCATAGTCAGAATTCCGGAACCGCCACGGTTTTGGACCTTGTATTCGGAAAGCTTGGTTTTTTTACCGTAGCCATTGGCACCCATTACGAATAGAGCTGGATTTTTGGCATCACTTGAAACAACATCAGCCGAAATCACATTATCAGCATTTTTTCCATCTGCTATTTTAATAACCCGAACACCAGTGGCATTTCTACCCATCTCACGAACATCAGACTCTTTGAAACGAATAGACTGACCTTCACGCGTGGCGATCACTACATTGTCATTTTTTGAAACAAAAGACGCTGAAATCAACTCATCACCATCATCTAAAGTGATGGCGATCAAACCCGAACGACGAACATCTTTGAAGTGTTTGGCCGAAGTCTTCTTACCCGTGCCATTTTTGGTAATCATAATCAGCGATAAATCTTCCGCCTCTTTTTTATTTTTTGGCATCGGTAAGATTGAAGTGACATTCTCGCCTTCCGCCAACGACAAAAAGTTCATGATTGATTTGCCTTTTGTGGCGCGTTTGCCTTCTGGAATATCATACATTTTTATTTGATATGCCTTACCTTTGTCACTAAAGAAAAGCAAATCATTGTGTGTGGTCGCGAAAACAAGATGAGAAATGAAATCCTCTTCTTTGGTATCAAGGTCAACCACGCCGACGCCACCACGCTTCTGTCTGCGATATTCATCGGGATTAGTGCGCTTTACATAACCACCCTTGGTCAAAACAAGTACTGACTCTTCATCGGCAATCAAGTCTTCTGGATTAAATTCTTTGACTCCATGCTTAATAATTTTGGTGCGACGATCATCGCCATATTTTTCACGAATTTCTTTGAGTTCATCTTTAATAATAGTCCTGACCTTCTTTTCACTGCCAAGAATCTCCTTAAGAGTGGCGATCAATTCTTGAACTTCTTTTAACTCGTCTAGAACTTTTTTGCGCTCCAAACCAGCCAGCCTTTGTAATTTCATTTCCAAAATCGCGGTAGCTTGCTTTTCACTAAACTTGAACTTCTTCATCAAACCAGCATGAGCTTCGGTGACATCTTTTGAAGCACGGATTAGTTTGATGATTTCATCAATGTGATCAAGTGCTTTCTTCAAGCCAAGAAGAATATGCTCGCGATCTTCAGCTTTGGCCAAATCAAAAGCGGTTCGACGACGAATAACTTCAATGCGGTGAACTACGAATTCTTGCAAAATAGATTTCAGTGACAAAGTCTGTGGCACTCCATGAACCAGCGCGACGGTATTCATGTGAAATGTTTCTTCAAGTTGAGTGTGTTTGTAAAGTAAATTTAAAATCTTTTCTGGATACGCGCCATTCTTGAGATCTAAAACTATGCGCATGTCCTTGTCAGATTCATCACGCAAACCCTTGACGCCTTCAACTACTTTTTCACGAACCAGATCAGCCATGCGAATAATTAACTCCGATTTGTTGACGCGATACGGAATAGAACTAATAACAATTTGGTACTGACCTTTTTTGTCTTCAACTATTTCAGCTTCACCACGAACGGTCATGCCTCCACGACCAGTGGCATAGGCATGATGGATATCTTTTTCACCATAAAGAATCGCGCCAGTCGGAAAGTCGGGGCCTTTGATAAATTGGAATAAATCTTCAATGGTTGCTTCTTTGTTATCAACAAGATGTGTGGTGGCGTCAAGTACTTCACGGAGATTGTGCGGAGCAATGTTAGTCGCCATGCCTACAGCAATGCCTAGAGTCCCATTCAAAAGAAGATTCGGCACGGCGGTCGGCAGAACGGTCGGCTCTTTGCGAGTCCCATCATAATTGGGATGAAAATCAACGGTATTTTTATCCATGTCGCGCAGAAGTTCGGCAGAAATACGAGACATTTTAGCTTCGGTATAACGCATGGCGGCGGCAGAATCGCCATCAACCGTTCCGAAGTTTCCCTGTCCCTGAATCAGCGGATAGCGCATGGTAAAATCTTGAGCCATTTTGACCATAGAATCATAAACAGCTACATCGCCGTGTGGGTGATAATTACCGAGCACATCACCGACGACTACCGCGGATTTGCGAAATTTTGATTGGAATGTCAAACCCTTTTCATGCATGGCGTAAAGAATGCGGCGATGCACGGGTTTCAAACCATCACGGACATCTGGCAGCGCGCGGTCAGTAATAACCGACATGGCATAGTCAAGAAACGACTCACGCATCTCGGTGGTAATGTTGCGTGCCACAACGCCAGCACCTGCCTCGCGTGGTGGTGGAATGACTCCGGCTTTTTCATTCTTTTTGGACATGGGTAAATTAAAAGATTGAAAAAAGAAAAAATTGAAAAATCAGGTTAAAAATCCTTCAATATTTGAATCTTTTCTTCTTTCAATTCCTTACAATTATAGCAAAAAATGGTGTTGGTGTCAGCTTGACATTATATATTAACTATGATTATATAGTCCCAGAACAGGGTTCAATAAAAGTTGAGCCTCAAAAACCCAAAAGAAACCTTGAAAACTAAGAACCTTATGAAAGACCTGAAAAAAGTTGTCATTGCCAGCATAGCTGGTGCAGTGTTCGGTTATGTTCTCGGAACTAAATACCTGACTGGTGGCTGGATTATCCTCGCTACTTTGCTAGGCGGAGTCATGGGCTGGATCATTTTTGATCCTGTCGGTTTGGTGAAGATACTCGTGGAAGTCACTAAATCTGCTTGTAGCGATATGAGCAAGAAATTCAATTCACTGGCCAAAGAAGATTGGAAAAAAATCATTCCAAAAGCGATTCGTCTATCAACTGAAGTCTTCTGTATGTTCCAAATAATAGGAGTCGTGGTAATATTTTTCTTTACGTCTCTTATTATTACTTGGCAGGAAAATACAACCGAAACTATCAGTGTATTTAAAATAGCTGTATTTGTCTACGGACTTACAATATCAATCGGAATCTTTATATCAACACTAATTTTTCTGCAATGTATTGGAGATAGACAAAAAATATTGACTCGCGGGCCAGCACTGTTCAAAACCAATCCTTTCTTAGTATTGATACTAACCACTCCAGTAATTTTACCTTTTACCTGTCTGTATTTTTTGGCAAAAGGTTTGATTTGGGCAGTTAAGAAAGTACCTTGGTCAATTAATCTGGTGCCAATTTTACTTCAATTATCACTTTTGATTGCAGTAAAAACCTGCAGACTTGCACACAACAACGGTCGTCTGGCCAGTTTTGTTGGAGTAAGTTTTGGAGCGTTGATTGGATTGATGGCTGGACATTTACTGGTAGCAGCAATTACTGGGGCAATGATCGGTGCTGGAGCACATTTTCTTGGATCTCATTTCACAGAAAGAGACATTTTCACTCTGAAAGAGCAGTACCAGAAAATGAAGAGTGAGGCGTTTTAAATTCGAAGTCTCTTTAATTTCACACCGCGCGCGACACACATATCGCCGAGGTTTTTTATTATTTGGATAAATCAACTAATGACTCAATAGAAATTTCCGCGTCACGAAGAATTTTTCTCAAAGTCCCCTTTGCGACAGGATTATGGGTCGGAATAGTGATTGCTGTTTTGTATTTGTGATGCATCCTAATATGACTGCCCTTTTGACGGGTAATCTTGTACCCAAGCTTCTCAAGCGCGCGAATTATTTTTCCATGTGGCCATGAAGGTAGTTTCGTCATGGCTTAAATTAATTAGACTGTAACTGTGTGCAAACTCATTTCATGGGGAATATATGATCGAGCACGCTTTTGATTATCCTTTTCTTCCAGACACAAGAGAATAACTTCTTTAATTTTCTTTAAAGCCTGATCAATTGTTTTTCCTTGAGAATAGCAACCACTAAAAATAGGACACTCAACAACATAAACACCATCCTCATCTTTTTCAAGAATTACAGGAAATAATTTACGGGAAATTGATTTTAAAATTTTTTTACTCATACAGAAATGATATCAAAAAAAATTCAAAAGTCAATCACCAAATCACCTCGTCCCCCCACTCACCTCCACCTGCGCATAATTAATTTTCTTAGTACCAAAAATCATCTCCTTAACATCAACGAGAAAGTCTCCAACGCCGGCAATCAACGATTGTGCGGGTGAACCAGCTCTAGTAACAACAGTGGCTACGGCGCTTTTGGCGGTTGTTCCAGTGATAGAAAAAGATGCCAGCCAAAATGTGAAAATAATAGCTGTAATTCCAAAAGACGACCAGAAAGCTATCCGTCTGCGGACATGTTCGGGCTTAGCTTTTAGATTTTCTATATAAGCTTGAAAAGTCATTAAAGTCAGATTAATTCTACTACTCCTTCTCAAGAATCACAACATCCGCTTCCTTCCCTTCCAAATCCTTCTTTTTCAGAGTCAGTTTGGCTTCGGGCTTTGGATTTTCGCCCGCCTCTTTCAAAAATTTCTTCAAAGCATCTTTATCGCCAATATCGCCATAGTTGACTGGAATAATTATTTTGGGACCAATGGAAACCGCTAACTTATAGGCCTTAGCGGGATCAAGTACGCCATCTCCGCCAATTGGAACAAATAAGATATCAACTTCATCAATAGCTTCATCAGCTTCTTTCGGTAATTCAGTCGTGTTCAACGCGCCCAAGAAACAAATATTCATACCCTCAAGAGATACTGTATATATAGTATTGATTCTTTTCTCGCCATCATAGTCAGACTCTGAATTAAAACCTTTTATGAAAACACCTTTGACCTCATATTCTCCAGGACCAGAAACAATAAATGGTTTTTTCTCACCAAAAGTAACTTGATCAAAACCGTTCATGTCAGGATGGCTGATACTAGACAAAACGATATCAGCTCCAAATTTTGCCGGCTTGAGTCTGGAGTCTTTGGAAATAGGATTAAAAGCAATAATGGTATCGCCAAACTGGACCTTCACAAATTGCCCTCCGAGGTAATTGATTATCATGGTGGTAATTTAACATAAAAAAGTGGTCTCGCCAACTAGGCGAGACCTGTGAATTCTGTTATACGAATCTATTTGTAGAACCTTCCACCACGCCGTAATACAATTCGAAAGATTGCTATCCAACGCATGTAAGGATTCTTATCAAAAATTGTTGGTTCTTTTGGTGCCGGCTCATTTTGATAGGCTCTTGCAATTGCCGCTTCCCTTTTTTTAGTCATAGTTCAATCCTTTTCCATTTCAAATCCTACTCCAACATAGACAAAAAATCAATTCTGCGATACTATCCAAATGAAAGACGCCGTTAGCGTTTTTATAGTCAAATCAGTTAGTTCATTAGCAATTCGCGTCATCCCGCAATTTTGCTCATTAATTTGGGCGCATTAATAATTTAAAAAGCGGAGCGCGTCATAATTATGTTTAAAAAATTAAAAGAAACATTGACAGGACATAAAGAAAAGGAACTAAGACCTAAGATTCAAGATCCAGAAAGTGATATCAATTCTACAGTAACAACTCCAGGAAAAAATACCAAAGCTTCCGCGGTTTCAGAGATAAAAACCGTTAGGGTCGGTGAGAAACGAGTTCGTCGAAGCTCTCCACAGATTTCATCGGCGCCAAAAAAGAAAGAGGGCATGGAGCTTACTGATGCTCAAAAATCCAGTCTTATGGGTGAATTTATTATGAGCATGAAAAACCCACCCATAATTGGAGACCTCGTTGAAGGACCGGTAATCGCGATTGAAAAATCTTCAGTATATATAGACCTCAATCCTTTTGGCACTGGAATCATTTATGGCCGTGAATTTATTATCGCCCGAGATGTCATCAAGAAAATCAATGTCGGCGATGTTGTCGCGGCAAAGATCGTTGATACCGCGCATAAAGACGGATATTACGAATTATCTCTCAAAGAAGCCCGCCAAGCACTTATCTGGAATGAAGCTGACACAGCCATTAAAGAAAAGAAAACCCTTGATCTTTTGGTCAAGGAAGCAAACAAAGGCGGGCTGATGATTGAATGGCAAGGTATCATCGGTTTTCTGCCCGCGTCACAACTAAAATCCGAACACTATCCAAAAGTCGTTGACGGCGACAAAGACAAGATCCTTGAGGAATTAAAAAAGTTAGTCGGCACTCGTCTGCAACTGGCCATCATTACCGCTGATCCAAAAGAAGGAAAACTAATCTTCTCTGAAAAGGGCCAAGAAACCAAGGAAAAAGAAAAGGTTGTCAGTAAATATGAAATTGGCGACGAACTTGAAGGTCTGGTCACTGGAGTCGTTGATTTTGGCGTTTTCGTTAAGCTTGAGGAGGGATTGGAGGGCCTAGTCCACATTTCAGAAATTGATTGGGGGCTCGTTGATGATCCTAGAAATTTCGTGAAAGTCGGACAAAAAATCAAGGCCAAAATCATTGAAATAAAGGATGGCAAGATTTCTCTGTCATTGAAACAGATGAAGCCAAATCCTTGGAGCGAGGCAACTAAAAAATACAGAAAAGACATGGATGTCACTGGCGTCATAATCAAATTTAATAAACATGGAGCACTGGCTTCTATTGAAGAAGGGGTCGCTGGCCTTGTTCATGTCTCCGAATTTGGCTCCGAAGAAAAACTCCGCAAAACCCTAGAACTTGGCAAGACTTATCCATTCAAGATTGCTTTATTTGATCCAAAGGAACAAAAAATGGCATTGTCGTATACGGGAGTGAAATAATTTAATAAAAGAAAATCCCGAGAAGAGTTGCCTCTCGGGATCTTTGAAGTTAAAAAATTACCCCGCATTGAACACGCTCATTGCCTTCTCTCTCCCTTCCCGAATAATCATTTCAACCCCTTCAGCTGATTTCTTGGCGACTTTTTTAATAGTCTTCAATTCATCATCTCTATAATCACCTAAAATAAATCTCTCAATCTTATCATCACCATGGGGCGTTCTGGCAACACCTTTCGCGTTAGCTGGAGCAGTCCCAATCCTAATGCGCAGAAAGGCTTCGGTCTTGACTGCTTTAATGATTGACTCCAACCCATTATGACCGCCCGAACTTCTGTTAAAAGAAATCTTCATTCGGCCAATGGGCAAATTGAAATCATCATATATCACAACCAGTTTCTGCGCGGCTTTTTGACTCTTGACCAATTGTGAAATTGCTTTGCCGGAATTATTCATAAACGTCTCCGGCGAGATCAATGTGACTTTTTCTCTTCCAATCTTGCCACTAGAAACAACCGCGTTAATCTTTTTGTTCAATTCAAAATCGTCAGCTCCAATTTCTTTTGCAATCACATTCAAAACAATCCGACCTGTGTTGTGACGGGTGTTTTCGTATTCTTCTCCAGGATTGCCGAGACCCGCGATAATATAAGGCATGAATGAAAGTATAAGGGTCAAAGGTCAAAGGCGCAAGTATTTTGTCAAAACACACTTAAGTCCCTTGTGTCAAACAGACTTTGGTAGTACAATACCCTCACTATGGAGTCTCGCGAAACCATCCCCGCAAACAATCAGGAAATTAAAAAGAGTTTTTGGAAAAGTTTGCGCGAATGGATTCAAGTTATTGTGATCGCGCTCGTTGTCGCTCTACCAATTCGTTTCTTCATCGCGGAGCCGTTCATCGTAAACGGCGCTTCAATGGATCCAACCTTCTCCACTGGTCAATTTCTAATAGTGGACCGTCTAACTTATCGTTTTGATGAACCAAAACGAGGTGATGTCATTGTATTTGAGTATCCCGGTAATCCAAGCATCTATTACATCAAAAGAATAATCGGATTACCAAATGAGACTGTCTCTATAAAAAATGGAAAAGTTAGTATCATAAACACGGAAAACCCAAAAGGCCTAGAACTCAATGAGTTATATGTCCAAAGCAATCATGCTTCGGTTGATACTTCCCAAACAACTCTCGGTCCAGATGAGTACTTTGTCATGGGCGACAATCGTTCACAAAGTTCTGATTCAAGGACTTGGGGACCATTGAAAAGAGATTTGATGATCGGCAGACCTTTCGTGAGATTATTACCAATCAATACAGTGGACATTTTTCCTGGCCAACATGACGAAAAATAAAAAATCAAAAAAGAAATCAGGCGATTCAAAATTTATTCCATTTGAACATCTAGATAAAATCGGCGAGATTGCAGTCTACTATGGATTTACCCCGATGAAGAGTCCTTCTATAGTAAAGGCGGATTTTGACGCCGCCAAGGATATCCTGGACGGAGATTATGTTGATGATGAGACAGACAAACATGGCAGACTTCCGCTTCACGTGGAAGAAAAGATCGCCCTTATCCGAATGTATCAAGAGCAAAACATGCAATCTCTTCCACAACCAGTAATGATTTATTTCAAAGATCCTTGTCGTGGCAGTATCAAAAAAAGCGGATACCATCGCTATGCTGACCTAGAAATTATGGGTACTTCCGGCCCAATCGCCGAGGCAACACTGATTCAGACGGCCAGAGTCATGTTAATTGAAGAAGGTTACAAAGACACTGTCGTGGAAATCAACTCCATCGGCGATCGTGATTCAATCGCGAAATTTGCCCGTGAATTGACCGCCTATTATAGAAAAAACATAAACGAGATGACACCTGAATGTCGACAACTGATGAAAAGCGATGTTTTTGAATTGTTATCATCGCACAGCCATGGTGCCAAAACTATAAATGAAAAAGCCCCACGCGCCATGGATTTTCTTTCCGAGACGAGCAAACGCCATCTTGAAGAAGTCCTAGAATATTTGGAAGCCCTCAACATTCCCTACACAATCAATAATACATTGATCGGCAACCGCAAATATTGCACTGAAACAATATTCACGATTATTGACAACAACATCGCCGAAAAAAAACCAAGACAACAAAGAATTGTGGCAGTCGGAGTTCGCTACAATGGTCTGGCAAAACGATTTGGCACCAAGCGTGATGTTCAAGGTGTCGGAATGTCACTTCTAATTCCAAGCACTAAACCGCAATTGCGAAAAATAGTCAAAAAAATGAAACGCCCTGTCGCGTCATTCTTGCAATTAGGCCTAGAATCAAAACTGGCGTCTTTAGCGGTAATTGAAACTTTACGTCAAGTCAAAATTCCTTTACACTTGTCATTAGCAAAAGATCGCTTAGGCGCCCAAGTTTCATCAGTTGAAAAATACCACACTCCTTATGTCATTGTGATCGGCAAAAAAGAAGCGGTTGAACGGACCGCGATCGTACGCCAAAATGACACTCACGCCCAAGAAGTTATCTCATTGGATGATTTAGCAAAGTATATGAAGAAAATTGACGGTAAATAACACAAATCATCCGCGAAAATAGATATGATTCTTCAGAGCCTCAAGGCGCTGATCGCTGGCTACATTTCGGCCCTTCAGAATCATATCTATTTTCGCGGATGATTTGTGTTATAATTTCCCAATGATTCACCAAACTATAAAAGACGGCATAAAAAATGCCCTGCGCGCCCGAGAAACTTTGCGTCTGGAGGTTCTGCGTGGACTCAATGCTTTGTGCATGAATGAAATTATCGCCACCGCGACGACTGGTGAATCTCTGCCTGATGAAAAAGTTTTAGCTCTAATTAAACGCAGTGCCAAACAGCGCAAAGATTCTATAGAACAATTTGACAAAGGCGGCAGAAAGGATCTGGCTGACAAAGAGCGCGCCGAACTCGTGATCTTGAATTCATTTTTGCCGACTTTGATGAGCCGTGAAGAAATAAAAAATATTGTCATGGAAAGAATTGAAACTTTAAAATCAGTTGGAACCCTTGATCTAAAAGCAGGAGGCAAAATCACTGGAATAATCATGAAGGAATTGGCGGGAAAAGCCGAAGGTTCTGATGTTAAAGCAGTGGTGGAAGAAGTGTTGAAAAATTAAATTAGCAAGATAGTATGATAAGTGCTACAATGATGGCAGACTTGGACTAACAAATAACCATCAACCAAAAATGACATATGGCATCACAGCTAAAAGTCTCTCCTGAATTTGCTCAAAATGGTTTCCAACAAATCTTTGATAGGATCAAGAAAACTCGCCCATGGCATCGGAATCTGATGGATCTCGCCGTTAGGTATCCCAAAGAACTACGAACTCCGAAAGAAAATTTGGAAATCGCGGTAATCACCGGTCGCCGGCGTCTGGTTCTCAATCAACAAGCGAAAAATTGTTCAGTATCCTTCGCGAAAGAAGGACAAAAAGTCGCCGTTTCTATCAATCACTGTCCGCGAGCCCGAGACAGAAATTAAATCGTGACTCACTCTCGCGCCCACCTGATCACAACCAAGTGGGCGCAGAACTTTTTAAGAAAGGAAAACTATGAATCTTCTTCCCAATGAAATTCTCTGGAAAGACGATGAGTTATTCGGAAGATGGTTTCAAGATGGCAGTGGTCATGGCCAGTATGGACAAAAATACCCTGCCCGTTGGATTGAACGGCTATTCACAAAATTGGACAAACTGACTAAACAACGAGAAATCGCCAAGCGTGTTCTAACTTTTGATGATTCGCTAACGCCTCTGCCGACAAACCAAATGCAGAGAGATACACAAAGGGCACATGGGGATTACAAAGGTCGTGGTGGCATACTCTGGGATGATGGATTGTCGTGGTGGCAAAAATTGCCACAAATCAGTATTCAAGAACGCGCCTTGATTGGCGACCAGCATGCCGAAGAGGAACTACAGCTTGGAGACTGGGACTAGCAATCGCCGATATGAAAGTGTCGGCGTTTTTTGTCGAGGCCTACTCTCGACACATTTTATAATTGCGCTATAGTAGTGCTGTCATGAAAAATTCTAACTACTCTCGTTATCACATGGCCGTAAAATATTTGGAGAGTCTGAATAATGTCTCCGGATTGTATCAAAAAACTAATTTGGCTGCTCACCTGAATCCAGAAATGTACATAGAACGCATGCAGGATTTTCTTAATCAGATCGGCAATCCAGAAAAATATTTCAAGTACATTCATATCACTGGAACTGCCGGAAAAGGTAGTGTCTCTTCTATTGTCCACGCAACACTGACAGATCAAGGAAAAAAATCAGGACTTTTCACCTCACCGTTTACAGTGAGTACAATAGAAAAAATCCAAATCAGTAATAGATATATTGACCCGGTTGCATTTGCAAATATAACCGAATCTCTTAAACCACATATTGACGTCGCAACAATACACAGCCGTCATGGAATGCCTTCTTATTTTGAGTTAATATTCGCGATTGCCCTTATCTATTTTAAAAGAGAAAAGTGTGAATATGTGGTACTTGAAGTTGGTCTAGGTGGGCGCTATGATGCCACAAACATTATCAAAAATCCTTTGGTAACCGCTATTACAAATATTGATCTTGATCATACGCAAGTACTCGGAACAACTATGAAAAAAATTGCCTTTGATAAGGCAGGTATTATTAAAAAAGGAAGTCAATTTTTCACCACGGAAAGTAATTATGGGATCCTATCAATATTCAAAGATAAGTGCGCAAGTGTCAAAGCTTCATATCATCCGTGTATTGTTCGCGAACTTGATTATGAAGCAAAGAACAAGCTTTTAGCCGGTTCAATTTGCACGCAACTCGGAATTATTGATAATCCAAGAGATGTTTCAGTTTCCGCGCGCCTTCCAGCTAGATTTGAAATAATGTCACGGAAGCCTTTAGTTATTATTGATGGTGCACATAATCCTTCAAAAATTAAGACTACAATTTATAATTTGAAAAAATTAGCATATCGGAAACTTTTTCTTATCGTGGCCATGTCTGTTGACAAAGATTGGAAGACTGTTCTCAAGCTTCTTTTGCCAAAAGTTAACATCCTTTATATTACGCGGTTCAGCGTTTCAGGAAGACAATGCGTCAATCCAAAAGAACTTATAAAATTCGCAAGAAAACATATGCCATCTTCTAGCCAAATATCTTTTCATACTGATCCGATTCAGGCTTTTATTGACGCGAAGAAAAATATATCCAAAAAAGATGCCTTACTCATTACTGGTTCATTTTATCTAGCTGGAGAAATTCGCGCGTTATATTGTTCGGAAGAAAAAATATTGAAACAAAGAAATAGTAAAATGTGAGATGATAATTATATTTTATTTTCGAGCCAGAGTCTCATAAAATTTCACCAACTGACCGACGGAAATAATCCAATCCACTGGCTCATCCCATGGATTTGTCTTTAGCTTAATTAAAGATAACTTTGATTCATTGATTATACCTATTCGTAGCCATTCTTTTGGAATTGCTGATAAAAATCTGTCGTACCAACCTCCTCCTCTTCCTTTTCTATTACCAAATAAGTCAAAACACGCACCCGGAATAATTATGAAGGTATTTTTTTTATTATTAATGATAGTGTACTTTTTAGCTAACACAAATGGATCTAATTGCACATTTGAAGGTATTGTTAATATGTTACATGTGTCAGTCTTGAACAAATCAAGATGACGAAAATCAATTTCGTCCGCAAGTGGAACATAGCCAACTAACACATCACATTTTGATAAAATGGTCTCGAAATTCATTTGTAGATTATAGTACAAAAAAGCCGGAGTTTGCACTCCGGCCCGTGATTATTTGGTCATACTCTTGAGCACTTCGAGGTAGAGATCTCCAACGATCTTTTGTTGCTTTTTACCGGATGCTGAATAATTATCAACACCAGGAGCAGCATTGATCTCAATTACTCGATATTTATTCGTGCTACTTATTGCATTTCTGATATCGCCATGAACCATGATGTCAACACCACAAAAACGCAACCCCATGTCTTTCGTTAGGCGAGTAGCCAAAATAATGAAATCAGCGTGCATTTCCTTGGTCACATCGATTGCGTCACCACCACAAGATAAGTTGGCGTTGTCGAGTAGAAAAACTTTCTGGTTTTGCGGTAATACAGAAGCAAGTGAAAGTCCATCGTGTGCCAATTTTTCTCTGATGCGTGGATCGACAATTTTAATGACGGTATCTCTTCCCTGCCGCGCAAACTTTTTTTGCTTGCGAGTAAGCAAGATTCGAATACTGGCTTTACCGTCGCCAATAATTGACAACGGCTTACGTTCGTACGCGGAGATGATTTTATCGTCCAAAACGACTATCCGATAATCGTTGCCAGTGATGACTTTTTGCACCAATGCAATGTTGTCAATCTTGAAGATACGCTTCATCGCGCGATAAAATTGAGTTTTATTATGCACCTTCGCGACCGCATTCCCTTGACTCCGGCTATTTGGTTTTACGAAAACAGGAAAACCCAATCTGCGTGCAAAACGATATGCCATGTCAATATTCCTTTCTGACTTTATCTGCTTGCACCACTTATCTGAGAAAAATGCTTGTCCAGGTATGACAGGATACCCCATCTGAGTCATGAAGTAATTGGCATAATCCTTGTCCCTAGCGATTTCGGTGGCACCGAGAGTATTCAGGTCGAAACAGGTATTCCTGAAGTATCGTTTTTTGCCGTCGGGAGTGATGATCTGTCCGACCACTTGCCAATGTGGTTCAGTACGAATCTTAACACCCGCGCGAGATGCTAGTTTTTTGAATAGTCTACTTACAAATGCTTTCATAGGTTAAATTTATCTAGGGTCAGTGTTTTTATGGCGATTTCAAAGATCCGCCATTTACTGATTAACAATATAATGTAATAGATAATATTTGTCAACACAAAATCACAGTTGACACATAATGTATGATAGAATATGATAACATCATACATTATCAACCTAATTACACACTATGACTACAATATCAGTACCAATGCCAAAGGATTTACTTGAATTTGTCGACAGTATCATATTTTCTGGCGAAGCCGAAAATCGTGCTCAAGCTATCAGAAAAGCGGTCCGCAAAATGAGAGAGAATGTAGAAATCAACGAGATTTTTGAAGCTTCTCGTCAAATAAAAAAAGGTTTAGTATATACGGGGAACCTTAAAGAAATAATGAAAAATAGAAAAAATGCTTAAGATCATTTTTTCAGAAAAGTTTATTTCCCAATTTGAATCATCAGATCCTAAAATGCAAAAATTGGCAGAGAAGAAAATAAGCACATTTAAGACAAATCACAGACACCCTTCTCTTAAAACCCACAAACTTAATGGGATTTTAGACGGCTATTTTTCTTTTTCGGTTGATTATCAATTTCGAATTGTTTTTGAATATGGTAAAAAAGACACTGTGCATTTTTTAAAGATTGGTAGTCATGCTATCTACGGATAATTATTTTAGAATAAATTGAATAACGCCACTCCCCTACACGAAGTTGACAAATCGTCTATATCAGCACAATATGCATAATAGAGGAAAGGAGTGCACTTATGAAAAGAAAAGATGCAATTGAAACGATTATGAGAACAATCGGTTCTCGAGATTTAGTAGTATCAACAACAGGATTGATTTCCAGAGAAATTTTTGAGAAATTCCACTCTGAAAGAAATCTATATATCCCCGGTTCAATGGGGTTAGTGTCATCAATCGGACTCGGTTTAGCAATCGCTTGTCCAACTATGAAAGTTGCAATCATTGATGGAGACGCAAGTTTGCTCATGAATCTTGGCTCCATAGTTACGATTGGTAATATCAAACCTAATAATCTCCTTCATTTGATCATTGACAATGAAGCATACGGTTCATGTAACGAGGAAAAATCGATGTCTGATTCAGCTCATCTAAATATCTTAGCTAAAAGTGTCGGATATCAATATGTGCGAAAAGTCGACACTCGATACAAGTTAAGACATGCTATACTATCTTTCACAAAAGGTCCTGGATTTATTTTGACAAAGGTTGAGCTTGGTGGCCGCAGAGATTTCCTAAGACCACTAAAATTAATTGATGTAAAGATAAAATTTATGAGATTTGTGGAACAACAAAAACAAAGAAAAAAATATGATATTCCAAGGAAAACACATATTTAACGCGTCATTTGACGACTATGCCGGTGATTACAATTCAGTTAGACCTGGGTATCCGGCACAATTGTTCAGAGATATACAAAACCACTGTGAAGTTGGGAAAGACTCAAAACTTCTCGAAATTGGTGCTGGAAGTGGTATTGCAACTATGGAATTGGCGAAACTTGGTGGTAGTGTCGTTGGCATTGAACCAGGTGCTAACTTAGCCAAAATTGCAAAAGAGCGAACCAAAACTCTCGATAATGTCAAGATTGTTGAGACAATGTTTGAGAGTTTCCCGGCGCAAGATAAATTCGATGTGATCCTAGCATTTACGGCCTTTCATTGGATCGATGGTGCAGTGAAATACCAGAAGGTGGAAGAACTCCTCAAAAACGAAGGCTACTTGGTTTTAATTTGGAACAGTTTTTTCCAGAGCGAATCGTCGGTAGCCACCGAAGTAAATGAAGCTTATCGAGAGTTTTTACCTGAAATATATGAGAAAGGTTTGCAGACTACTGAAGTGAATAGGAAGGTATTGGCGAAGCTTAACAATAGAGAAATTGAAACCTACGAAAGTAAATTGTTTTGCCCAATATTCCAGCAGAAATATCTTGTGTCGTATCAGTATGACGCAAATACCTATCCAAAATTACTCAACACTTTTCCAAAAATCGTTGCAATTGAAGAGGCACGACGAAAAAAGTTTCTCTCGTGCATATCCAAAATCGTTGAACGACACCAAACAATTACTTTGCCAGTTCTGACTACCATGATTGTTTGTGAGAAAAAAGAATCTTTTTTGACAAAAGTACTCAAGGGTTGAATTTGAAGCATCAGGCTACACAGTTTTGTACTGTGTAGCTTTTTTTGACATTTTATATTCATGTGGTACTATCTAAATTGGCATTGTCCCTTAACAATTTTGAAAAGGATTTTGAAATGAAACCAAAAAACATACGAGTATTCAACACCCTCGATAAAGATAGCTCTATAAAAGCAGACGAGATGCACAACAACTTTGTTAGATCAGGAGTTGATTTTGCATCTGGAGTGCCTTGCGGAGTCTTGCGACATGTTATTAGAAATTTTGCCAATGACTCAAGGATAGTTCACTTGCCTACCAATCGGGAATCTGAATCCGTTGGACTGGCAGCTGGAGCCTATTTGGGCGGTAAAATACCAATAGTGTACATGCAAAATTCAGGACTTTTTGCAGCTTCAAATGACATAGCATCCCTCCTTATTCCCTATAAGATCCCAATTTTCTTTGTAATATCTTATCGTGGGTGTCCAGGTGAAGATGCCGTACAACACTTGGTGACAGGTCAAGCAACTGAAATACTTCTGCATTCGTTTGGACTGCATTTCGTTGTTTTTGAAAAAAATGAAATTGGTCCACTTCTAAACACAAGGTTTAAGAAGATGGACGAAATTAAACTCCCCGTCTTTCTGTTGCTAAAACGTTGGTGGCACAAATGAAAGGAAAATTATGTTAAGCATTAATCAATTACTGACTCTTTCACGGACATATAATGTACCACTGGAAGATGTCTTGTTTATCGCCCTGAACTCCAACGGTGTTAAATTCCAGTGTGAGTTCAACAGAATGCGAACAGCTCTCCATCTTACAAATCACAGCCTGTTTGAATACGCGAGGCATCAAAACGACATGAATTATTATTTTGCACTTCCTATTAATCAACAAAGTGCATTTGTAATAGTTCATGACACACTTCTATTAGGAGATGTCGTCATTGGAAAAGTAAGTGACGCAACGGGAGATGTGTGTAATTCTCATTATCCTCGAAGAAACGGCACGGCATTGAATATCAATCCAAATTCTCGAACATCATGTCATGGATGTGAGTTCTGTTATACAACTTATCAAGTCCCATGCGATAGAAAAAAACTCAAAAATGAAACTGACTTACGAGAATTCTTTGGGAGTTGGATGAACGAGTACCATCTTACTGATCTGTCGCATTTGATCCAGATATCAGTTGTTACTGGTTGCTACGATTCTGGTAACGATCTATGTAGATTCCTTCACACTCTCAAAAAAGTAGCTGCGGAATATCATTTCAACGGTAAGATATCCTATCTTGGTTCGCAAATAGCAACAAAAGAAGAGCTAGACAATTTGGCTGATCTAAAGCCTTTTTGTGTCTGTTATTCAATGGAAACATTTGAGCGAAGGGACCTACTACGTGATAAAAAGAGAGCTCTCAGCGTTCAGAATATTTGTGATCTTATGGAACATTCTATAGGAGCTAATTACGAAACGAGTTTTTCCTACATAGTTGGTCTAGAACCGTTGGCGATTATGGAAAAATATTTCGGATATCTATGGAAACATGTCAACAAGTTTCCGATCGTGAATATTTTGCAGATTCACAAATATCAAAAAGTTGGTCTCCTGAATCCAGAAGCTATGAATCTGGAATACTATATCAAAACCAGGAAACTCATTGAATCAATCTTTTTAGGAACAAGTATGCGACCGCTGGTCTGGGAAGACTACCGAAGCTTGTGGTACCTGAGATTTGGTAGTGAACCATTACTGGGAATCCGTACACCTTAAACACAAGTTACGCAGATCAATCTGCGTAACTTTTTATATTTACAAATCTGCTTTACACCTTCGCAAACGGTTCAATTTCCACGATAAATGTTGACCCTTTCCCCTCACCTTCCGATTCCGCCCGAATTGTGCCATGTTGAGCGGTGATCATTTGCTTGGCAACGAAGAGTCGGGACCTGTGTTTTTATACGATTGACAAATCATCGACATCAGCACAATATGCATAGTAGAAAGAAGAAATAGTATGAACATTAAAAATAAATCCGTATTAGTACTAACTAATTCAAAAGACGGACCACGTACTGATGAGGTCATCAGTAAATTACAAGAGAAAGGTGAGCAAGTTTTTCGCTTTGATACTGACAGGCTTCAAGGCGGTCAACTAAATTTCGAATTCCATGTAGATAATAATTCATGTGGTTTTGAGATGCGAAACACCAATACTTTAGAGACAATCACATCAGATGAGATAAAAAGTGTTTGGTACAGGAGACCAAATCAGTTCAATCTGAATATTACAGACTCTGTACAAAAGAAATTTGCTGAGGAAGAAATCAGATATGGACTAGAAGGTATGTGGCTAGCCTTACCTCTAGTTTTTTGGCTTAGTAATCCTCACAACATAGAGCGAGCACGGAAAAAATTGTTTCAATTGTCAGTGGCAAGAAATATTGGTTTTATTGTTCCACAAACCTTAGTGACAAATAGTCCTGATGAGGTTAAGGAGTTTCTTCAGACTTGTCATGGAAAAATGATCTTCAAAACAATCAAACAAGGTTTTTTAGATTATGGAGATCGTGGGTTTAACATCCCAACTACGTTAGTCACCGAAAAACATATTGAAAATATTGGACTCGTTCAGAGTTCCCCATGCTTGTTTCAAGAATGTATTGAAAAAGAATACGAGCTTAGAATAACTATGGTCGGTACAAAGATATTCGCGATTCGTATTGATTCACAAGTACATCCAGACACTTCCGTTGATTGGCGAAATCCCAAATTTATTGACAGTCTAAACTACAGTTTAGTTAAATTACCTGATAATATTGAGACAATGTGTCATGTAATGATGCAAAAACTTGATTTAAAATTTGGCGCTTTTGATCTAGCAGTCAATAGACAAGGAAAGTATATGTTCTTTGAAGTGAATCCAAATGGACAATGGTATTGGATTGAGCGTAATACTGGTGCTTGCATTTCTGATGCTATCGCTGATATACTTTCCTCAGTACAAACTCATGAAGGGAGGTGAAGTAGTTTATGAAAGTAGAAACTTTTGCTTTTCTCTGTGCAATCGAGTCAAATCCAGATCAAGCGGCTTCCGTTAGTTGGACCACTGGATCGGATACGGGTAGCGATGCTGATGACTAACTGTCTCAACTCGCCAGAACACCGAGGGCTCAAGTAGAGCCCTCATTTTATTTTATGGAATACATAAAGAAAAATAAATTATTGATAAAAAAAATTAACAGTATGGCTGATTATGACCAGAAGCTTCGACATCTAGCAGTCAAAAATAATGATTGGAAATCGGTAAAAAAGTTTGATCATCTTCATTCAGAGAGTCTAAAGAAAATAATCAGTCGATATGGTTGGCCAACAATAAATATGGTTGGAAAAAAAACAAGTAAGAATGCTTGGCTTATTGTTCAACATGCTGATCATGATCGATCATTTCAGAAACATTGTTTAGTAATCATGAAGCGCGAATTATCTAAGAATCCCTTATCAATATCCAAGGTAAACATTGCATACTTGACTGACAGAATCTTGATTAGTTCTGGAAAAAAACAGCTATTCGGGACACAATTTAAAAGAGATAGTGCAGGTATAATGACTTTAAGACCAATTACTAATAAAAAAGAAGTAAACAAAAGACGAAAAGAGTATGGCATGGAAACTTTGGAAGAATATGTACAGATAGCTTTAAATAGAAAATAGCTAAACTACACCTTCGCGAACGGATCAATTTCCACGATAAATGTTGAGCCCTTCCCCTCACCCTCCGATTCCGCGCGAATCGTGCCATGTTGAGCGGTGATCATTTGTTTGGCAACGAATAGTCCCAGACCTGTGCCTTTGATATTTGTCTTATTGGCATTTCCCGCACGGCTGAATTTGTTGAACAGTAATGGTAGAACCTCTGAAGATATCCCAATGCCTGTATCCTTTAATGTAAATACAAACTTATGCCTTGGACGATCAAATGATAATCTAGCGTCAATTGTCCCTTTTGGCGTATATTTGAAAGAATTATCAATAAGATTGGCAATCACCTGTTTCAGTTTGTCTCGATCAGCGGTAATTCGGTAATCCATCCCGGAATTTTCAGCATTGAATGAAAACTTCACATTCACTGCTTTATCTATGTTTGGCTTCAATTCAGCAATCACATCTTCAACCAGAGTTTTCATGTTCAAGGTCTCAAAAGCGTATTTCATCGTACCCAACTCAATACGAGTAATGTTTAAATAGTCGTCAACAATTGAGGTCAGTGTGTTAGTTGATTCAAATATTCTCCCCACCGCCTCACATGCCTCTTTTGATGTTTCACCCAAATCACCCTCAAGAATCAAGGAGGCATAGCCTTTCATGGCGGTCAGTGGCGCGCGTAATTGATGTGTGGCGAATGAGACAAACTCTGACTTCTGGCGATCCAGTTCCGTCAAGCGGTCGTTGGCTTTTTCAAGGTCGGTCGCAAGGAGTTGGATTTTTTCGCGTGATTGGACTTCTTTGATAACAGAACGGATGAGGAGTATGCCTACAGCAATTGTAATAGCAAGCAAACCTATATTAACAAATTGTTCTTGAGTATTGTCAGATAAAAACATCCTAATTAGAATGAATATCCAAAGAGAGAAGACGAAAAGTTCTGTGGTTATAACCTTAATATTGAATAAACGATACTTCAATATAGAATAGAAAATGAGAGTTATCATAACAATGATACCAATTTGACCTACCCAGTTAAAATTGAAATTGTCGAAATATAGTAAAGTTAAATTTGTTATAAGTGTGATTACGGTAGAACTAAACGTACCAATGAATATATATATAAGTTGAGTCTTAAGAATACCAGTAGCTTTTATATATTTTTTTATAATAATCCAGTATGCCCAACTAAAATAATTTACTACATATATTCCAAAGAGAATATGAGCTATTTTATTAAAAACAATAAAAGTTTCTTTGTTAGTATATAGAATTACATCATATATGAACCATCCAGGGATAATGGACATCAAACATAAAATAATTAGTGGTATCGGTGTCAAATATTTTTGATAGTTGCTCAGTTTTGTATCTGGATCTGGAAATATCATACAAAAATATATAAAAGCAGTAGGAATACCTATTGCAGAAAAATATAGCAATCGAGCCATCCATAAAACAATGTTGTGATCCAAAAATCCTCTATATCCAATCATTGATATACCCCACAAACTAATTGTAATCGTAAGTATAAAAAAAGAAAAATTTATCTTGTCATTCCTATTTCTAGAGTAAATAAAAAGACCATAGATACTATTAACTAACATAACGGCGAGAATTAATATATTTATTATGTCAATTTTAAATTCCATTTTGATATATGATATTTTTCACATATGATAACTTTTCATCAGAAATAGATTCCTTAAAGTTTTGGAAATTACCAATAGTAAAGTTGAGTTTTTTTCCAAGATCAACGATTTCATCAACTAATTCAAGTGTAGCTCTGTCAATTACATAGTGTTCGTTCCATTCATTTGCCGCCAAAATAAAAACTTCAGCCAAACAACAAAAATTATCTTGCTTATTTTTAAGTCCAAAATCAAAATTATTATTTAATCCTGGTGTATAAGTCACGCCGGCTTCTATTACTAACACATCTTTCCTATCGAATACATTTTGATGCACATCGGAAGGTTGAGCATCATCGATTATAATAGCTCCTGGCTTAAGGTCTTCAGCTTTGATCAGTGCCTCTGGTGCATTGGTTGCAGCCACAATAATATCACATTTCTGTATTCTACCAATTTGGTGAGATATCTCAATTACAGCTTGAGGATTGAGTCTCTTGATCTCTGCCAAAAGTTCGGAAAAATGATGGTGTTTTCTCTCAAGATCAATAAGAATCATATTCATGAATCCTTCTCTGACAATAAGTTTTGCTACCGTTGACCCAACTGACCCAGCCGCACCAACGACTCCAATACATATTTTGTTTTTATCGAGACCCATATACCGAGTTAGAGTAAAAACATTTTGTGTTACATTATAGCTCGTATAAGCATGACCTGTGGTGATATTTATATCAACTTTATGAACAAGATCTAAACCTCCTCGAGAAAAAGATGAAGTTAATCCTCCAAGACCAACTATTTTTGCTCCGTGTTTTTTTGCAAGGACACATGCTTGTATTATTCTCTTCAAAGCAAGTTTACGATTTTCCACCATCTGATGTGCTGTCATTAATATAGTAATTAGATGACCAGTAATTTTTTTTCCATCAATTTGAGATTTCAAACCAGTAATTTGGGAAATCCTCACTGGCCAAAAATATTTTGTTACTAAATTAGCCAAATCATTTGGAAAATATCTGAAAAATTGGTATTCTCTGGCAACATCATGGCGAGAACGTGGGTGGACGATAAACGCAAATTCGTAGGAATCTTTTTTACCAGTAATTGGCAAGATTCTGATAAATAAATCACAAAATGCATGTATCACTTGCTTCATGTATATCAGTATATCATAAGAGTCTGCTAGCATTCTATACTGATTTTATCTCTAAATAACATATAATCTGATATAATGCAGTTCTAATCTAATAAAGAATGCCTACTCAAATTCTCCCAACTATAGTTATTTTTATCAATACCCTCTTGGCTTTTTTTGTGTTGAGTCAAAATCCAAACGCATCTAGCAATAGACTTTTTGCATTATTAGCTTTCTTTGGTGCTCTATGGGCATTTGCAAATTTTATGACTGATGTATTTGTATCCATTTTTTGGCTACAAACCACTTACGCTCTTGGATCAATTCTTATTTCTACGGGTTTAATATGGGTATTATTAATTACAGAAGATGAATTAGATAAAAAGAAAATATATCTAATCTCTTTTGTTGCTTTATTTTTTTCTGCCGCCTCGTATCAAAATGGGTTCATCAATAATTTTTTAAGTCAAACTAGTTCAGGAAATTTTTTTGCTATCGATGCTGGATGGGGATTAACTGCGTATGGATTGTTTTATTTAGGTAGCACCTTTCTAATTATATTCAAACTATATAATTCAATTACAAAAACTAATGATAAGGAGAAGAAACATCAATTTAAATCTGTTCTTATAGGAGCATCAATAACTTTGATAGTAACGGCGTTTACTAGTTTTATACTCCCACATTATTTTTCAATTTTCCTAATGAGTAACATAGACAGCGTTGGCTTCCTCATCTTCCTCACCTTCATCGCCTACTCCATCACCCGTCATCACCTCTTCAACATACGGGTCATTACTATAGAATTGATAACATTTGGGTTGTGGACTATCATCTTGATTCGTACACTATTGGCGAACACATTACAGGAGCGGTTGATTGAGGGTGGACTGCTTGTGGTTACAGTCGTATTTGGCATTATGCTCATCCGTAGTGCATTGAAGGAAATCGGGCAACGAGAACATATTGAGCAATTAGCTAGAGATCTTGAGTATGCGTACGCGGAAGTCAAGGACTTAAATGAGCATTTAGAGATGAAAGTTACGGAACAAACCAAAGAGATTACTCGAGCTTACGAGGTTGAAAAGAAAGCTCGTGGTGAACTGGAGAAGTTGGATGAAACTAAGAATGAGTTGATTACGACAGCACAGCACAACTTACGCACTCCCCTTACGGCGTTACGGTGGCAGTTGGAGGAGATACGGAAAAGTGTAGGTGACGCGAGTAAAAGTGAAACCAGTGCTGAAAATAACGGCAATGATGGAGACAAAGCTAGTGATGCCGGAAATAATGAATTGCAAAAAGCGGTGAAAGAATCTGAAGCGTCTGTTATGAGATTAACAGAAGTGTTGGAAGATTTTCTGAAGATTGCAAAGGTGAGGGTGGGGGAGAAATAAAAAAGGAGTGGTTTGTAAATCCACCCCTTCTGAAACCGATAAGGTCGTTAATCACCACCAGAAGGGCCTGAGGTGTCTCCACCGTCACAAGCACCACCACAGTGATCACATTCACCTTCACCATCACCACATTCAACGACTGTGATCATAAAGATTCTTATAGCTAAAGTCTATGTTGTGTCGAGCCACTAATACATTAGTCGGTTCTCCCTCAATTGAGGTAAAATCAATTTGGAATCCTGCCATCGAAATTATCAATGTCGCCATCTGTCCGATCGGGCATCTCGCTAACATCTGTTACTTCTTTTGGCATCGGATCCCCAGTAGTACTTATGTCGGGCATAAACACCTCACAGTGATTTTTTGTTAGGGCACTTACCTAACAAAAGAATACTAGATAGAGTTACATTTTGTCAAGGTCAATGATCTCCGCACTAGTCACTAAAATACTAGGTTTTACAGAAAATAGTTTCTGTGCAGTTGCCAATATTTTATCGGGGTTTTTGGCAACCGATTCATAATTTAATAATTCCTGATCTACTGATTGAATTTTGTTGGTTGAACACCAAAAATTGGAATAGTGAGACGCCTCATTGAGTGTATTCTCAAACGAGAAAACGATACTTGATCTAATAAAAGCTAGTGCCCTATTTAATTCGATATCCGATATTGGCGTTAATGTAATATTTTTTAATTCTGTGTGAATTATATTAAGACAGGTCAAGATTTTATCCTTAGCAAGACCAACATTAATAGAAAAAATGCCAATATTTCTGCCATTAAAATTACTGCTATTTATTGAATAAGCTAAAGAGTTTTTCTCTCGAATTTCAGTATAAAGACGTGAAGATTTACTGCGCGTTAAAACCATTGATAATAAATCTGTCACATAATGTTCTGGCTCATCTGTCTTAAACGCACGGTAACCAACCGTCAAAATAGCTTGTTTCAAACCAGGTATAACCTGTACTAAAGGTTCAGTTCTTTGCACAACTTGCACAGTTGATAACGGTAATTTCTTATCAGATCTCATATCCCCAAAATACTTGACGGTAAATTCTTTAGCTTGGACTAAAGATATATTACCGCATACAACTAAGACCATATTTTTAGTGTTATGGGTCTTATTATGATAGGACCTGATGCTAGATCCGGTAATTCTTTTGACATCTTCAACATCACCAGTAACTAAACCACCTACTCTGATCCCTGGAAAAAGTAAGGAGTATATCTGTCTCTGGGCTAATTTTTCAGGATCTGATTTAAAACGATTTATTTCCTGCTCAATTATATTTTTTTGTTTCTGAATATCCTCCTCACGAATCAGAGGATTTCTGATAATCTCTGAAATATATTCGAACGCAGTTTCTGATTCTTCTTTTAGAACTTTGACGACATACTCAATAGTCTCCTTATTTGTGAATGCATTTCTAAAACCCCCTTTCTCATCAATAAGATTTGTAAGTAGTTTTTTTGAAGGGTATTTTTTTGTCCCATCTGAAACAATATGTTCCAAGAAATGAGCTACACCAATTTCTTCAAATGATTCATATATGCTTCCAGCTATTACTCGTAAACTCAATGAAACAGTCAGACTTTCGGGCCGTAACGAGTGAATGATCGTCAGGCCATTTGGAAAAGTAAAGGATGAAAGTGATGATTTCATTCCTACTAATTTACCATATCTATAGGAATGTTAACAATCATCTATCAGACGATATAATGCCAAACTAAATATATTTAGATTCCCTAAATCATCCTTATGGGCTTAGAAGACACTAAAGTCACCGAAAAATCAGGTTTGTATTTGGAACTAATAGCACGCTGAAGTGTCTTTTCTTTGTACCATGTCAATCCAGCATCTGGATCACAAAGCCTTACCTTTCCATTTTTAAATCCAGCCACAACAACCAGATGAGATCCATAATTATTTTTATCTTTTAGTACATTCGGGTTGATTGAAAGCATTACAAAATTTCCCATCTTAAATAACGATTTGATCTCGCTCACATTTAATCTTTTGTTGAGAAGTGTGATATTTTTACTAGCCACCAACTTGGCCGCATCCTTCTGTCCTGCCTTCAAATTGGAATATTGATCCTGAACTTTGAAAGTCTCTGCATCCCAAATGTTTTTTAAATATTTTTCTCCTTGTTTTGAAAACATAACATAATCAAGATTCTCAATATGAAGCACATGAAGTCTTTTTGACGCAAGCCATAAAAGTGCCTTACTCATCCAAGTAAATTTATCAGGGTCATGGCCTGTAATTTTGTCAAGCTCTTTAAAAGAAAGAACTGGCATATCAAAATAATGCAAGAGAGTTTTCAAACACGCCTGCACACAATGCATACCTGTCTTAGAATTTTTATAGTGTGTATAAATCATAAAATTAGGGGATGGAACATGAAATGAACCATCCCCGTTTGAACCAATCTTCTTTGGCACTATTTGCCACCGTTGCCGGTGCTACTGCCATGAGTCCCACTTGAACCAGTGTTGTTCGAGCCACCATTACCGCTGTTTTCAGTGATAAACATAAGAGTCTTTAGGATTACCAAATACGGTTGTTACGAGCCCTAGGTTTCAATTGCCTAGCAGTTCTTCCTCATAGAGGTAAATTATTGATGAGGGGGAGGAGGAATTCGAATCCACTTCCGAACTACAGTCTGACCCTGTCCATCTCCGTCACATGTGCCTTCAGGCATAATTTTTCCTTTGTTGGACAGATCTCATAAAGAACTCATATGTTGTCCTCAATGTTCTGTCTGCTGAAATGATTGCACCTTCTCCACAGCTTGTCAACAGCCATTTCGTAAAAATGTTGATAACTAGATTATGCTCATTCGCAGTACATTAAAAGAAATCGGGCAACGAGAACATATTGAGAAACTGGCGGGTGATCTTGAGTACGCGTACGCGGAAGTCAAGGACTTGAATGAGCATTTAGAGCTAAAAGTGGCGGAACAGACCAAAGAGATTACCCGAGCTTACGAGGTGGAGAAGAGGGCTCGTGGTCAACTTGAGAAGCTGGATGAGACGAAGAACGAGTTAATCACGACGGCACAGCATAATTTGAGGACGCCATTGACTGCGCTGAGGTGGCAGTTGGAGGAGATACGAAAAGGGGTGGGTGGCGAGGAAAGAGACGAAAGTGGAGAAAAAATTCATGTGTGTGGTGGCGAGGAATTACAGAAAGCGTTGAAAGAATCTGAAAAATCTGTCGGAAAATTGACGGAAATACTAGAGGATTTTTTGAAAATTACGGAGGTGAGGGTGGAGGAATAAAAAATAAAGAAAATAGTTATTATTATTTTTTGTATACAAAAGTCGCCGAAAAATCAGGTTTGTATTTGGAACTAATAGCACGTTGAAGTGTCTTTTCTTTGTACCATGTCAGAAGCGTCGGTTGAAAAATTGACAGGAATTCTAGAGGATTTTTTGAAAATTACGGAGGTGAGGGTGGAGGGGAAAGTAAAATGAGTGTAGAAATGGGTGAACTTATTCACCGCTAGATTTGTCATACACTCGATGGTACGCCGTTTGATGTCAGCAAGCCATGAGTTTCTGATTGATTCGGCTTCAGTATTCATTGTTTTCAAGCTTCAATCTACTGTCAACTGTACACTAACCCAGTGCAAGAATTTACGAGAATCTTTAATGATGATATTATAACATCACAATGAAACCTAATAAAAAGCTAAAATCAAATATAGAACATAAAATTATTCCCATCGGCGGAGGTCTTTTGCGCTTGGGCGAAACAATTTCCATAGATAAATTTATTATTAAAGAAAGTGGCAAAAAAAGTCCGAGGGTTTTATTTATACCCACCGGAAGTAAAGATTTACCAGTATACTCTACCGCCTTTCGACAAGTATATGAAAAGTTGGGATGTCAAGTAAAAATTTTGCGTTTGTTTAGTAAAAAAATCATCTCTCCAAAAGTATTAAAAAAAAACATCACAAGTACCAATATTATTTATGTTGGTGGCGGTGATTACGATATTTTGCTTTCGACATGGGAGAGACACAAAATTATTCCTCTCATACAGTTGGCATATCAACAAGGAACTATTCTTACCGGATTAAGCGCGGGATGTGTTGTCTGGTATGAATATCTCATAGACAGCGACAAGAATGAAAAAACTCGCCTCAAAAAAGGACTTGGCATACTTAAAGGTGTCGTAATCCCTCATTATAAAACCGCGAATCCATTCCCTCTTGAAATTCGCAAGATAAAAACTATTGTTACTGCCATTGAAGACAAATGTGCAGTGATATACATTGACGAAAAACTAAAGGGTTCCATACCAGTAACTAAAGAAAAGGCCTTTACAATTCGTCCCCCTTATGTTAAAAAGAAACAGGTAACTTTGTACTTTCACAAATCTCGTTAAACCAAAAAGGAGGTGGCAAATGATCTCGAAAATTCCGCGCCCCCTACAGTTTGGAGATGGGGTGGCTTTGGTCAATCCGGCTGGTGTACTTCCGGAACGATTCAAAAACCAACACGGATATGTCAAAGCATATCTTGAGGAACTTGGATTCTTTGTTAAGGATATGGTAATCGAAAGCGGCTGGGAGGATGTCCGGAAGTGTACTGAAACATTACAGGCGGCGTTTACCGACCCGCAAGTGAAAGCAATACTGCCTCTTTGTGGCGGTGCGCGAATCTACGATGTTCTTCTACTGATTGATTACGATGTGTTGGCTAGTCATCCGAAGATCATCTGCGGTTCAAGCGAGCTTTCAGCTCTTGTGGTGACGATCGCCGAGAGAGCGGGCATAGTAACGTTCTTTGGTCCGCATCTCAACTTCCTGAACCCAAAGGCATCAAAGCTTGAGAACAGATTTACGGTGAGGAGCTTTTGGAATATGCTCCAGTGGGATTGGCACGGAAGGAATGGCTTAAGTAAAAATGAAGCATACCACTTTTTTGCTGCCCCTCGAAAGCCAACACTCCCGGTGACAATTCGCAACATTTACCGTGATCCAAGACTCATCACAAATGACCGCTATAGAGATAACTTCTACTACACTCCCAGTTTGGGCCGGAATGTAACCGGACAAATCTTGATTGGGTCTCTTGCAGTACTGGTGAGACTTTGCGAGGAAGGATTGAAACCTGATGTAACTGATAAGATTGTCATGCTTGATTCGCTGGATATGTCTTTTGAGACAATTGTCGAACTACTCCAGCATTTCAATGCTCACTGTAATCTTTCCCATGCCGCGGCAGTCGTCTTTTCCTCGCTCGCCGAGAGAACAGACCGGGCAGATCTCCTATATCCGGAATTACGAGATCCAGATCAGGTGAGAAACTTTCTTCGGGAAGTTTCGGAACTGCTCGGAGAGGGATTGCCTCTTTTTCACGGTTTTCCTGCCGGCCATTGTGCGTACAAGCTCACTTTGCCGATTGGGATTACCGCTTCCATCGTTGTCGGAACCGGCGAATTGCTGCTTGCGGAGTCTCCGTACCAACAATAAAGGCCGAATAGAACACGTTCTATTCGGCCTTTTTACTTCTCTGCAAGAAGTTCGTTGATGAACTTGGCACCTTCGGCCACTATGCCGTATTCGGAATTTAACACCATGATTTGAAGACGTTCCCGAAGTTCGACATCGTGACTTAGCCGATCAGCAAGCGTTACGAGCGCTTCCTTTGTTTCTTTCTTGTAGTTCTGAAGTTTGGCGTACACTATGTTCCGAAAGAACATAACAAGATTAAGGTCGGAAGCGTTGAGAGTGCTAAACTTTGCTCGGTCAAGTTTGTAGGCAAGCTCGCGACGCATAGCAAGCATAAGTTCAAGATATGCCGATGAAGCTTCTTGAACTCGCCGTTTTCTTACCAACCCAACGAGGCGTGATGTCGCGGAACCGATTGTGTCGCCTGAGAAGATTTTGCAGCCGAACGATACGGTAACATCCTCATCCGCGAGTGGAGCGTTCTCCTTGATGAAGTTATTTACTTCACCTTCCAACAGTAAGAAAAACTCGTTCACGACCGACTGGTTAGTCGCTACTCCGGTAGCAAAGATTTCTTCTCCCGAAGGAATCATGCAAAAAGCCGGAATCGCCTTCGGGTGCCTCTTAATGAACCCGTACATGAACGCACCAATTAGGCGATTGTAGATATCTACAAGATTTTCCGCCAATGGACGTCCGTATCGTGAGACAAAGACCCCGAGATTATCGAGGTCTCCAGTGACCCCGAACAGAAACAGATCTCGATTACGGTCGTAGGTTTCAACAACTTTCAAAACCTTTCTACTCCAGATACGCTGGTGCTTTTTCATGACTCATCTCCTTTCTATGGTTTTTTGAATGTACTTTACGGGCTGAATGTATAATACATTATCTATTTGATTCCGTCAATCCATTACAATTTTTCTTAGCGAGCAGGCAAAAAGCGTGGAGTAAGCTCAGGGCTTGTAGGAATAAATTTTCCTTGAGCCCCTTTTATTTTGCTAGGTGTCTGCTCGCGACCGATTTATCTTTTTTAGCTGTAACTGTTCCGCAAGGAGTTTCGCGTACGAGCCACTTATTATTTTTTTTGACTTTTCTGGCGCGTGATGCACGAAAGTGTTGAATATCTTTACCCAATCAGCGAACATTATTTTCTTTATCTCCGTACCTGCCGGAATATTAAGGTTGCTCAAGATGATTTTGACTTGCAGGTTACTCATCAAGCTTTTTAGAGCATCTTTAATTTGTGGCTTGCGTCGCTCAAATATGTAAACCAAAAAGTTTTTAAACTGCACGGCCTCCGGTTCATCAAATATAGGGTTTTCTCGTCTTTTAATCATCAGAAAGGTTGTGTCAAAGCGTGGTCTCGGGCTATAGTTTGTTCGTAATATATCCATAAGACACCTTATTTCAAAATTAATCTGTAAGAGGTGTGAAAGAAGTGGAGAGTGTGCATATGGTGCCCCAACGAATTTAATAGCAGCCTCTTTCTGCACAATAAGGTATGCTACGGATAGTTTCGATTTCTCGTCGGTAATTTTACGGATTAGATTTGCAGTGATATTAAACGGAACATTGGAGACAGCAACAAAAGGTTTTTCTGGAAGCAAATATTTCAAGAAATCTGTGTTGACTAATGTAAGGTTTTTTACAGTAGCATATCGTTTTTGTAATTTGGAAAAAAGTTTTTGGTCGGCCTCAACAGCCACAACCTCTTTGTTGTGTTGAATAAGTTCGTCGGTAATTACACCCATACCTGGCCCAATCTCTATGATTGTATCGGCTAAATTAAAATCAACAAACATCAGCAATTTTTCTATGAGTTGTTTGTTGTTTATATAGTTTTGCGAGTATGATAATTTCGCCATAACTTCAGTCTAACTGATAAAAACATGTTTGCAACCAACTTACCTCCGAATTAAAATCACCCCCCAATCAACTCCCCCACCTTCCTCATCACATAGTCCGCCTCCACTCTATATATGGACGGACTAAAATTGGCTGGCCTAGGGACATTATCCTTAATCTCTTGTTGAGTTATGACTGACCCAAATCTGACAACAACTTTACGACGACGCAGAAAAAAATCTTTGAAATTCAAGCCGACCGCGCCAGAAATACCAATTGGTATAATTGGACAATTTACGCGTTCTGCCAAAAAAGCAATCCCGCCCTTCGCTGGATGAATCAATCCATCTCGACTGATACCTCCTTCAGGAAAGATTACCAAAGTCGCTCGATCTTGAATCAATCTAATATGATTTCTCACGGATTGTTCATAGTTGTGCAGTCCAGCATAAACCGGAGAACCACCCCACATCACAAAAAACCATCGTCCATAAAAATGACGCCGCCAACCAAGTTTTGCGTAGTATGATTTCTCTCTTGAAGCACCAAAAATCGGAGAAAACCGTGACCAAAAAGGTATTGCCGCCGGAATAAACGCCGGATCAAGCTCGCATGGATGATTGGCCGCGAAAATCACTCTACGATCAAGACCGTGTAGATTTTCTAAACCCTCCACTTTCATTCTGATAAAAAGATAGAATGTCAGACGAACAGGTACCCAAACAAGCTTTTGAAAAAATAAAGGGATGAGGAAATAGGGCTTCATAGCGGAATATGTAACAATATTAGCATAATATGTCAATTTCTGATACAATATCTTTTTACCATTATGCCCAACAAAAATCAGCACAATCTGATTGTTCGTCCTCCCGTGGTTGTGATCATGGGCCATATTGACCATGGCAAATCCACACTGCTTGATTTTATCCGTAAAACCAAGATCGTTGACAGCGAGGCTGGTGGTATTACCCAGCACATGGGCGCGTATCAAGTTGATCATATTTCCGCTGAAAAAAAGAAAACGACTATCACATTCCTTGATACTCCCGGCCATGAAGCATTTTGTGATATTCGCGAACGTGGCGCCCAAGCGGCTGATGTGGCAATTCTAGCCGTCTCCGCTGAAGATGGTGTCAAACCACAAACTATTGAGGCCTATAAAATTATCAAAAGCGCCCATATTCCCTATATAGTCGCCATTACAAAAATAGATAAACCAAATGCCAATTCCGAACGAGCCAAACAAAGTTTAGGTGAAAATGAGATTTATATTGAGGGCTGGGGAGGTGATGTGCCTTGCGTTGAAGTATCCGCCGTCAGTGGAAAAGGCGTCCCTGAACTGCTTGACATGGTCATGCTTGTGGCTGAATTAGCCGATCTCAAAGCTGACCTCTCATTATCGGCAAATGGATTTGTTATTGAATCAACTCTTGACACTCGTAAAGGAGTCTCAGCCACTTTGTTATTAAGAAACGGTTCATTAGAATTGAGTTCATTCGTCGTCGCGGGTGAAGCTTTCGCGCCCGTCCGTTTTATTGAGAATTTTAAAGGTGAAAAAATTGAGAAAGCCACGGCTTCAATGCCAATCAGAATTCTCGGCTGGAATAATATGCCGGCCTGCGGCGTTGAATTTAAGACCGTCAAAAACAAAAAAGAGGCGGAAAAAATTGCGGAGGAATCAAAAACCAAGAATCAGGAATTGAAAACGAGAGAAGCAAAGAAACTAATCAGTAAAGATGTAAAATCCAAAGAAACAATAAACAATTCAACAACACAGAATTCCAAAGACGCCGAAACAGAAGCTGACAGTGAACCAACAATCGTCACATTACCAATTATTATCAAAGCCGATGTCATCGGGAGTTTGGATGGCATCAAGCATGAGTTAGCCAAAATTACTCACGATAAAGTCAAGATAAAAATCGTCTCCGAAGGCATCGGGAGCATCAATGAAAATGACATCAAAACCGTTATTGGCGATCCAAGTATTCTTTTAATCGGCTTCAATTCTGAACCAGAAAAAGATACCGCGACCATGATTGAGCGATCAGCCGTCAAACTCTTGGTGAAAAATTTCAAAATCATTTACGAACTAACCCAATATGTCAAAGATGCTCTCTTGGCGAAAGTCCCAAAAGAATATATTGAAGAAATGACCGGCCGCGCGAAGATTTTGGCGATATTCTCAAAAGAAAAAGATAAGCAAGTAATTGGCGGAAAAGTAGAGACTGGAACAATAAGTAGCGGAAATGAAGTCCGAATCACGCGTCGTGAAGCGGAGATTGGCCGTGGTAAAATCCGCGGACTCCAACAACAAAAGAAAAGCGTTGACGAAATTCGTGAAAGTTATGAATTTGGAATGCTATTGGACGCCAAATTTGAAGTCGCGGTCGGAGACAGGATTGAAGCGGTGAGGACAGTTGAAAAGAATTAATATGTCAGTTTGTCATTCCCACAAAAGCCGGAATTCATGACATAACCATAAAAGAATATACTATACGATAACTAAATTATGACTGACAAAGACAATAAACTTAAAGAAATCATTCGTGAACTCGCCGCGGAATTTTTTTCACGCGAATCAAATAGACAATCACTAATCACAATTACGGGCGTTGAGATCTTTAGCGGAGGTGGAAAGGCGCGCATTCTGATGACGGTGTTACCCGTGGAAAAAGAGGCGGTTGCGCTTGAATTTGCCCATCGTCAACTAACTGATTTTCGTCAATATGTAATGGAAAAATCCCGCATTGGTCGTATTCCATTTTTTGAAGTAGCGATTGATCTTGGCGAGAAAAATAGGATTAAAATAGACGAAATTGAAAAAAGTCTGTAAAGCCATAAAGTCCTTAAAGTCTGCAAAATTACATGCTACTATAGTAAAGTCTTTAAAACCATAGAATTTATGGACTTTGAGACTAGTTGGGCCACGTAGAAAAGTGGTAATTCCGCGGTCTGCAAAACCGCTATCGCGGGTTCGATTCCCGCCGTGGCCTCCCACTAGTTATTAGTAATTAATGACTAGTATTGCCCGGGTGGCGTAATTGGTAGCCGCAACAGACTTAAAATTTGTCGACCGCAAGGTCATGTGGGTTCGATTCCCACCCCGGGCACCAGTGAAATGGACCCCATAAAGTGGACACTTTGTGGGGTACAGATCAGTGCGCCAGAGGCGCGGCATAAACCAATGCCAAAATATACTACAGGGAAAAGAAAAGCAGCATGGAAGGTTTGGACAGTAATATTTTTCCTCCATGGTGTTTTTGCAACCACAGTTAAAAAGAAAACCACCCGGGTCGCAAAACGCGACACGGGCGGTGAAACTGTCAGACAGGTTCAGTACTTTTTGAAGTAGTAGTCCCAACCTTCTGGAATTTCGTGAAAAAACCGTCGAAAGAAATGATGCCTCTCCGCAAACATCTTTCTCAATTTCGCGATTTTCGCTTCAACTTCCGAGACGCGCCATGGAATATCAGACCTTTTTTCTTCCATTCGACGAATCTCGTCTCCCAACGCGCACAGGTGCGATGTCAAGAGACTTGAGGCTTCCTCAGGATCCCAGTCCTCATCTGCGGGGAACGGACCAAGTTGTGTGATATTTCCTCCCCGCCGCTTGATAGGAACCCACTCAAGCAGTGTCATGGTCTCAAGGAACCGTATGATGTCTTTTGGTTTGTGAAAGAAATCCCTCAAACTATCCAAAAAGAAAAGAACAAACACCAGAATGGGGAAGATGGTAAACCAGCCAAAATGGACATGCCAAACGTCGTGTGCAACCCTAGTGGCCAACGCAAGTGCAGAACACGGAATGAGTAGTGTTATCGTAATCAGAAAGTTACGACGGGATTTTCTAGACCACGCACGCGCCGCCGTCACCGGGTCGGGCAACTTGGCTTCCTCTTTCACGGACGGGTTTCTTGTCGCAACCCAGCGCTTGGCGTATTTAACCAGCATCGGGTTATCTTTATTCGCCAACTCCAACAGTTGTCTCATTTTCATAACTGACCTTTCAATGTACATTCCCCATTCAAGAGGCCGAAGGGCTTCGTGCCCGCGCTATCCGTTTCAGACGGCAGTGCGTTACATCGGTCTAGATACGTGGGGAGAGGTATCTAGCGGTAGTATACCATATCTATCACATCCGTCAAGACCTTGGCTTAAACTCTTGATTGTCTATATCTTGATCCGTACCCCATAAAGTGTCCACTTTCTGGGGTACGGATCTAGACAAAACTTGTGCTAAAATAACCTTAGAACAAACAATAACTGTGGGGGCGCTAAAAATGAGGCGTGTCTATGGCTGCAACCTAGACAACCTATTAGTTGGTTTGTTAAGGAGTCTTACTGGCGGATCTAAGCAATCATTCCGATTGTTGCCGCCAGTTTTTCATTATCTGCTTTTGAAATCTTTCAGAAAACTTTTACGATGTACTGACGATATTCCATATTTTCTAATCGCTCTATAATGTCCCCTTGTCCCATACCCCTTATGTTTCTCAAATCCATACTTTGGATATTTTTTTGCTACTTTACTCATTTTCCGATCACGCAAAACTTTTGCGCAGATTGAAGCCAGCGCAATAACCATTTCTTTTTCATCGCCTTTAATGATTGTTTTTTGATTGGGATAATTTGCTGGCGCTTTTAAACCACCATCTAGAAGTATTCGTACTTGTTTAGGTCTGATTTTATTGCGAATCAAAACTAATTTCAATGAAGTTGTCAATGATTTTTTGATTGCATACGACAATCCTTTAGAATCAATAATTTTCTCGCTCTGAAATGTCACTTGAAAATCAATATGTTTGACCTTTTTCGCTTGTTCAATAATATCAAACCACTCTTCCCTTTTCACCTCGGTTAATTGTTTTGATTCTTTAACTCCTTGGAATAGTTTTCTGACATGCACAAAATTATTAGCTGAAATAAGAAAGATGCCAACGGCAACTGGCCCTGCAATTGGTCCACGACCGACTTCGTCAATGCCAATTAAGTATTCAATGCCTGAATCTTTTAATCCTTTAATTTTAGCCATAATTTAATCTTACTTCTTAAACCACAAACACTCAATATGCAATTTTCTGCTTCTTTGCTTATTTGCTTCTTTCTATTAAACTATACTTATGTCCCTCTTCACCCACCTCCATACCCACTCCCACTATTCTCTGCTTTCAGCTCTGCCGAAAATTGATGATTTGGTTGGTGAAGCCAAAAGTCTTGGAATGACATCTTTAGCATTGACTGACAATGGCAATCTCTATGGCGCGATTGAATTCTATAAAACTTGCAAAAACAGAGGTATAAAGCCGATTATCGGTGTTGATTTTTATGTCGCGACACGATCGCGCAAAGATATGCAGGCGGGAATAGACAACCGTCGTACGCGATTGGTCCTATTAGCCATGAATGAAACGGGCTATAAAAATCTCATCCAGCTAGTTACAAAATCACACCTTGAAGGGTTCTACTACAAACCGCGAATAGATCGTGAGCTTTTGGAAAAATACAATGATGGATTAATCGCTATTTCCCCATCATTTTCAGGTGAAATCGCTCAATCGCTAAAAAGTAGGAATCAGGACAAGGCGAAAGAGGTTGCGGAATTTTATAAAAAAGTGTTTCAGCAAGGTCAGAAAAATGAAGGTCAGGCCTTAACACCAAATCACCCAAGGCCTGACCTTCATTTTTATCCGCGTCTGTTCATAGAAATCACACACCACCCAGAAATTGATGGCCATGAAGCCAACATGAAGACATTGATTCAATTCGCTAAAAGTCAGAAAATTCCCATAATGGCCGCTCATGATGTTTATTACATAAAACCCGACGATCGTCTCGCTAGAGAAACATTGGTGCGTGTCAATTCCCATAGCGATGCATCGGATAAAATTTCCGACAGCGATGAAGACGACTTCTCATTCATCTCATCAGAACGAGCAGAAGAATTATTCAGGGATTCGCCCGATGCTTTGGAAAACACAACCAAAATCGTTGAGCAATGCAACCTTGAGTTGATTTTAGGAAAATGGGTCTTCCCCGACCTGACGATTGAGAGTGGTCGCAAGCCAGACGATGAACTTAGGCATATAGTTTTTGAAGGATTTGTCCAACGAGATGTAAAAAAAACCGAAGAAATTGTTAAACGCGCCGAATATGAACTCAAAGTGATCAGAGACAAAGGATATGCCCCGTATTTTTTGGTGGTAGCAGACATGCTTCGTTTTGCTCGAGAAAATAAAATTCTCTCAAATATTAGAGGGTCGGTCTCCGGATCAATGGTTACATATTTAGCTGGGATTACGAATATCAATCCAATTGAATATGAAATCCCATTTGAGCGATTCTTGAATCCAGACCGTCCATCCCCTCCGGATATTGACATGGATTTCGCCGATGATCGTAGAGACGAGGTTATTGATTATGTCCGCAAAAAATATGGCGCAGATAGAGTCGCCCAAATCGGTACATTCGGAACTATGGCGGCGCGTGGTTCAGTCCGTGATGTTGCTCGCGCTATGGAATTCCCTTATGAAATCGGTGACCGAATTTCCAAACTGATCCCGATTGGTTCGCAAGGTTTTCCAATGACAATTGATCGCGCCTTGAATGAAACTCCAGAATTGAAATCCGCGTACAAAGAAGAACCAAATACTCGTCGAATCATTGATATGGCAAAAAAAATTGAAGGTTGCGCTCGTCACATTGGAGTGCACGCCGCGGGCGTAGTCATATCGCCAAGTGCGCTTACCGACTATACACCGCTGCAATTTGATCCCAAAGGAGAAGGTAAAATCATCACTCAATATGATATGTATTCCATTGAGGAAGCCGGACTGTTGAAGTTTGATTTTCTAGGTTTGAAAAATCTGACGATAATTGCCGATACCGTCGCGAGGATCAAGAAAATTGATGACGTTCTAATTGACACAGAAACTATTCCTGTAAATGACAAGAAAACTTTTGAAATGTTGGCGCGCGGAGAAACCGCTGACCTCTTTCAATTAAACGGAGATGGTATGACCCGATTCCTGAAAGACTTGAAGCCCAGCACGATTCATGACATCAACGCCATGGTGGCACTTTATCGACCCGGACCAATTCAATTTATCCCTGAATATATCAAAAGAAAACATGATCAGAAAAAAATCAAATATCTTGACCCTGCGCTGGAAAAAATTCTTAAAAAAACTTATGGCGTGCTAGTTTATCAGGATGATCTTTTAATCATGGCGCATGATCTGGCTGGATACAGCTGGATTGAGGTGGACAAATTCCGCAAAGCGGTCGGTAAGAAGATTCCAAAGGAAATGGGACTACAAAAGGAAAAATTTATCCAGGGTTGTATCAATCACAGTAAATGGTCTGAGAAAAAAGCCAAAGAAATCTGGAGATGGATTGAGCCGTTCGCGGCTTATGGATTTAACAAAGCACACTCGGTATCGTATGGTCGTGTCGCCTATATAACCGCATATCTGAAAGCGCATTTTCCAGAAATATACTTATCAGCCGTTTTGACTTCTGAACAAGGTGATACGGAAAAAGTAGCGGAGACTATTGCTGAATGCAAGCGTATTGGGATTCCGGTCCTGCCACCAGACATCAATGAGAGTTTTAGTCAGTTTACCGTAATAAAAGATGAGCAAGGCGGAAATGCGCTTGCTCCAATCAATAATCATTACCGTATCCGCTTTGGACTTGTAACTATTAAGAACTTTGGGCAAGGAATATCAACTGCTATTATTGAGGAACGCAAAAAGAATGGTAAATTCTCTTCACTGGCAAATTTTCTTGATCGCATTAAAGACAAAAATCTAAACAAAAAATCTCTTGAGTCGTTAATTAAAGCGGGGGCTATGGATTGTTTTGGTGAAGATCGTGGAGTCATGCTTGCCAATACTGAACTTTTGCTTGGATATAATAAAGAAAGCAACAATCAACACACTGACCAGAATTCCCTTTTTGGAACAATGACCGACACTTCTAGCGTCCCGACTTTGCGTCTAAATCCCGCGTCTTTAGCAGAAATGCGCGACAAATTAACTTGGGAAAAAGAACTTCTAGGTCTCTACATTTCTGGACATCCACTTGAAAAATATCGTTCAATTATTGACAAGAATGGCATAAATATAAAAAAAGCATTTGAGACTCTGAAAGATGGTGCATCAATCATATTAGCTGGAATCATAAACGAAGTCCGTTTGGTACAAACAAAAAATAACGAAACTATGGCTTTTATTACCATAGCTGATTTTTCCGGTTCTTCGGAAGCAGTAGTATTCCCTCGAGTCTACAGAGAATTTCGCGCGCTGATTATGCCAGATAGTTGTCTGGCCATTAAAGCAACGATAAATACTAGAAATGGTGAAAAGGGATTTGTGATTGAAAGAGTCAAAGGACTATAGAGATAAACTAAAATAGCTTGAGAATTTAGCGCATACATATTTTATTTTTTGTGTTCTAAAATCTTATCCACAGAAATTTACTTGATGTACACATCTTGTTCACAGTGTTTTCCCCTAAAATTTGATTGACTTTTTGATTCGTGGGTACATACTGATATTAGGCTACTATCATTTCTATGGAGAAGATCCTTAACACACATTATAGGAGTCACACTATACCCAGCCTTAGTGCTGGATTACGACCCCACTTATATTTTTGGATTTCTTTCTCCTCTGTAAAATATGTGGCCTACCCTATGGCATACAATCCGCTTCGGCGGGTTGTATTGCGTATGAAATAATCTTACTGGTTAATCTGGTCAATCTCCTCACTCAACTACAAAGAAAACCTCGCAAGAGGTTTTCTTTGTTGCAAATCCACGCAAACTACACGGTCTGCGGAGGAGTTGTAGGCTGCTGCGGAGCAGGAGCTGGTACTGGATTTGGCTTTTTGGCCATAATAGTCTGCGAGGGGGTTATGTCTCGCGAGAAGTATTATACGCCTGATGCAAGCCCTAATGATGTTAGCTCAGCAAATTGACTAGATGTCAAAATTTATATTGCGATAGTGGCTTCAATTCGTGCTTTATGAGTGTGTTCTAATGATAATCAACATTTGAACACATTATTTCATAATTCTCCCCCGAAATGCTACAATCACCTCATGAAAAAGCCCGTCGCCCTCATCATCCTTGATGGTTGGGGTTATAGAGAAGAAACAAAAAATAACGCAATTGCCGCCTCAAAAAAACCATTTTTTGACTATCTTTGGAATGCTTACCCGCATTCCCTGCTTAAAGCTTCAGGCAGTGCCGTAGGACTACCAGATGGTCAAATGGGCAATAGTGAAGTCGGACATATGACAATTGGAACAGGTAAACCAGCAGATACTGATTTAACCAGGATTGATAAAGCAATTGCTTCTGGCGAATTTGATACAAGCCCGGCTTTTCTGTCTCTATTTAATCATGTCAAAAAATACAATTCCACTTTGCATGTGCAAGGTCTACTTAGTCCAGGCGGAGTTCATAGTCATCAAAATCATTTGTACGCATTCTTACGTCTAGCTAAAAAAAATAATGTGCCAAAAGTGGCAATCCATGTTTTTACTGACGGACGCGATACACCACCACAGAGCGCTTCGGAGTATATTAAAGAATTAGAAAAGATCTTGGCTGGACTTGGTCCAAATTTCTTTATTGCCACGATTTCTGGAAGATATTACGCCATGGACCGAGATAATAATTGGGATCGTCTGGCTAAAGTAGAAATGGCAATATTTGATTGCAAAGGAAATGTCTGTGAAATCAAACCGTCGGCATATATTGAGGAGCAATACAAAAATGGAAAAAGCGATGAATTAATGGAGCCAATCGTTTGCGCGACGCCAGGAGGAAGTGGTTGTGCCATAAAAAATAATGACGCTGTGTTCTTTTTCAATTTCCGCGCCGATCGTGCTCGAATGTTGTCGCAGAAAATGATGGCAATACCAAAATCAGAAAACATTATGTTTGTGACACTAACTGAATATTGCATAGACTATACTTGCGCCATGGCTTTTCCTCCAAACAAAGTTGAGACAACTTTAGGAAAAGAGATTTCAGCTTTTGGACTATCCCAAGCTCGCATCGCTGAAACTGAAAAATTCGCCCATGCCACATACTTTTTAAACGGTGGTTTGGAAAATCCATATGAAAAAGAACAAGACATTTTGATTCCAAGCCGGAAAGATATTAAAACTCATGACCAAGCACCGGAAATGCGCGCCGATAGTATCGCCGACGCCGCCATCAAAGAAATAGAAAGAGGTACGGATTTTATTTTCATAAATTTTGCCAATCCTGATATGGTCGGACATACCGCCAATGTTCCAGCGATTATTACGGCCATTGAAACTACAGATAAGCAACTGGAGCGAGTCATTAAAACTCTAGGAGAAAAAGGCGGCATCGCCTTGATTACCGCAGACCATGGTAACGCTGAAATTAATGTTGATTCAAACACAGGAATTATCCACACTTCCCATACTACTAGTCCAGTCCCCTGCATCATTACAGATAGTGAATATTCTATAAAAGATGGTGCTCTTTATGATATCGCGCCTACAATATTAGACCTTTTGGGAATTGACATTCCCAAGTCTATGACGGGAAAATCTTTGATAACTAAAAAATAGCCTGTTTTTGAACCTTGTGGGTATTATTTTTTAGTACCGAGGACTATCTGAGCGACTGTAAATTGCTTAGTAAAATGCGAATGGCGTTGGAATTACCAAGTCGAAGATTTGAGTAATTCCTGAGCATTTTACTTAGCAATTTAAGAAGCGAGTTCCGCAGGTACTAAAAAATAATACCCACAAGGTTCAAAAACATTATTTCCGATCTGTTTTTCCGACAACCAAAACTCCAACATACCTAACAAGTAAAACCGACGCCGTCGCAAAGAATATTCCCAACGACCAGCCAGCGACAACATCAGATGCCCAGTGGACATTCAAGACAACTCTTGAAAGACCAACCGCGATAATCGCAAGAACACACAACACAATCATAAATTCACGCTTAAATCGTGATTTAATTTTCGGAGCAAAAAGATATGCCACAACCACAAGTAATGCTGCTACCATGGCGGCATGACCGCTAGGAAAACTCGGATCGTTTGTAATCAAGATCAAAGCGTTATCTGGACGCGCGCGCATGAAGAATGCTTTCATCAAACCAAGAAATAGTCCTGTAGATCCAATAGAGATGAATGTGACTACCGCGGAACGCCATCTTTTGCGAAACAAAAACCAAAATATTAACAAAACCCCTAAAACAGTCATGACGGCCGTTCCACCAATATTTGTAACCCACTCACTTATTGTGACAATAAATGGATGAATACGGTCAATTCCATCAAAAAATTGATTTAGATAAACATCAAATGTACAAATTTTGCTGGAACAAATCGGATTGATCATGGTAAAACGAGCATCTTGAATTGTTCTGGCTAAACCATAAATTGAAAACAGGTTTAATATCAGCATAAACAGCTCATAGCGCCTGAAGATGTGAAATCTGACATTTACAAAATGATAACCCCAGATAATGATGATTGAAACAACGATCGCAAACATTGCGAATTTACCAAGATATCCAGCGGCAATATGATATCCAGCACCAAAAATATATCCGATAAAGACAGATAAAATCGCCCAACTAGCTCCACCAATAGTATTAAAGACCCAAAATCTCTTTTCCGATGTCTTGCTGGCACCGACCAAAAAAGGCATCAATGGTCGTGTTACCGGACTAAATCTACCAATGATCAGGGCTTTGCCAGTATGTCTGGCTAGAAGATTGCTAGCTTTTTCAATATGCTGATCAGTAATAAAAAAATAAGGTCGTAAACGATCAATAAATGACAATCCATATTTTCTGCCAAGATAAAAACCGATATAGTCACCAATCATCGCGCCCACAACACCTAATAAAAGAACTAGCCACAAATCAAGTAAGCCTATTTTAGCTAAAAAACCCGCGATAATAATGGCTACATGCCCTGGTATAGCCATCCCTATAAGTGGTATGCCCTCAAGCATGGTCGTAAGGAATAGAAATATATAACCACCTTGAGCGACAATAGTCTCTAAATGGCTAGTAAAGGCCGAAAATAAGTGAAAATATGGCATCGGGGTATATTATAACATGCGAAAGCTTGGATTAAGCACTGGGTTGAATTTTCCATTTACATACTTGCAAAAATTAAAAATGTGATATAATACTAAGTACATTTAGGTTAATAAAATTATTTCTAATAAAAAAGTATAACAAACTATGAGTACAGTAACTATTTATTCAACGCCAACTTGCGTCTATTGCAATATGGCCAAAAATTTTTTTAAGTCAAATGGTGTCCAGTATACTGAGCATGATGTTGCGTCAGATCTTGAGAAACGAAAAGAGATGATTGACAAGACCGGACAGATGGGTGTACCAGTCATTGATACGGGAAGTGAGGTCGTCATAGGTTTTGATGAGAGTAAACTGAAGACAGTTTTGGGAATAAAATAAAAAAATAAGAAGCAAAGAAAAACCTTTGTTTTTTTGTTTGCATATATTTTCTGGTGCGGGTAGCGAGAATTGAACTCGCGTTTCAACCTTGGGAAGGTCGCGTCCTACCACTGAACCATACCCGCAAAATCACGATGAGACAAGAGCCACGAGATATGAAAATTATGATTTCATGGCTCTTAACTCATACCTCATCCTTCTCACAACCCAAATATCCGCAACATTTTTTTCCACCAACTAAGTTCTGGTGTTGATGTGGCGTTCGAGACATTAGCGGTCTGTGAATCATCAATAATCACGGCCACAGACTCCCCCGCCTTAACTGCGGGATATTTGGTGCGAATCTCCGCTTCAATACCCTGATCAGTTGAAAGATGATCAACTTTGCGCGACAAATCACTTTGACGATTTTGGAGTTTTAAAAGTTCCGCTTGCGCTTGGGAAAGTTTAGCACCGCTCAAACTAGCTTTCTGATATATATTCCATGTGGCTTTTGCTAAAAAAAATATGAGTATCAAAACCGTAACCGTGGTTATTGGCGAAGAAATAACCTTTTTCCAAATAGATCGGTTGCCATATTTCATACTTCACAGTATACTAGATTTACCATGTTATTTCATCAAAAATCACAAAAAGCTATGCGTGTGGGGATGATGGTAGTAGGCATCCTTGTCATTATCAGTATGGTCTTATTGTATTTCCCCATTTGGGAGTATTAAAAAGTTATAGCAACACAAATAGTATCCTCCAAATAATCATTACAATAATTACTAAAGTTATACCGGTTAATACAGCCATGACGGTCTTTGAACCCAATACAGTAGATGTCGCCTCAACTTTTTGATCTGCCTGATATGACGAATCTGATAGTAGTTTATTCGCCGTATCGCTGGTATTAAAACTTCCATAATTACCGGAATCGTTATTTGTAGCGATATTCTCGGATATTAGTGGCGGATTGTTAGATCTACCAAAAAATGGTACCGCGTTCATAATTATTGACCATATAGATCTACTACCGGAAGAATAATTTTGGGATGTTTGCGTTGTTATTGTATTTGCGGTAGTTCTAGCGCCAACCGGTCTCCAATCTGTTTCTATACAAGTAGACGCGGACGGACAATCAAAACGCATCCATCCGCCATTCATTCCAGAAACATACGCCCAACCAGAAAATTTTCCGCTTGAACTTATTGTAATTCCAACTGGTTCCGCTCCAAAAGTTGTCGGCGCGAAATTGATCCACGAACCAGTATTCGCGTACGCGTATCCTGACAATACACTCGTCGTGGAATTTATAGTTACTCCACTACCGGTCGGATCCATGTTGACCCAACCTATTTCATCACCCCATAACCAACCTGTTATGCCATTATCAGTTATAGTTACAGCGGTCGCGCCAGTAGTCTGTGCGTTTAAAGTGGGTTTCCAGTTTACCGTGCCATAAGTACCGCAAATCTCATTTTTACAGATACGAGTTGTTCTATAACTGTCGGAAATGGTTCCTGATGTCTCAGACGCGAAAACAGATGGCGATACATAAAATATCAAAGTTATTATTAAAACACAGTATCTTTTATTCATGAAATTATTGGATTGGAGTCGTTGTGCTTGCATCTATGGTTGACCGCGTTGAAGTAGCGACTATTTCACTCAATTCTTCCGTGGTAGTTGAAGCAATAACATCCTCGTCCGTCGTCGTGACAATAACGAGATTCTGACCAGCATTTAGCATCATCGCTTTAAATTCATCTTTAGTAACACAAATATCATCAACACAAAGCATACTCGTCGTCACCTTTTTCGCTGTAAGAGCATCAAGCGCGAGAGATTTCATAGTAGCAATACCTCTTGTGACTGTGTCATTCAAAGTCTTAATGGCATTGACCACGGCGGCAAGTATTGGCCTGTCTGAAAGAGTGAGATAGCCGTTTTTGTTCTGTCCGACAGCTTCTGGTATGTACTCCTGGACATTTTGCGCGTCAAATCCAGTATATGAATTTACCGTGTCTAATCCGGACAGCTTATTCCATTTATAATTTATCGGATCAATAAACAAGATTTCACTTAATCCTTTCGTGAATTTTTTTTGGATATTTTTTAATCTCTCATCGGATGATACACTCACATTTCCATTTGCATCAGTCATGAGCGAACCTGCGCCAAAATTGGTAAACTGTACCGTACCCGTAGCAGTAAGATCGCCACCTAGATATGTACTACCGGCAACAGAGAGTTTGGCAGAGGGGGAGGTGGTGCCGATTCCGATATTGCCACTCGAATTGATATAAAGTGAGTTGGCTGTCGCCCCTCGATCAATGACTAGGGCAGAATTGTTGCCGACCGTGAGACCTCCGGAAAGTGTAGAAGTGGCAGTGGTTGTAGAAACTATAAGGTTTGCCGCCGTAAAACTACCGGCGCTACTCATTGAAGCCACGACATTCGTGGCAATATCAGTACTACTCGCGGTCCAGACTTGCAAATTAGCGGTTTGACCTGACAATCCATTGACCCATAAACCACGGGAACTTGCTGAATATGGAGATATTCTAACGGCAGCTTGTGTTTGAGTGGTATATTGAGTACCAATCTGTATATTACCGGAGGTGTTGTAACTTAAGACATGACCGGCCTTAGAGACCATGCTCACGACTCCGGGATATGTCGTATCATTTTCCGGGTAGACGTAAATAGTAAAAGCGTTGCCTCCGCTATCGCTATTCCCCAAATAAAATGTCTTTGAATAATTTTTAGGAGAAGTTATGGCAAATATATTATGATTGTCAGTAGATTGATATATAGTTCCTCTGCTTGATCCGGTTAGGGTCGGGACGGGAATGTAAGAATTACTATAATAGTTTCCTGCTTTGAAAAAATTCAACAAATTAAAGTGACCTAAAATATATTCAGCTTGATTGATATAACCATCAGTGGTTGGATGTGTTCCATCAACATTTTGCATTCCAATATCATAACCATTTTGCCAAGTACCCCAAATATCATAAAGACTAAGAAAGTTTTGATTATTATCTTTGGCAAATTGTCTCAAATAATCAACCGTTTCAGCCACGGCAGTGTTTGTAGTTGGGTCAGATGATGGGTTCGTCCCTAATATTATCCAATCAGTTGAATAGGCGGTATCAAACAGGTTGTAATATGTTGGCATGACCGTTGCGTCAACCGTTCCTTTTAGTTCAAAGAACAATAGGTCGGGTTGTATATTTTGCATGATAGGATTTAAAATATTGGGATCAACGGAACTAAAATTTGCCAAAGTTTTTCCACCCTGACCAAGACCGTATGGACCTACTGCGACAATTCCACTTCTCCAACTATTTGAGCTGTCAGTAAGTCTGGCGGCCAAACTAATAATTTTTGAGGTGCCTGTCACACCCAATACTCTAATTCGATACATGCCAATAGTTTTAGTGACGGACACGACAACACCAGCGGTAGCACCACTTGAATCAACGGTTTGCTCATCAACCCAGCTTGCGCCATCTAATGATGTCTGGATTTTAAATGTCCCACCTGATGATTGTTGCACATAATAGACTTTTAAAATGTTTGCGAATGTGGAACTTGTTGAATCCGAGCCGTTGAAAGGATTGGCAAAAGTCACGGTGTCGTCGGAGTGAACATCATAGGTGAATCCACTCACCCAATTAGTAAAATCCGTCGTATTTGAAGTCACTCCGGCAGAAGTGTTGAGTCCCCAACCCATTTCATATCCCGCATAACCATATCTATTCATCAACGCTTTTGCCATATAAGTCCACTTCCCTACTATGACGCTGTTACCGACGCTTCCAACTACGGGAATGGTTGGAACAGAATATTGAATATTGTAAAATTTCTTAGAAAGATTAGCCAAACCAAAGTTGTCAAGTAACTGATCAAGATAGCTTTTTTGTAAGGTTCCATTTACATCAGCGGTAACGAAACCGGTACCACCAGCGCTTAATATTGAGGAATTAATCGGACCGTGAAAAGTTGATGTCGCCGTAGTGGAAGTTGCCGTGATATAGTTCACTGTCGGACTTGACGATGAAAGAAGTGTTGATCCGTTATTAGTATATATCCATCCTTGACCAGTAGAACCACCGAACATACTGGGAAAACAGTTTGCGTCCAGTGGTCCACAAGGACTTGCGTCTGCCCCGGGATCCGTGGTCTCGCCAATGGAAAATGATGTCGCGCGAGCAAAAACAATATTAGAGGAGAGAAGTAAGATTGATATGACGAGTAAAAACCGACTTTTCATACTGGGATATTATAACATGGCTATAAAATGTCACTTCTGGAGTGATAGAAACGGCTATTGATAATTCAATAGACTTTGCGTCACTCACCCACCCTCATCATTTTCACAAAAACCTCTTGAGGGATGGTTACTGAACCATGTTCTTTTAGGCGCTTCCTGCCTTCTTTTTGTTTTTCGCGCAGTTTCATCTTACGGGTGATGTCTCCTCCCGAAAGTGTTCCCGCCGCGTCTTTTTTCTTGCCTGAAATACTACGGGAAGAAATTATTCTGCCTAGCGCCTTGGATTGAATCTTATAAGTAAAAAGCTCACGAGGCATAATAGTATGCAAACGATCAACTACTGACTCCGCCTCTTGTTCAACCCTGCGCCTAGAAGTCACTCGCGTAAAAGCTGGAACTATTTCGTCAGCGACCAAAACATCCATGCGCACGACATCGGCCAGACGATTCTCGGTAATGTCATAAGAAATTGAAGCATACCCTGAAGAGATGCTCTTTACTTCATCAAAAAAATTGCGCATCAATTCACGAAGCGGCATAAGTAGAGTCAATAAAGTACGATTGTCGCCGAAATTTTCGGTACCGATAATTTCAGCCTCATGCTCATAGAGAGACTTCATCAGTCCACTCAAGTACGCTGGAGGCGTGATAATTTTCATCGTCACAATCGGTTCAGTAATAGATTTTACTTCATTTTCATCAGGAAAAAGTGACGGGGAATAGACAATGACTTTTTTACCATTTTTTAATTCAACCGTATAAGTAATACTTGGATGGGTCACGACTAGTTCTAGATTAAACTCACGCCGCAATCTTTCCGTGACAATTTCCATATGAAGCATGCCAAGAAAACCGCAACGGTATCCCTTACCGAGAGTGCCAGATACTTCTTCTTCATATGTGAAAGATGAATCAGAAAGTCGGAGACGACCAAGTGCTTGACGAAGTAGAGCTAAATCGTCTTGGCTTTCGGGATATAGCGAAGCCCAGACAACCGGACGAGGACTTTTGTATCCATCTAGCGGTGGCAAAGTATCTTTTATGGAAGCGATCGTATCACCAACCGAAGCGATTCCCGGTTCTTTTATTCCCGTCACGATATAGCCAATCTCTCCGGCGCTCAATGATTCGGTCGGAGTATCATCGGGCGCGAAAATTCCAATTTCAATTGATTCAAAAACTTTATCGGCAATTTTAAACTTCAATTTTTCTCGGCGATGAACAGTGCCGTTCATGACTCGAGCGTAGACGATAACACCAGTATGATTGGAGTATTGAAAATCAAAAACCAGTGAACGAAACTCATTCGTCAAATCGGGAGCTTTGGGCGCTGGGACTCGTCTAATTATTTCATTTAGTAGATGTTCTACTCCCTCTCCGGTTTTTCCAGAAACTTTGAGGACTTGATCTTTATGGCAATTGAGTAATTGCGCGACTTCATTTACCACTTCTTCGGTACGAGCCAGTGGCGAATCAATTTTACTAACCACTGGAATAATCGTCAGACCTACTTCCTTGGCCATGTTAAGCGTCGTCAGTGTTTGTGCTTGAACGCCCTGGGTGGCGTCAACAAGAAGAATAGAGCCCTCAACGGCTTTAAGCGATCTGGAAACTTCATAGGAGAAATCTATATGGCCGGGGGTATCAATGAGGTTGAGAATATATTCCGAATTATCGTCACGCCACTTCATTCTAACTGGTTGCATTTTGATTGTAATTCCCCTCTCACGCTCCAATTCCATGGAATCCAGGACTTGTTCTTGCATTTTACGCTTTTCTATAGTCCCAGTCATCTCAAGCAAACGATCGGCAAGTGTGGACTTGCCGTGGTCAATGTGAGCGATGATGGAAAAATTACGGATATGGGCGGGGTTCATGTAGAACCAATATAGCACACCACTTATAGATGCTCCACTTCCGCCGGAGGGACTTTGGCTTTCCAGATCTTGTGATGGAAAGTATTCCAAACTTCTTGTAATTCAGGATTCTTCAAGATAAGTAGGACGAGAATTCCGACAATCAAACCGAGAATTCCGGAACAAAAACCTTGTAGGAAAACTCCCCAGACTTTGGTCAAAGGAAAAATTGATGCAAAAAGACGCAGACTCAAGAACGCGGTGTAGCCCATTATTACCGAAGCGGAAAATGTATGGAATAAAGTTGAGAAGACCGGACGGGAAAAACCGGAAAACTTCTTCTCAAACATCCACCAATGCAAAAATGTGTTGAGAATAACTCCGATTGAATACGCTAAAGGTAAGACTAGAGCACTGGTCCCAATCTGACCGCTAACTTTCAATAAATCTTCCAGAAAAAATCTAAAAATTGGATAAGCAAAGAAAGCTTTAGTCAAAATATATCCAAAAGCGATAATGACCAGAGCGGAAATTATATTGATCAAAAGCGGTTTGGCGGTCTTACCTTCAGCGTAAAATGCCCGAACAAACAACACAATCAAACTTTGGCCAATAACCGAAATCATAAAGATCGCCAGCGAAGCCGCCGTCAGACGAGTATCTGCCCAATCAAAAGCTCCAGCGCCAAGTACTGTACGAACAATTTGCGCGCGCAGAACAATGAAAAGAACCATTATTGGAGTTGACCAAAAAATAATATGTCTCGCGGCAGCAATCATTTTTTCCAAAAATTCTTGGCGATTACCCGTCACATACAGACGCGAAAGATCTGGAAATACCGCTGATGAATAGCTGGCCCCAATAATTGTAAGTGGGACAGATTGGAGATTGAATGATAAGTTAAAAACCGCGATAGATCCCTTACTCATAAGTGATGCTAAAGCCGTCAAGAAAAAAGTTGCCAATTGGTTAGCTGACATTGTCACGGTTCTCGGCAAAGATAGGAAGATTGCCTTTTTGATACCAAACCAATCTACTTTCCAAACAAACCTAGGTAATAAACGAGTCTGCAACATAAATGGAATCTGAATAGCCATGTGCAGAAATGCTCCGATTGCCACGCCAATCGCCAATCCTGAAATCCCAAACATTGGATACAAAGCCACAACGCCGACGATTATGCTTAAATTGTAAAAAAGTGGACTGGCGGCATAGACGAGAAAACGACGATGCATTTGAGTAACGCTAGAAAAAAGATTTGAAAGTCCAAGTAAAAATGGCGAAAAGAGCATTATCCTAGAAGAAAGAATCAAATCAGGCAATGCGGGATCGTTTGCGAATCCCGGTAAAAGAAAAGGAATCAACTTTGGCACCAAAAAATACATCACCGCGCTAGTAATCACCATCAATGCGAAAAACACCGTAAAAATGGAGTTAGAGAAATTTTTGCCGTCTTCTTTTCCTTTTTGAAAACGCTCCACAAAAAATGGCAATAAAATAGAGGCTGAAACAAGTGACCCGATTGAGACAAAAATAAGATCTGGAATTCGGAACGCGGCATAATAAACATCTAGCGAATGTCCGGCGCCAAAGGTGTAGGCCAAAAGCTTGTCACGCACCAAAGCAAGTAATTGCGACATCAAGGCAAAACCTGCGAGAAGATAAGCCGCCTCATGAAGACCTTTGATTTCTTTGCCTATGACCGAAAAAAATCTTTTAACCATTTCTCTTGAAGAATAAGTGATTGTTAGTATAACATATGATTGCCCCGACAAAAGAGAACATTACTTTTTCAAGCCGAGGACTGTTTGAGCGACTAGAAATTTCTTAGTAAAAGGCGAATGGCGTTGGAATCACCAAAGCTTTGCTTTGAGTGATTCCCGAGCCTTTTACTTAGTAATTTCAAGAGTGAGTTCCGCAGGCTTGAAAAGGTAATGTTCTCTTTTGTTGGAAAAATAAATAACTTATAAGAAAACACTCCCATTTTAAGGGAGTGTTTTCATGTTCGTCGTACCGTAAGCCGAATTCTGTTTCCACTGAAGTGGATGACAACCATTTATCTGGGATATGTGTCGCCACATACCTCAAGCGACTCTCCTCTTGCGAGGCACGGTCTTGCACCGAGGTAAGGATTTTGCCGTTGCAACCCGCGTGTTTCCACACGGACTAATCCCGAAGGATTCATTGATCGTTTCCAATCAATGCGTCTCTGTTCGCACCTCTGGGTATTACCCTGACAGGCGTTACCTGCTACCCTTCTCCTCAAGCCAAAAGCTCGAGGCGGTGTTCGGACTTTCCTCATCTGGATCTTGCGACCCAAACGCGGTTGTCTAGTACAACTAGAGGTAATATACACTAGTTGATGATGCTTGACAAGTGTAGATTCATGTCATATTCTACACAATCTCACAAACTCCACTCACACACGCCAATTCTTTTTTGAGGTCAGTCTCATTCTGCTTTTCATAAGTAATGATCTTGGAATAATCAATATGCTCTAACCTCTTCACTAAATGTTTATAGGTCTTCTCATCAATCGCTTCGTATGGAGCTAGTTTGTAAACCGAATCTTCGCGTGGCAAGAATGAAAGTCCGCCGATAATATCCCAGTTTTCATAAACCCAGTTGGCGACAGCGACCCATTCATTGTTACCAATAGAAATAGTTATTGAAGGGTTGTGTTCGGTGTAATTTTCTTTGACCACCTTCCAGTACTCAAGCTGTTCAAGCGCTGACAAATCATCTCTGAAAATTGAACCACTTGGAGCTTTGACGGGAAACTCCAAAACAAAAGTCGTGGCATTTTCCGTGGTCTGACCGACTTCTGGAAAATATGGCACGCCCTGATCTTTGAGCATTTTGAAAAGTGAATCCGTGGCGGCGATGCGAATACGACGAATATAAAACTTTGAATGGCGAGGATGCATACCCGAAGCACAATCCACAGTTTGCGAAAGTGTACCGGAAGGTTTGACACAAGTAATAGCCGTAGACTCATTAACACCAAATCTTTTCGCGTACTCTTTGTTAACTTTGATCGCCTCTGCTTTAAGTTTGCGCATAACAGTGGCGTCCCGAACAACCGGACTATCCCATTGGCCGGTAATGGAAACTCCAAGTAGACGCTCGTGGTCGCAATGTTCTTTCCATTCTTTAGACAAATATGGAAAATTGGTCAGGGTGGATTGATAAGTTCCGAGAATAGTAGCGATGCGCATTTTCTTCAAAAGAGTTTTTTCGGTATCTTCAGCGCGAGCCACGATTTCTGAAAGGTTACAGAATTGTTTTGACTGTAGAATAATTTCACCGCAAGGATTGGTACCGATCGGACCAATAATATGCTGTCCATTTGGATCAAAATAACCCTTGTACTCTCGCAGTGCCTTTATGCGACGCTCTGGAAGCGTCTTGGCTAATGAACCACGGTTGAATATGCCACGCTCACCCGCGCGACTCTCTATCAGAGCCATCCATTCCTTCAAAAACTCCTCATTTGTGGGCTTATTTATATAAACAGCTGAATTGTTGGCTAACATCCGGTGTGGATGAGTGATATAGAAGGCCCCTTTCTTGGCATCACGGATCTGATCATCGCCCAAATCTGACAAAGAGATCATAGCGCTCCTCCTAACACCTCCAGCAACAACACAATCACCAATCATGCAAATAATATCGTGAAGATCAATCGCTCGCAGACGCTTGCCTTGTCGTGACAACATAATTTGACGAGTAAAACTCAAAAGTCTTTGAAGTGGTGCCGGACCGGAAGCTTTGCCACCCATAGTTTTCAGTCGCGTTCCTTCTGGACGAATCGCTGAATAATCAAATTCAATATCTTTTCCCAACGCCCAAGCTTTCATGCCAATAGTTAAAGAATCAGCCCAACCTTCTTTATGATCAGGGATAAGATGTTTTTTTATTTTATCTCCATTCTGCATCATAATCTGCGGAAATTTTTCAACATTGACGCTCTCCACGGCCCAGCCGGCTCCGGTGCCACACATTGAGATATACATTATCTCCGCGAGATCTTGAAACGATTCTGGCGCGATGAATGAACAATTGTACGCGCAAACATTTGTGACGCGAGCGGCCTTGCCGGAAAATTGGAATAAACGCATTGACGGCATGGCCTGCTGATTTAGAATTGCTTCGCGAATTTCTTTGTATTCAGATTCTTTGAGTTTTGATCCGAGATTTTCTTTCATGAACGACATGTATCGATCAACCGTCTCAATAAAAGTCTCACGACGATTTTCCTGATCAATCCATCGAGAGTATGAACGATAGTAAACAAACTCACCCAAAGCGTTTTTGAAATAGTTTTTTGAATCAGTGGCCAACTTGCGGACATGTTCTGGGACTTCAAATCCGACCGCGCGAAGTTTGGCGCGCTCTTCACGATAGATCACATAGTGTTTGGCAGTTTTGACATAATCAGATCGCATCAGTTCCGCCTCAACTATATCTTGTACACCTTCAACCGTTGGCACGAAGTTGGCAAATTTCTTTTTTATCCTGATTAATTCGTTAAAAACTTGTTGCGCGACTATCGTCGCATCATCCATTGAACCCTCTTTGACGGTATTCATGCCCTTCCAAATAGCATTGGTGATTTTCTGCAAATCAAATGGAACAATCCGACCGTCTCTCTTAATGATTGTGGGAATGGAAACACTCACTCCTTTTATGGACGCGGTCTTTTTATTTTTTGGCATACAAGTTTATAAACAGGAGTTGTTTGATGAAAAATTTTTTAATAATGATCCGATGTACTGGTTTTTCAGATTGAATAAATACCCAAAGTTGAAAAAGTTATTGTTTAGCTACATTGTACTCCTATACAATAATGAAAGGAAGAGTTTACAAGACCATTTTAGAGAAATCCATCACTTGAGATGGAAATTCTCATTTTGTGAAGAGGTGCTGTCAAAATGAAAAGCGTTTGCAACGATTTTAGAACACTTTTAAATCACTTTCTTAATCATACGCAAAAATCATTTTTAAGTTTCGTGACAAAATCGTCCGAAAGAGTTAGTTATCCACAGTTTTTTAAAAAGAAACTCGCGTCCCCGTCGCCAGACCAAATATTTCAGCAGTTCCAGCGTTCAATTCAAGTACAAATTGAATGTTTTTCGGCGAAGTAATAGATTTCGGATAAGTTTTTGGAGAAATATTTTTTCCCACTCCAATAATTACTTTATTACTATTGATCCAAACAATATCAAGAGGAAAATTCATATCTTTCATCCAAAAATCATACTTACCGGCCTCTGGAAAAATAAATAACATGCCTTTATCAACAGCTAAAGATTTATAACCACTAAGTCCAAGCCGTCGAGTCGTCGGATTCTTGGCGGTATAGACTAAAATCTTGCCCTTTGGCGTATACACAGGTAATAAAATTGTTGACGATGTTGAATTAGTTGACGACGGGACACTAATAATTGATTTTTTAATGATATCTTTTGTATTGGAAGTTGTGATAGAAGAAGTTCCAGAAGTTGTCGATCCATTATCGTCGGATAAAATCATTTTTACAATTGTGGAAGAAGCATACCAAACAGAACCTGTCTGATTCGGATTGCTGTTCTCGTCCGTCACTGAATCTTTTTGAATAGAATCCAACTGCGCCGTATTGCTGGCAATAAATTCATCAAGTGATGGAATAGCTTTTATTGAGACGCTATATTTCGCGAAATAAACCAGCACGCCAATGCTGATAAAAATTACGACTGTCGTGAAAATAAATTTCATGAATAATTAAGATCAGAAATTAGTGATGGAAAACTGTTCCGTCGCATGATACCATTTTAGCATATCAACCTAATCAGAATACTTACCATGTATAACATTAATTTCTGGCCAGTTTTAGTCGCATCAGTCGCGTCGTTCGCGATTATGGCACTTTGGTACTCGCCAATTCTTTTCGGAAAAGAATGGATGGCGCTAACCAAAATGAGTGAAAAAGATTTGGTGGAAATGAAAGCTAGAGGAATGTGGAAATTATACATTACTCATTTCATTGCCACCCTAGTTTCTTTTTGTGTTTTGGCTTTTGTCATTGTAGTCACAAATTCACAAACCGCAACCGATGGCGCGACTATCGGCTTCTTGGTCTGGGTAGGATTTATCGCGACAATGGCTGTATCAGATTTTATTTGGAGAAGATCGCCTCTCAAACTTGTAACAATTGACACAATAAATGTTTTGTTTGGATTTGTAATCGGTGGAGCGATTATCGGCGCTTGGAAATAGTCTGTACATCCCTAGACGCTTTCCTATAGGCGCAATAATCACATTTATCTGCTGGTGTGGGTGGTTTTTCTTGCATTAGGCATTTTCTGATGTCTTTTAGAGTCTTTTCTACCCATGAATCATCACCTATATATGGTATGAGATCTATATCAAATTCTAGCTTGGCGTCAAAAGCTGTTCTATCAGTCTTTCCGTTACAATAAACAAAATAACCAGTAGACGAAACTTTGAATCCATTCATCCTGAAGAGCCACTGATAGATTTCCATCTGGCGTTTGTAACCGATCTGCCATTCTTTGTCTAAACTAACTTTTTCTTCTTTACTGGTTGACTTGTAATCAACAATAATGACTTCCCCGTTACTATTTATCCAAATATCATCAATCGCGCCAGTCACCAAAAGATTACTCTCTTCATGAGTAAAACGTATACCTTTGAAATTGCTCCTCCAAATATCCAGATCTTCATGCGAATATGGAATGACATCTTTCAACCCATAAGCGTGCATCAATGGATGCGCGCGCTTCTTTGCGCGATGCAAATCAAATTCTTTTTTCAATAGTGTGTCAACGGCAGAGTTCAGGGCAAAAGGAAATCCTGGCGGACGCGCCACGCCAAGTCGGCAATCAAGATAAAAACAAAGTGAACAATTCAAAAATAAATCAATCTTGGAACGACTAACTCTAAATGGTTCATCGCTCTCGGGATCAAAAAGATTTTTCGTCCTGTGTGGATTGTAATAATCGGACATAAAATTATTGTAACATAAATTAACTCAAGTCATTAAAACATCTAGTAAATCAAAAACTACGAACAAATAAAATACCGAGAGGAGCACTCTCGGTTGTAATGAAGTAAAACAAATTACTTTTTCTTCTTTTTTGGCTGATGTGTTTTCATTTTGATCACACTCGATCTCTTACGATTGTGTCTTTCGATCGTATACCTTGAAGGCTTTAGAAATGATTCAGTAAATCTTTCAAGCTGACTCAAAAGATCAAGCCATTTACTCTGACTAAGAATCTTTAGTATAAAGTTTTTCCTAGCAATCGGATCATCAAAGGTAATGTCTGATGAAGTGGTTACAAAGTCAACAGCATTAAAAAAGATGATTCCAGATCCTTCATCCTTGAAAATAGAAATATTCAAGCCGGAAGAGCCGAGAATAAACGGAAAAAGATTTCCAGGTATTGCCCAAAGGTTACGAGACAACTTATCTGCACATCTTCTTTCCGCCGCTTCTGATTCACATGCCTGCTGACTTAGAAGCTCCGCAATCCGCTGATTGGTGTTTGAATCACGTGGTTCAATATAATATGTAGTTTTCATGGGATCTAATTTGAAGTCTACTCTGATTATTTTAAAAAGCAAGATGTGGATCCTTAACATCAAAGACATTAAAGGCGCTCGTTTGATGAGCGCACTTTTTTTCGTCCGAATGTAAACCTCAACAGGTTGGTAGCCAATTTAATTATCCTTAATCGTCACCTTCTTCATGACAACAGCTTGAACAGGTTTATCATTCGGGCCAATCTGACTATTAGCAATAGCGTCAACTACATCCATTCCTGAAATAACTTTTCCAAAAATTGTGTAGGAGTGAGGTAATTGGTAATCTTGATGCATAATAAAGAATTGACTACCATTTGTGTTTGGTCCAGAGTTTGCCATGGCAACTGTTCCACGAACATAACCAGTCTTGTAAGATTCGGTGCTTGGATTGAGCTCATCTTCAAATTGGTATCCAGGACCACTCATTCCGGTACCAGTGGGGTCACCACCTTGAATCATGAAGCCTTTGATCACACGATGAAAAATAAGATTGTCATAAAATCCCTTTTTGGCTAGAGTGATAAAGTTTTCGGAAGTCTTTGGCGCGTCAGCGTCATAAGTCTCAAATACAATTGTCCCCTTGTTGGTTTCAATAGTTATAGTGTGCATGAAGTTCTTTGTTGATGAGTTATTTATAACAGTAGTCGTGGCATTGCTATTGTCTGTACTAAATTGGGTTCTTAGGTTGGTCTGCCACCATTGAATCCCGGCAAGAATTATTATCACTATAATAATCACTGACACCCACGGAAATTTTTTTTGTTTTTGTGGTTCCATTGTTTTTGTTTTATCAATATTATCGCCAATTCAGTAAACATTCAAAGATTATACAGTTCCTTTACTTTTGCCACAACAAGTTTTTTAGCTTCATCAAGAGTCATATTTAAAGTGGCTCCGGAAGCGACAATGTGTCCTCCACCGCCAAATAACGCGGCAATTTTGGAAACATCATATTTTTGAGCGTCACGCGTGCGGAAACTAAGACGAATCTGATTTGGCTTGGTTTCAATGCAGGCAACCATTATTTCAAATTGAGCGACTGTTCTCAAAATAGATGAGATTGTACCGGCGCTTGTGCTGACAGAAAGTATTTTCTTTTCTTCAATCAGATAATATGGCACAGCTGAAATTGCCAATTTACCATTAGAAAATGTTTCAATTGAACTTAAGGCCAAACCATGAAACATCATATCACTCAAAGTATTGCTGTTCTCCATTTCGGCAATATATTTGCCAAAATCGGGAACAATCTTGACCAATTGGGCAGCGACTTCAAAAGTGTTAGCAGTAGTGCTTTCAAATTTAAATCCGCCGGTATCGGTGATGATTCCGGCAAACAAATTTATGGCGATTTCTGGAGTTATTTTGATTTTCATCTCACCCAAAACATCAAATAGGAGTTGGCCTGTTGCTGGGTATGTTGGATCAACTATGTTAATTGAACCGGAACCGGTATTTGTACGATGATGGTCAATGTTAATAACTTTCATTGTACTCGGCAGAGAGACTTCTTTTATTCTAGAGACGCCAGTAATTGCAGAATCAACAATAATAAATAAGTCATACTGACTAGGATCAATTTCCCAATAATTCTTCATCATGATCTCTTTAGCCCCAGGAAAATGCATGAATGCCTCTGGAATTTCTGAATCGCCTCTTATAATCGTGGCCTTCTTGCCAAGCTGTTCAACCGCAAATTTCATGGCAAGAGCCGAACAAACAGAATCAGGATCAGGAGACGGATGACAATGCAAAAGGATAGAATTGGCCTTTTTTATTTCAGCCAAAATTAACGGCGCTTTTTCTTTTATTAGAGGTGAAATTTCGTAAGACATTTGAAATAAAACTATAGCATAAGCGTCTCACGCAGGTCTACCCTGCGGATTGCGTATTCTCATATACTTTTCCTTTTCTCTCAAATTCAACCGTTCTATTGAATACCTGAGCATCGTCCTCGGCATTTCACGCGCGTGTTTTTTCAAAAATTTAATCAGCTCTTTTTTGTCCCGCTTCCCCATTTCGCGAAGCATCCAACCAACCGCTTTATGGATCAGATCATGATTGTCAGTTAAAAGAATTTCAGCAATTCGGATTGAATCACTGAAATCATTCTTGCCAATAAAATAAAAAGTTGAGATTGTGGCAATCCGGCGTTCCCAAAGATTTTTTGAACGAGCTAGTTTGTAAAGAATCTTTCGGTCCTTATTGAAATCATATAGATAACCGCCGACAATATCACGCGCCGTGACATCTACTAAGTCCCAATTATTAATTTGTTTCGTATTAGACAAATAAAAATCAGTAACCGTTTTATGTGTTACCTCATTAGCACGCTTAATTTTGTAAATTAAAATCAAGAGTCCAGTCAAACGAACCTCGTGATACTGATCATTGATAAGTTTGCGAACTTCATTCAATGGTAAATCTTTGAATTTCTTGGCAATAATTCTCTGAACTGGAACCATAATTCCAAGAAATTTATCGCCTTCGCCATACTCTCCTTTTCCAGTTTTGAAAAAACCAGATAAAAGTTTGGCTTTAATGGGATTGGCACGCTTCAAAAGCTCCCTTTTAACTTCGCTTGTTTTCATTCAAATAAAACTGGCATTTTCTCCGCTATATGAAATAACACCTATCGGGGCTTGGGCCTGTTTTCTATTGAATAATAAGAATGTGGCGATAATAATAACTATTATAATTACGACTGTTATGGCATAAGGCTTTTTCATATAAGCAATATAGCATAAAACATAAAATATGTTATAGTTTCCCCTATGAACCGCACTTACATTAAGGATTTAAAGAATTCGGTCGGCAAAGAAGTCTCAATCTCCGGCTGGGTTGATATTCGTCGCGATCATGGAAAACTCATTTTTATAGATATTCGCGATGTCTCTGGGAAAGTCCAGACTGTATTTCTGCCAAATCACACCGAGGCACACGCGTCAGCAAAAGAGCTGAGAAGTGAATGGGTTGTTTCTATTATTGGAAAAGTAAATGAACGCCCCGCGAAAATGGTTAACAAAGACGAGCTCAATGGCTCAATTGAATTTGAAGCTATTTCCGTGGAAATTTTATCCGCGTCAAAAGAACTGCCATTTGAAAAAGACGCCGACATTAATATTGATACTTATCTTGATAATCTGCCACTCACCCTTCGTGCACCAAAACATACTGCAGTTTTCAAGATTCAAGCGGTTATCACCAAAGCTTTCCGAGAATTTTTTACTGAAAAAGGTTTCACTGAATTTCAAGCGCCAAAACTTATTGGCGACGACGCAGAAGGTGGTGCAAATTCATTCAATGTAGAGTACTTCAAACATATTGCGCACCTTGCGCAAAGTCCTCAACTTTATAAACAAATACTAGTCGGTGTTTTTGAGCGCGTGTTCACTATTGGCAATGTTTACAGAGCAGAGAAACATTCAACTACGCGTCATCTGAATGAGTATACTTCGTTGGATATAGAAATGGGATTCATCAAGGATCATCAAGATGTCATGGATATGGAAAATTCTTTTCTTTTATATCTTTCAAAGATTCTAGAAAATGAATGTCCGGCAGAATTCAAACTTTTAGGTGCCAATATTCCAAAAGTTCCAGAAAAAATTCCACAAATGACTTTGCGTGAGGCGCAAAAACTTATTACCAAAGAAACCGGCAAAGATTGCACCAAGGAGCCGGATCTTGAACCAGAACATGAACGCTGGCTTTGTGCCTATTCCGCCGAAAAATTTGGTTCTGATTTTATCTTCATAACAAACTTCCCAACTGCTAAAAGACCATTCTATACATACCGAGATGAGAAAGACCCAACCTATACCAAAGGAGCTGACCTATTATTCCGTGGAGTAGAGATTACGACACTTGCCCAACGTATCCATAAATATGACGACCTCATCGCTTCAATGAAAGATAAAAAACTCAATCCTGAAAAATTCAGCTATTACCTCCAAGCCTTCAAATATGGCTTACCTCCCCATGGTGGATTTGGTCTGGGATTGGAACGCTTAACCGCCAAACTTTTGAATATTGATAATGTCAAAGAAGCCGCGCTATTCCCTAGGGATTTGAACAGAATTGATACATTGTTATCTCAATAATGATCCCATCTATACTTGCAATTTAAATAATAAGGAGTATATTGTATTTAAACCGCGAAACAGAAAGGCTCTTTATGAATTATGTTATTTTGACAGTATGGATAATGTTTTTCTTCGGATTGTATTTGATAGGTAAAGCATTCGATAATGCAACAAAATGGAGAATGGAAAAATCTCAAGGTGTGTCTGCACTGGGAGTTTTAATGATCATTTGTTCATTACCAGTTGTGTCATCACACTTCTGTGCAGTCGTAATATCCAAAGGACTGTCTATCTTTCTTTAGCTATACAAGACTCAATCAAAGCGTAGCATTAAAACATGTTGCGCTTTTTGTTTGTAATTTTTAAAGATAAAAATTAAATAATAATTTAATATTCAATTCATCCAAGTAATAGTAAGTTGTAAAACGGTGGCAAAAGTTACCCATAAAAGGTATGGAATTTGCGCGTAAGCTAATTTTCGGGAGTATGGCCAAATAGCTATAATCGCCCAAATGAGTGTCCCAAGCACAAGTAAAATATCAATTGCGGCTAGATAATTATTTTGTAAACCAAATTGCAGTGGCGTGAATGAGAAGTTAAAGATTAAATTGAGGATGAAAGGAATAACTATGATTCCTGGGATAACTTTTGTAGCCGATAAATAAAAAACCCGAATAAAAGTTACCGCAATAATTATATAAAGTACACTCCAAACTGGACCAAAAATCCATGATGGTGGAGCGAACGATGGTTTAATTAGTTGTGAGTACCAAGAGTAAGTTGGGGACATGTTATGAATATTGTATAATAGTTATCAATGAACACAAAATCACTCATCTGGATCGGAGTTTTTATAGGTTCTTTTGTCGGTGGTTGGATACCGACACTTTGGGGTGCGGGCAGTTTTTCATTCTCTGGAATTATTGGTAGCACAATAGGTGGCCTCCTCGGTATTTGGGGAGGATTTAAATTAAGTAATTGGTAATTAGTTAATAATAATCGTAAACCACACCGACCATTAACCAATAACTATTAACCAACTACTATTTGTGATGTTTTGCTCGCTGTGCCGCCAATCGCGCATGTTTTGTAGCTAAACGCTTCTTGGTCTTGCGCGATCGTGAAGTTTTCTTTTGGACTGATGCTCTTTTTGCCATATTGATTCAATTATACCTTATGATCACCATTTATTCAATTTCTGTCTGAAGCCGTTGCTTTGACGGTCATCGGTGGCGCAATTGGAGTAGCTCTTGGCTGGGCCATTGCCGCCACTGTAACTTCGCTCGGAATTCTTCAAACGCAAGTATCATTCACTTCTGTAGCGCTAGCTTTCGGAGTTTCCGCTCTGATTGGTATATCTTTTGGATATTATCCCGCTAGAAGAGCTTCAAGATTAAACCCAATAGAAGCTTTGAGATATGAGTAAAATTTGCGCAGTACGTAGGTCTACCCTGCGTCATGATCTAACAATATGCCTAACCGCGTATTCCCAACTTGCCCCAACCTTTTTACCGGGATTGAAAATTCCTTTGGGATCCCAAATCTTTTTGACTTGCTCAAATAATTTGTACACTTCTTCACCATACTGCATTTTCACAAATGGAGAACGGATAATCCCATCATTGTGTTCGGCGGTAATAGTACCGCAAAATTCGTGGACTAAAGCGTAAACTTTAATTGACAACTCCTTGATGATTTCATGAGAATGAGTTTCATGAAGATTCATTAGAGGAATAATATGAAAATTGCCATCGCCGACATGACCAGCAATCGTATAGGTTAGATTGTATTGGTCAAGAATCTCGTAGAGTCTTGGCAAAAATTCAGTAAGCTTCTCCGCTGATACGGCGAAGTCATCAATGAATGGAGCAGTGCGCAATCCATGGACATGGTGATGTAACATATTGAAACTTTCCCGACGAATGACCCAATATTTATTTTCATCTTCAACGGATTTCGTAACCTTTGATTGTTCATGGAATTCTTTGAGAGAAGCTTGCGCTTTTTCCGCTTTTGATAGAGCTTCTTCTGGAGTGTCAGCCGTAAACTCCGCCATCAAAACCATTTTTGGAACACCACCTCGTAGAACTGCCAAAACTTCCGGCAGAAACTTATAGCCGAGCGTGAAAATATTTCCTTTAAGCTGTTTTATCAATGCGGGCAAGAACTTAACAGCCACGCGAAATGTGTGGTCATCATATGATTCAAAACTTTCGGGCTTAAACGACATTATGTTAGTCGCGGTAGGAGCAAGCAGTTTCAAATCTTTCAAAAACACGACTAACAAACGCGAGTGTTTTTTGGGCCTAACCAGAGCAAGCTCTATTTCCGTGATGAGTCCGAGTGTTCCCTGCGAACCAACAATCAATTTTGTCAGATCAAATATCTCATTCTTTCTGTCAAGAACATTCCATAAATAATAACCACAAGAATTTTTGGTGACTTTTGGCTTGGCGGCATTTATGATTGTCTCGTTTTCAACAATTAAATCGTGTACTTGACGATAAATTTCACTTTCAAAGGTTGGGAACTTCTTGTGCTGTTCCAATTCAGAAAAAGTAAGGGGTCTAAACTCGTGTTCTTTGCCATCGGCACAGACCATTTTCAAGCGCCGAATATACTTTTCTATCTTTCCATAAACCAAGGTTTTCTCTCCGCCGGCATTGTTGGCGACCATCCCGCCAACCGTGCAGATCTCGCGCGACGCGGGATAACTCGGCATAATTTGGCCTTTTTCAACTGTAGCTTTATCAAAATCACGATAATAGACTCCTGGTTCGGCAATCGCGTACCCATCGGAAACTTTTTTGATGTGGTTAAAATACTTCAGAAAATCAACTGCGACGGATTCGGTAAGCGAACCTCCAGACATATCCGTGCCAGCCGCGCGCGCGGTTAAACTTACACCTCTGTGATCCGAGGCATATTTGACCAGCTTTTTAATATCTTCAGTATTTTTTGGTCTGACAATCACTTCTGGTTTGATTTCAAAAATGCTGGCGTCACGAGAAGCGTTTTCTATAGATTTCGCGGTATTATCAACATCACCCTCAAGTAACTTGGACAATTCTTGAACATTTAACATGGGGTAATTATAACACGAGAAAATACTATTCACCGGTTACTGAGGCGACTTTAGTTAAACTGTTATTTTCTAAAAAGAAATTGTATCGCGCCATTCACTGAAGCAAGAAAACTTTGCAGGAATGAAATTGAATTAACAGTCACCGTTATAGATTTTGAGACTGTTTGACCGTTTGTTCCCATACAAGTCAGAGTAAATGTGGTTGTAGTTGTGATGGGCTGGGTTTCATAATAATTGGTGGAAATTGGAACTGATTTAGGAACTGGTCCATCACCTGTAAGAGTACAGGCGGAGACTGCCGCTGGTGTTGTTTTCCAAGAAAAGTCAACTGATCGTCCTGAATTGACTGATAAAGAAGAAACACTGAAAGAGGAGATTTGGGGTGGGATTGTAGAAAGAATATTAAATTGCACAGGATCACTCCAAGGAGTATTATAACCAGCAACATCAAGACTATATGTTCCGATTGGTAAGACATCTATATCAGGTAAAGTAAATGTGATACTTGTGCCAGTTGCACTTGATACTCCAGATATAATGTGACCTATGATACTGTTACCAATCCTAATCCAGTTATTGGTACTAGTAAATCCTGTTCCAAAAATAGAAACTTGTGAACCCGGTGTTGCACCATAAACAATACCATTAGCAAAAGCCGATGAAACTTGAGCGAGGTATTGATCTCGTGAAGCTGAAGGTGGGGGTGGAGGTGAAATTGTTGGCCCTATATTCTCAAATAGATCATATGGCCCTTCAACAATTTCTACACGATATTGATAAAAAGGAATATCTCTAGCCATAGGTGTTATATCTATCTCCGAAAGTGAAGGTACTTGGCCAATCCACTTAAAGACACATGCACTAGTAGTTGTCGCAGAACTAATTCCAATTTTTGTACAAGGTATTGGTTCCGAATAAAAGTTTGGGTAACCATTCGTATAGTTTTTTACAAAAATACGATCAGCTAAAACTCTAATGGTATATGCCCAACCAATATTGCTACTCTCAGAAGATTTTGCACCATTATATCTAAACACAACCCTACTATCATCATTTACTGTAATTTCTGAATGTGTTGTTTCTTCAGTATCACCAGATTGATGTATGACATCAGTATAATATTTAATACCACCTATCAACTGCTGTGGAGGTACAGACTGGGAATAGTTAGGTGTAATACTTATTTTTCTGCCAAAATTTGTGGCAGGGAATAATACCCCAGTTGCATCACATTCATTAAGAGTGTAATCTCCTCCTTTTGGTGATTGGGAACTATCATATGTCCACGACTGATATCTATCTCCTTCACAACCAAGAGACCAATGGGCTGTAATTATTTCATCGATATTTAGCGATGAAACAATTATATCTTGTATACTTTTTAAATATGAACTAGTAGTATTCTCGGCGGTTTTCTCACAATCAACATCGTGACCGGAGATTAAACAGGGCACAAATGAATAAGTAAACTTGATTTTTTTCGTCTCCGTAAATCTGTTCTGTTTTATATAGGCTACAGGTTGAAGTTCTGCACTTGCAACTTGTGCGGTAAGTGAAGAATTATCAATTTTATTTATTTGTTTGAAGTTGGCATTAATTCTTTTTTTATATTCAATTCTATAATCATCCATTTCTTTCTCTTGTTTTTTTGACAAATTATCCAAAAAAAGCTTTAGAGTGTCCTGCGCGGGGATATTTGAGCTCGCTTTTGGTGTAGATGTGACCAATGAATCTTTGGATTTTAAGGTATTTGAGTAGGAGTTGACATTGCTTGTCGGCACAGAACACTCACTATTTATTTTCATTCTAGTTATTGGGCCAAAAAATCCAGTGGCTTCAATACCAGCATTCTTTTGATACTTCTTGAGTGCTTGAAATGTAGCAAAGCCAAAATATCCTTTTTGAGTATCATTACTTGCGAAGAGATTACTAATCGAGAAACCTTTCAAGATCAAGAATGTCTGTAAAGCAACAACATCCACGCCACGAGAACCAAGTTGAAGATTAGTGGAAAATGTATAACATGACTGTGAATTAGTTTTAGTATAAGCATCTATCTGTGCTCCGACGCTACTCGGCGCAACCACAAAAACCACCAAAGAAAATACTGTCAATGATAGAATAACCGAAAATATAGATGTTTTCATATTATAAATAAAATTATAAATAATAAAGATAATGCCATCATCTTATGATTCAATTATCGCATGGGGGGGGTAGAACGCAATGGTTTTGATTAGATCTAAAATCTATCTTTCAAATATCACCTTGCCATATTGATCAATATGCTTCTTCAACTCAATATTTGATATCTTATCATAATCCAGCACATCAACTTTGTAAGCGAAGGGGGAAGCATTATTGAGAAAATTTGAAAGACTACCAACTGTCCGGTCGGTGAGATTACCTTTTAAAGCAATATCGATGTCTGATGTTAGTCTGAAATTTCCCATTGCCCGTGAACCAAAGATTAAGGCTTCGTTAACATCAGCATAATTCCCAATTGCTTGGACAATAAAATCTAAATTTTCTTTGCTTAATCCAAAGTTCATAGAGATTTTTTAAAATAAACATAAAATAATTCTAGGATAGGGGCAAATGATTTCCTGATCAGTTCTTCAGTTTTTTTAGTCATTTGTTCATTATACAAATGCGACATTTCATTTCGTTTTTGTAGCGCGTCTATCCAAGCCGCATCATCGGTTATATAACCGGCATGAAATGCTTCCTGAATAACATCTCGAGGTAATTTAACCTCTATACCTCCATACTCAAGCTTATCTTTCATCGTCTTCCATGCCAACTCAAAGGTAAATTCAAATGCCTGAATGAGCCCAGCTCTTAATAACTCATTACTAGCTGTATCTGAATCTAAAAATCTCTTAAAGAAAGTATATGCCTTCTCAAAATTGGCAAACCGTTGTTTCCACCTGTTTTCATTTTTCATGATTACAATAATACCATACTTATAACATTATATTCAATTCAAATAGAATTCAGGTTCATCCAATTGACAAAAGTCCTAAATAGAATAGTCTTATAGCAGAAACGAACGGAAACCAAACAAAATTATGAGTGACCTGAAAAATCGAGAGTTCCTGCTCCCGATACCCAGGGAGCTCAAAATAAAGTTGGAAAACAAACGCAAAGAATACCTGGAGCGGATTGGCCAGCCAAACTGCGCGTGGGTATCTTGGCAACAAAGTGATTTAATATGTCGCCACAATTCCGATCCAGACTTTCGTCTGCTCTACTACAAATTCGTGATCCTCTCAACGGTCCTGATCGCCAATGAGAAATATGAGGTGCGCAAAAGTGCTGGAACGAATTCAATGCCAAATACCGTTGACAGTCGCCTTATCGGATTTGATCTGTCAAGATCATTAGGTCGCGCTGTTATATCGGAAGAATTTGAAAGTGCCTGCGAAGTGATAGATAATTATGTCACAGGTAAAGAGCAGTTGAATTAGCAAGACACTCACCAAATCGGCGGGTGTCTATTTATTTGAAATACGAATAATCATACCTAAAAAAAACTCAGTCATATGAATTTTTAATGAGTTATGTTACTTCACCACATTATTTTCGTTGAGGACCCTGCATAACTCATTAAAAATTCACATGACTGAGTTTCTAAATGTTAGTCAGAGAATTCGTGTAATTTGTGTCATCTACACAAAAGTCAGGGCTTGCCCTTTTTTGCCCGCTCGTCCCGTTCTGCCGATACGATGAATATAGTCATCATAAGTCGCGGGAATATCAAAATTAATGACATGAGTTATCCCGGAAATATCAAGACCGCGAGCGGCGACATCAGTGGCAACCAAAACTTTCACACGATGATCCTTGAATGATTTGAGGGCGCGCATGCGTTGACCTTGATTCTTATTGCCATGAATGGCTTCAGCCAAAAAACCGCGCTTATTTAGATCTTCTGTCAATCTTTGGACACCATGTTTGGTTTTGCCGAAAATGAGCACTTTAGTAAAACCGGACTGATTTAACAAATCTTGAAGGACGTCAAGTTTATTTTTGCCGACGGGAACACGCACCACATCTTGATCAACTAATTGAGCGGTGTCGCCGGTCTTGACCGAAATCATCACGGGATCAGTCAGGAATTGTTTTATCAGCCCTTCAATTTCGCGAGACATTGTGGCGGAAAAGAAAAGCGTGTGGCGCTGTTTGGCCATTTGAGAAACCATGAATTTAACATCGGCAATAAATCCCATGTCAAGCATGCGGTCTGCTTCGTCAAGAACTACCGTCGCGTACTCACTTAAACGAATCTTGTTGCGTTCAATCAGGTCGCGCAAACGGCCTGGCGTGCCAATCAAAAAATTGTATGGACGACCAAGTGCTTTCATTTGTGGCACGATGCTCGCGCCACCAACACAACAGACTGCCCAAAGGTTGAGATGTTTTGAAAAAGCCATAAACTCTTGTTCAATCTGTTGAGCTAATTCGCGGGTCGGAACAATAATTAAGATTTTTTCGCGTGGACTAATTAAAATTTTATTGATTAGAGGAATCAAAAAAGCCGCGGTTTTACCTGTGCCAGTATTGGCAATCCCGACTAGATCCGCTCCGCGAATAATATGTGGGATAGTTTTATCTTGAATCGGCGTGGGAACAAAATAACCTTTAGTAGCGACATTCGTCTTCAAACGATTATCAATCTGAAAATCAGTGAAGCTGTGGTCGGGAACGAAGTGTTCAGTCTTTTCGGTAATGACTGCTTTGTTGATAAACTTTGAAACATCAATGTGCCTGGAAAATCCGCCTCCTGGACCTCGTCCACCACGACCTCCGCGACCACCCCTATGTGCCGGTTTACCATGAAAACCACCACGAGCTCCTGAAGAGCCGTGTCCTGCTGGTTTTCTATAGTTAAATGGACGACTAGTACTAGTCTTACTTCCGCTTCTAAAATGCTTTTGATACATGAATTATTGAGCCGTTGGGCTATATTATTCCCAACTGAAGGCCCTTAACCATGGGCAAACGATGAGAGATTGATTAGATTACTACTATATATTATTTGAACAGAAAAGTCAATGATGTTGACATCTATTACCAATAGTGGTAATCTTTCCGTGGAGTAAGTCACTGGAGTAAAAACAAAAACCTTCAAATAGCACAAACTATGAAACAACTAGTCGCGGATTGTGTAGTGATTGGGGCGTGTGTGAGCAATGATGCCGTACAAAAAATCGTGAACATAGTCACCACTGTGGCTGGCGAAATGATCAAAACACGAGCCAAAAAAGAAGAGCTCCGAAGTCCTAACTTCAGATGCAAAATCACAACGACATTTAGAAGCACAAAAAGTTCTGGAGTCAGTGGTTATCTTTTTGAAGTTAAAGTGACCTACAAAGGAAGTAGTTTCACTATGCGATTGGTGATCAAACCATTCAAGATTGACGGGATCGCAACCCACATCATCTGGGAGAAAGAATCTGATGAGGTCTTAAGTGTTGACGGGTCTTGGGTGAAAGAATTTTTACGACGAGAAAGCCAATTGGGTTGACCTTGTCAACCAGCACACCTCTCGAGACACCCAATGTCTCGAGATTTTTTATTGATCAATTAATTCTTAATAAAGTCGGTCAATCAATCAAAAATAAAATCAATGGGAGTGATCCAGCTAGTGAGACGCGCTGTCGCTGACTCGCTCACCACGCTTAACATACCCAAGTAAAACTCTAACCAATTGAATCTCACGAAACGAGATGTTCGGCTCAACTTTTCTTTTTATCGCGGAAAGTAGAGGTGGCTTAGATTTATTCTCATCTGAATCATTACTGGCATTTTTTTCAAGAGATACTTCTTCAAGCGCTTTTTCAATTTTCAGAAAATGAATCGGGGAAATTTCTTTTTTCAAATATGAGATGTCGGATAAATTCAGACCGCCTCTATCTGAACCAACTTCAATCAATTTTTCAATATGGTGAATAATCGTCTCAATCGTCTTTTTTCGCTCCTTTGCGATTTCAAGCACAGATTTTTGCTTTTGAATAAGAGCTACTGTTCTCTGAAATGTCGAGACTTTTTCTGGTTTTCCCTCATTGTAATTAGAACCTTGTGCCTTGCGACCTATTCGGTGCAGTGGCGCCACTTTTGCCAAAAATCCTTCTTGAGTGCGGATTATTTCAGCTGTGTCAGTATACTCAATCACGCTTTCAGCTTTTCCAGATAATTCGCGCAAATGTTTGTCATACTCTAATACCTCCGGATGAACTTTTAGCGCATTTTCATTTATGCCAATAATACTTAAGCCCGCCAAAGTACGGACCCGTGACAGTGCTACATATCCCATACCCGGCTCAAAAGCTTTAGAGAGATCAACTTCAATTGAATCTAGACTCATGCCCTGACTTTTATGAACCGTTATTGCCCAAGCTAAACGCAAAGGATATTGAGTGATTTTGGCCAAGACTCTGCCATCATCTTCAATTGTCCAATCAGCCAACTCAATGGTCACTCGCCGACCACTTGGAAAATCTGGAGTGCTAGCGGTATGAATCACTGGGTCAATGCCGTAACCACAAGATACGACTACGCCCAAAGTCCCATTGACATAACCTTGATCAAAATTGTTCTTGACGCACATTACCCGAGCGCCTTTTTTCAAACGAAGTTTTGTTGGAGCTAGACAAGATTTTTTCAATCCATCTACCAAAGATTTTTTACCTTTTGAGGTCATCTCATATGTTGATTCATGACCTTGAACTTTGTTGAGTTCAAGATCATTGACCTTATCCACATCAACATTGTGAGTAAAGAGGCGAGTTGGTCCAAATTCAGAATCACTATTTTGAATTATATTTCTTCTGCCGTTCAGCCGAGACCTCGCCGCATCAGAGACTTTTCCAGCACGAACTTCATTTAAGACAAAAAGAATATCGTCTGAAATATGGCGATAATTTTCATGTAAATAACAAACGGTAAATTTTCCATCACGCCAAGCTTCTGATCTATATATAAAATGCGTGTCAGGTTCACCGTATTTCGCGATTGGCGGAAGTTGAAAAAAATCTCCGCACAGCACGATTTGCAAACCGCCAAACGGCTCTTTATTTTTACGAACATGTTGAGCGATTGTATTTAAGGTATCAAGACGAAAATGATGCAACATTGAAACCTCATCAATAATCAACACAGAAGCCTCTTTAATTCTACGAACTACTTGAGTCCTCTCCAAAAGGTCAGCCAAGTCATATTCGCTCATATTGTTTTTCAAACCCATCCCTGACCAAGAATGAATAGTTATACCGCCCATATGGGTAGCGGCAATTCCCGTTGAGGCGGTAATACCAATCGCGACTCCATGTTCTTTCAGATATCTAATATATTGATTGACTACAAATGTTTTACCCGAACCTGCCGGTCCGGTTATAAAAACATTCTTACCCATCTTCAAAATGTCCAAAGCTTGATTCTGGGTCATGAATAAGAGTATAGCAGAAAGAGCGACATTTTCATCAGATCTGTCTCGGTGAAATCGTGTGTAATAATTGTGGATAATAAAAAAGGCCAGCTACAACTTGTAGCTGGACCTTCGTGAATTTTCAACACTGTCTATCTGATAACGCTATCCGATGACGAGTACTTGCTCGAGCGTCGCGAACCCGTTGACTCTGGTGCTCAAGACCTTTTTGGGGCGCTTGGGCATTGCCACGGACTTCTTGATCGGAGCAGTTGCCGGAACCTCGGAAGAAGCGGTTGTCGCCGACTCCGTTGCTGGAGCGGTAACAACAGTTTCAACGACAGCAATCTGTGATTTTTCCTCAACCTTGACCCTCATTGAAGCAGGAAGCTCAAGTTTCGGACGAGGGTCAGCGACTTCAACCCAGATCTCCTGGACTTTGTGAATCATTTCTGTCGGCTTCACTTCCCGCTTTTCCCAGATCAACTCTTCCGGCTTGAACCTGGCGAGTTTGTCGGTCGAAGCTCCCAGCGGATAACGGAAGTTGAGTTCCAGAGCGGTGCCGATGCCGAGCTTGTCAGCCATTTTGCCGTCAACGACGCGAGTTAACCGATAAACCGCGCCGACCGGAAATGGTCGAGGATCTTGGCAGTCAACATAGACATCTTCGGCGGGAGTAGCACCATTCTTGGTCCGGCGCTGGAACCGATTAAGAGCAGTGATGCCTTTCATCGCCTGATAAACAGGCGCGAATTTATCAGTCTTGCTGACGAATTCGCCGGTTCTGGCCGAGGTCGCGACGAGATCCTTGAGGTTACCCTCAAAAGACTTCACTTCGCGAACTTCATGAGACATCATCTGTCCCTTAAACCGATTCTCAGTCATGGCGCGGAAGTGGGGACGCGAACCAATGACCTGTAGAGTCTTGTCCCAAGACTTTTTCAAGCCCCAGGCAATGACCACGGGATCATCGTCTCTCCCAGCTACTTCAAGTGCGACTTCGGTCATGTTGATCGGAGGGTCTTTGATATATTCCCCATTCAGGAAATACGGACTCTCATTGCCAGCACCGACGAAGAACGGACCCTTCTCCCTCGTGACTTTGATGTCACTTTTGAGATTGGGATCGTCCACCGCCACCATGCCGACTCCATTTTTGCAATCGTAATTGCCATTCATGAAGCCGAACAATATTTTTGTGAATTTCATATGTAAAGGTCCTTTCGTTTGGTTTTGTGCTTTTTGCCTCGTAAGATAAGACTCGTTTCCCATCCATTTGCATGAATGCAGGAATGCCCTATTTACTTGGCCATTATAGCACACCACTACCTATTCTGTCAAGGGGTATTTGACACAAAATTATGACCCTGATACAGTGTATTTGGAAGACAGTGTAAAGGTAATAATATGGATTCAACAAGTACCGGGACTGGTTCCCTAAAAAAGTCTGTCGTTTTGTTTGTGCAAATGAAATGCGAAGAACTTATTGCCAACAAACCGGAGCTCTACTACGACGAAAGTTTGTTCTGGAAAATTTGCCACGAAATTGGTGAGGGTGGATCCACGGAAAAGTGGTGCGCGCAACTCAATCCCGCCTCAACAATGCTAGACATGTTGAGTGTGATTCCTCCTCAACTTCAACAACAGTTCTTGAGAACATACATTGAAAGATTTGAACGCATGCTCAAAACTTGAGCAAACACGAAGAAATCAAAAGCAGTGGGAACCGCAACGGGTTCCCTCTTTTATTTATCTGTGCCAAAATTGGAGTGAGGCAATCTTAATCATTGAAAATTAAAGAGGTCAAGGTTGCGGATTTTTTAAATAGCGTTAGTATATTTGAAGTTTTTGTAAAATTGAAAACAAGCAAAAAGCACAACCGGGGAATTGATTATGAGAAAAATCTATCTGACTTTAGCGGTCATAGTAATGTATCTTACGACAGTAGTTAATTTGGTAGCTGGCACGACCAATACCAACCGGATGGCAGTCGCCTATGCGAAAATGGTGTACGAATTAAACGCCAAAAAACAGGATGACAATTTTTGGAGTCTGTATCGTCAAGAAATTGAAAAGAATGGTCAGGAAATTTCTTTTGACCGATTTGGCGGCCCGTCGGCATTCAATTGGACTCGAAAAATAAACAAAGAAAACTACGAGATCCATCAACGCGTCATTAACACCGGCAGAGATGTGTTTATTGATACCGCTCTGGATAGTTTGAGAGAGTCTGTCGTGGCACTGCCAAATCTGTCAATAGATTATTGGGAAGATTTTGAACAAAAATCTTTCTTTAGATTCTTGAGTGGATCAATCGGCAACACCACGGAAGAACGCCTTGATCCGACTTCGGCATCTCCATCAACCGCGACTATCGGAAATTCGCGGTGGCAGAGAACTCGCAAGACAAATATACTGCGATATGGGATAAGACCGTGGGACGGATACTCATACATTGACGCTGACATTGGACGATTGGGTGAAAAGCCAATCCTTCGATCTAATTTCAGAATAGTCACTCCGCTGGATGATAGAATCGGAATGGTCAGAATTCAAGAACAAATTATCATTCCTTTTACCGATCAGAGCCAATTAGTCATCGGCGGTTCGTTTGATCCGACTAAATTCAATTCTTCCGATCGGCCACCGGTGTTCTCGGCTCGTCTGGAACATATCTTGAAAAAATCCAGAATCCCGGGGGTCATTTATGCTAGTGTCAAATCTGGCCCCTATGAAGGACATCAGGAGGTGCTGACCAGTGTCGGGTTTTTCGCGCCATGGCCCGACTCTGTAAATTGGTTCAGATCCATTTTTTGATGATTTCACCATCATCCCAAGCGTAGCTCCGATTCGGAGCTACGCTTTTTTTATTTAGACGCATAAGATGTAACCACTTGAAACTTGGTGATATGGATTATGTCAGCTTGGTAATATCTCGCGGATATACCAATCCAAGTGCCCATTCAAAAGCAATACGAATACGCTTTTTTCTAGAAGCAAACTTGAAAAGATAGACAATTCGCCACAAATACCAAGTCAGCGTGCCAAAAATGTGAAAAGAAAATATTTCGCCAATCGCAAACCGCTTCCCGACTGAGACGAGACTGCCTTTGGAATGATACTTGAAATCACCAAGCGGTTTGTCACGAATAGACGCGATCAGATTTTTTGAAATAATGTCAGCTTGTTTGGTGGCGACTTGAGCTAGCATTGGAAATATTTTTATATTCGTCGGATTATCTTTTAATGATTCCTGGTCAACATATCCGGCCACATCTCCAAAAGCAAAAATTTTTTGATCATTGCCTAGATGAAAATACTTATCAACAATCAAACGACCAGAAACAAGCGCTGGGGTGCCTGATTCAAAGTGTGGAATAACCGATTTAACTCCCGCGTTCCAAATGATCGTATTGGTTGAAATAGAAGTAGAATTGGAAAACTTTAATCCTTGGGATGTGACTTCAGTCACGATGGTATTTAAATTTATGACTACCCCTCTGTCACGCAACCTTTTTTCTGCAGATTTGCGAAGAGTTGGCGAAAATGTCTGGAGAACTTCAGGACCGGCATGCACGAGATTGACCGAGAATTCTTCTGGCCGACACGACATCTGGTCGCCAATTTCACAATCTTTAGTCGCGCTGTAATAGCGTTTTACCATTTCATTGATAAACTCAGTCAATTCAGAAACGACCTCAACGCCTGTCGCGCCACCGCCGATAACCACAAAAGTGAGGAGTCTGGCGCGCTCCGTCGGATCTTTGGTCAGAACCGCCTGTTCAAAAGAATCTATTATTCGTGAACGAATCCGCGTGGCGTCAAGGAGATCTTTCAGCGGATAAGAAAATTTTTCAGCTCCGGGAATGTCATAATAATTTGTTTCCGCGCCAGTGGCAATAACTAAATAATCATAGCTTAGCGAGCATTCATGGCTATATCCTTTGAGTTTAACGGTCTTTTTCTCGGAATTTATAGATTCAACAGTACCTTGAACAATCCTGATTCCAGTTCCAGAAAATATCTCACGCAAAGGTTCGGCGACGCTAATTGGCGAAAGTGATCCGGTAGCTACCTCATGGAGAAGTGGGGTGAAAAGAAAATAATTAGTGCGATTGACGATAGTCACGTCAATCCTGCCTTTTTTGACATATTTTAACAACTTCTTGGCAGTATACACGCCGCCGAATCCAGCACCCAAAATGACAATATGAGGCTTTAACATAATTTAATTAATAATATTTTAACATATAGTCAATAAACTTGGTCAGTATCATCACACACCCGATAAATGAACAATAACATAAAGTGCCATCGCGCCAATCAGCGTCATGATTGTCGTCAAAATTTTTGAATGACTATGCTTTCCTTCTGGAATAAGATCGCTTGCGCCAATGTAAAGAAAAAATCCGGCAAACACAGCTAGGATAACCGCTAGGGCTAAATTTGAAACTGAAATAAAGGAGGTCGCCAATGTTCCGATAATCGGGGCGATCGCCACCGCCGTCAGCCAACCTAAAGCCGTCTGATTTTCTCCACGATGTCTAAGTATTACACCGACGGTATTTATGCCATCAGAAAATCTGTGTGCTATCACGGCAACAGCGACAACTGAACCAACTAGCGTTGAGACCTGAAATGATAGACCAATTGCCAAACCATCAATCAAACTGTGAAGACAAAAACTGGCGGCGCCAAGTGAGCCGGATTTGTGTATATTCGTCTGATTTTTTTCGGCAGTGTGATATTCAATAGTATGCTCATGAAATGAAAATATCCTATCCAAAACCAGATAAGTCAAAAAGCCCAGCGCTGTCAATGCCGTCAATGTCCCTGAACCATAAAATGTGGAACCAAGCTCAATAGATTCCGGTATCAGATCAAAAAGCGCGGCGCCAATCAATGTCCCAGCGGAAAAACCAAGTATCAAGTGCAATTTGTCTCTAAATTTGAGAGCAACAAAACCACCCGCGAATGCGGCAATGGAGGCGAAAATTGAGATTAGAATTGGCGTAATCATTGAAGAATCACCACATCATCATTGTAACAGATTTTGGTGATTTTCAGCATTTCAATATATAATGTCTAAATAGCCATGATTAATCCAATAAAAAAAACGAAGGAATTGCTGAAACTAATCCGACCGGAAAACCGTGGAATTTTTTACACTTTTTTGATATTTGCCTTACTAATTATTTTCATAGGAACTTATGGACAGATCAATTTGAGTAGACTCAATGATAAGATAAATAACCAATCGGGAGATATTTCTTCGTTAAAACAGCAACTTGCCTCGTCAACTGCAAGTCTCCAAGAAAATATCGCCAGCACGCGCAATACCCTCTCCATCGCGCTTGACCAAGAAAAGCAAAATGTCGGTAATATCGCGCAAAAGCTCGGAACTTATCAACAGCAAGTTGGCGATGTATCAAGTACCGTCAGTACATTACAAAAATTGAGTAAAACCGACTCACAATTATTGCAGAAATACTCCAAAGTTTTCTTTTTGAACGAATACTACGCGCCGGCGCGTCTGGCAGAAATAACCAGTGATTATAAATACAGCGATTCAAAAAGTCTGCAAGTCATTCCGGAAGTTTGGACATATCTAAAAAAAATGATTGATGGCGCGAAAAAAGACAATGTCATTACCTATGTTTTTTCAGCGTATCGTTCATTCAATGAACAACAAGCACTCAAAGGCGCGTATACAGTAAACTACGGAGCAGGTTCGGCAAATTCATTCTCCGCCGATCAAGGTTATTCAGAACACCAACTTGGAACAACGGTTGATCTTATAACTTCTGGACTTGGCGGTGTGCTTGATGGTTTTGACGCGACAAAAACTTACACATGGCTTCTAGCTAACGCATATCGCTATGGATTTATAATCTCATATTCAAAAGACAATAAATTCTATGTCTTTGAACCATGGCACTGGAGATTTGTGGGAGTCAAATTGGCGACTTATCTGCATGATCAAAAAAAGAATTTCTATGACTTAGATCAGAGGACGATTGACGACTATTTGGTTAACTTTTACGAGTGATTGACTAGTTTTTCAGAGAGACAATCAGCAAACACAAAAAGAAGTAAGCGGGTATTTTGTGTTCCATTTCAACAAAAACCACTGACCTATGCCAGTGGTTTTTGTTTAGATTAAAGATATTTAAAATTATGAAAGATGCTTGGAAACCAGTTTGGTCATCTCAAACATATTCACCACATCTTTGCCTCCAAATACCTTCTTCAAGTTCTCATCAGCGACAATATTACGCTTGTTCTTTGGATCCTGAAGATTCTTGCCCTTGATATAGACCCAAAGCTTCTTGACCACTTCTGACCTAGGCATTGGACCATTACCCACGACTTTTGCTAAATCGGCACTAACGGTCAAAGGCTTCATAAACGCTGAATTTGCTTTTGGCATGTTTTTAACTGTTTATTTATTAACTATATGATTGTACCACCTAAAGGAATTCTTGGGAATAGCCAGTTTTATCACCCCCCTACAACATTATCAGGACGAACACCCAACCTGGGTAAGAGATATTTGTCTGCGCCAATGTAACCCGCGACCTTCCACGCCAAAACCAGACCAATAGAAAGAGTAAACAACACTGGATTGCTACTTACGGTACCGGCAAGTAAATAGTTCAGGTTCATAAAAAGTCCGAAGAATGCCGCGATTCCCGTAAAAGCACCGATAATAAGACCTATACCAACCGCCAATTCCCCCCAAGCAACCAAATTGGACCAAAAAGCGGGATGTGTCACAACGGCGCTCTGCAAGAAGTAAGCATACCACCCCTGAACATCAGGGTGCGCGCCAACCGTCTTGGCTAACGCCCCATTGAGAAAACCTAAAAGCGCGGAACCAGCGCCAGAACCAACCCAAGCATCACTCGTAACTTTTGACCAACCGGCAATAAGCCATTCATAACCAACATATAATCGTATTATAATCCAAAACCAGGAAATTTTCTTATCATTAAAAAGAAAATAAAAAAATGGTGATACTTCAATCGTATGATGTCGCATAAAAATTAATTAGGTTGATAATGAAATAATTATACCAGTTTTAGAATATCGTCCCATAAATGATGTGCTAATAAACGCTATGATGGATTGGTCAGACGAGAATCATTTTGCTCTCTATTTTCTCGCCTTATCCACTAATAATTTTAAGAGATTGGTCACTTCAATCTGGACTACCCTCTCATCACTGCTTTGCACGAATTTCTTCCATTGCGTCGCAATCTCCAAATCCTTGAGGTCACGAACCGCGGTTTCCATGATTAACCTGTCATCAAAACTAATTTCTCCTTTGGCTTGTAAAACTTTTTCAATAAAAAAACCGGCAAAATCAAGGACCTTAGATTTGGAGTCTTCTTTTGAGACGATCGCTTCGGCAAGTCCAGCTCGTCTATTGGCTGAAACATATTTTGAGATAAATAAGATATTGGATATGACCAGGAATACGACCACAATCGCCAAAATAACTTTGATCCAGTTTGTCGTCTTCATCGAGCTTGCGCGAAAATCAATCATGATAATTTATAAATTTATATCTTACTTATCGCGTCGATAATCGCGATAAAAATTGTAAGCTAATAATAACACTACTATGATAATCAATAAAATCTTCCAATCCAGGGCTTTGATCCATCCATGTTCTGGAATAAGTTCAATGTTCTTATGCACTCCCCCTCCAATCTGAACTTCAAATGGCTGGCCATCATATGGAGAATAACCCGGAGCAACGGCAAATATACGATATGTCCCCGGTGGTACCAAGAAAGAATATGTGCCACTTAGGCCCGTAGTTTGAGGATTTTCTTGATGATAAGTACTGGCCGACCACATTTCATATTGACCGCTATCGCTATTAAGCTCATATATAGACACCTCGGCATCTGGAATACGAGTCTCTTTTGAGCCGTTCTTCTCATAAACATATCCCTCCGGATCGACCACCGTAACAAGTCTAACTTGGCGCATACCAAGTTCGGGATCAACATAAGCGATAATAGTCATAATCTCATACTCTCCCGCCACAACCGGCGAATTTATATCCGCCGTCCAGATACCGTCTTTGTCAGAATCGCCGTAATCAAATGAAAGTAAAACCAATTTGTCTTCTATCGGCGCGTCTGATTTTTTCCCAAGCACCGGCAAAGCGGATATGACGGAAGCCAGCATGTCATTTGAATATTCGTCTTCTTTGCTCAAAGCATTCCTCTTTCGGAAAGTCAAATATCCTTTGATGGATGTCACTGGACTTTCCGGTTTGATGGCTAGGCGTATTGTTTGCCCAGATTCAGTATTGATTTTCTGATTGACATCTCCAGTATCGCTCACCAGAATAGAAGTATTCAGATCTATGAGCTCGTCCGCCGTCCTGGCAAAAACCGTTTCAGAAGGTAAGGATTTTTTGAAAGAGGGAGAGAGTTTTGCGAGTGGTACTCCCGCCATAGACGCGAATATACCGGTGCGCAATGAAGCTCCGGAAATACCGGATCTTTCAGTAAGTCCGGGCAAAGATAATGTCGCGTTTCGCAATTTGTCCAAATCAGAAAGACGAGCGACGCCGACTTCATTCAATGTTCTGCCAAAACTTGGAAACTTTACCGCCAAAGCACGAATGCTCCGTGGCAAAGGCGCGAACACGAAATCTCCTATAGTCTGAATCGGCAATAGTCTCCATTTTCCGTTAAAAGCCAGCGGAGTTACATCTGACACCTGAATCTCATCGGTAATTTTGACGATTGGTTCTTTTTTGGGCTTCAGAAATCCTGGAATAATAGCGTCAATTATATTGGAAACTATCTCCGTTGGGATGGAAATAATCGTCGGTAAAAACATCCTACTGCCGCTACTGCTATTGGATCCTGTGCTTGAATCAGTAACCGGACTGGCCACGGACCGAGATGACAATGGTCGCCAATCAGTCGTAATTGTATAATCAACCGACCCGCAAGAACTATCCGCCGAACAATTGAAAGTGATCCAACCAACTTGATCTCCCCACGCTCTTCCAGAGAAAATCCCGGAGGAATTAATCGTTACCCCGCCATTAGTGGGTTTCCAATCTATCCAACCCGCCGTCTCACTCCATGAATAACCAGACAAGACGCCTTCATTGTCATTGGCGACTTTATAATCAACACCACTTGAACATGAACTGGTATTTGAACAACTCAAGGAAATCCAACCAAATTCTGAACTCCACGCGTAGCCCGAAAGCGCTGAATCGGTAACATGGACATTGCCTTGTGTGCTACCTAAGTCTACCCAACTTCCCGCTTCCATATAAGCGTAGCGGTTGGTTGAGTCTATGGTACCGTCGGTACTTGAGGCATATACAAAATTGGCGCTAAAAATAATAAGCAAAAAAAGATATACAGATATACACGCAAAATTTAATGTTACTGAAATAAATTTTTTTGTGAACATATTTTGCATAAGATCCGCTCACTTAAGGACGAACACAATGCACGGGAGCGACAGTAGTCTTGACGGAAACAGCTGCTAAACCATTAACAGTAACGTTTACTCGCCACGCGTTATTTGTGTTACTATAATCCTCCGTAGATGACCAAAAAGAGGCGAATGTGCTAGCCAGATTGTTTGCCGCACCGTCAATATATGCTTGCTGGAGTTGTTTTTGGGTTGGCAAATACCAATCAGTATAACCAGCAAAACTGGCGCTATTCAGAGCATCACAAAAACCGATAGCTTGACCACCCGTTGGTCTTGAACCGTCGGCTGAAAGCGTAAAGACATTAGAAGTGGTTGAACCGACTGCGCCGACTGCCATGACATCTGTCCACCACAGTCCTGTTCTTCCATCTTGTTTAACAGCGCCGGATTTCAAATCCGTCGCTCCAAGATAATTAATGGCGTCGTATCCGGAGAACGGTGAGCCGGAAACAGCCGACCACGTAGATTCTTCACTTGTATATTCTCCGGTAATTCCCGTGCCATTCACATAATCATCTTTTGTCTGATTTTTCATGTTGGTAAACATAGTGCCGGTAATCTGCGAGCCCGCGGAAAAGGCGATTTTATTGTTGGCCAGATCGCCAGCTACCGCCGTACCAGAAGTAGTATCAACCACATTGGAATTGCCCGCAACGCCAAAAAGCGTGATTCCGCTTTTGATGTTGCCGGTCACAAGATTGGTATCGTTGGCTGTAGCTGTTTTTGAACCAGAATACAAACCATCGGGAATCGTCATGGCAAGCGTGCCGTTACTGCCAGTAACATTGGAGCCGGCGGATACTGAACCGGTAATTTCCACGCCATCTACCCAAGATTTTTTGCCAGACAAAAGATCGCCGGCCACCGCGTCACCAGTATCAGTAACACACCAACGATTTGAGCCATCGCCGGCGCCATCGTATGCGGTAGCGACGAGATTTGCCGTGCCGTTGAAAGTAGCGGTATTGCAAGCAAGATTTAAAGTACCGGTAATATTTGAATCTGTGGTATTGCTGAATGTTTTACCGGAGAAAACATCGGCGACAACGGCATTGCCCAATGATTCAATAAGAGTGCCGATAATGCCAAAAATCGTAACTCCGCTTTTAATACTACCAGCTACAAAACTTGCGGATGATGTTGAGACGGTAACTGACGACCCGCCACTGTAATACCCTTGAGGAACAGTCAGGACGAGCGAAGTACCTTGGGCAGAACTTGAGGCGACGACGGTATCGCCGGTTTTAACCGTAATTGAACCAGTAATACCAAGATATGTGGAGCTAGCCAAAAAATCAGTTGGATATATTGTTGGAATAGCATTATAAATATCAATCAAGGTCGGGAAAGTTGACTGCGGGGTAGTGGTAGGCGCAAAAGAATGAGAGCCAGAAACGGCAGAGGTATTCGTTATTAGACGATTGTATATACCAGAAAGAGTATAGCCATTGGCCGCTGGCGCGGAGGAAGGAGTAAGCGAACCGGCGGATGCATTCTGGATTGGAATGGTAAGAGTGAAAATAAAGAGAAAAATAATAAAATATGGAAACATTGTATTTATTTTATATTTCATCTTCGTATTATAACACAACATAAAACAGGGTGGTAGTCAGGTTGCGAAGGGCTACTTACCAACAGTCTTATCGTTAGAAATATCTTGAATTTCTTTTATGATAATATCTTCCGCCTCCTTAAGCTTCTGACCAAACTGCTCCAAAAATTCTGTTTCTTCCACTGTGAGTCTTCTTTTCGCTTTCTTGAGTCGGGCAATATGGCGCAGGACATCTTCGCGTAGAACATTGAGTGCCTTTTCAGACACTTTCTCCGCTTCTCGCGCTTCGCGACGCATACGCGCTATCGTGCGGGGAATCCTAAACCACAAGCGAAGACCTACCCACACGAGTACCCCGAACGCGAGAAGCGCGAGAAGCGCGACAGAGAGATACTTCAGGACGAAGCTCACCATTTCCGTGACAAATTCTGAACGGACTGAAACTGTAAGTGGCGATGTCTCCACACTCTGTGCCCCTCGCGCGTCTTTAATACGCGCGGTAATTGTATATACTCCGTTCTTAAGCCATTTCGTCGCGACAACAGCGAAGTCGCCAAGCGTGTTGCTCCGCGTATATTCCTCCGACACTAGTGTGTCGCCTTCACGGATGTACATCGTCACATCAGAATCAGGATATGTCGTGCCTCTCACTTTCAGAATATCGCCTTCCTCCAGCATTTCCGGATAGTATGTTATGGTCGGCGCGTCAATCGACTCAATCGTAAATCCCGCGGAGCCGTTGCGTACATTGCCCGCGTTGTCCACCGCCATAACGAGGAGCGTATATGTGCCTGGAAGCTGTGGCGGCAGTACATAGGGGTTTGATGTGGCAAACGGCGCGGATTTGAATGGTCTCATATCGTTTCCAACCTTGATTTCATAGTGGCTTATTCCAGACTCGTCATCCGTTGTGTTAAAGAACACGACTGGTTGCGGCTCCCATCCGGTATTCCCGTGCGGAAAAGCGATTGTGAATGGCTTGGGTGGCGTCGTGTCAATGTTGACACGATAACGTGATACCGTGCTCCAGCCAGAAACCGTGCGTGTTTGGAGTGAGAAATGATAAGTGCCGTCGGGAAGCTCATCAACTTTCTTTTTTGAGATCGGCGGGTTGTGGGAAACCGATGGTGTTGCTGATGACGATTTACCGATGAGTGTTCGCACTTCAAGCACACCATCGGGCAGGTTCCACGAAAATTCCGGCGTATTGTTTGCGTACCAAGCACTCTGGTCAGGATGCGTGGTGGATGTGATGCCGAGCGTGTTCCCTGTTGAAACCGGCTCATCTTGTGGCAATGTGGGAGTCGGCACGCTCGTGCTTCCGAGCGTATAGCTCGCAACGCGAAGGCCGTTCAGTATATTCGTGCCGGTGCCGTCATTCGCCAAAATAGAGCCAGAAGAGAAACTCACATTCGCCATTCCCGCGCTCCGCGCCCGAAAAGTGATAGTGAGCAACTTTCCGTTCGTGCCAGTATATCCGGGATTAAGAGCGATGCCCTCAAATGAAACCGTGCCTTGGCTATTTGAAAATGACGGCTCTGTGGGCCAAAGCGAGAAGATAGAGCCCTGCTTGGAGAGCGACACGACCTCAAGCTTGTCCCATGGAAACGATACGATGCCGGAAGCGGCATTCATCGCCTGGCTAGCGCTCTCCACGTAAACGCTCACCGAGAACGAACTCCCAACAGTATGAGAACCAGAGGGTGGAGAAAAATTAAGCGATGCCGCATGCGCAAAAACAGGCGCAGTCGCGAACACGATGAGAAAAAAAACTATTGCATAAATTTTAGCCATTGTCTTTTATATACAAGTAGCCCGAGAACTAACATTATAAGTATAACAAATAATCCGTAACGCTCCCACCATGATCTGCGCGTCGTCGCCTCAATGACAGTAATTCTTTTGTTACCTGCGTTATCTATCGCACGCACATAGATGTCCTTGTTGAGACGCTGATATGAGAGGAGATATGGACTTTCCTCTTTTCTAAACCAGTTGAATCGTCCTTCGCGCACTTCATAGCGCTTTATACCAGAGCCCTTATCTTGCGTGGCAAACACCAAGAAATATTTTCCGTCAAAAATACTCGGATCGCGTGAAATAACCGGGGTAAAGTCTTCTGGCGGAATCGTGTCACCTTTTGACTGAATGAGTGAGACTTTCGTCTTGACTGGTACGCGAGTACCAGAGCCATCGTCTCTAAGGGCGGTAACCGAATCAAATCTCATCTGTTCCAAATCTTGTGCCGCGAATTCACCGTCTATGGTGAATATCGGATAGACACCGGCAAATCCGCCAGGCGTGATGCCCGCGAAGATGATCGTGTTGTCCGTTTGTGTGGGCGGAGTAACCCACATAAGCAAGGCCGAGTTGCCGTTCTGAATATTATGTATATCCGCATTTGCAGGCAACATTAATGTTGCCTCAAGCGCATTGATGCTTTCCTCCCCAGTGTCAACTTCAACAACAACTGTCATAGCCGAAACAGCTACGGGAAATGCTAACAACGCGACAGCAATTATTTTTAGAAATATGTTCATAATATGTTAGCCGGTCCAGTTAAACGCCATAATGCTGAAATCAACCAAATTGACTTTCCCGTCGCTATTGAGGTCGGCCGACGCGGGAGGATTTAGTCGTTTGTACCAGTAGGCAGCGACGGAGAAATCAACAAGGTTGACTCGATTATCGCCATTGGTATCGCCTTTTGTAGCGGTAACTTTCGTTAGCTCGGCAAGCACATTTTTATTCCCGACCACGAACCCGACTGTTTTACCGGATGCGGTAATCTCGCCGCTTAAAGCTGATTTTGATTTGGTCTGATGTTGTCCAATCTCAAGCACGGATGTATCAAAATTCAAAAGATACGCGCCAGCCGCATCGGTTGTTCTTTTGACAAAAAACTCTTCCTCTGAATTGATGCTGACCGTGATTTCGGACGACGGAATGCTTTGCCCAAAGATAGCAATGTTGTCTCCGCGTCGCACCTCGCTTTTGTCGGTCGCGATTGTCGGCGCGATGAAAATGCCGCTGATATTTGTCGTCGCGCCGGATGTTACGGATACTGGAAATGTAAGTAGGGATGAGCGTAGACCTTTTTTGTCCTCCGAATAGACACTGAAAATATAATTACCGCCTGAAAGATTTGAAATGTTGATTTGGAACTTCGCGTCAGTCCCAGCAATGGTTGTCGCGGCGATTTGCGCGTCTTTGAGGAGTGTTACCACACTTCCTGGATATGCCCTGCCGCTAAAGACGGCACTTGTTGAAACAGGGGTGATACCGTTGCCTCCACCGCCTCCGCCACTACTTCCGGAAGATCCTGAAGAACCGGAACTCAAAGTACAAGACGAGGTATTAAACTCGCATGCGTTCGTGCAGGAGATAGAACCGCCGGTGAAACCCCGCGTCGTACAGGAAGCTCCATTAAGATTAGAACTATCGCATTGTTCTGGAGTTTCAACAATCCCATCACCGCAGACGGTTATTTTGACCGTTGCGGTTATTGTCGCCGCGTGCGCCTTGGTATCTGCATAGGTCAGTACAAGAATAACTATAAGAGCGAGAATCCATAAAGGAGTTGTTCTTGGGATGGCTCCGGGCATAGGATTTTCTTTGACAAGCGACTAGTTTTTTCTAACCGCAATATTAAACGAGAAGAATTTCCTGACGACTATGATGAAAATAATGGAAGCGAGAAGTCCAAGCCCAACCCATGACCAGGGTGAATATACCGCTAAAAATGATGAGGTGCGATAACTTATCGCTTGAAATATATTTGCGGGCGCCGCGGTGAAAAAGAGCTTTGAGGCGACAGCAACTCCGACTGAAGTCCCAGGGGAATTACTCGCGACTGGACCACTTTCAACAAATGCAAAATAATCTCCGGGCTTTGCCTTAACGGGAACAAGCATGGTAACTTTGACCTCCTGACTTTTGCCCGGCTCAATAGTGAATGTGGCGGGGTTAAATGAGAACCAAGATTGCGCGGGTCGCAACTCGGGACGGTCTTGGTGATAGGCGATATTCATACCGTATATGGTAACTTCATCGCCAGTATTAAAAATCCGCAGACTTGGAAGTTCGTAAACACCGCCCGGCTTCACAGACTCGGTAAGGCGTATTTCACCAGCTCCCATACCAACGCCAACTTTCGCGAAGACCGCGGCAGTTGAAAAAAGAAATACAGCCACGCACAATATTGAAATCAAAATAGTATAAGAAGTCGCATGTGTCAGTTTCATATTGTAAAAGTATAACACCATTCGTGCTGATCGTGCGAGCGGAATGAGACCCATAAAAGGCCGCAACACGCCTAAAGTGTTGTTACTTGGACGGTGATAGTAAGCGACTTTTGGACGAAGTCAGTTGACACAGTTGGAGTGGTAAAACGAAAATTAAGAGGCCCAGTGGTAAGAGAGGCGGACGACGACGATGCTGTCAGGTATGTATCCGTCGCTTGGAAAGTCATGTAGGTTGAGCCAGTAGTGGTAGAGACTTCCAACTTAAATATATTAGAACCGGGAGAAGTCCCGAGCGTCCATGTCGTCCCACCAGTCGCATTCCCAGACTTTACATTTATGACTGCGTTGGAACCGTCGTTTGATACGGTCTGTGTTTCGCCATTCCCAACCGTCGTCGTCGCCGTATTGAGTGCAACCGAACCGAATGCTATGGAGCCATCGGTAATGGAAACGGCAAGGTTGGTGGCGGTCACTGTCGCGGCGACAGTTGCTGTTGACGCCGCTCTAGCAACAGGTCCTGTCAAAATAACAATCGAAGCGATCACTATGATCCCCCCCATCAGAAAATACTCACGATGATTTTGCAAAAAAGTTGAAGATGATTTTAATTTAAACATACATATTTTATTTATCTATTATTAGGTACCATTATATAGTAACGATGTTGTTTCTCATAGACCGTGGTTATCCACAGTACTACGGAGCAACTGCTTGAACAGTGATAGTGATGGATTTTTGCTGGTAGTCAGTGGAAGCACTCGGTGCCGTCAGTCGAAAATCAAAGGAAGCTGTGCCACTTTGAGCGACAGACGGTGCGGCAGTAACATAAGTGTTGCTGTCTGGCATTACCGTCCATACTGACCCGGTCGTTGTGGAAAATTCGTGCTTGAATTGATTGGTTCCTATAGATGAAGCAAGCGTCCATGCTGTTCCTCCAGTCGCGTCGGACGATTTTACATTCAGTTTTTCCGTCGCATTGCCGTCATTTTGCGCGGTCTGCGTGTAGCCGTGATCTAATGTTGTAGTTGAGTTGCTCAAATCCACTAAACCGTAAGAAATACTCCCACTACTCGTAATTGAAACTGAATAAACCGTCACCAACCTATATCCTCTGTCTGCAGTGGAAATTTGCTGGGTTGCTCCGGTAGCATTCAAAACAACCTTGAAGTACCTGCCACTCCCATCAGAAGGCGCGCCAGTATCATTATAACTGGCGCTGGTTGCGCCGGAGATATCTGAATAACTGGCATCACTATCCGCGGCAGATTTTTGCCATTGGTAAGTAAGAGCGCCGACACCCCTGTATCCCGTATCCGTGGCGCTGTCCACGCTATTGCCCGTGGTGTTGGAAGCCACAACTTTATATGTGTGGGTGGTACCATTATTGGCTGACGCGCCTGACAAACTCAAATCTACTTGCGCGGTACTTGCTCCATCACTAGCTACCGCCGATCCAGGAGTAATGGTCGGCGTCGCCGCTCCTGTGTCATCATATGTGGCCACATCTCCCGCCGCGCCCAAATCCACGGCATCGCGCCAAACATGATAGTCGGTCGCTCCGCTAGATTTTGTCCAGGTTATAGTAACCTTGTCTGTATATGTACCATCGGTGGCCGCTACACTCGTCGGAGCGGCGGGTTTAGTTAAAATTTGAACTTCACTTCCGTAACCTGTACCCGCGGAATTGGTCGCGTATGCCTTGATATAATATGTCGTTCCTGAAGACAGGCTTGTCATAGAAGCGGTAAAAGCCCCCGTTCCGCCAGACCCGGAACCAGCCGCAGTGCTATCCGCTGTAGTACAGGGGGATGAGGTTTTGTAGCATACGCCCCAAGCGTTGGCATTCTCCCCGCCGGTAGCATCAATGGTGCCATTCCCCGTAGCCGTAGTTGCTTCAACGCTTCCAGCCGCCTGGGTGCTTACGGTGGGGGCGACAATCGGCGTATAGTCTACTGCCACTTTTACATAGTCAACCGAAGCAGTATGAGTGCTATTATCAGTTCTTCTGAATCTTAAAATAGCCCAAAAACCGCTCGCTCCGGTTGCTTTTAAATTAGCGGCGGTTAATCCTGCGGGCGATTTGGTAACCAGCTCAAAAGTAGTCTGACCAGAAGTATCTGATGTAGCGGTTCCGACTTCTGCACCGCCTGATTGTGCTCCCAAATATAATACCGGCCCATTCGTGTCAGCCGCGCTATTTTTCCATTCAGCAGTTATCGTTACCGAGTTGATAGTTGAACCGTCGGGGATACCAGATAAATCAAAACCATAAAGCGTTCCGTACCAAGTATTTTTGACAGTGCCTGCGCGAGTAGTAAAATTAGTTCCATCATCAGTATAAGCATAAGTCGGATTTGTCCAGCCGGTTAATGATCCATCGGCTGAATTTGATGTTGCATAGACGGTCGTCGTATTTGCCAGCGCTTCCTGAATTTCCGGCGGAATTCTCGGATTTTGCCAAACCGCTGGCCAGCCGGAAAATATCCAAGCGATCGCGAGCGCACTTATCAGCGCAAATTGAAAAATCTTTTGCAACAAAACTCGCATGGTACAATTATACCAATATTGATTCAGGAAAAGAATACCTCATTACTAGCTCATCGGATAGTTTTCAACTTTATTATTTCAGCAATAGTTTTCTACCGGAAAAGAAATGGGAAGATTGAAGTGAAAGGGTACGGATCATTGTGATGTGTACCCCATTTAGTGGACATTCTTGAAACCGAGAACCCAGATCTTTT
>ERZ1292623.51-Hain-H51-01um-R1-51-length-119824-cov-7_pt1 | contig 119824 bp, 97 predicted proteins | sample MGYA00564398_ERZ1292623 | MGnify/ENA primary metagenome ERZ1292623 (study PRJEB36523, sample SAMEA6512633) | groundwater metagenome | collected 2019-01-07 | study: AquaDiva: Metagenomics assemblies of 32 groundwater samples
TTATAACTTCAATTTTCAATCCATCATTTCCTTTGTACCAAATATCAAAACTAACATAATCATCTTGCGCGCCAGGATTTACAGTGTAAGTTGGAATTGTAAAATTATAAGTTAACGAAGCGCTCACTGCAACATTTCCTTCGGCGTGGATTGCATCATTTCCCTCATTGCCTGCGGCAATTACAATACTTCTTCCTGCTGTTGCCAAAATTTCGTCAATTACAATTTCCTGCGGATCAGTTCCATCATGCGCGCCCCAATGACCACCAAGACTTAAATTTATTGCGAATGGTTTTCCTAATGCAACAGATTTATTTTTAATATAATTCATTCCGTCAATAACATTTGTTGATGCAAAGCCATCGTTTCCACCATCGACAATAATTAAATCGGCTTCGGGCGCAACACCGATATATTTTGTAATTGAATAAGATGAACCATCGCCTGCGGCAGTACTTGCAACATGTGTGCCGTGTCCATTATCGTCAATAGCTTTTACAACATTTGCTGGCGTGCCATCAATTTCATTATTGATTTGTGTTTGAGAATACTCTACACCATAATTAAATCCTGCTGGTGGAGTTCCAGTACCGAATTGATCCCAAATTGAAAGGATACGAGTTTTTGTCGGATCAACATCGGAGCAAAAATCTAAATGTTTAAAATCAATTCCTGTATCAAAAACTCCAACGACAACATTTTTTCCTTTGTATGAAGTGTTATTAATTTTTGCAAGATGGATGCTATCGACCTTCATTGCAGGAAGACTTTTTTCGAGTAGTGGCTTTGATATGCGAGGCAATGTTACAAATAAAATATTTTCATCATTTGAGATTTTCTCTATTTCATCTAAAGTTAAGTAAGCTGTAAAATATTTTTCACCAAGAGAGCGAATAATTCCATCTGCAAGTTTTATATTTGATTTCTGATTTGTATAAACGAAAACATCAAAATATTTTTTACCATTTTTTGTTTCTACAAAACGATTTAAATTTTGAATTAATGCTGGAGATGATTTTGAAAATATTACCTCACGGTTTTTAAAAACCTCGCTTAACCGTGAATCAATTTTTAAGTTGCTATATTTATTTTGGGAAAAAGAAATATTGAATAAACAAATTGTAAAAAATAGAATTAAAGATTTTTTCATTTTAGCTCCGTGTGTGATTAATTGTTAGAACAATAAAATAAACTTTTGTGCTTAAAACAATTTTTATCTGCTAAAAATTGGATAGGTTGTTTTATCCGCGTCAATAAAGAAGATTTTATCGTCTTTGCAAAGTTTAGCGATTTCATCTTTTTGTAAATCGCCTACAAATTTATGGTCGGAAACTCTTCTTAATTTTGGATATTCAGATTCTATAATTTCAATATTTTTAAAAGTTACAATTACCGAGAAGGCAAAATCATCTTTGGTATTAAATTGAAACTCTTTAAATAAGTGGAGGGAAATTTTTTCGTAGCAAATTTGTTCGATTGGAAGTTGACTTGAGCAACCAAAAATAAAAAGTGCGAAAAATATTATTTTCCGTGACATTGTTTATATTTTTTTCCACTACCGCATGGGCAAGGATCATTTCTGCCAACTTTATCATCTGCTACAAGTTGCTGAATTTGTGGTTTATTTTGAGATGCTTCATCGCCCGATTCTGTTGGTTTCATTCCAAGTCCTTCGGCTGCATCATGAGTCAAAACCATTTTTTGCGGACGATTAGATTGTTTTTGATATTGAGTTTGCGCAGTTTCAGGAAAAAGTTTAAACGAAAGATGTAAAACTTCTTTGTGGAGAGAATTAATTAACTCACTAAAAATTCTAAATGCTTCGCCTTTATATTCTATCAACGGATCTTTTTGTCCGTAAGCGCGCAAATAAATTCCCTCTTTTAAATCGTCCATTTCACGCAAATGTTCTTTCCATTTTGCATCAATAATATTTAAAGTAACCCATCGTTCAAGTTGCGCGAGTTGTTCTTTTCCTAAAATATTTTCTTTTCGCGTATAAAAATCTTTTGAAATATTTGTAATTTGTTCAATAACTCCATTCGCACCAATCTTGTGATATTCTTCGGTTGTGATTTTCCAATCGATTAAAAGATTTGTACGGAATTCATTTTGAATAATTTCAATTTCACCATTTTCGTAAAACTCGTTGACGACATCAGAAATATATTCGTTCAAATAATTTAAAATATCAGCGCGAAGATTTTCGCCAAACAAAGCACTTCTTCTTTTTGAATAAATAATTTCTCGTTGCTGGTTCATCACATTATCATATTCAAGCAATCGTTTTCTAATTCCGTAATTATTTTCTTCAACTTTTCTTTGCGCGCGCTCAATCGATTTTGTAATCATCGAGTGTTGAATCACTTCACCCTCTTCAAGCCCAAGTCGCTCCATAATACTTGCAATCCTGTCGCTACCAAAAATTCTCATCAAATCATCTTCAAGCGAAATAAAAAATTGCGTCGAGCCATCATCGCCCTGCCGACCAGCGCGACCTCGTAATTGCCTATCAATTCTGCGTGCTTCGTGGCGTTCAGTTCCAATGATGTGAAGTCCGCCAGCACTATTTACGCCCGGTCCAAGTTTAATATCAGTTCCGCGACCAGCCATGTTTGTTGCAATTGTAATTGAGCCCGGCAAACCTGCGTGCGCAACAATTTCCGCTTCCCTTTGATGTTGTTTTGCGTTTAAAACATTGTGAGGAACAGATTTTCGTTTCAACATTCTGCTGATTGTTTCGGAAACTTCGACTGAAGTTGTTCCGACCAAAACTGCGCGATTATTTTTTCGCATAGTTTCAATCTCTTCCATCAACGCATTATATTTTTCTCTTTTTGATTTGTAGACTTTATCTTCTAAATCTTTACGAATGATATTTTTATTTGAAGGAACAACTATAACATCGAGTTTATAAATATCGAAAAATTCTCCAGCTTCGGTTTCGGCAGTTCCGGTCATCCCAGATAATTTATTATATAAACGAAAATAATTTTGCAAAGTAATTGTTGCGAGCGTTTGAGTATCTCGCTCAATTTTTACTCCCTCTTTTGCTTCGATGGCTTGATGAAGTCCGTCTGAATATCTTCTTCCGTGCAAAACGCGCCCAGTAAATTCATCAACGATTTGAACTTTTTCATCTTGCACGACATACTCAACATCTTTTTCGTAAAGTGAATATGCGCGCAACAATTGTGTTACAATATGAATTCTTTCACTTCGCTCGGAATACAATCTTGTAATTTCATCTTTTTTAATTTGTCGTTCATCAACCGATAAATTTAAATCATTTTCAAAAGTGCTAAATTCTGTTCCAATATCCGGAATAATAAAAAATTCTTTATCAATTCCAGCCGCAAGCATCTCACGACCTTTTTCTGTTAAATCAATCGAGTGGCTTTTCTCGTCTATTGCAAAATAAAGTTCGTCATCAATCTCATGCATCCGTTTATTTTGTTCAGCCATGTACACGGATTCAGTTTCGAGCATTAATTTTTTTAATCCACCATCGGAAAATAATTTGAGCAATTTATTATTTTTCGGGTAACCTCTGTGCGCACGAAGAAGTAAAATTCCAGATTCCTTCTTTTTATTTTCGTTAAAAAGAGTTTCGGCTTCGGCTACAATTTTCGCAACAAAATTTTTCTGCAGATTTATAATTCTATCAACACGAGGTTTCATATCAATAAATTTTGAGTCGTCAGAATCCACTGCACCACTAATAATCAAAGGCGTTCGCGCCTCATCAATTAAAACCGAATCAACCTCATCGACGATTGCAAAATTATGTTTTCGCTGAACCACATCATCTATTATATGCACCATATTATCGCGCAAATAATCAAAACCAAATTCGTTATTTGTGCCGTAAGTAATATCGCAGTTGTATTGTTTTCTTCTTGATTCGGGATTCATCTGTTGAAGAATGCAACCGATAGTTAAACCGTGAAACTCGAAAATTTTCGCCATCCACTGGCTATCGCGACTTGCTAAATAATCATTGACAGTAACTAAATGCACCCCTCGCCCAGTTAACGAATTTAAATAAATTGGTAAAGTTGCGACCAAAGTTTTTCCTTCGCCAGTTGCCATTTCAGAAATTTTTCCGTTGTGCAAAACTATTCCGCCAATTAATTGCACATCAAACGGAACCATATTCCAAATCATTTTATTTCCAACAACATCCCAACTTTCTCCGCAAAGTCTTCGGCAGGTTTCTTTTACAACTGCAAATGCTTCGGGAAGAATTTCATCAAGAATTTCTTTTTCTTTTTCTAAAATTTCGTTTTCTAAATCATCAATACTATTTACAACTTCATCATATTTTTCTGGAGTTAGGGCTTCAGTTTGAATTATATTTTTAAACTCATAATATTTCTGATTTAATTCAGCAGTTTCGGATTTAATTTTTTCTTTAAGGGAAGTAGTTTTAGCTCGAAGTTCATCGTCGCTTAATTGTTCGTACGAAGCAAAAAATTTATTAATCTCTTCAACTATCGGAAGATATTTTTTAATTTCTTTTTCGTGTTTATCACCAAAAATATTTTTAAATAAATTTAGCATCAATTATTCCCAAATTATTTCTTTTACTTTAGATTTTAGATTTTCATATCGAGCCAGAACAAAAAGCAAATCGCTCAATCGATTTAAATAAATTATAACATCTTCATTAATTTTTTCACTTTGCGAAAGTTCAACTACTTCAATTTCAGCGCGTCTTGTTACAGTTCTTGCAAAATGAAGTTCGGCTCCAGCAATACTTCCACTGGGAAGAATAAATTTTTTTAATTGCGGTAGTTCCATTTCAATTTCATCAATAAATTTTTCAAGTTGCTCAATTTGCAAATTTGAAATTCTCAAAACTTTTAAATTATTTTTAGTCGTAGCCAAATCCGCACCAACGACAAACAAATCATTTTGAATAATTCTTAAAATCGAAATCACTTTTTTATTCGGTTTGGTGGCAATCGCTTTGCCAATTACCGAGTTCGCTTCATCAACCGTGCCATAAGCTTTTATTCGCTTGGAATTCTTCAAAACTCGCGAGCCACCAAAAAGCGAAGTCAGCCCTTTATCGCCAGTTTTCGTGTAAATTTTGATTTTCATTTTTCAAATGTACTACAAAATGCCACAATTTAAAAGATTATTTGAGTAAAAACTCAATTCGATTTAATTTCCCATCAATATTTTTTTGCGGAGGAATTTTTAAAATTCTACAAAGCAGTGGATAAATATCGAGGTTTGAAATTTCTCCAGATTTGAAATTATTTTTAAACGATGGACCTTCGGCGACAAAAATTCCGTGCATTTCTAATTCGTGATTATCGTAGCCATGATTTCCTCCACCGAAATAGGACGAATCTCTTTTTGTTAAAGATTTTTTTGAAAGAGACCAACCTAAATTTGCAACAATTAAAATTTCGGAAATCATTTCGTTTTTTGAAAAATTATATTTCGTTGGAATTTCATTTTTTAAATAGACATTGCAATTTTTTAAACTATCTTTTAAAATTTTTGAAACTGATTTGACTTTTTCTTTTGGTGGATTTATCATCATGATTGGTCCATTCCACTGAATTAAATAATTTTTCTCATCTAAATATTTTTCAACTTCAATTATTTTATTTAAACTAACTTCGGTCATACCATGATCGGAAACTAAAATTATATTTGTGCTTTCAAATAATTTTCTTTCTCGTAATCCATTTACAAGTTTTCCAATTAGCGAATCTAATTTACTGATTGCAGAATTTACTTCGTTTGAATTTGGACCGAATGAATGTCCTTTCGTATCGGCTAAATCAAAATACAAAGTTATAATTTCTGGTCGAACATCAATTGGTAAATCGAGCCAACTTAAAACTCCGTTAATTCTATCTTCGTACGGACGAGTGTGTTCGTATTTTTCAAAATAATTCGGATGACGCATTTCATCTTTAACTTCACTTCCAGGCCAAAAATAACTTGCAGAAATTTTTCCATTTCTTTTTGCAGTTTCCCAAATCGCTTCGCCTTTGTACCATCTCGCATCGGTAACCTCATTCGAATCGCTAATTCTATATTTGCGATTTGTTTTTTCATCAATAAAATCATTTTGCAAAATCCCATGTTTTTCTGGAAACATTCCACTTACAATTGTGAAATGATTCGGAAAAGTTTTTGACGGAAAAACTGGTTTGAGCGATTTTGCACGAACTCCATGAAAAATAAGCGAATCAATATTTGGAGTTAAATTTCTATCAAGATAATCCCACCTAAAACCATCAAACGAAATTAAAATTGTCTGAATTTTTTCATCAGCATTTGCTTGATAAAAAAATCCACTTAATAAAATTAAAAATAAAATTATTTTTTTCATTTTCGGATAAAATAAAAAAGCCCCGTCAGTTTCGGCGGGGCTTGATTTTTAAATTTTACAAATTAGAATGCAAATCTCATTCCAAATTGCATTTGATAACGCGAGTCAAAATCACTTGGCTGACGCGGATCAACTGGATTTGTCCATTCATATTTTGCTGAATTTGTTGCGGCATCAAAACTTCTGTATTTAAATAAATTTGCGCTTTGATTTGCAACTACATAAATGCGACCGTTTGCTTTATTAATTAAGTTCGGCAAATTGATTACATTCAAATAAAATTCCAAATTATAACCCATAAGATTTACATATTGGGTTGCTCTGAAATCTAATTGATGTGACCAAGGTTCACGCGCACCATTTCTTTCGGCAAATTGCCCTTTATGATTTTTTAAATATTCATCATTATCAATGAATGTCATCATTTGTTGATAAGCAACATCTGTTTTTGCTAATGTTGCACCAGCAGTGTTAATTAATGTAATATTGTCTACATCTCTTGGAATGTATGCTAAATCATTTCCATTTGCACCATCTCCATTGACATCGCCATCAACCATATATGAGAAACCTCTCCCTGCAAATCCATTATAAAACATTCCTAAATTTGTTGAAATTCCATCTGCCCAATCATATGTGTATGACAATGAGAAATATGCACGATGTCTTCTATCCCAACCAGAATATGCAACAACTGCTTCATTTGGATTTGTTGAAATAGGATTAAATCTCCATTGCGAAAAAGCTTGCGCAGATTGACCGCTGTTGATGTCTTCGGAAACTCCGTAAACATAACCGCCTAAAAAGTCAACTTTATCTTCTGCGCCATTTCTATTTAATTGGATAGAGAAGTTTGATTGACCACCTTTATCAGTATTGTGTAAATACACAACAGCTGTAAATGTATTATTGATATTTCTTGTTGAAGATGTTCCCCAAATTGATCTTCCTTCTCCATTAATTGTATCTGTTATTCCTTTTAAATTAATATTTTGATAACCAATATCATTTAAGTTTTTCGAATACATATACTCTACAGTTGCAGTAAGGTCGAATGGAAGTTTTTTATCAACCGAAATGCTTGAGCGAAGTATTGATGGATTTTTGAAATTCGGGTTTGTAATATCGATTTCATAAGTTGTAGTTGCCGCTAATCCAGGGCTTCCAGGTCCTGGTTGATTATTTGGATCTGCACTGAATGCAGCTGGCGAACCAGTTAAGCGAGCATATTCAACTCCTGTGTTTCCGTATTGGTTTGAAACCCAAACATACGGAACGCGTCCAGAGAAAATTCCAACACCACCACGAACTTGAGTTGTTCTATCGCCAGTAACATCTAAATTAAATCCTAATCGGGGGGAAATTTGCCAAGCTGATTTTGGTGTTTTGTTTGTTGCAATGTCATATCCTTTTGTAGAAAAAGTTGAATCAACTTTATAATTATAAGCTGGCTTATCAGGATAAGTTGGTAAATCAAATCGTGCGCCAAGCGATAATTTTAATTGAGAATTAACTTGCCATTCGTCTTGTAAATATCCACCATAAGTTATAGCACTCCATTTTATGGCATAAGTATTTTCTTTGTTTGGATTTGCTTCAGTTGCTAAAGCATATTGATATTCATACGAACCTGCTTTTGGCAAACCTTTTTCTAAATGATAAAGTGATGTGAAACGATAAGTTCCAAAATTATTCGGAATAAATAAATTTCTGAAAGAGAAACTTTCCATTCTTGCGCCAGCAGTAATTGTATGATCGCCTAAATAATAAGTTAGGTTATCGGAAACTTCAAATACTTCCTGGTCAAGTTCATTGCGATGACGGAATTGTTCCGCACCTGCAAGCACTGTGTAAGTTTTATTATCTGGAGCTTTTGTTTCCAAATAAACCATTGGGAAAGCGGCACCTAAAATATTTGGTTTATCATATTGAGTTTGCATTGCAACAACCAATTCGTTTGCAAAATCATTTCCAAAAACACTTTTCAAAATTAAAGAGGTTGAATTTGTTTTATTATCAATTACATAACGATTGTTTGCGGCAAAAATATTTGTTGCACCTCTACCACGCGATGGAGAGTTATCAAGCAAAGCGCTTAAAAAACTGTGGCGAATTGTTAATTTATGTTCGTCACTTATATTCCAATCAAGTCGCGCAAAAACTTTATCGCTATTTTGTCTTGTTTCCATTGTTTCAAATGAACCTGCTTCATATCCATAAATATCTTTTAGGATTTGTGTCATTTTATTTAAAGTATCAATTGGTAAAGTGAAGACATTTGTAGTTTGTGTTGCGGCTCCAAAAGTTCTATTTAATGGAGTTGTATTTTTTTGAATTTCTGCGTTTGCAAAAAAGAACATTGTATTTTCAATTATTGGTCCACCAATACTAAATCCTGTTTGGAAATCTGTAAATGCAGGATATTTTGTAGCAAGTGCGTTTGGTGCAACACCAATCATTTTTTCATCTCTACCATAATAGTATGCAGAACCTTTTACTTGATTAGTTCCAGATTTTGTAACTGCATTCATCGATGCGCCAGTGAATCCTGCTTTTTTTACATCATAAGGAGAAACTTCTAATTGAAATTGTTCAATAACATCTAAGCTAATTGGAGTTGCGCGAGATTGGCTTCCAGGAGTTGTTCCACCCAAACCGAATAAGTCGTTGTAGTTCGCTCCATCAATTTGAATATTGTTGTAACCACGATTTTTACCGGCGGCACTGCTACCAGAAAAATATGGTGAGAGTTTATAAAAGTCTTCAAAATTTCTGGAGATTGTTGGAATTTTATTCATCTCTTTTGAAGTAACAACAGAACCTGAACCCATTTTGCTTGATGAGAAAACATCGCCAGCATCAGCAACAACTAAAACTTCTCCAGCTTCGATTGCTTCTTCTCCAATTGTAAAATTCATATTCAAATTTTGTCCCAATTGAACATAAACATTTTTAACTTGTTGAGAAGAATAACCAACCATCGAGACAGTTACTGTGTAAGGTCCGCCAGGTGTTAAGTTAGTTACAATATATTTTCCATCATCTCTACTAATATTGCCAAATCGCGAACCAGTTGGTTCGTGAACTGCAACAACATTCGCATTTGGCAAAACTTGAGATGCTTTATCGGAAACTTTGCCAGAAAATGCGGCTGAAGTTATACCTTGAGCAAAACTCGAAATTGTCCAAACGCTTATCAACATTACAAGTGTGATAAATCGTTTCATTTAAAACTCCTTATTGTTTGTGAATAAATAATTTTGTGAATTACAGTTTACTAAAAAAAATCTATTTCAATGTTAAACCAAAGTTACGAAATTATTATTTCCAAAAATTTGGTAACTCATTATAAAAATGAACAACTGTTTTTATTCCGTTAAAAAAATTATCTAAATTTAAATGTTCATCTGGCGCATGCGCATTTTCATCTGGCAAACCAAAACCAAGAAGAACTGTATCAAGTCCTAATAATTGTTTGAACTGAACTACAATTGGAATTGAACCACCTTCTCGCTGAAACAAAGGTTCTTTGCCAAACGCTTTTTTGATTGCAACTGCGGCGGCTTTTACTCCCGGGCTATCCATCGGAGTTAATGCGGCTTCTCCTCCGTGCATTGCTGTTACTTTTATTTTTACACTTTTTGGCGCAATCTTTTTAAAATGATTTTCAAAAAGTTTTTCCATTTTTTTTGATTTTTGATTTGGAACTAAACGCATCGAAATTTTTGCAGTTGCTTTAGATGGCAAAACTGTTTTCGCACCTTCGCCAATATATCCGCCCCAAATTCCATTGCATTCCAAAGTTGGTCGCGCCCAAACTCTTTCCAAAGTTGAAAAACCTTTTTCGCCGTAAAGTTCGCCAATGCCTAAATCTTTTGCATATTTTTTATCGCTATGAGGAAGTTTTTTAAATGCATCTCTCTCTTTTTTTGATAAAGATAAAACTTCATCGTAAAAACCGGGAATAGTTACTCTTCCATTTTTATCGTGAAGCGAAGAGATCATTTCACTCAAAGCTTGAATCGGATTATGAACTGCGCCACCAAAAGTTCCGCTGTGTAAATCTTTATTTGGACCGGTAACTTCAACTTCCATGTACGCAAGTCCGCGCAAGCCGTAACAAATTGATGGCTTCCCTTTTGCGAACATTGACGAATCGCTAATCACAACTAAATCTGATTTTAATAAATTTTTATTTTCTTTTACGAAACTTTCTAAATTTGTGCTACCAACTTCTTCTTCCCCTTCCATCAACATTTTTAAATTAATTGGAAGCGAGCCAACATTTTTCATAAACGCTTCGACAGCTTTGAAGTGAATAAAAATTTGTCCTTTGTCATCTGCCGAGCCGCGAGCATAAAGATCTCCATTGCGAATTGAAGATTCAAATGGAGGAGAGCTCCACAAATTTACTGGATCAACTGGTTGAACATCGTAATGACCATAAAGTAAAATTGTTGGTTTGCCCGGTGCGTTTAACCATTCACTATAAACAACTGGATGACCGGGAGTTTGAAAAATTTTAACATTATTCATTCCGATTGAACGCATTTCATTTGCAACCCACTCGGCACATTTTATTGTATCGTCATTATGATTTTTTTGAGAACTTACACTTGGAATTGCAAGCAAAGAAGAGAGTTCGTTTAAATATCTATCGTTATTTTTTTCTACAAAATTAATTATTTTTTGCATTTATCTTTCGATTAGTTTTAAATCATACAAATATATTATAGCAACATTTTAAAAGCAAAGAAAAAATAAATTTATTTTACGATGCTTCCAATTGGCACTTCTGTCGATGGCATTAAAAGTGAGAATTCTCCGTTTGGTCCGTGAGTGGCTAAAAGCATTCCTTGCGACTCAAGCCCCATTAATTGCGCTGGCGCTAAATTTGCAACTACAATTATTTGTTTGCCAACCATTTCTTCTGGAGATTTATCCTTTGCAATACCAGCAATAATTTGGCGTGTTTCATTTCCGATTGAAATTTGTAGCTTTAATAATTTTTTTGATTTTGGAACTGCTTCGCACGAAATGACTTTTGCAACTCGCAAATCGATTTTTTGAAAATTTTCGAATGTAATTTGTGGCTTCAAAGGAAGCGTTTCAGCATTTACTTTTAGTTCGTTACTTTTTTCGACGAGTTTGTTTAATTCATTTTCCATTTGCGTGTCTTCTATTTTTGTGAAAAGGATTTCAGATTGATTTAATTTACTTCCAGTTTGTAAAATATCTTTTGAAGCATCGAGCCAATTTTCATTTTTCAGAGGAGTTTGGATATTTAAAATTTTCCAAATTTTTTCAGATGTAAAAGGAATTACTGGCGAAAAAATTAACGCAAGAGTTTTAACAAGTTGAATCGCAATCGATAAAGTTGTTGCGCATTCCTCGGGATTTGATTTTAAAGTTTTCCACGGCTGACTATCATTAAAATATTTATTCGATGCACGAGCAAGTTCCATTGCTTCAAAAACTCCATCTCTAAAATGATAACCTTCAAAATGATTTGCAATTTTAACTGGAGAAATTTGCGCTCTATTTAAAATTTCAGTGTCGCGCTCATTTAAAATTCCGCGAGGAGGAATTTTATTTTCAAAATTTTTCTCAACAAAAGTTAAAGTTCTATTTATAAAATTTCCTAAAATATCGGCAAGCTCGTTATTTGTTTTGGCTTGAAAATCCTTCCAATAAAAATCCGAATCTTTTGTTTCGGGTAAATTTGTTGCAATTGTATATCGAAGCAAATCGGGAGAATAATTTTTTAAAAATTCATGAAGATAAATTGCGTTGTTTCTGCTTTTAGAAAATTTTCCACCTTCGAGATTTAAAAATTCATTTGCTGGAACATTATTTGGTAAAATATATTTTCCTTTTCCCATCAACATTGCAGGAAAAACAATTGTGTGAAAAACAATATTATCTTTTCCGATGAAGGCAATATATTTTGTAGAATCATCTTGCCAATAATTTTTCCATAAATCCGGGTTGCCTTTTTTAATCGCCCACTCTTTTGTTGCAGAAATATATCCGAGCACAGCATCAAACCAAACATAAAGTACTTTTCCATCAAAATTTGGAAGCGGAACTGGAACACCCCAACGCAAATCGCGAGTTACAGCACGGTCTTGTAATTTTTCGCGAAACCAACCTTCGCAATAATTTTTTACATTATCTTTCCACTCGGGATGCGAGTGAACATAATCCTCTAATTTTTTTTGAAATTTACCGAAGGTTAAATAAAAATGATTTGTCGGTTTTACGATTGGAGTTGAACCGCATAATTTACATTTTGGATTTATCAATTCAACTGCATTCATCCACGAGCCGCAAGCCTCACACTGGTCGCCACGAGCAGAATTGAAATTGCATTTTGGGCAAGTTCCCTCGACATATCTATCCGCCAAAAAAAGGTTGTCTTTATTGCAGAAAAACTGTTTATCCTCTTTTTCGATTAAAAACTTTTTGTTGTGTAAATCGAGAAAAAATTCTTTTGCAGTTTCGTGATGGAGCGGCAACGAAGTCCTTGAATAATTATCGAAAGTCATTCCGAAATCGGAAAAAGATTTTTTATTCATTTCGTGAAATCTATCGACAATCTGTTGCGGAGTTACTCCTTCTTTTTCTGCAGTGATTGTGATTGGAACGCCATGTTCATCGGAGCCGCAAATAAAAAGTATTTCTCGTTTTTGCAATCTTTGATACCTGGCATAAATATCGGCAGGCAAATATGCGCCAGCCAAATGACCAAGATGAATCGGTCCGTTTGCATACGGAAGCGCAGAAGTAATTAAAATTTTTTCAGTTTTTTTCGGCATAAATAAAAATTTTTCTCAACTCAATGGAAGTAAAATATAATACCAAAGGAAGATAAACATTTTTTTTAAGAAGTTCGAGCGAACGATCGATTATAGAAATTGTTTCGTTTAAATTTGTATTGCCAAATTTTGCAACAAATCTTTCAAGAGAATCTTGTTGATCGAAATTTACAACTTCTTCAAAAACTCCTTCGCGAACCATTATCGAATCGCGCAACCAAAGTTGAAGAAGATTTAAAATTCTTTCAATGTCAACTCGTTCGTAATCCTCACAAAGTTTTTCAATTTGTGTAGTCAACTCCAAAGGATTTTTAGTTACGATTGAACGAATAAAATTTACAACATCTTCTCTTTCGGAATTAAAATCTTCAGTCAGCAATTCCTGAGCGCGTCTAAAACTTCCACGCGATATTTTTGAAATTAATTTTGCTTGTTCCAGTGGTAAATTATTTTTTTCAATTAATGCATGAGCGATTTGATCATCCGATAAAATTTCGCATTGCAAATGTTGGCAACGAGATTTAATTGTCGGCAAAAGCAAATCTTCTCGCGAAGTTGTTAATAAAAAAATTGTTGAAGGATTTGGTTCCTCTAAAATTTTCAAAAAAGAATTGCTCGCTTCAATATTCATTTCATCGGCGTTAGTTACGAGATAAAATCGAAATTTATAATTTGGTAAATGTTGCATTGCCTCGTAACGGATTGAACGAATAGTTTCAATCCGAATAAAATTTGCTTTTGCAATTTGAATTTTATGATATGGATTTTTACTTTTTAAATTTATTTGTTCCTGCAATTCATCAAAATATTTTCCTTTTCCACTTTCCTCAGAGCTATCGCTTGGCGTAGAATTTATAATTTGAAATGCAAGATGATGTAAATCGTTCATTTGCTGACAAGAAACGCATTTATTACAAGCCTCGATTTGCTTTTCTTTGCACAAAAGAGTTTTTGCAAATTCGATTGCAAGGGCATCTTTTCCGATTCCCTCATCGCCATAAAATAAATATGAATGAGCAATTCTGTTTTGGAGAATTGAACTTCTCAAAATATTTTTAACTCTTTCTTGACCGATTATTTTTTGCCAACTCATAAATTAAAATGGATGACCAATTCCTATTTGAACTATGTTGAAAGATTCCTTGAAAAATTTTTTCTGGCTAATCCACGCTTTATCTTTTGGAAGTGATGGATCATAAACTCTCCAAGCAAAATCCAAACGAACTGGACCAATAAAAGTATCATATCGTAAACCAACACCACCAGCGATTGCAATGCTGTTATAATTTACATCTGTAATCTTATCCCACAAATTTCCAAAATCTAAAAATAATACTCCCCAAAATTTTGTTACTTCAAGCCCGGCCAATTTATCTCTCTCGTTTGCAAAATGATAACGCGTTTCCGTACTGAACTCAAGCGAAGTATTTCCACCTTGATAAGGATTTTGAAAAGTTGCAAGACTTCGAGCTTTCCATGCACGCATGCTACTGCTGCCACCGAGATAAAATTTTCTTGTTGGCGGAAGTGGAATTTTATTTTCACTATTGTAAAGATAAGCTGAGCCACCACGCAATCTCCAAGCAAAAATAAATGATTCGGATTTTGAAAAATTATAAAAATGACGAAGGTTGAAATTAATTTTAAAATATTCCGTGAAAGGTAGCCCTTCGCTGAATTCTTTCATCAATTGAGGAAGAAGTCCAGCCTCCTCAATATTAATGGAATGAAAATATCCACTCGTTGGAGAAAATAAATTATTTGTTTTATCTTTTTGCAAAGTGAAACTTATAATAGAGTTGAATTGTTTTTGACGCTTTCCAGTGAAACCAGAAATATCAACATTTGGGTCAACTTGCTCGACAGCAATTCTTTCCAAATACCAATCTATAAATCCATTTGTGAAAGTAGATAGTTTAATTGCAACTCCAAATTTTGTTTGTAAAGTTGTGAGAGAATATAATTTTTGCTTTTCGTATTCCGCAATAAACGAAATTGAAGCGGAAGATTTATTTGAAAATAAATATGGTTGCGTTAAATTAAAATTAATATTTGATTTAGTTAAAAAGGTCGGCTCGTTCACTCCATTTTTTATTGCATTTTTAAAATCTAATTCCTGAATTGAGTGCAGTAAAAGCCTTGTATTTATTGAGAAATTTCTCGCTCCACCAATAAAATTTTTGTCATCAAAGCCAAGACCGAAACCAGTATTTAAAACATTTTTTTCATCGTTCAAAATAATTTCTGGTGTAATGTCGCGTAATTTTTTTGCTCGTAATAAAATATTAAGAGGAATTTCTGGTGGCGAAATTGTATCGATTGGAATATCTAATTGTATTTGCGCATTTTGAAAAACACCAAGTCGATTTAAATTTATTTCGCTTTGAATTCTTTTTTCTTCCTGATACAATTCACCTTTGCTAAACTCCAACTGACGATAAATAATTACAGAATCAATTTCAGAATTTTCGTTGTTGATAGAAATTTTACCAAAATTAAATTGCTTATACGGCGAAATTAAATACTTTACGATCATTCCTTTTCCAGAAGTAAATCGAGTTACAGAAATACTATCAATTATGGCAAGACGATAACCGGAATTGTAAAGTAGATTTAAAATTCTTTGTCGTTCGTTATCAATTATATTTTTTTCAAAAGGAATTCCTTTTTGCAAAAGAGAATAATTAAATAGTTTTTCTTTTACTGCAACAGCAATCGAGTCAATTCCATTATAAATTATCGAATCAATTTTTGTTCGGTTGCCTTCATCAATTTTTATTAAAATATTAATTGTTTTTTTATCCAAATTAAAAATTAAATTTGTATCAACTATCGATTGAAAATAACCATGGTCATACAAATATCTTTTAACGCGATTGATATCTTCTTTAAAAATAAAAGTGTCAAAATACTCTGGTGGCGAACCAATTTGGTGATAGACATTTTTATTAAGGAAAGTTAAAATTGAAATCGGAGAGACATGTGTGCTAAATTGATTTCGATATTCGATTGATGGTCGTTCTCCATCAATTTCAAATTCTAATTCTTTTATTTCAAATTTATCTTTTTTCGAATTTTGCGCTGAAATCAAAAATGGCAAAAAAACAAAAACAAAAATTTGATAAAATATTTTAATTTTCTTTTTCAATGTGGTTTAATTTATAAATAAAAAACCCAGCAGTAAAATGCTGGGCTAAATTATTTTTCTCAAATAAAAATTTATTCATTCTCTTCGTCGTAAAAAAAATCATCATTCTGAGGATAATCCTGCCAAATATCTTCAATACTATCGTATGGTTCATCGCCATCTTCAAGTTCCTGCAGATTTTGAATGACTTCTATTGGCGAGCCAGTACGAACAGCATAATCGATTAATTCTTCTTTTATTGCAGGCCAAGGTGCATCTTCTAAATAATTCGCTAATTCAATTGTCCAAATCATATTTTCTCGATTTTAAAGGTTTGTGTTTTAAATTTATTTTGCAGAATATTTCAAAAATGAATTTACTCCATCAAGAAAAAAAGTTCTCGGATCAATTTTTTCATTCTTAAAAGTTACTTCGTAATGCAGATGCGGTCCACTTGATAAACCAGTGTTACCTGAATATGCAATAAGTTGACCCCGTTTTATTTTTTGATTAGATGAAACAACAGTGCGCGATAAATGAGCATATATACTTGTGTATTCATATCCATGATTAATTTCAACTGCGATACCATAAGCACTCCCAGTAGAACCAGATTGATTTACAATTCCATCGCCTGTTGCATAAACTGGTGTACCGACATCATTCATAATATCAATTCCTTCGTGATGTCGTCTGATTCCTAAAATTGGATGAAGACGCATTCCAAATCCACCATGAAGTGCGAACGAACCAGCCATCGGCCTGATTGCAGGAATTGAAGCGAAGAAAGATTTATTTTCTTCCGATTTTTTGTGAATTTTACTGTAGCTTGTTTTTTGAAAATTAATATTATTTTCAAGTTGCTCAATAAGTAAATGTGAAGTTTTTAAAAGTTCATTTGCATCTTTCGAAACAATTGCTTCTCGTTTTATTTCAACTCGTCCACCAAAACCAAATTGTTCTTTTTGATTTTCAATCTTCGGAAGATTTACAATTTTTCTCATTTCGTTATCTCGTTCGGCAAGATTATTAATTTCTTTTGTCAACGAAATTAATTTTTCATTTGTAGATTGTAATTCATTTCTTAAAAATTGGTTTTCAGTTTGATAAGAAATTACACCAAGAAAACTTGTATCAATAAATTTAATTTTATTATTGACAAACAAAATCAAAACAAATAATAACGAGCTAATTAAAAAAACTAAAGTGCTGATTTTTGTTTTAAAAAATCGTTGTTTTTTTAACGAAACTCCGTCATTCGATAATATATAAATTGTTTTTTTCTTCATTGTTTGATTATTTCTTACGCAAAAATAACTGTTTCAATCAATAAAGTCAAGGATTTTAATGTTACTATTCAAAATCATCTCCAAAATAATCAACAATTCTTTTTGCACCGCTTCCTTTTTTCTCACTAATTATTTTTTCAAGTCTATCAGAAAAAGTTTTTGCGCTATCGTGCCCATGTAATTTTAAAAGATAATTTAGCGCAATAACTTCTGTAATTACAGTAATATTTTTTCCTGGGAAAATTGGAAGTTTAACATGTTGGATTTCTGTCCCCATAATATTTATTGTTTTATTATCAAGCCCGGTACGAGTAAAATCCGAATCTTTATTCCACTCGAGCAACTCAACAATAACTTCAATTCTTTTTTGAAAACGAATAGAACGAATTCCAAAAATTTTTTGCACATCAATAATTCCAAGTCCGCGAATTTCCATATAATGCCGAACGACATCGTTTCCAGTTCCGATTAAAATACTTTCACCTTTTCTGGTTACATTTACCACATCATCAGCAACAAGTCTGTGTCCTCTTTCAATTAAGTCCAGTGCAATTTCACTTTTTCCAATTCCACTTCGTCCAATAATCATAACTCCAACTCCATAAATATCGACAAACGAACCGTGCATTGTTGATTGCTCTGCGAATTGATCTTCGAGAAAATCACTCAAATAATATGATGCTTGAGTTGTTTCAAGTTGAGTTTGAAAAATTGGAATATTTTTTTCAGTTGCAATTTTTAAAATTTCCGCATCAAAAGTATTTCCGTTTGTAACTATAACGCATGGAATTTTAAACTGCATTAACTTAGAAGCAGTATCAATTTTATTTTTCAAATTCAAACTTTGCAAATAAAATATTTCGGTGTTGCCAATTATTTGCACTCGATAGAAAGTGAACAAGTCAACATAACCAGCAAGCGCAAGCCCAGGCCTGTGAAGATTTTTATCTGTAATTAAATTCTCTTGGCCACATTCGTTTAATTTTACAAGCCCGAGTCTTTTTTCTAATTTCTCAAATAAATAATTTACAGTGATAGACTCTTTTTTAAAAATTTTTAAATCTTTTATTTCCATATTTGCCTCACAAATTATTCTTGCAATTTTACTTTTCTTAAAATTTTTTTATTTTTTTCTCGGAATTTAGATTTTGCATGCAACAATTGTTTCTCCATTTTCTTCAAAGCAACCTCAAGCGATTTCACAAAATCATCCGATGTTTCTGCGCTTCGTAAAACATGAGCGTGTAGTTTCAAAACTATTTCTGCAGTTTTATCGCTATCGCGTGTTTTGTCAAAACTAAAAATCACTTCAGCTTTTATAATTCCATCAAAATATTTTTCCAAATTTTCAACCGATGTAATCGCGCGAGCCTTCAAAGTGTCGTTGGCTTTAAAATGTCTCGATGTTATTTTTATGTTCATATTTCCTCCTATAATTAATTAGTTGCTTTTGGGTGAGACTGTTGATAAATTTTTTTTAATTTATCCGTTGTAACATGCGTGTAAATTTGTGTTGATGATAAATCTTCGTGGCCAAGTAATTCTTTTACAACTCTAATATCTGCCCCACGATTCAGTAAATGTGTAGCAAATGTATGTCTTAAAACATGCGGGCTTTTTTGATTGATTTCGACACACTTACTCATATATTTTTTTACGATGTTGTAAAGTTTTTGTGTTGAAAGATTTCCCCCTTCATCATTTACAAATAAAACTTTATTTTCAGATTTTCTGATTTTCAAATAATCATTCAGTCTCAAACTCGCAATTTTTCCAAATGGAATTATTCTATCTTTTTTCCCTTTTCCAAAAACTTTTATTGTTTGCGAATGAAAATCAATATTCGAAATTTTTAAAGAAACCAATTCCGAACGACGAAGTCCGCTGGAATATAAAATTTCCAAAATCGCTCTATCACGAATTCCTTCAATTGTTTCAGCCGATGGTAAATCCAATAATTTATTTACCGTTGCTTCATCTAAAAATTGTGGCAATCGTTTTTCTTTTTTCGGAGATTTAACACCGAGTGTGGGATTAGATTTAATTTTTTCTGTTCGAATCAAAAAATGAAAATAGGAACGAAGCGATGCAAGTTTTCTCGAAATACTTTTTTTGGAAATTCCATTTTCAAATAACAAAGCAAGATAATTTTTTACATCATCTTTTTGAATTTTTTTGAATCTGATTTTTTTTTCTTCTTTCGAAAGGAAAATAAAAAATTGTATTAAATCGTTCTGGTATGCGGTGATTGTGTGTTGAGAATAATTTCTCTCGTTCTCAATATAATTTAAAAACTCTTTAACTGAGTTTAACATTTTTTTATTTTAATTTACAGTTACTGCTTCCTCTTCTATCACTTCATGTTTGCAAGTTGGGCAATGAATATAATTTCCTTTTTTCGCACTATATCTTTCCTCAACATAAACATTTTGACATTCTTTACATGGCGTCAGTCGCGGTTTATACCAAGCCGCAAAATTACATTTCGGATATCCAGAGCAACCATAAAAATTTCTTTTCTTTTTTGTTTTTCGCTCAATCACATGTCCATCTTTACAAAGCGGACAATTAATTCCGATTGTCATTGGTTGAGTATATGAACATTTCGGATAAGTTGAGCAACCTAAAAACACACCATATTTACTTGCTTTTGTTACCATCGGCGCATTACACTCGCGACACATAATTCCTTCTGCAAGTTTTTGCTTTTCCATATCTTCCGGCAATGGGCTTGTAAATTTACATTTCGGATAACCTTTGCAAGCCATAAATCTTCCATTGCGTCCCCATTTTTTTACCATTTTTTTACCACACTTTTCGCACGGAATATCAGTTTCTTCAATTAAAGTTTTTTTAATTGATAAAGATTTTTTGTTTGCGCTTTCAAGTGTAATGTGAAATGGTAGATAAAAATCGTCGAGGACTTTTTTATAAGTTCTTTCGCCAGTTGCAATTGTTTCAAGTTCTTCTTCCATCTGTCGAGTGAACTCCACATTAAAAATATCTGGAAAAGATTTTGTCAAAATTCCAGAAACTAACATTCCGAGTGGAACTGCATAAAGTCTTCTTTCAATTAGCTCAATATATTTTCTATCTAAAATTGTTGCAACAATTTGTGCGTAAGTACTCGGTCGTCCGATTCCCAAAGCTTCAAGTTCTTTTACAAGTGTGCTTTCCGAAAATCTTGCAGGTGGTTTTGTAAAATGTTGTTTCGGTAAAAATTTATTAAGATTTACTTCTTCACCTTGATTTATTTTTTTTGGGATTGCAGAAATCGGATCTTCATCATCATTAATATCTTTATCCGAATCCAAATCATCGTACACTTGTAAAAATCCGCGAAATAGTGGAGTCGTTCCAGTTGCTCTAAAAAGATATTCGCCCGAAGTAACTTCAATTGTTGTTTGTTCGAAAGATGCATTGTGCATTTGCGAAGCAACAAAGCGATTCCAAATTAAAGAATACAATTGATACATTTCTCTATCGAGATATTTTTTTACATACTTCGGAGAATATTTTATTGAAGTTGGCCTGATTGCTTCGTGCGCATCTTGCGACGCTTTTCCTTTTTTAAAAACTCTCGCTTCGTGTGGTAAATATTCTTTTCCGTAATTATCGTAAATATATTCTCTCACCGCTTTAACCGAATCATCACTCAATCTTGTTGAATCAGTTCTCATGTAAGTTATTAATCCAACCGCACCCTCTTCGCCTAATTCAATTCCTTCGTAAAGTTTTTGCGCAAGCATCATTGTTCGTTTTGCTGTAAATCGTATTCTACTTGATGCTTCCTGTTGTAAAGTGCTTGTAATAAAAGGGGGAAGTGGAGTTCTTTTGGTTTCTTTTTTTTGAACCAAACTAACTTCAAATTTTTGTTTTGATAAAGTTTCAATAATTTTTTGCGATCCATCTTCGTGATGAATCTTCGGATCTTTACCAGAAATTTTTACAAGCTTCGCAAGAAATGATTCATTACTTAAAGTATTAAAATCAGCAGTGAGCGACCAATATTCTTTCGGCTTAAATTTTTGAATCTCGGATTCCTTTTCACAAATCAATCTTAATGCAACCGATTGAACTCTTCCTGCCGATAAACCATAATAAACTGTCTTCCAAATAAATGGACTAACTTTATATCCGACAAGTCTATCCATTGCGCGACGAGCTCTTTGCGAATTTACAAGATGTGAATCTATTTTCGCGGGTTTCGACATTCCCTCTTCAATTCCCGATTTTGTAATTTCGTGAAACAAAACTCTGAAAATATTTTTATTCACTCCGATAATTTCATCGGACAAATCCATTGCAATGGCTTCACCTTCTCTATCAGGATCAGTTGCGATATAAATTGTTTCTGCTTCAGCGGCTTTGGTTCGAAGTTTTTCTACTACTACTTCTTTGCCGGGAATTAAATCGTAAATCGTTTCGTAATTATTTTCAACATCAACTCCGATTTTACTTTTTGGTAAATTTTTAATATGTCCAACTGAAGCTTCGACAAAATAATTTTTTCCTAAATATTTATTTATTGTTTTTGCTTTGGAGGGTGACTCAACTATAATTAAAGATTTTGTCATTTTAATGAATTGTATCAAAATTGTGAGATGGAGAAATTGTAAAATTTCTTCCAGAAATTTTTCCTTCGAGAATAAAAGATGAAACAATCGCTTTCATCTCTTCAATGCTAACAACTAATAATTCACTTGCCATTAATCTATCAATTATATTTTCAGTTTCAACATCATTAATTATTCCGAGTTCTTTCAGTTCAATTAAATATCCGAATGCTTCGGAGTTAATTACGCCTCGCTCTATATTATGTAGAATTCTAAAAGCATTAGTTTTATTTTTCGATTTCTCAATTGTAGATTTTGATTTTCGAGAAATATTTTCTTCGAGCCACGAAAGCGCCGTGCTGATTTCATTTGGCGTGTATCCTTTTTTCGCCAATATTTTCATATCGATATCCTTTAAATGAATTTCTTTTTTCATTTTACGAAGTATAAAAACAATTATGTCGACTATTTTTTCTTGCATTTTAAAAACCTAATTTTGCGAATTTAACAATATTCTTTCTAAAAACAATTAATTCCTACCTACAAATAAAATATATTTTTCCTGAAGTGCAAACATTTTTCTTCTTTTTATTTTTGTCGTGTCGTCGTAACCTAATGAGTGAAGCGCGCAATGGACTAAAAGTCGCGTAATTTCGTTCTTTAAAGTAACCCCAAATCTTTTTGCTTGCCTTTTGGCTTGATTAACATTTACACAAATTTCAACTTCCAATGGATTTTTTTCTAAAACAAAAGTCAAAACATCGGTTGTCGAATTTTTGCTTAAATATTTTTGATGAAGCCGTTTCATCATTTTATCTCCGATAAAAATTGATGAGACTTTTGCGTTTGTAACTCTCTCTTTCAAATAAACAAATTTCAAAATTCTCACAATTCCTTTTTCGTTTAAAATTGTCGAAGCAACTGTTTTTGAAATTTCAACTTTAATCAATTCATTGCCAATCTAAAAAGAAATCCCCATAATTTTTATTTTTACGGGGAAAATTATTTTGAAATCTTTTCATAATTAAATATAAAAACAATTTCGGGTTGAATGCAAATTTATCAATATTTCACAAATTTTTATACCGTTGATTTATTTCGCTAATCGAGTCGCCGCCAAATTTTTCTAAAAATGAATTTGCAATCACCGGCGCAACAACCGATTCGGCAATCACCGAACATGCTGGCACAGCGCAAACATCCGAGCGTTCGTATCGTGATTGCACATTTTTATTTTTCTCCAAATCAATTGAAGAAAGCCCTTTTGCTAAAGTTGAAATTGGTTTCATTGCGGCGCGAATAATTATTGCATTTCCATTTGTCATTCCACCTTCAACTCCGCCAGCGCGATTTGTTTTTCGCAAAATATTTTTCTTTCCTTCAAAAAATAATTCATCATGCACCTCCGAGCCAAATTTTTTTGCATTCTCAAATGCTTCCCCAACTTCAACTCCCTTCACAGCTTGAATCGACAAAATCGCTTCGCCTAATTTCGCATCGAGTTTTCTATCCCACTGAACATAACTTCCAAGCCCAATCGGCAAACCAGAAACCACAACTTCAAAAATTCCGCCCAAAGTGTCGCCAGATTTCATTTCCTGTTTAATTAACGAAATTGCATTTTTAGATTCATCAATGCTCAACATTCTAAGTTCGTTCAAATCAGCCTTTGCTGAAATTTTTGATGCATTTGAATTTTGCAAAATTTTATCTCTATTTTTTTCTGAATTTTCATCTTCAACTTTTCCGATTGAAACTACAAAACTTCCGATTTCAATTTTAAACTCTTCCAAAAATTTTTGCGAAATAGAACAAAGCGCAACACGCATTGCGGTCTCTCTTGCGCTGGCTCTTTCAATTACATTTCTAATATCATCAAATTTATATTTTATCATTCCAGATAAATCAGCATGTCCGGGACGAGGAATATTAATTTTTTCAATTTCTTTTTTCAAATCTGAAATTGACATTTTATCTTTCCAATTTTCCCAATCACGATTTTCAATCATCAGCGAAATTGGAGAGCCGAGAGTTTTTCCAAATCTAACGCCGGAAAGAATTTTAACTTGGTCAGTTTCAATTCGCATTCTTCCGCCACGACCAAATCCTTTTTGGCGACGAGAAAGTTTTTGATTTATGTATTCTTCGGAAATTGATAAACCAGATGGCACGCCTTCGATAATTCCAACAAGCGCTTTTCCGTGAGATTCTCCTGCGGTTAAATATCTAATCATGGAATCTCCAATGCAACATATCTGGTTGTATTTCTTTCATCTTTAACGCGAAGCATTAAAGCATCGCCAGATTTTTTTGACTCAATAATTTTTTTGAAATCATTTATTGTTCTAATTGAATTTTTGTCTGCTTCAACTATAATATCTCTAACTCGCAATCCTCTTGACTCTGCCTCTTCAAATCTTGTAACTTCGGAAACTAAAACATCGCTTTCACTTTTTCTTTCATTCTTCAAACGCAAATCTAATTTAGAAATTGTAAAACCAAGTTTATCAAATTTTATTGGTTTAGATGAAATCTCTTCGGCATTATCCAAGTTTTCATTTTTTTGGTTCAATGCAATTTCAGTCCCTTTTTCTTCTCGCGCTTTTAATTTTACATTTTTTGTAATTTTATTTTTATCTCTCCAAATTTTTATTTCAACAATATCGCCGGGTCTCTTCGATGCAACATAAGCCTGCAACTCATTTGCAGATTTAACAGATTTTCCATCAACACTTAAAATAATATCGCCCGAAATTATTCCAGCATTTTTCGCCGCGCCATTTTCTAAAACATCTTGCACTAAAACTCCTTCAGGTTTATCAAGCCCACTCGCCTTTGCAATTGTTTCATCAATACTTTGAATTTGTACGCCAATATATCCTCGTTCAACTTTTCCATTTTCGATTAAATTTTCAGCAACATTTTTTGCCAAATTAATTGGTATCGCAAATCCATAACCTTGATAACGCGCATTTGTCGTTGCAATTGCTGTGTTTATTCCGATAACCTCGCCGTAAATATTTACAAGCGCGCCGCCACTATTTCCGGGATTTATTGCTGCATCGGTTTGAATAAAATTTTCAACTCCGTAACTATCATTTATTATGTCGATGCGTCTCCCGATGTAACTTACAATTCCGGCTGTAACGGTTGAACTTAATCCGAGCGGTGAACCGATTGCCAAAACCCATTCGCCAACTTGCAGATTTTCCGAATTGCCAAGCGCCGCGACAGATAAATTTTTTTCTTCAATTTTAATTACTGCGACATCAGTTAGCGGATCGGTGCCAATTAATTTTGCTTTGAATCTTTTCGAGTCGTTTGTAACAACTTCAATTCCATTTTCGATTGCATTTTCCACAACATGATTATTTGTAATTATGTAACCATCTTCACTTACAATTACTCCGCTTCCCGAACCTTGCGATTTCATATCTTCCTCTTTTGGATGAGGAATTTTAAATTCCGGAAATTGATGAAAATATTCTTCCAATTCTTTTGTTGGAGAATTTTTTACTTTCGTAGTTACAATTATCGATACAACCGATTGAGTCGCTTCCTTTGCGACAGTGGTAAAAAGGGAATTTATATTTTGCAGATTTGCATCTGCTTTTAACTCTTTTTTATTTGAGCCAAGTTTGACTTTTTTATTTTGCGCGAAACTAAAATCAAATCCGCTTAAATGCGAAATTAAAGTTGATGCAACAATAATTGTTACAAAAATAATTAAGTACAGTTTAAATTTATTTTTCATTTCTAATTAACTCCTTGAAATTGCGAATACGAATCTAATAATTTTAATGAGTTCAAACTTTTCATTCCATGAAGATGAAACTCGCCGTAGCGATGTAAAAATTTTTTAATTTCATTTCCAATCGAATCATTAAAATTTATTTTTTTTGAATTACTAATTTTACCACTATAAATAAAATCTAAAACTTTGAATACATCTTCTCGAAATTTGACTTCACCATATTTTGTTTTGTTGTGGCAAACGGCACAATAAAATACTCCATTTGTGATATTACAAAATTTATCATCATTAGTAATTGATAAATCTTTTTTACACGAAAAACAACTTTTAATATCAAAAGCAAAACCAGATAGAGAAAATAAATTCATTAAAAAAGAGAAATAAATATTTTCAAATCCTCTATCAATTTTTGTCAACTCGTCCATCGCATCAATTACTAATTGGTAAATCGGTAAATTTTTTTCCTCATCATGAAAAACTTGTTTCACCAACTCTGCAATAGCAAGTGCGTAGGAAAGCTGTGTAAAACTTGAACATAATTTTGTCGAAGGACGAATGATTTCGCTTTTAGAAATTAGATGCAAACTTCGCTCATCTTTTTTGTAAAATATTACGCGAATATGTGAAAGAACTTCGAGCGATGAACCAAACGATTTTGAATTTTTTCTCGCTCCTTTTGCAAGTAATTTTATTTTTCCGAATTCCTTCGAATACATTGTTACAATTTTACTTGTATCGCTGTAATTCATCGAATGTATAATTATTCCTTCGGATGAAACAATCATTTAATTTACTTGCGAAATATTTTTTAACTTATTAAATCTCTCTTCGATTTTTTCAGAATCTAAATCTAAAAGTCCATCAATTGAAAAATGTTCAACGCAAAATGACGCCATTACACTTCCGTACAAAACTGCTCGCTTTAAATTTTCAAAAGATGTGTCGCCAGTTTTTGCAATATGTCCGATGAAACCTCCAGCGAAGCAATCGCCTGCTCCAGTTGGATCGACAATTTTTTCAAGTGGTAAAGCAACGGTTGAGAAAAATTGATCTCCGCAAAATAACATTGCGCCATGCTCACCTTTTTTAATTACAAGATTCTTTGGACCAAGCTGTAAAATTTTTTTTCCACATCTAATTAAATTATCATCATCAGCTAAAAGTTGCGCTTCGGTGTCGTTAATAAAAAAGAGATCTAATTTTTTTATTGTTTTTAAAAGTTCTTCTTTTCTTCCTGTAATCCAAAAATTCATTGTGTCGCCAACAATCATTTTAGGATTTTTAGCTTGCTCAATTACAAGTCGTTGTAAAGATGGTTCAATATTTCCTACACAAACAAAATCGGAATTAATATAATTTTGCGGAAGTTTCGGAGAAAATTTTTCAAAGACATTCAGTTCAGTCGAAAGCGAATCTCTATCATTCATATTTTTATGATATCGTCCACTCCATCTAAAAGTTTTTCCACCTTCAATAATTTCAATTCCTTCAGTATCAATTTTATTTTTTTTAAAAAGTTCAAAAGCACTTTGCGGAAAATCGCTTCCAACAACTCCAACCAATCTTACATTTGGAGTAAAAAAACTTGCCGCTAAACTAATATAAGTTGCCGCGCCACCAAGCGCATTTTCAATTTTTCCAAATGGCGTTTCAACCGAATCAAACGCTAATGACCCAACAATAAGTAAACTCAATTTTTATCCTTTCAAAAATTTTTTATAAGTCGAAATTGGGATTTCTGCCCAACGCGAGGTTTCCCCTCTTTTTACAATATAATCATTTGATATTTTAATTACATTAATTTGGCCGGGCCAAACTAATAATTTTTTTGCTTCTGCAAAACTGCACCATTTAAATTGATAATGCTCCGCTGAAAGTTTTGGATTAATTCCATCGGAAACTTCGGCAACAAAAACGCTTGTCGCGTGTATTTCATTTTTGATTGGATTTAAAAAAACATTTGAGTGTGGACAAACCCAAAATTTTTTTGGACGAAGCGAGGTCTCTTCAATCATTTCTCTTAATGATGCTTGCAAAGCCGTTTCGTTTTTTTCAATTCTGCCACTAATAATTTGCCAAGTGTCGGGATAAATTTTTTCGCTTTTTGATCTTCGAAGCAATAAATATTTTGTAGATTTTTTTACGATTGAAAAAATGCAGACTTCAATAATGTTAGATTTAAAACTTGGCATTTACTTTTTTATTGGAGTAGAATTTTTTACAGAATTTCTAATTGCCATCGATGTTGCTTCCGCGCTAATCTCGGCTACCAAATCAACTGCAACAAGAATTTCGCCTGTGCAAAGTGTGAAGGACGCATCTCCATCAAAAGTTGTGTGGCTCGGTTTAATTGCGCGCGACATTCCATCGTGAACTCTTTGTGAAACTCTAAATGCATCAACTTTATTTAATTTTGCATTTGTTGTTACTACAACAAGTGTAGTATTTGAGTTTCTTAACAAAGCTCGTTCAGTGTGAAAATTTTCCCATCTTCCAAGACTTCCTAAAAACTTTTTATTTTTAATTGTGCCAGCAATAATTTTTCCATCATCTGCAATAATATCGCCAACAGAATTTACAACGGCATAAACTTCAACAATTAAATTTTTAAAAATAATTCGCGAAAATCCAAAACCACCGTGCATTGCAGTTTCGATTCCATTCCACTTGCCAACAGTTGCGCCAGTTGCCGCGCCAACTTGACCAACTTCAAAATTATTCGAAGCAGTTTTGCAAGCTTCGTATGCATTTTTTTCTGTCGGAAAAATTTTATTGCTTCCAATGTTGTAATCATAAATAACTGCGGCAGGCACAATCGGAATAATATTCCACGGAGTTTTGTATCCAATATTTTTTTCGTGCAAATATTTTTGAACTCCATTTGCCGCACCAAGTCCAAACGCACTTCCGCCAGTTAAAAAAATTGCATTAATTTCCTGCACTTGTTTTTCGGGAGAAAGTAGCGCAGTTTCGCGCGAGCCAGGCGCGCTTCCGCGAATCTCGCCACTTGCAATCGTCCCATTTGGCGCCAGCAAAACCGTGCAACCAGTTTGCGCTTTTTTATTTGTGTAATGCCCAATTTTAAAACCGTGCAATAAATTTTTTTCTCTCATATAAATCTTTTTGTTAAAAATATTGATAATGCGACTGCAGCGTTGAGTGATTCTACTTTGCCAAATTTTGGAATTGAAACTGAATCGGTAATTAAATTTTTTAAGTTTGATGAAATACCGTGCGCTTCGCTACCAATAATGATACAAATTTTTTCTGAAAAATTATATTTATCGATTGATGAAGTTCCATTTAAATCGGCGGAAATGATTTTATAATTTTTTAATTTTTTAAGTGAAAGACTTAAGTCAACATTTTCTAAAATTGGGAAATGGAAAATCGAGCCAACTGTTGAACGAATTACTTTCGGATTGTAAAGTTCAACCGAACCACTTCCGATTAATAATGCGTCAACATTAAACCAATCGCAAATTCTTATTATCGTTCCGAGATTTCCGGGGTCGCTAATCCTATCCAATGCAATTATTGTTGATTTCGATTTTTGCTCGGATAAAATTTTTTCCAAATCATAATTTATTTTTTTTATTTCAGCAATTATTCCCTGCGAGTTTACCGTATCTGTAATTTTGGAAAATTCTTTTTTGGGTAATTCTATAATATTGCACGAAATATTTTTTAATTTTTTCAGCAAAGTTTTTTTATTTAAATCCAAATTTAGATCTGAATTTAAAATTAATTTTTCAATTTCAATTTTTGCTAAAAGTAATTCCTCAACACTTCGCCATCCTTCAATTAGAAAATGGTTTTCTAATTTGCGAAATTTCTTTTGAGAATATTTTGAGATTGATTTTATTTTAGAGATACTCAATTTTTATATTCTCCCCAAACATTTCTCAAAACATCGGAGATTTCTCCCAATGTTGCATAATTTTCAACTGCGTTTAAAATCGATGGAATAATATTTTTTTCAGTCATTGCAGTTTCTTTAAGTTCGTTTAAAGAATTTTTAACTTTTAAATTATCTCTTTCAGTTTTCAAAATTTGAAGCGCACTAATTTGCTCTTTTTGTGTTTCAATCGGAACAGAAAAAATAGTTGAATCTTTTTCTTCTTCGTTTTTAAATTCATTCACACCAACAATAATTTTTTCTTTATCATCAATTTTTTGTTGATACTCATAAGCACTTTTCGCAATTTCATCTTGGTAAAATTGTTTTTCAATCGCAATAACTGCGCCACCAATTTCAGAAATCTTTTTCAAATATTCGCTCGCTCTATTAATAATTTCATCAGTCATCGCCTCAATAAAAAAAGAGCCAGCAAGCGGGTCAACCGTATCAATCACGCCACTTTCAGTCGAAATAATTTGTTGCGTCCGCAAAGCAAGTCGTGCAGATTCCTCCGACGGAAGCGCAAGCGCCTCGTCGCAACCGTTGACATGAAGCGATTGGCAACCGCCCAAAACCGCGGCGAGTGCTTGAATTGTTGTGCGAACTGTGTTGTTGTCGATTTGCTGAGCGGTTAGAGTTGAGCCAGCGGTTTGAACATGAAAACGCAATTTTGATGCCTCGGGATTTGTGGCGCCAAAATTATTTTTAATAATGTTTGACCAAAGAAAACGCGCGGCACGAAATTTTGCAACTTCCTCAAAAAGATTATTATGCGAATTGAAAAAAAATGAAATCCTCGGAGCAAAATTATTTATATCAAGTCCAGATTTAATTGCCGCAGAAACATATTCTTTTGCGTTTGCAAGTGTGAAAGCAACTTCTTGCACAGCGTTTGAGCCAGCCTCGCGAATATGATATCCACTAATTGAAATTGGATTCCACTTCGGAAGATTTTCGTTGCACCAACTAAATGTATCAGTAATTAATCGCATCGATTCTTTTGGAGGATAAATATAAGTTCCGCGAGCGATGTACTCTTTTAGAATATCATTTTGAATTGTACCAGAAATATTTTTAAGATTTGCATTCTGTTTTTTTGCAAGCGCGACATACATTGTTAAAAGAATTGCCGCGGTAGAATTTATTGTCATCGATGTAGAAATTTTTTCAAGCGAAATTCCATCAAACAATATTTCTAAATCTCGAAGTGAATCAATTGCAACTCCAACTTTTCCAACTTCACCATCTGCAATCGGCGCATCGGAATCGTATCCCATTTGTGTTGGAAGATCAAACGCAACCGAAAGACCAGTTGTGCCTTGGGAAAGCAAATATTTATATCTCTCATTGGATTGTCGCGCGCTTCCAAATCCTGCATATTGGCGCATCGTCCAAAGTTTAGTGCGATACATTTGTTTATGAATGCCACGAGTAAATGGAAATTCGCCGGGAGTTTCGTTTTTTCTGATTTGGCTCAAATCTTTTTCAGAGTAAAAAGATTTAATTTCAATTTGAGAATCGCTCTTAATTATTTTTTCTTTCATCGCAAGTCAAATGTAAAAAATTTTTGAGTGAAAATCAGATTGAAGGATTTCAGAAATTAATTCAAATTCCAGAAAACATTTTTCATTTCAAAATTATTTTCTTCAAACAAAATCGCACCATCAACATCGGTTCGATAAATTTTTGCGTTTATTTTTTTGTAGCGACTTAAAATTTGTTCCGATGGATGCCCAAACTTGTTGAATTTACCGACTGAAATAACGATTTCCTTCGGATTGATAAAATTTAAAATATTATTTGAGCTACTTGTAATTGAGCCGTGATGAGGCGATTTGAGAATATCGCTTTTCAAAATTTCCCGATAAGAATTTGCAATTTTTTCTTCGACATCGTTCTCAACATCGCCACAAAACATTATTGAATTTTTCCCGGAAACAAATTTCATCACAATCGATTTGTTATTTAAATCTCCAAATCCGTCAGTTGAATCGGTGTCAATCATATTTATTGTAGGAGAAAAGATGTAAAATTTAGAGTGTGCGCAAAGTGGAATTATTTCACCTGCGTCAACTATTTTTATTTTATTTTTCGAAAGAGTGAAATAGTTTTTATAAAGTGTTGAGTTTGATTTTTGTCCAGATTCGTAAATTGAATCGATTTGATATTTTTTGATGAGTGATAATATTCCGCCAATATGGTCGGTATGAGGATGAGAGATAAATAATTTGTCAATCTTTTTCATTCCATTTCTTTCTAAATATGGAACAATCACTTTTTCTGCGCTGTTATCTTTTCTATTAATTGCGCCAATATCAATCATTGCAGTTGCTTTGCAGAAGCACTCAACTAAAGCGCCATCGCCTTGTCCAACATCAAAAAATATAATTTTTAATTTTTCTTTTGAAAAAATATTTTGATAAATAGAAATATTTAACATTATTATAATTGCAATTAATGTTTTGCCAATAATTATTTTATTTTTCATATTTGTTAATCCAATTAAGAGTATAATATAAATCATAATCCCAATCCAAGATATTGTCGGAATTGAATATACTCCAAATGAGATTTGATTTGCCCATAAAACTGATTTCAAAGTAATCCAAATTAATATTTCATTTACATTATTGTAAAACATTGCAATCGGAATAGATAAAACTCCAAAAATTACCGCAACAAATCCAATTACGATAATCAATCCAACAATTGGCACAACAAAAATATTTACAAAGAGTGAAACAAAGGAAAGTGATTTAAAGTAAAACACAGTAAAAGGCAAAGTCCCAATTTGCGCCGCAAGTGTAATTGAAAATAATCCTATCAGCGATTCAACAAAATAATTTTTTCTAATTTTAAAAGGAATAAAATTAAATTTTTGCAGAATCCTCGAATAAAAGTAAATCATCGACAGCACTGCGGCAAATGAAAGTTGAAATCCTGCATTGTACAATTCCTTGGGATTGATAATCATCAATATTATTGCGGCAAAACCTATGTTATTATAAATATTTGATTTTTCCTGAGATAATTTGCCAAGTAAAATTACAATTGCCATTAATGTCGCGCGCGCTACCGATGGGGTATTGCCTGTAAACGAAGTATAAAAAATCAAAACTAAAATAGTTGAGATGATTTTTATTTTTTGTGGCAAGCGAAGCATTGTAAAAAAATAAAATATAATTGCGACGATTAAAATTACATGCGAACCACTTACGGCAAGCACATGAATTGTACCAGTTTTTATAAACGCATTTTTTATTTCAGGCGAAATATTTGTTCTATCTCCGAGCAATAAGCCGAGTAGAAAATTGCCTCGTTCGGGCTCGAATGATAAATTTACAATTTTGCGTACGAATTCTCTTGCTGGAATTACAAGTTTGCGAAAAAATATATTTCCACCTTCAGCTTTTATTAATTTTAAATCTGATTTTTCATCGAAAGATAAAATTGAATAAATATTTTGAAATGCTAAATAATTTTTATAACTAAATTCTCCTGGATTTCTACTTGAAGCTGGAGAATCTAAAAATCCTTCTACTTGATAAATTGAACCATATTGAGGTTTAACTTTTGAATTATTTTTAAAACTGAGCAAAGCGTTGGAATTTATTTTGTAATTATTCCCTTCGATAGAAATATTTTGAAGTTCAATTATCGCAGAGACTCTTCCACTAATTTCTTTTGGTTCGTCAACAATTTCAAAAGTTACAAAATGTGGGTCTTCTAAATCTAAAATATTTTCTATTGAACTCTTTTGTTTCCCTTTTTGCAAATTATAAAACCCGAAAAGAAAAAATATCAGCAAATAAATTATAAGGGTTTTAGTTTTTTCATAAACAAAGAAAATAATAGAAGTTAAAACAAATAACGCAATCCAATAAATTAAATCAAGTTTTATAAAATCGGATATTAGAATTGAAAGGATAAAAAGAATGGCAATTTTAAACGCTGGATATTTTTTCATATAAATGAAAAATTTTAAAACTGTTGTAAATTTAACTCTCTATTATAATTGTAACCGGACCGTAATTTGTTAGTTCAACATTCATCATTTTTCGGAAAGAACCTGTAGCAACATTTTCACTTCCAATAATTTCTTTGCAATAATTTATAAAATAATTATAAAGTTCCTCCGCAATAATTGGTTCGGCGGCTCCGATAAAACTTGGGCGATTTCCTTTTTGCGCATCGCCGTACAAAGTAAACTGCGAAATCACCAACATTTTCGCCCCAATATCTTGCAAAGATAAATTCATCTTTTCATTTTCATCTTCAAAAATTCTCATCGCACAACATTTTTTTGCGAGGAACTCAGCATCTTTTTTCTCATCGCCAGTTTTTACTCCAAGCAAAATCAAAAATCCTTTTTCGATTTTACCAACAATTTCGTTTTCAACCTCAACGCTTGCTTTTGAAACTCTTTGGATTACGGCTTTCATGTTTTTGCGACAATGCCTCTTGGTAATTTATTATAATCTTTAAATTTATTTACGATTTCCCAATCGGAAAATATTTCGCAAATATCTTCTTGTTGATTGTAAGCATGTTCAAGAATACAAAATCCATTTTCAAAAAGCCAATTTTTTCCAACCTCAGCAAATCTTCTATAAAATGTTAATCCATCTTTTTCATCTGTTAAACTATTGCGCGGCTCAAAATTTTTTATTGATTCGGAAAGATTTTGATATTCATCAAGAGAAATATATGGAGGATTTGAAACGACCAAGTGGAATTTTTCATTCACACCTTCGGTTAAAATATCTTTTTGCAAAAAATTAATTTGGAATTCGACTTTATTTAAAATTCCATTTTCGTTTGCCAAACTAATCGCATCGGCAGAAATATCAATCGAAGTTATTTTTGATTTTGGAATTAGCTTCGCTAACGCAACAGAAATTGCTCCACTGCCTGTACCAATATCTAAAATTGAAATATGTTTTTCTTCAGTAAAATATTTTTCTGCAATACTTATAACAGTCTCAACTAAAACTTCCGTATCAATTCTTGGAATCAATGCTCTTTTATCAGTTTTAAATTTCAATCCCATAAACGATGTTTCGCCTGTTACATATTGAAGCGGATTATTTGTTAAGATATTTTGATAAAGTTTTTTAAAATTAGTGAGTTCAATTTCGGTCATTGGCTGATCGAAATTTGTATAAAGATAAATTCGTGGCTTTTGAAAAAAATAAGATAAAAGAATTTCTGAAGTTACTCTCGGCTCGGGATAATTTTTCGTTTCAAGATCTTTACTGCACCAATTTAAAATCGATAAAATCGTCCATACTTTTTTTTCTTTTTCAATTTGAGAAATAAATCCTCCTTCTACTTTTTATTTTTACCAATTCTTCGTGGCTTAATTTTTGTAGATTTTTTATTTTTTTTAGGATTTATTTTTTTCAAAATTTTCTTTTTAAGCAATTGCATTTTTTTCGCAATCGCTGTGGAGTGAGCCAAAGACGGCGCTTCATCATCGTCATCTTCAACTACAAATTGTAATTTGACAATTTGCAATTCACTTAAATTAAGTTTTTTTCGTTCATCTTTTTCAAACGGATCATCAATAGAATCATAGGAGATATTATCTTCATCTTCCTCGGAAACCAAATTAAATCTTTTATCCCCTTCAATTAAAAGAACAAAATCGCTTAAATATTCTGGCACTGCAAAATTTTTTCGCTTCCCTTCTTCAATTAAAATTTTCCAAAGGTAGCCAATTTCAATTCCTTTTTTGTAAAAATTTAAAACTTTCGCGGCTTCATTAACTAAAGTATCGTACATAAATTATTTTGATGAAAATTTTATTTTTCCATTTACGATAGTGTAAATTATTTTTGTATCAATTATTTTTTTTGACTGAACTTCCATAATATTTTCCGATAGCAAAACGCAATCGGCAAGTTTTCCAATTTCAAGACTTCCTTTTTCCTTCTCCATTTTTTCAGCATAAGCGCCCCAAATTGTAAATGATTTTAAAGCTTCTTGGCGCGTCATCAATTCCTTCACATACCAACCATTATTAAAATCGAGTGAGTCCTCAACTCCTTCTGGCGAAAGTTCGAAATTTTTTCGTACATCTTCAATTGTTTTCGGATTTCCATTTTTATCTTGTCGAGTTATCGCCGCGTAAAATCCAAAAAGAGGATTTACCTCTTCAACAGGAAAATCAGAACCACTTGGGATTATATTTCCATCATTCAAAAATTTTCTCCAAGCGTAAGCGTTACGAATTCTTTTTTGACCAAGTCTGGCTTGAGCCCAATACATATCCGATGTGCAGTGAGTTGGTTGCATACTTGGAATTATTTTTAATTTTTTAAATCTTTCAAAATCATTTTCATCGATAACCTGCGCATGTTCAATTCGCAATCGCGCATCAATATTTTTTGAAGATTCAAGCGCTCGCTCATAAGCATTCAAAACAATTTTATTTCCTCTATCGCCAATTGCGTGTGTTAAAACTTGATAATTATTTTCCAGAGCATCTTGCGTAACTAATTTAATTTCTTCCTCTTTCGTAATTACCATTCCACGGCTATCGGGAGAATCGGTGTATGGCTCAATCAATGCCGCACCACGAGAACCGAGCGCACCATCAACATATAATTTGATTGAGCGAAGTGCAAGCATTTCATTTTTTTCGTGCAATAGCAACTTTGATGCCAACATTTTTTGCCAAAGCGTTCCAACTCCACTTGCGGCGGCGTGAATCCTAATTGGTAAAATATTATTTTTATTTAATGAGTCGAGCAAATTAAATTCATCTTCGCTCACTCCCATTTCGTGAACAGAAGTCAAACCGAGCGACAAACATTTTTCAAATCCTTTTTGAAGCGCGTTTGAAATTTCTTTTTCAGAAATCGATGGAACAATTTTGTAAATCAAACTCATCGCCTCATCAACAAAAATTCCGTTCGGATTTCCACTTGCATCGCGATAAATTTTGCCGCCATCAATCTCTTTTGTTTGAGTCGAAATATTCGCATTTCGCATCGCAAGTGAATTGACCCAAATTGCATGCCCGTCAATTCTTGATAAAATCACAGGGTTTTTATCGAAGGCATTATCTAATTCTTTTGAAGTAGGAAATTTCTTTTCGCTCCAATCATTTTGATCCCAACCTCTTCCACGAATCCAAACTCCATCAGGCAAATTTTTTGAGCTTTCTTTTAAGAGTTCAACAATTTGTTTTGATGATGTTGTTCCAACCAAATTTACCTCCAAAAAAGTTTGCGCTAAACCAAAAAGATGCGCGTGTGAATCAATCAGTCCGGGAATTAAAGTTTTTCCCTTTGCATCTATTATATTGCCAGCATTATATTTTGATAAAATTTCATCGTTTGTGCCAAGTGCAATAATTCTACTTCCTCTAATTGCAATTGCTTGATAAATATTATTTTGCTCATCAACAGAATAAATTACCGCCGAGTGAATTATAATAGAGGCATTTTTTTTTGAAGTTTCTGTTAAATATATTGAAACGATAAAAATTAATATTGTTGCAATAAGATTGAATGGAATTTTATTTTTCATACAAATAAAATAGATAAACTTTTATTAAAAATACAGATAAAGGCATAAAATGAATAAAAATAATTTTGAAGAATTAATTGAGGTTGTCAGAAGACTTCGCAACGAATGTCCGTGGGATAAAGAACAAACACACGATTCACTTCGCTACACAATGATTGAAGAGTGCTACGAATCGGTTGACGCAATTAACAAAAAAGATTTTAAACATTTGGAAGAAGAACTTGGAGATTTATTATTAAACATTTTACTTCATGCAAATATTGCAGAAGAAAATAATCAATTCAGTTTTGAATCATTAATGATAAATTTAAAAGATAAATTAATCAGAAGACATCCTCATATTTTTTTGGGTGAGAAAGTAGAAAATCAAAACGAACAAATTAAAATTTGGGACAAAATAAAACGAGAAGAGGGAAAAATTTCTGTTTTAGATGGATTACCAAAAACTCTTCCTTCACTTTTTAGAGCAGAACGGTTACAAGAAAAAGCCGCGAAAGTTGGATTCGATTGGAAAAATAAAAAAGATGTTTTCGAAAAAATAAAAGAAGAATTAAATGAACTTGAAAAAGCTGAAACAAATGAATCGAAAAGTGAAATTTTTGAAGAGTATGGCGACTTACTTTTTAGCATTGTAAATTATGCGCGGCATTTAAAAATAAATTCTGAGGATGCGCTAAAATCTACAAATGAAAAATTTATTAAAAGATTTAATTTTATCGAAAGTGAATTTATAAAATTGGATAAAGATATTTACAAATCAAATTTAGAAGAATTAGACGAATTTTGGAACAAGGCAAAAGCTATTAAATAGTACCGTTTTCCTTTTTTTTGTATTCATCGTAAGCGTCAATAATTTCTTTTACCAAACGATGTCGTACAACATCTTCGCTATTAAATTTTACAAACGCAATCCCTTCAATTGATTTAATTACATTTTGAATTTGCACCAATCCAGAAATTATTTTTGGTGGCAAATCAATTTGCGTATCATCACCAGTAATGACAGCTTTTGAATTCACTCCGAGACGAGTTAAAAACATTTTCATTTGCATTGCAGTTGCGTTTTGCGCTTCATCTAAAATTACAAACGAATTATGAATTGTTCTACCTCGCATATAAGCAAGCGGCATAATTTCAATTACTCTTCGCTCCATAAAATTTTTAAATTTTTCTGGAGGAAGCATATCATCCAGCGCATCGTAAAGAGGACGAAGGTACGGATCGATTTTATCTTTTAAATCTCCTGGTAAAAATCCTAAACTTTCTCCCGCTTCAACTGCAGGTCTGGCTAAAACAATTTTATTTACTTCTCTATTTTTTAAACTTGCAATTGCCATTGCCACTGCAAGATAAGTTTTTCCAGTTCCAGCCGGACCAATTGCAAAAACTACATCGTTATTTCTTACACTATCAACATATTTTTTTTGCGATGGAGTTTTTGCGCGAATCAAACTATTTTTTGCTAAAAGGACAATGTGCTCTTTTTCATCGGGAGAAGTTAAAACAAAATTATTTTGTTGTGGATTGCTATCGCAAATTAAATCGATAACTGTGTCAACATCATTTGTGTTAAGTATTCCATTCTTTGTTAAAAGGAAAACAAGTTCACGAAATATTTTTTCAATTTGATCAATTTCAAATTGTTCGCCACGCATCGTAACATTATCTCCGCGAACATTAATTGAAGAATTAAATCTGTTTTGGATTAAATGCAAATGTGTGTCGTTGTAGCCAAGAAGCGATAGCGGATCGACTCCTTCGAGTTTAAATTTCTTTTCTATTGTAAAATATCTCCTTTCAGTTAATTACATTTTAAAGAAAGTGTTTCTAAAAAAACAAGATTAATTTTCCTGTAATTCAATACTTCCAAGTTTAGTTAAAACACCATTTGAAAATTTTAAAATCTTCATTGAAGAATTTATTCTATTCTGATTTAAATTGATATTGAGTCCAACGCCTTTATAATCAGCAGAATTGTCGAGTTTTATTTTAAATTCCTCTCTACTCAAAGCACCACTTTCAATAATCCCATTTATAAAATTCATCGAATTATAACCAATTAAATTATTTTCTGTTGGATAATGTTTGAGCTCATCAAAATATTTTTTATAAAATTTAGTTTCAACATCAGAATCATCTTTTAATCTATCTTGAATAAAATATAGAGTCGAAATATTATTACTGTTTTCTTCCAAAATTTCTGGCGCATTCCACTCCTGCGTGCCAAGTAAAATAGTTTCGATGTTGTAGAGTTTAAGTTGCGAGGTTACCACTGCGATTTCTTTTGAATTTGTAATTGGTAAAAATATAGCATCAATTGAATTGATTGGATACTCCAAACTATCCAAACTGTTTGATATTTTTAAAAGTGGAATTTTAAGTGAGTCAGAAATATTTTTTGTATTTTTTCCGAATATTTTCGAAAGGGGCAATTGATTAGTCTTATTTAAAACTTTTGAAATATTTTCAGAAGTAACCCCAACTAATTTCAATTTATTTTCAATTTCATTTGGTTTTAATTTTGCATTCAAATTTATTTTATAATCCGATTGAAGTACATTTCCACTTTTTCTAATTGTATTAATAAAATATCTTAAATCAGTTGAACTTTTCGGATAGCGAACATCCGCAACAATTCTTCCACCAAGATTTTGAATTTCATTCGAGAATCCATTTGCAATTATATTTTGTTGCGAAGTTGATGGAGCTAAAATTGCAAAAGTTGATAATTTTAATTTTTGAATTGCGTATTGCGCAATAATTTTTCCGCGCGTTAACAAATCGGGATTAAGTTGAAATACAAATTTATTTTTGCTTGCGATACCAGTATCGGTTGCGGTTGGAGAAATCAGCGGAATTCCTCTCGTGTTTGCCAACGAGCCAAGTATAATTGTTTCATCGCTAAAAATAGGACCGAGAATTCCGAAAACATTTTTATCATCGACAAGTTTTTGTAATTCGCCAGCAACTTTTACAGGTTTGCGTTCAGTATCGCGAATTACAAGTTCGATTTTTATTTTTGCATTTTGATTGAAATGTTTATTTGCAAGTTCAATCCCTTCTAAAATTTCAGTCGCAATCTTTTTTCCTCGACCAAGTGAATCGCCCTTTAAAAACAATGGAAGAAACACGCCAAACTTAATTGTTGCAATATTTTCAATTGAATAAATAATCTCTTTCGACTTTATTATCAGATTTTTATTTTCGCTATCATCAATAATTTCTTCAAATAATTCTAATGCTCTTTTTTTATCACCTATCAAATAATATTTTTTTGCTTCATAAAAATTCAAATAATCGAGAAAATTCTTTTTTGAATATTTATCTTTTAATATTTCAACCTCTGTAAATGAAATATTTTCGCAGATTACATTTTCAAGTAATAGGTTTGCCATTGAAATATTTTTTTCTTCCGCAGCAATTTTAATAACTGATTCAAGCCAAGAAATAGATTCGGTAAATTTATTTAGGTGATAGAAGTTTATTGCTAAAATTAAATACGCATCTTCTAAATACTTAGAATTGTTTTTTAAATATTTTGTGAGGATTACAATTGATTCGTTATTGTTACCTAACGCGGTTTGCGTTTTTGCAAGCATAATTGTTGCAACTTGCGATAATTCTTTTTCGTTTTTTTTATTTGCTATCAAATAAAAAATAGATGAAGCAACTGAGTAATTTCCATTTGAGTATTCTGTAAATCCTTTATCTATTTTTTTATCATTGATAGTTTGAGCAGAAATATTATCTATCAAACCAAATATCAAAAAATAAAAAAAGTATTTTATAATTATTCCCATTCAATTGTAGCAGGAGGCTTAGAGCTGATATCGTAAACAACTCTATTCACACCACGAACTTCGTTTATAATTTTATTTGAAACATTTGCTAAAAACTCATACGGCAGATGTGCCCAGTCAGCAGTCATTCCATCAACACTTGTAACTGCGCGAAGTGCAATTGTATTTTCGTAAGTGCGCTCATCTCCCATAACGCCAACTGTTTTTATAGGAAGCAAAACTGAAAATGCTTGCCAAACCAAATCGTATAAATTATTTTTGTGAAGTTCATTAATAAATATTTCGTCTGCGTTTTGTAAAATTTCAATTCTCTGTTTTGTAACATCGCCAAGAATTCTTATTGCAAGTCCCGGTCCGGGAAATGGATGTCGCTCAATTAAACTTTTAGGCAAACCCAACTCATAGCCAATTGCGCGAACTTCGTCTTTAAATAATTCGCGAAACGGTTCAATTAATTTTAAATTCATTTTTTCTGGCAAGCCACCAACATTGTGATGCGTTTTGATTGTCGCGGAAGGTCCTTTAAATGATACCGATTCTATCACATCTGGATACAAAGTTCCCTGCGCTAAAAATTTTATTTCAGGATTTTTTTCGGATTCACTTTCAAAAAGTTCGATAAATATTTTTCCAATAATTTTTCTTTTTGATTCGGGATCGGAAATATTTTTTAATTCAGATAAAAATCTTTCGGAGCCATCAATAAAATTTAGAGGTATGTGATATTTTTCCTTAAACAAATCGATAACTTTTTTGCTTTCATCTTTTCTCATCACTCCGTTATCAATATGTACGCATAGCAATTGATCTCCGATTGCTTTGTGAATTAAAATTGCCGCAACCGATGAATCCACTCCTCCGCTTAAAGCGCAAATAACTTTGCTCGAACCAACTTTGTTTTTTATTTCTGTAATTGAGTTTTCAATAAATGATTTCGGATTCCAATCTGGAGTGCAATTGCAAATTTTAAAAATAAAATTTCTTAAAAGTTTCGTTCCCTCTTTTGTATGAACAACTTCGGGATGAAACTGCACACCGTAGATTTTTTTCTCCACATTTTCGATTGCGCAAAGCGGAGCATTTTGACTTTCTGCAATCGAATAAAATCCGCTGGGAAGTTTTTGAACTTTATCTCCGTGGCTCATCCAAACCGAAGTCGTTTCATCAAATGAATCAAAAATTCCATTGCGATTTTTTATTTTAATTTCCGCTCTTCCAAATTCTCTTTGATTTGATTTTATAACTTCGCCACCAAGTTGTTGCGAAATAAGTTGCAAGCCGTAGCAAATGCCAAGAATCGGAATTCCGAGCGAGAGAATTTTTTCATCGCTGTGTGGTGCATTTTCAGAATAGACGCTCGTCGGTCCACCAGATAAAATAATTCCTTTCGGAGGATTTTCTAAAATCTTTTCAATCGAAAAATTAAATGGATGAATTTCGCAATAAACATTTTGTTCGCGAACTCTTCTTGCTATCAATTGTGTGTATTGTGAGCCAAAATCTAAAATTAAAATGTGTCCTGTGTGATTCAAACTTTATCCTATTTTTTTTTAAATTTACAAAAGAAAAGTTCAACTTTCATTGATTGTAATAAAGATTTTAATTATTTTATTTTCAAGTATAAAAGATGAATAAAGAAGAGCGCGTTATCGCAACAAATCGCAAAGCAAGATTCGAATATTCTGTTCTCGACTCGTTTGAAACTGGAATTGTTTTAACCGGCTCGGAGGTAAAATCGCTTCGGCAAGGCGCCGCGAATATTCAAGATGGATATGCGTATGTGAAAGGAAGCCTGGTTTTATTGAACGGAATGCATATTAATCCGTACAAAGAGGCAAATATTTTTAATCACGATCCTTTGCGTGAGCGAAATCTTTTGTTGCACAAATCTGAAATAAAAAAACTTTCAGCGAAAATTAAAGAGCGCGGTTTGACTTTGATTCCACTAAAATTATATTTTAAAAATGGACTTGTAAAAGTTGAACTTGGATTGTGTAAAGGAAAAGCCATTCACGATAAGCGACAAACAATAATTGAGCGAGATGCAAAAAAATCGCTCGAACGATTACATAAAAAATTTAAATAATTTTGATGAAAAACTTTCCACCACTAAATGAACAAATGGATTTGATTCGCCGAGGAGTTTCGGAAATAATTCCCGAAACTGAACTTGAACGAAAAATTTCCACTTCGATAAAAAATAAATCTCCACTAAAAATAAAATTAGGATGCGATCCATCTCGTCCAGATTTGCATTTGGGGCATTCGGTTGTTTTAAGAAAGCTTCGCCAATTTCAAGATTTAGGACATACAGCAATTTTAATTGTTGGCGACTTTACGGGAATGATTGGCGATCCATCAGGAAGAAACAAAACTCGCCCTTCTCTTTCGCTAAATGAAACCAGAGAAAATGGTAAAACATATTTCGATCAAGCAAAGAAAATATTATCTGAAAAAAATATCTCTATTATATATAATTCCGATTGGCTCGGTAAAATGAATTTCGCCGATGTAATTAATCTTTCCAGTAAATACACAGTTTCGCAAATGCTTGAGAGAGAAGATTTTCATTCTCGATTTAACAATGAAGAGCCGATTAGTTTGCACGAATTACTTTATCCACTTGCGCAAGCAATGGATTCTGTCGAAATCAATTCTGATGTCGAGCTTGGCGGAACTGACCAAAAATTTAATTTATTAGTTGGCCGCGCACTTCAACGAGAATTTGGAAAAGAACCACAAGTAATTTTGACAATGCCAATTTTAATTGGCACCGATGGAATTGAAAAAATGAGCAAGTCGCTTGATAATTACATCGGACTAAATGAAGACGCAAATGAGATGTATGGAAAAACACTTTCAATCCCGGATAAATTATTAATCGATTATTTTTTGTTGGCAACAAATCTTTCTAGCGATGAAATAAATAATTTGAAAAAAGATTTATCAAGTGGCACTGCGCATCCAAGAGATGTGAAAAGGAAACTTGCGCGTGAAATCGTCTCTATTTATCACGACCAAAATCAAGCTCAAAATGCAGAAAATGAATTTGACAGAATTTTTATCAAAAAAGAAATGCCAGATGAAATTCCTGAAATTAATTTTGGAAAAATTGGCGATGCAATAAATATTTTACAACTTTTGGTTGATACAAAACTTGTTTCCTCAAAAGGTGACGCACGGAGGTTGGTTGAGCAAGGAGGCATTTCAATTAACAATAAAAAAGTTGATGATATGAAAAATATTTTATATTTTAGCGAGCCAATAATTTTAAAAGTTGGTAAAAGGAAGTTTTTAAAAGTAGTTCCTCATTAATTTTTTTCAAAGGATAGAAAATGTCATTCGTACCAACAAAAATTTTTTTCACAAAAGGGGTAGGTCGTCATAAAGATTATTTACAATCATTTGAGCTTGCACTTCGCAATGCGGGAATTGAAAAATGCAATCTCGTTACAGTCTCAAGTATTTTTCCACCAAAATGCAAACGCATTTCGCCAGCCGAAGGTTTAAAATTTCTTGAGCCAGGTCAAGTTACTTTTTGCGTAATGGCGCGAAATGCTACCAACGAGCCAAATCGTTTGATTGCGGCTTCCCTTGGAGTTGCACAAGCGGCTGATGAATTGCAATACGGATATTTATCAGAGCATCATCCATTTGGAGAAACTGATGAAAAAGCCGGCGATTACGCTGAAGATTTAGCCGCGACAATGCTCGCAACAACTTTAGGAGTAGATTTTGATGCTAACTTAGATTGGGACGAAAGAGAAAAACATTTTAAGATGAGTGAAAAGATTTTGAAAACTTATAATATTACACAATCTGCCGAAGGTGATAAAGAAGGAAAATGGACAACGGTAATTTCTGCGGCAGTGCTACTTCCTTAAAAAGTAGTTTGATAATTTAAATAAAATCCATTTTGGATTGGAAGGAGAGTCAATGACTCTCCTTTTTTATTTTCCGTAAAATTTAAAATCTCATTTTGAAACTTAAAGCAGAAATACGAAGTTGCCCCTCCTATTATCGCACCAGAAATTACATCACTCGGATAATGCACACCAAGATAAATTCTCCCGTAACTAACAGTAGTTGCCCAAATTAAAATCGGGATTATAATTTTTTTATCGGGATAAAGCAAACTTATAGTTGTAGCAATTGAAAAAGCAGTTGAAGCGTGTCCGCTCGGGAAGGAAAACTCATCAATCCCAATAGTATCAAGTGTATTTACATTTTGCAGATTTCTAAAAGGTCTTTGTCTTTTAATAAAATGTTTTAAAATAGTAAACTCAATTAAAGTTGCCAACTCGCTCGAAGCTAAAATAATTGAAGCGTTTTTTAAATATTCGTCATTTTTATATTTTGAAATACCGTATAATATTATTGGTGAACCAATTGCTACGGGCCAAAGTGTTTTATCTATATTTTCAAAGAAAAAATCTTTTGATGAAGCGCGTGAATTATTTATTGAACGGAATAAATCTTTTTCAATTTGCTGGAGTGATTGCGATTTAACCGATCCGATAGTGGTAATTATAATTATAAATATTTTAAAGGAATTTTTATAAGCCATATAATTATCTTTAAATATTATTTGGATAAATATTTTTATAAATATTGTAATATTTCAAAACTTCATCGACATATCTAACTGTCCCTTTCCAATCTCTAAAATATCCACTTGGTGGTAATTGAGTTTTCCATATTTGATAATGCAAAGAAGAGTATTTTTTTGATAAGAGTGGCATTGCATGTTTAACATCATCGTAATTAATTGACTCATTATGAATGAGCTTTGCTATTTTTTGAGCATCAATAACGCGACCAATTCCTCCATTATAAGATGCAAGTGTTAATTGTAAAATATCATCATCAGAAATATTTTGTTTTGTAAGTTGATTTCTTAAAACTGAAAGATAATATATTCCACTTTTAATGTTGTTACGAGTTGAATTTGAATCATCACTAATTTTTAAATCCTTAATAATTGCACTTTTTGTTACAGGCATTAATTGCATTAAACCAGTTGCACCTTTCTCACTAATTGCTGAGTCATCAAATGTAGATTCAACTCTTAAAACTGCTAAAATTAAACGCCAATCAAAATCATATTGTTTTGAGAAATATTTTATATCTTTTTCGTACTTGCTAAATTTTTTAAAAAGCCTTTTTTCTTTTTCTTTATTTAAATAATTTTCTTTTTCAAATTCATAATCCTCATTTATGTTAAACCCAATCGAACCATTTATCCACGCAAATAACATAAGTGGCAGAAAGAGGAATAAATTAATAATCCGTCTCATTAGATAATAAAATATTCAACAGCACTTAAAGCCAATAAAATTGGGTCTTTTATCATTTTATCAATTTTATATTGAAATATACCCGAAGTTGAAATCTTTTCCAACATATTATTTTTTGAAATGAACTCACCATTTTTATTTATAAAACCACAATCACTTCCATCTCCGTTAAATATTATCCCAAGAAGTGATTCTGTCGACTCAACATTATAACGCAAACTTTCGAGTTCACTCTCGATTATTTTCGGTGTTCTCGAATAAAAATTGTAATCTGGCTCACTAAAAATAGTTTGAGATCTCCATAATAATGGTGTTAAAATATCCTCAACGATAGTTGCGGTCGCCCCTCCCATCGCATCAATAATTATTCCTGCTTTATTAGGATTTTGAGTTGCATAATTTATTAAACGAGTAGTTTCAAGATTGGCAATTAAATATTCATAATAATCTTTTGTGTTGTCGATGTAATTAATTTTATTTTGGGAAAGGTTTTTTAAAACAATTGATTCATTGGAATTAATATTTTCTAAAAATAAATCTTTATTCGGAAATTGTTCATTCGTAAATATTTTAATTCCATTCCAATTCGAAGGGTTTTCTCCTCCTGTAATATATATTCCAATTTGTGAATTACTATTTGTAATTTGATAATCAAACTGCGAAGAAGAAATTAAATCGGAACTTTCAAATACAATCGCACCACATTTACTTAAAATAGAGGAATAATCTTTTGCAATTTCTTTTGAGTTGATTCTTCCATCATAACCAACTGAAATGGAAATATCCTCTTTGTAAATATTTTTTGTTGCGGAAAATATATTTAAAGGAATTTTCTCAAATTCCTTTAAATTATCTTTTGTACTTAAATCGCAGTACCACTCAAAATTATTGTTGAATTTCATCTCAGCAACAATTTAAAAAAATCTTCTATCTTTTAAAAGCAATTACCGATGGAATAAGTCCAGCAGTAATCGAATCTCTTAATGCGCCACTAAACTCATAAATATAAACTTTTCCATTTACTGTATAATTTTTCGGATCAGTTACATAAATTTTCTGCTTCGCGTCGTCAATTCCAATTCCATAAGCTGAAAGATTTGAAATATAATTTTGATTTATAATTTGATTTGACTTTGTATCGAATTTTAAAATTCCATTCAACACTTTTAAAAGCGCAAATCCCCCTTGCGAAACAGCCATTTTATCAGGATGACCAAAAGTTTGCAAGGACAAAATTGTTTTTGAAACTACAGAATCGCTTGTCGAATTAATTACAAAAATTCCTCCCGGCAAATCATTTGATGGATTACTCCAATCACTATAGCCACTGCATTTAACAATTATTTCGCCATCGCTATCAACGGCAATATCGTACGGCTGTTTACCAACATTTATTTTTTTAACAACTTCATTTGTAGTTGTATTGATAACTGAAATTGTGCTATCACTTCCCCATCCAGAATTACAAACATAAATTTTTCCATTTGCGATTGCCATTCCCTCTGGCTGATTACCAACTGTGATTGTATTTTTTATAATTTCTAAAGTTGTTGGATTAAAAACTGTAATAGAATTATCATTCCAATTTGAAACATAGCCGAGGTTTGAATTGTAAATTACAATCCGTCGCGGACTTTTATTTGGAAGTTGAATTGTTCCGAGAGATTTATTTGTTTCTGTTGAAACAACTTCAATCTTGTGAGAATTATTTACTACGATATAAGCACGATTTTGATTTATCACAATATCGTTTGCGGCATCTCCAAGCGCACGATTGTTGGCAGAGTAATACACATCTTGATAAACTTTTTGCGAGTCTGGAATAAAATATGAAAGCGATGCATTTGACTTCATAAAATTTCCTTCGTTCAAAATATAAACGCCTTTTGTATTTTCTGGTAACGGCAATTCTGTTTCTAAAATATTACTTTTTTTACATCCTGTAATTACAAGTGTAAATATTAATAATTGTTTTATAATATTTTGTTTCATTTTTAAATCCTTTATTTGTAAATGATTGAGATAGTTAGTTTGTATTTCCTTTTTGGCATTGGGAAAGATTTTATAAGTTCGTAATTTTTATTAAATATATTTTCAACCGTTCCGTTTGTTTGCAAAATATAATTTGATAATGTTATTTCGGTTGCAACCGAAACATCCGTCGTATTAAACTCGTTCATAACAGAACGCGGATTATTATTTTCATTTGCAAAACGAAAACCCGTATAATTATGATTGAGAGTAAAATTGATGTTTGAATATTTTACACTAATACCAGCGTTTAACATTTCGTGTGGCAAATAAGCCAACTGCTTATTATAATTTTCAGAATTATCTTTTCGCAAAGCATTCATAAAAGTGTAACTAAAATCAAATTGCAAATTTTCGTCAAACAATTTTTCACTTAAATCAAATTCAAAACCGCTCGAAACAACTCGGCTAACATTTTCGGGTTTCCAAATTTCACCTTTTGACGGCATCCAAATAATTCTGTCTCGCGAATCTATGTTGAAAATATTGGCTTCTATCGATGTTTTTCCAATCAACTCGATTTCAGAAATAATACCAAAATCAAAACTGAATGATTTTTCCATTTTGAGATTTTCGTTTCCACTTCCAATCCAAAATAAATCGTTGAAAGTTGGTGTACGATAATTTTTCCCAAAACTTGATTTGATTCGAACATTTGGATTATCAAATATTTTTAGATTTGCACCTATTTGGAAACTCGTCGCACTTTCAAAATCCGAATAATATTCTTTTCGAAAACTGGGGAGAATAATTAAATCTTTCAATAATATATTTTTTAGTGTTGAGGAAAGACTAAATCCAACTTGATTTCTTAAATGCTTTTTTAGATTTGAACCATAAATATCAATTTGTGATGCGTCCAAATTTACAGTAATTATATTCTCATTCGGTAGAGAATAATTTAGCCCAATCGCACCACTTGCTACATTGTTAACTGAATATTCATTTGTTTTAATATTTCCGCGTAAATCAGTAAATTGATAATAACTTTTATTAAATGAAACATTATTTGTAAAAGATAAATTATCACTTATAATTTTTTTAAATGATGATTGAACTATTACTTGTTCATCATAAATATTTGCATTATTAAATTGATATTGACTTGTTACTGCGCTTGGCACACCTCTATTTGCATTCGAATGATTTATTGAAATTACTAAATTACTATTTTTAATTTGTGGAATTATTTTAAAAGAAGTCGAAGTAATTTTATAATCGCTACCATTTCTTTTTAGTGAATATGTTTTCAATCCATCATTATAATCGAAATCATAATCGTTGGTCGCAAATTCAATAGAGCGATTAAATCGCAAAAGATAATTATCATTTCCATAATTAAATTCATACAATTCTGAAAACAATTTATACGAGCCAACACCTGAACTTATTTTTGCGCTAAAATCTTTTTTAGGTTTTTTTGTTGTTATGTTTATCACTCCGCCAACTGCATTTGCACCAAAAATAGAAGCGGAGCCCCCTTTTAAGATTTCAATCTGTTCAACATCGCCACTTAAATATTTTCCAAGTTCAAATAATCCATTTTGATAACTTGAAATTCTTTCTCCATCAATTAGCACAACAACATATTCGCTTCCCATTCCTCTAATCGAAATTGTTTCAACACTTCCAACTCCTCCGTATGACTTCAAATGCAACCCACTTACACTTTTCAAAACATTACTGATAACTCCGCCATTTAGATTTTCAATTTTATTTTTACTAATTGAAGAATACGAAAAAGGAATTTCCTCTTTTGAAATTGAAAATTTTTCGCCAAGCACCTTAACCTCTTCCATTAAAATTATTTTTGATGTGTCGAGACTTGCGATAGCATTTGCAGTCAATAAAATCAATAGTAATAATGTGTTGAATTGTTTTTTCATTTATAAAATAAAAAACCCAATCAAGATGGATTGGGTTTTAAAAATAAAATTATGCTTTTCCTCAATCCACGAAGGAAAAAATTATATTTCTTTGGGCAGGTTTCCTGGCTCGTGGTTGTGTAAAATTAATCTCTTCCCAAAATTTTAGTGAGATTAAAATAAATGATACCACTTACAGTTGCGGGTCAGCTTCCGAATTTAACGGAATTCCCTTTTCTCCACGCTTTAAAGCGCAGACACCAAAAGAAATTATTTAAAAGAACTAAAATTAAATACTTTGGATCTTTACAGAATATTTTTTTGCAAAATAATTAGCTAACTCAAAACTTCCAAATAATACTACTACAAAAAAATAATCTCCTGCAATTGTATTTCTGAAAAATGGAATTGCAGCAACATAACATGCAATTAAACCATCCCATGTTTTTGGATAAAGCGAACCATCAATCCAAACAGAAAAATTAGTAATTGCAAAAAATAAAATCGAGCTTAAAAGTGTGCCACCAAAAATCATTGGAACTGATTTATTATTTTTCAACCAAATTCCAATCAAACCGATTAAAGCAAAACTACCGTAAATCCAAATCATGCCACTATAAAATCCAAGTAGATAATCGCTAATCAACAATGCTAACATTGGTAACACGATTGAATATTTTTTATTTAAATATGTTCCGCCAAAAAGTGCAATCGCCGCAATAGGTGTAAAATTAAGTGGATGTGGAAGCAATCGCGATAATGTTCCAGCAAAGATTAAAACAATCGATAAAACTAAAGTAACATTTTTATTCATAATAGACTCCTTAAAATATTTCAAAAACAAAAAACCCCATCGATGAAAGATAGGGATTAAAAAAACTAACCTCGTTCCTCGAAGGCAGATTAAATTATTTTTTGGCAGGTCTCCTGGCTTAAATTACAGTTGCGGGTCAGCTTCCGATTTTCACGGAATTCCCATTTTCATCACGCCGAAGCGCGACACCAAAATATATTTTTTAGAACAATTGTGTGCAAATATAAATAATTATTTCTTTATGTCAAGATATTTTTAATGATATCTTTTTCTTCTTTTTCAAAAATCTTTAAAACATAAAGAAGTACAATCCAAATAAAAAGAATTAAAATTTTAAAAATAATATTTTCAACTGCAAAATTATAAAATAGATAAAGAGGCAAAATAACAGAAAGAAATAATTTTGAAATCCTTAAATACTCATATTTTATTGGGTAATATTTCTGTGAAATATAATACATTCCACAACATGAAACTATTGCTCCGATTAAAAATGAAAGCGCAGAACCGACTAAACCAAAAATTGGAATTAAAACAAAATTGCAAACAACAGAGATTAAAATGCTCAATAATGAAATCCAAATGAGTGAATGAGTTTTTTTCATGATTTGAATTCCAGCATTAAAATTCATTCCGCATCCCAAAAATAAAAATCCAAACATTACAATTGGAACTATTTCAAGTCCATTCCAATATTTATTTGAAATAATTGTTCTTCCAAATACTTCAATCGCAACTAAATCTTTTATAAAAATTGTAAAAAAGACTAATATGGAAAATGCAATTAATAAATAATAAGTAAGAATTCGTGCAAATATTTTTTTCGCTTCTAAATCTTTTGCATGATTCAAATAAAATGGTCGCCACGCGTATTCAAACATCAATGTAAAAAGATTCATAATAAATCCAAGTCGGAAACTTGCTTGATAAATTCCTACTGCTGAATCGCCAATCATTGATTTTAAAATTATTCTATCAATTAATTGTAATCCAATCCCAGATAATCCAACTGGAATGTATGGCAATCCAAATTTTAATAAATCTATGTAAAGAGATTTAGAAAATTTTAATTCAAAATTTTTAATAACCTCTGGCAAAAGTAAAACAAATGTCAAAACTGTTGAAGCAAGTGAACTATACAAAATTCCCATCACACCTAAATTTAAAACAAATAGTGTGTACAAATTAAATATTACATTCGAAAATATATTTACAAGTTTTATCGCAACAAATATTTTAGATTTTCTTTCCAGTCGTAATGCAGCAAAAGGCAAAATTGAAATTGTATCAAAAAATATTACAGCCGAGGCAATCAAAATCATTTCGGAATTATCAATTTGAATTACATCAGCAAAATATTTTGAGAAGATTACTAAAATCAACGAAAAGAAAATCGAGGTAATCAATAAAGAAATAAATGAAGTTGAAAATTTTTCTTTTGCATCGCCACTTTCTAATTTCGAAGCAAATCTAAAATACGACGACTCCATTCCATAAGTATAAATTATATTTAGGAAAGCGATGTAAGTAAAAATAATCGCAACAATTCCATATTGATTTGGCGCAAGCGCGTGCGTATAAATTGGTACGAGCAAAAATCCGACGAAGCGGCCAACAATTGTGCTGATGCCGTAAATTAAAGTATCGGCGCCGAGCGATTTAATTTTTTCGAGCATAAGTTTCGATGATTTCGAGCGAAATATCAAGGGCTTTTACCGAGTGAGTGAGCGCACCAATTGAAATAAAATCAACTCCCGTTTCAGCAATTTCTTTTACCGTTTGCAAATTTACTTTTCCCGATGCCTCAACTTCAAATTTATTATTTATCATTTGGACAGCAATTTTCATTTCGTCGATTAAAAAATTGTCGAGCATAATTCTGTTGACTTTTCCAATTGATAAAACTTGTTTCAATTGTTCGATTGAATCGACTTCAATTTCAATTTTTAAATTTAAATTTTTTTCTGATAAATAATTATTTACAGTTACGATTGCTTTTTCAATACTTCCAACTGCAGAGATGTGATTATCTTTTATAAGAACCATATCATCAAGTCCAAATCTGTGATTAACTCCTCCGCCGTGATGAACGGAAATTTTATCTGTTAATCGTAAAAGTGGTGCAGTTTTTCTTGTGTCGGTAATTTTTGCTTTTGTGTGACTAACTGCGTGAACAAATTTATGAGTTAAAGTTGCAATGCCACTCATTCGTTGCAAAAAATTAAGTGCAACTCTTTCACCCATTAAAATTCCACGCGTCGGACCAATAATATTTGCAACAATTGTTTTATTTGTAATCAAACTTCCACTTTCAAAATCAATTTTAATTTCAATTTCATCATCAACAAGCGAAAATATTCTTGGTATAATTTCTATTCCGGAAAGTATTCCACTCTCTTTTACAATTATTATTGCGCGACTAATTTGATTTTCATCGATTGTAGATTCGCTTGTAACATCACCCATTCCAATATCTTCGCGAAGCGCATCTTCGATTATTTTATCGAGTGAGTTTTCAATCACTCTTTTTTTCCTCTTGCGATTTTGGAAGCATAATTGGAATGTCATCCACTACGGAGTAATCCTCGTTGCAATTTTTACAAATTAATTTATTTTCTTCCAATTTATAATTGAGTTCGCCTTTGCATTTTGGGCAACAAAGTATTTCCAACAAATCTTTTGATAACATAACTATTTAAAATATTTTTTAAGTGTGTCGAGCAAACTTTTCGGCGCTCGAGTTGTTTTGTTATTTTTTAAATCTATAAAAGCGTGTTCCGTAAATCCTTCGGCAATTATTTTTTGGCTTCCATCAATTCTAATTTCATAATTCAATTTTATCCGAGCCATTGGCAATTCACTCAAAATAGTCTTCACTTCAAGTAAATCGTCATATTTTGCGGGTTTTTTATAACTTGCTTTAGCTTCAACTACAGGCAATGCAATTCCATTTTTTTCAATTTCACTATACGATAATTCAATCAAGCGAAAAAAATCCGAGCGACCTTCTTCGAAATATTCAAAATATTTTCCGTAATAAACAATTCGCATTTGATCTGTATCGGCGTAACGAACACGAATTTTTGAAATCGAAAATACTCCATCAACCATTCCAATGTCCCATTGTCGAATATCTTTCAATCCGATTCGAAATTAATTTTTCCGGTTTAATCTTTTTATATTTTTTTATTTCCTCAATTAAAATTGATTTTAAAATTTTTGCCGCTTGTTCTGGATTTCGATGTGCACCACCCAAAGGTTCGGGAACAATTCTATCAACAATTTTTTGTTCAACCAAATCTGAAGCTGTTAAGCGAAGTGCTTCTGCCGCTTGTTCTTTGTATTCCCAACTTCTCCATAAAATACTTGAACACGATTCCGGTGAAATTACTGTGTACCAAGCATTTTCAAGCATCAACATTTTATCGCCAACACCAATTCCGAGTGCACCACCCGATGCACCTTCACCAATTATTACCACAATTATTGGAACAGGCAGATGAGACATTTCAAAAATATTTTTTGCGATTGCTTCCGCTTGTCCTCGTTCTTCCGCGCCAAGTCCAGGATATGCACCGGGAGTATCAAGCAAAGTTACAATTGGTTTATTAAATCGTGCGGCCATTTTCATTAATCGTAAAGCTTTGCGATAACCTTCGGGATGAGGCATTCCAAAATTTCGATAAAGATTCGATTTTGTATCGCGTCCTTTTTGATGACCGATGAACATAACCGACATTTCATCAAGCATTCCAAATCCACCAACGATTGCTTTATCATCTCCAAAAAATCTGTCACCGTGAAGCTCGGTAAAATCAGTTGTCATCATTTGTATAAAATCTAAAGTGTAAGGTCTATCAGGATGACGCGCAAGTTGAACTTTTTGCCAACGAGTTAAATTTGAATAAATATTATTTCTTAATTGATCAATTTTTTTTTCTAAAGTTTTTATTTCATTTCCAATATCTAAACTATCAGAAAGCACTCGCATTTGTGCGATTTTTTCCTCTAATTCTATTATAGGTTTTTCAAAATCCAGTACAGCTTTTGCCATAAAATCCTTTCTTTCAAATATTAAACTGATTAAATATACAAAATTCTACCGATTTTTAATTGATAAACTTCGGTTCGTTTATTTAAAAATGCGATTAAATAAATTTGATTTTTTTAAAGTGAATGCGGCAAGTGGCAATTCATCATCTAAACTTATTTGAGATTGTAAAAATAAATCTTCGGAACTAATTGAAACTCTGAAATTCACAAATCGAAATTTTGGATTTGTTCTCAACTCCATAATTTTTGAATATGGCAAAGTATCTTTCGAAATAATCACTTCCGAAATTCGATTTTGTTCAATTATCCTTTCAAGCATATCGAATGATCCGAGAATTTCAATATCATTCCACTTCGATCCTATTTTCTCAACTCCATTATCAACACAACCAACTAATTTAAATCGATGATTTTTATTTTTATTAAAATAATTTAAAATTGATAAAGCCGATTGGTTTGTTCCTACTATAATAGTGGAGCTTTTAAAAAAGGAACTTTTATCAAATATTGATTTAGAAAATATTTTTAAAGCCACTCGCCATCCCGGTATTGCAAAAAGTGAAATGGTCGCAGAAAGTAAAATAATAATTCGACTGAATGCAAAATCTTTTACAAAAGCTGTAATAGTTGAAATTACTAAATACGAAACGAATGTTGCAGTAAATGCTTTTGAAGTTGAATGACGAGATACTGTATATGCTTGAAAATAATACATCACTGTAACTAATAATATTATCGGAACAATATAAACATAAGGATAAGCGTAAACAGGAAATGAAAACAAACTTCCCTTTCTAATATATTCCGCCAAAATTATTGATAGAAAAACTAAAACTGAATCAATCAATACATCAACAAACATTTGAAAATATTTTGCAGTCGAACTTAAAAAATGTCGAACCAAAATTCCAAGCTCAATCATTTGCTCGAGTATAAAAGTTGATTTGTAATGTTTATGAAAAAATTTTCTCATCGCAGAGTAAAATACTTTCAACTCATCAATATTACTTCGTTTTGTACTTTCACCTTTAAAGTGAATAATTTGTGTGCTTGGTAAATAAATTATTTTCCATCCAATTTTTTTTATTCGATAACACCAATCAATATCTTCTCCGTACATAAAAAAAGTTTCGTCAAGTCCACCAACTTTTTGGTAAACTTCTTTTGTAATCATCATAAAAGAGCCACTAATTGCATCCACTTCGTGTGTTTCGTTCTCGTTTCGATAAGTCAAATTATATTCGGCAAACATTTTAATTTTTGGAAAAATAAAAGTCAGTCCCGATAATTTCGCGAAAGAATTCCACGGAGTTGGGAAACTTCTTCGACATCCCATTTGCAAAGTTCCATCAGGATTTAAAACTTTACATCCAAGCATTCCAACATCGGCGTGCGACTCAAAATATTCAGCTAATTTTAAAAAAGTATCTTCTTGAACAAGTGTATCGGGATTTATTAAAACTAAATAATCTCCTGTTGCAATTTTTAGTGCTTGATTATTTGCTTGAGCAAATCCTACATTCTCTTTATTTGAAATTAGATTTATATTCGGGAATTTTTCTTTTAGATATTCAACACTTCCATCAGTCGAGGCGTTATCAACCACAAATATTTCTGAATCGAAATTGGTAAGAGATTTTTGAATGGAATTAATCGCGTTGAATACAAAATTTCTTACATTGTAATTTACAATTATGATAGAAATTTTTTTCATCAAATATTATATTTTTCCGAAAATACTTTTTGTGCGAAGTTTTAAAACCATAAAAGCCGCTTCGTGTACAATTTTTTTAGACATTTTAGAAGTACCAACTCGTCTATCAATAAATATTATTGGAATTTCTGCAATACGAAATTTTTTCTTCCATGCCATAAAACTAACTTCTATTTGAAAAGCATACCCATTAGATTTAACTTCATCAAGCTGAATATTTTCCAAAACTTCTCGACGAAAACATTTAAATCCACTTGTTGCGTCGCAAACAGGTAGCCCAGTTATAAATTTAGAATATTTATTTGCAAAATAACTTAGCAACAATCTTTTTATTGGCCAATTTACAACACTTACTCCTCCAACATATCGCGAGCCAAGAACTACATCGCAATTTTGAATTGTTTTTAAAAATCTTGGAATGTCATTTGGGTCGTGAGAAAAATCTGCATCCATTTCAAATATGTAATTATATTTATTTTCAAGCGCAAATTTAAATCCCGCAATATAAGCTGTGCCAAGTCCATTTTTTGAAGCGCGCTCAATCAAATAAACTTTACTATTTTTCTTTTTAATTTTTTTTACAATCTCGCCAGTTCCATCGGGAGAATTATCATCGACAATTAAAACATCAATCATCGAATTTTGTTTTAAAACTTCCTGAATAATTTTTTTAACATTTTCAGATTCGTTATAAGTCGGTATAATTACAAGGGCTTTTTTCATTGTCCTCTTCCTCTAATCATTGTGTAAAAAGTGAAAAGCAAAATTTTTAAATCCATTTGCAGTGACATGTTTTCGATATAATATAAGTCAAATTTTACTTTTGAACGAACATCGTCAATTGAAGTATCGTAACCTTGTTTGATTTGCGCCCAACCTGTTATGCCAGGACGAACTTGCAATCGTCTTTTATAAAGTGGAATTTCTTTTTCTAATTTTTCGATAAAAAATGGTCGCTCGGGGCGAGGACCGACAAGACTCATCTCGCCGCTTAATACATTTATAAATTGTGGGATTTCATCAAGTCGAGTTCTTCGTAAGAAATTTCCAACTGAAGTTATTCTTGGATCATCTTTTTGTGACCATATTGGACCAGAATGTTTTTCGGCATCTTGATTCATTGTTCTAAATTTGTGCATGAAAAACATATTTTCATCTTTCCCAACTCTTTCTTGATTAAAAACAATCGGACCACGAGAATTTATTTTTATCGCGACAGCAATTAATAACCAAAGAGGAAGTGAAATAATTAAAATTAAAATTGAAACTGTAATATCTAAAATTCTTTTTAAAATAATTTCCCAAGGTTGTAAAACCAAAGGCATTATTTCTATCAATGGAAAACCATAAAGTTGATTAGTTCGCGCTTGTCCACTAATTATATCATACATATCAGGAATAATTTTCATGCTGATATTTGTCGGACACTTTGAAATTATTTCAAGCATAATTTTATGTTGTGTAGACTCAAGCGCAATTAAAACATGAAGAATTTTATTTTGTTTAATAATTTTATTTAAATCTTCAATCGAACCAATATAATGTTTTTCATTTGTGTCAATCTTTTTTTGGAGAGAAACAATTCCAATAGTTTTATATCCTAAAAGCGGAAAGGCATTTACATCATCAAATAATTTTTTTGATAATTTGGGAGTTCCAATCACAAGTGCATTTTCCAAACCAATTCCACGAAGAAGCAATCTTCTATTAATACTTCTGAAAATAAATCGTGAACCGCCAATCAATAAAAATAAAATTCCCCAATACATAATCATTGATGTCCGAGAATTTATAGAAGTTGCAACAGATGAATCTTCAAAAGCAATCATCGAATAAAAAATAAGTGCGCCAATTGTGAGCGCTTTAAAAACTGCACTTAGTTCATCTAACCTTGATTTTAAATGCCATTTTCGATATAAACCTAAAAGTGAAAAAATAATTTGCCAATATAAATTCATCACAATCATTGGGAGTAAAAAATCTGGACGAATTTGAAACTCGAACCAGCCACTTTGAATTTTGAACGCGTAAAATACACCCCATGAAACGATAAGAGAAATTAAATCGAGAATAATAATTATTAAGATTTCTTTTTTGATTTTCATTAGTTAAAATGATTTTCGATGATTGTTAAAATTCGCTCACTTGCATTCCCATCGCCGTATGGATTTTTATCAATTGATATTTTTGACTTGTAATTTATTTGATTTGAAACTGCATCGTATATTTTTTCTTGATTAGTACCGACTAAAATAGCGTAGCCATTTTGTATGCTTTCAATTCTTTCGGTTACATCGCGCATTACAATACAAAATTTTTCAAACGAAGGGGCTTCTTCCTGAATTCCACCAGAATCGGTTAATACAAATTCGCAATTTTTTAGAAGTGTTAAAAGATTCAAATATGAAACTGGTTCCATAAGTAAAACATTTTGCAAATTTCCTAATGTTTTATTAACTGGTTCTTTAACATTCGGATTTAAATGAACGGGATAAATAAATTGATATTCAGGAAAATCCTCCGCCGATTTTTTTATAGCTTCGCAAATATTTTTAAATCCATCGCCAAAACTTTCTCTTCGATGTGCGGTTATTAAAATAAATGGTTTCCTAATTAAAGAATTTGTATTTGCTAAATCATCAAGCGAATTATTTTTCGAAATAATTTTAAACGCGTCAACAATAGTATTACCAACAGTATAAATATTATTTTTATGAACTGACTCGCTGAGTAAATTATTTTTCGCCGAAAGAGTTGGCGCAAAATTAAAAGTTGAAAAAGTATTTATAATTTTTCTGTTTGCTTCCTCAGGAAAAGGAGATTCGAGATTAAAACTTCGTAATCCAGCCTCAATATGTCCAACAGGAATTTTTAAATTAAATGCACACATTGCAGAAACTGCCGCTGTTGTTGTATCACCTTGGACTAACACAACATCGGGATTATATTCATTTAATATTTTTGGTAATTTTTCAAAAACAGATTTTGCAATATCATTTAAAGATTGATTCGGTTTCATTATTTCTAAATCAAAATCTGCGCCAATTTCAAAAATCAACAAAGCCTCTTGAGCCATAGATTTGTGTTGACCTGTAAGGCATAATTTGATTTCGATTGAATTATTAAAATCGGATTTCGCTTTTAAAATAATTGGAGAAATTTTAATAATTTCGGGACGAGTACCAGCAACAATTAATATTTTTATCATTTCAATTTAATTTGTTTTTCTAAAATAAGATTTTTATATAATTTATCAATACCACTTCCCATTGCTTCCACACTCCATTTATCACGAACAAATTTACTTCCATTTGCACCAAGTTCGTTTCGTAATTTTTTACTATTTAACATTTTGATAATTGCATCACGCAATTGATTTTTATTCATTGGAGAAACAAGAAATCCAGTTTTATTATTTTTTATAACTTCGTGCGCTCCATCGATGTCGAAAGAAATAACTCCCTTTTTCATCAGTAATGATTGAGGCAATACTCTGGCCAATCCTTCAAGTAGCGATGTGTGAACAACAATATCCATCATTGCAATCATATCTGGAATTTGGTTTTGTGGAATAAGTCCAGTAAATATTACATTGGATAAAATATTTCTTTTTTCAACTTCAAGTCTAAATATATTTTCTAATTCGCCACTCCCGACAAACACAAATTTTGCATTTGGAAATAATTTTACAATTTCTGGAATAACTTCAATTAAATATTCATGCCCTTTTAATGGAGAAAATCTTGCAATTTTTCCAATCACCAAATCATCTTTTGAAATCCCAAATCTTTTGCGAATTTCTTCATTCGATTTTTGAAGTTTGAGATAATTCCCTACTTCAAATCCACTACGGACCGTAACAAATTTATTTTCAAGAGCAATATTTTCCTTTAAACATTTTTGAATTATTGTATCAGAAACTGTAATAATTTTATCAGAAATTTTAGCGCTTAACTTTTCGACAAAGATAAATATATTTTTTAACGATTTGCCTTGATACTCGTGAAAAGGTAATCCATGAATTGTGTGAATTATTATCGGGACACCAGCAAAGTACGCCGCCAATCTTCCTAAAAATCCAGCTTTAGAGCTATGAGTGTGAACAATTTGAAATTTATTTTTTCTCAAAAATATAAATATTTTTAGTAACGCAACTAAATCGTAAAATGGATGGATGCTCTTTTGCAATTGTTTTAAAATCGTAACTCGAATATTATTATTTTTTGCTCTATCAAATAAACTCCCCTCGCTTTCAATATTTTCTCCAGTCAAAATCGAAACATCGTAGCCCAGTTCCTGTAAATACTCAACAGATAAAAGGGTATTTTCGGTTGCGCCACCAATACTGAAAACAGTAATTATATGTAAAACTTTAATTTTTTCTCTATTTATTTTTTGCTGTGTCATTAAAAATTATTTTTTTGAATCCAATTAATTGTTTTCTTAAGTCCATCAATAAAATTTACTTTTGGTTCGTAATTTAAAATATTTTTTGCAAGTGAGATATCGGCATAAGAATGTTTTACATCTCCTGTTCTTTCATTTTGAAAAGTTGGTTTGATGTTTTTTAAAAGGATGGAATTAATTGCATCAACTAATTCTATCAAATTGTGCGAATCATTGCATGCGATATTAATTACTTCTCCATTTGTTTTTTCGATTTCAGTTGCCATAATATTTGCTTCAACAATATTATCAACATAACTAAAATCGCGAGACTGCAATCCATCTCCAAAAATAATCGGACTTTCATCTTTTATAATTGCTTTAATAAATTTTGGTATCACAGCAGAATACTGCGAATAAGGATTTTGGTTTGGACCAAACACATTAAAATATCTCAAGCAAATAGTTTCAAGATTGAATAGATTTGAAAATACTTTTGCATAATTTTCGCCAGTTAATTTTGAAACTGCGTAAGGAGAAAGTGGCATCGTTTGATGCTCTTCTTTTTTTGGAAGTATTTTAGAATTTCCATAAACCGAAGATGACGAAGCGATTACAACTCGCTTAACCGATTCATCTTTACTTGCAACTAAAACATTTAAAGTGCCGGAAATATTTACATCGTTTGAATTAATTGGTTGCTCAATTGAACGAGGAACACTTGGCAACGCACCTTGATGAAGTACATAATCAACTCCTTTAATTGCAAGTCGAACAGTTTCTAAATCGGTCAAACTTCCCTCAATCAATTTAATTTTATTTTCAAATGGAAGAAGATTTTCTCTTTTGCCAGTTGCAAAATTATCTAAAACTCGCACTTCGTTACCCAACTCTAAAAGTTTGGCAACAATATTTGAACCAATAAATCCGGCTCCACCGGTAACTAAATATTTTTTCATATTTTATTTTTTCGTAATACTGATTTATAAAGATTTTCTAACTGTTTAGTAGTAGTAATAATATTGAATTTTTGTTCAACAATTATTCTACCATTTTTGGAAAATTTTGTTGCAGTTTTTTTATTGAGGATTATTTTCTCAATTGCATCTGATAATTCAAGTGATTTGTGTGGTTCAACCAAAAAACCATTATAATTATTTTCAATAACTTCGGGAATTCCTCCAACATTTGTTGCTACAATCGGAAGATTCATTGCCATTGCTTCAATTATTGCAATTGAAAGTCCTTCGTGCAAAGATGGCAATACAAATATATCTGCAATTGAAAGAATCGGACGAACATCGTTTTGTGTTCCTAAATATTTTATGTTTGATTGGATTTGCAATTCTTTTGTTTGAGTAATTAAATTCTCTTTCTCCTTGCCATCACCTACAACTAATAAAGCAATATTTGGATATCGGTTTTTTAAAATTTGAATTGCATTTAATAAATATGTAATTCCTTTTCGTTTATCAAGTCTGCTAACAATTGCAATAATTGGCGAAACATTTTCGATATTTAAATTCTTTTTAATGATATTTATATTTTTGGATTTATTGAAATAATCTAAATTGATGCCATCATAAATTACAGTAATTTTATCTGGATTGATTTTAATTTTATTTACAATCTCTTTTTTTACAGCTTCAGAAATTGCAATGATGTGATTAGTGCATCTGATTGATAATTTATATAATAGAGAAATTAAAAAGTATTTCGATTGATAGTTTGATGTATTATGTTCAGTTGTAATAATTATTTTTATTCCTGCAATTTTTCCAATAATTCTACCAATTAGAGTTGCATGAATTAAATGAGTATGCAAAATATCGTATTTATATTCTTTCAATAATGTATAAAACTGATATATTTTTCCGATCAATGTTTTTGAATATAAATTTAATGGTATAACTTTCACATTTATTTTTTCAAAATCAGTTCGTAAAGCGCCATTGCCTTTCAAATAACAAACTGAACATTCGAAATATTTGGAGTCGATATTCCGCATAGTTTCAAGTAGTAATTTTTCAGCACCACCAACATCGATGCCGGTTATAAATTGTAATATTTTTATCTTTTCTTTTTTATGCATTAAATAATTCTTTAATATTTCTTTCTCTAAAAGAGTAAAACATCGAAGTACATTTTAATTTAAATTTAAACATTGTGTCATTTAAATAAACGCCAGTTCTCTTAATTGTAAAATTTGAATTTTGAATTCCATGTTTTGGAGGCGTAATTAAAGCATAATTATAGTTTGCATTTTCAACTTCACTAATTATTTCGTTATTGCAATCGCCGTAAGGATAGCAAAATTGATTTATTTTTACACCAATCAAATCCTCTAATTTTATTTTTGATTCAACGATTTCTTTTCTCGCAACTAGTTTATCAATTTTTGTCAACTTTGGATGACTTAAAGTATGCGAACCAAATTCTATTTTATGATTTAGCATTTCAGTGATTTGATTTTTTGATAAAGATAAATCAATCTCTTTTGTATTATAATTTTGACGAGTTGAACCAAACCAAAGTGAATTTGTTGTATCAATATAATTTGAGATTATAAAAATAGTAGCCGATAAATTATATTTTTTTAGAATAGGAAATGCATAAAAATAATTATCACGATATCCATCATCAAATGTAATTGAAAATGTTTTTTTAGAATTATTTGTATTTCTCATAAATTCATTTACAGGTACACATTCATATCCATTCGATAATAAATATCTTATTTGATTTTCAAAATTATCAGTAGTTACTGATAGAGTTCCTCTTTCATTTGCAAAATCATCTGGCAACACTCTGTGATAAGCAAGAATAATTTTATTTTTCATTTTCTCGTGAATAGAAATTTTAATTTTGGATAAATCAATTCAATTTTTTTCCAAATAAAATATATTGCTTTGTTTAAAACATAATCATACTCACCCGATAAAGTTACCAATCTTCCACCAAATCCTCTTTTAAATAAATATATACCCCAAAGAGGATTATCTTTCGTTGGATTTTCTGGAACACCTTGAAAATCGTAAATTAAATATTTATTTGATTTACACCATTTAATAATTTCCCAATGAAGCAACTGGTTTGGATTTATTTTAGAAAGATTTAATGAGCCTCCCCACTGATAAATTACTTTTTTTCCAAAAATAAAAACAAAAGCCGCTGAAATAATTTTATCATCTTTTTTTGTAAAAAATATTCGACACATATTATTTGGTCTGAATATTTTCCATAATTCCTTCATTTGTTCAAAATTATAAATCGGAAATTCATTTTTATTTGAAACTGTTTTTAAAACTGTATAAAACTCTTTCAAATCATTTTCGGCTCCACTATCAATTTCAATTTTAATAATTTCTTTTTCAGCCCGTCTAATATCATATTTTGTGCGGCTTTCCATCGCATTCATCAACTCATCTTCAGATTTTGTTAAATCAATCCTAAAGGTCGTCGTGTGCAAAATCGGTTTTGTGTTTTTGATAAACTTCAAATCATCAAACCAACTTTCAGCTAAATTGTTTTTTTCGATATCAGGATTTGAACGAATGAATATTGCATTTTTGCTTTTTGCAAATTTAATTATTTGACTGAATAATAAATTGAAATATTCTTTATTACTTTCGTCGGAATAATCTATGATTGGACCTCTTGGTAGGTAAAATATTGATAAATTTAATGGTAAGATTTTATACAAACAGATAGCAGTACAAATTATTTTATCTTCATTTTTTAAAATAAACTTTTCGACTTGCCATTTATCTTTTCGTCTCGCTTCGCTCCACTGGATTGTTTGATAAATACTCGAGCATGTCGAATTAGAAACATATTCGTTAAATATATTTGCATCAATATTATTTATTATTTCAATATTCATAATTTCTTTTTTGCAATTGCGTAAAGTAAATGTCCTAAATATTTACCCAAACCAATTTTTGTTATGAATTTATCGAAAACATAAAATATCTTGCTTACAAAAGCCATATTAATTTTATCAACAATTGATCTTGCGGGAATGTTTCTTATTCCTGAAATGTTCTGAACTTCAAAACATTCTTGTAATTCAGTTTTTAATTCTTTTGATGTAAAATTAAACCAATATTGTTCTTTCGTTTTACCATATTCATTTTCGTTGTAACTTATTTTTTTAGAGTATATTTTTTTTGCAAGCGACCAATTATAAACACTTAAATGAAATGAACCATCAGCTGCAAGTAACTCGTTTATTTTATTATATGTTTTTGAACGGAATGATTTTGGAAAATGTTCAAATACTTGATATGAAACAATTGAGTCAAACTTAATATTTTTAATCGGTAGAAATGAAATATCACAACAAATCAATTTTATATTATTTAATGATGCTGAATCAATTTTATTTTTCATTTTCAAAAGCATTTGGAACGAATAATCAACAGCGATTATATTTTTATTCGTTTTTGCTATTTCCAAAGTCATTCTTCCACTACCACAACCTAACTCCAAAATATTTATAGGCGAATTACATTCGATTTTATTTTTATAATATTCTAACTCAATTTTACGAATATAATCAGAATCTAATAAATCGTCATAAAATTCAGGGTCATAATCAAAATACTGAGATTGATTTATAGAGTTTGAATTATTTTTTGCATTAAATGGTAATCCACTTTCAGTAAATTCTTTTGGAAGTTTATTATTAAAATAATCAAATACTGAAAGTTCGGAAATATTTCTATCCTCGTCTCTATAAATAATTGGAATATTATTTTTAATAGGATACCATCTCAAACAATTATTGCAAAATAATATTCCTAAGTCTAATTTATCATCATAAATATTTTCGAAACTCGTTCCATCGTAGGGACAAACTAATATTTTGAGTAATTCTTTATCCATTAGAAATCAAATTAAATAGTTTTTCTTTTATTTCTCTATTAACAATTTTTGTAAGATAATAACCAAGAGTAATCAAAGTGCTGTAAAATGTGGCCGAGATAAATAATTTAAATTGTGAATCAAAACCAACATTTCTAACTATAGTTAATGATACAATTGATACGATAATTACTTTCAAAATAAATACATAATCATATTTGGAACCAATATATTTTGATGCAATAAAATACTCGCTTGCAAATGTAATTATTATGGAAATACCACTAACAGTTATTGCGCCAATTGCACCATGATTCGGTATTACTAATATATTTGCAATTAAACTAAATGCTCCAATTATTGCTCTATTTACAAACACTATTTTTTGTTTTCCTATCGAAAGTAAAACGCCTGCATTTAGTCCGCTTCCAAAAATTGAAACAGCAATTAAATTGCAACTTAAAAATATTTTAAATAATTCAGCCGCAGGTAAATATTTTGGTGAGTAAAGAAATGAAATAATTTCAGTTGAGTAGATAATTGAAAATAATGAAACAGGGAAAATAAATAATTGATGATACTTCATCATTTTGCTTCGAGCATCAGCAAGTTCATTTATTTTTTCTGCCGCTAATTCTGAAAATAATGTAATTGAAACTCCTACAAAACCAACTGCAAATAAATATTCAATTACAAGTGTTAATGCCCAAGCAATTTCAAAATATGCCGATTGCTCAGTTACACCAAAATAAAAACCTAAAATTAAAAGAACTGAATATCGCCCCAAAACAAGCCCTAATATAGCATTTCCCCATGTTGCAAAACTAAATTTATATATTGATTTTAATTCGGTTTTTAATTTTTCTCCAGCGGATGAATTTACTATTTCCTTAAAATAAAAAAGAAAAAAGGTTGATGTAATTATTCCGAAATAGAGAAATATATTTCGTAATCCGAAGTTGTAATAAAGTAATAATGTTGAAATAATCAAAGTTGATATTTTTAATAATAAATTTAAAATGAATACTTTTTTAGTTTTTAAATTTCCAATTAAATAATTTACCGAAAAATTAACAAGCCCTTGTGCAACAATAAATATTGTAATTGAAGATATATACGATGAAATATTTTTGGTTTGAAGCAATCCTTCAATTTCAAATCTGAAAATATAAATCAATAATGAAAAGATAATTAAAACAATAAATCTAATTTTAAATAGTTTTGAAACTATATATCGTAATTGTGGTAATTCATTTTTTACTCGCAGTTGTGGAATAATTTTATTTAATGTTTCATCAAAACCTACCGCACCAAGAATTATTGCAATTGACGCAATACTCATTACGGTAACATAAATTCCATATTCGCTTGGTTGCAATAATCTTGCAAATATTATTCCAATTAAATATGTCAATCCATATTCAGATAATTTTGCTAAATGATTCCACGCAAATCCTTTTAAAGATTTTTTAAAGAACGACATTTAGGGTTTCTCCTCAACTAACGGAAAAGTCATTGCAACTGTAATCCAGAAATATATCGCAATAGAAAAACTCCCAAATAAAAATGATGTTTCGAAAAACGAAGCAAACATAAATCCAACAAAAATAGAAAATGCTAAAATTGAGTTTTTAGAAATGGAGTTGTCATTTTTATTTTTACTTATTTCGGTAAATAATTTTTTTGCAACTGATGAAAGGAAAAGTAAATAAAAAAGAAATCCTACAATGCCAATTTCAGATAGAATTTGCAAAAAATCATTGTGCGCTGAAAAATTAATTGTATAAACTATCGTTCTAATAATTGAAGGTGGCGCTGTAAAATAATATCCAATTTGCGAAGGTAAATTTCCCGGTCCAACTCCAAAAATAAAATTATCTTTAAAGACTCTAAATGCAATATCCCATATTTCATCGCGAAAAGTAATGAGTCTATCAATCCGCAACAATAAATTTACCTCTTCTTGAAAAGTAAAATAAATTATTGTTGAGAAAATAATTGCTAAAAACCAATATGGAATAATCTTTTTCCCAAATTTGTACGAAAATAAAATTACGGTTCCAATAAAAAATAAAACCCACGATGAGCGAGAAAATGAAAATATCATTGTTGCTAAAAGTACAGTAACTGTGATAACTGAAATTACTACAAAATAATTTTTATTTTTTTCTGAAAATAACAATTTAAAAATTATAACTAATAAAATAATTGAACTAAACTGTCCCAACGAATTTGCATTTGCAAATAGTGACCGAGAACGAACCAGTACATTTCCTTGTTCGAGTAGTCCCATAACTCCAACAAACAATCCAATTATTATTACTCCTTGAAAAAATAATTCAATATTTTTCTTTTCACCAAAAAATAATCTTAGCGATCGAAATAAAAATAAAATAAATATTAATCGGAAAAGATGGGGAATGCTCGTTGAAACATTAAACGAAGTTATTGTCGAAATTAAAACTGCAAGTATTAAATAGAATAATTTTATTTCTATTGTATCATTTTCAATTTTAAATAATAATTTATAATCACTGATTGCAAACACACCAATAAATAAAAGTGAAATTGCAAATTTAATTCCAAGAAATACTTCATAACTAATTGATGCAGTTTCTTGGATTGGCGCCGCAATAACTAACAAAATAAAAAGCAATTTTTCATTTAAAAATAAATCGCGCTGAAAAATTACTGAAGATTTTAAATCAATTGGAGTAGCAATCACTAAATCTCTTTTCTTCTTTGCATAATCGAAGCAAAATACATCGCCAGTAAATATGATAAAATAAAAGTTCCGCAAACTATCAAAACTCTTTTTGGCGACGATTTTTTTACTGGCTCAATGGCTTTATCTAAAATTTCAATTACAGGTTTATCTCTTAATTCTTCAAGTCGCGCAATTTCAAATTGTTGTCGTAGCGTAACATAAACTTGTTGGTTAACCTCAATCGTTCGCATAAATCTCGCTCGCTCGGCAGTCAGCTCCGGCGTATCAAGTTGCAATGGATGATTTTTTCGAAAAATCGTCAAATTATCTTCCGAAAAAGTTAAATCAATTTTTGCAATTGACATCCGTTCCTCAATAAACTCTCGATATTGCGTCGCTTTATGCTTGGTTTCTTCCGAAACATAATTTTGAATAAACTCAGCAATGTGATTTGCAATTTCCGTAGAAAGTTTTGGTTCCTCCATTGTAACAGTTGCGATAAATAATCCCGACTGATCTTCTTTTACCGATACTCGCGAAGATAATTCTTCCAAGCCATCTTCGATTCTTTTTAAATCATTATTTATAATTTCAGATGTAAATATTTTTGATATTTTTTTTATCGATATTATTTTTTCGTCATCTAATTTTTCCCAGTAATCAATTAGCGAAAGTGAATCGTTATAAAATTTTGAATTCCATTTTTTTTGTAAAATTTCAGATTGCAATCTTCTACTTTTAATAATATCCGGGATATGATATGCAAATTGTCCTCCACCAAAATCAATTCCGAAACTTGATGCAATATTTGAAATATCTTTTAATCCTCCACCACCTACTTTTTTCTTTTCAGAGGATTGATAGAGACTTATATTTGAAGTGTAATACTTTGTCAACATTAAACTCACAACAACTGAAATTGTTGTAATTGAAAATGTAAAAATCAAAATAAATTTTTTCTGTTTTTTAATCAACTCATAAAGTTGAGATGCAGAGATTGACATAATTTTTCCTTTAGCGAGATAGAGTTATCAAATACAAAGTTAAGAGCGTACTAATTATTCCAGCAACTTGCCCAACTGATGAAAGATAATAAGTTACATCTTTTTGTTTTTTCATCGGAACCCAAATGTAATCCCCCCCTTCAATTTTTGTTTCATTTGGTTTAAGCCATTGATTTGAAGCAGGTTTGAAAATCATAATTTCTTCAGCCGATAGTTCAGTTACTCCTCCAGCTTTTTGCAAATAGAAAGAAATATCTTTGTTCGATTCAAATCCGTAATAACCCGGTTTCAAAACTTGTCCGTATAAATATACCGCTTGCTTTTTCGAAGAAACATAAATCGTATCGTTCGGTTTTAAAATCACATCTTCGCTTTTATCTTTAAATATTTTTGCAAAATTGACTGAAACCAATTCTCTTTTTTGAAGCAATTCATTTTCAAGTCTTGCATAAATTGAGTCGTTGATTAAATCGGAAGTTTTTTGGTTTGGCAATTGATTTATATTATTTCTTTTTTCAAATGAGCGCTGTAAATATGAAATGTTAAGCGAAGCATTCGTAGTAAATCCTCCAGCAATTTCAACGATTTCGCTCAAATATGTTGAGTCAAAACTGATTGGATAAGTTCCAGGAAAATTAACTTCTCCCAAAATTGTAGAAAAATAATTTCTTTTCAAATCAATTTTTTCTTTTACAATAATTCTATCACCAGACTCAAGTGTAATATTTTTTATTTCTGCTAATCTTAAATTTAAATTTTTACTAATTAAGTTTTTCTGATTTTTATCGTATCTATATAAAGTTACATTTTCCAAATCAGCTGACTTTGTTAAACCGTAAGCTAATTTAATTGCATCCTCAATTTTATCTCCATCAATTAATTCATATTGACCGGGTAAATTTATTCCACCATAAATTGCAAAAAAGTTTTTTTGCGGATCACTCTTTGAAACGAACACTTCGTCCCCTTCTCTTAAATATGGATTATATTTTTCATCTTTTGTAGCATTATACATTTGCAAATCTATTCTAATTTTTGAGCTATCTCTTGTTAAAATTATATTTCTTTTTGATTGTTCATTTCTAATATTTCTTTTTGTTTTTACAGTAATTTCATCTTGTAAATCTTCACTTCTTAAATCATTTCCTAAATCAATTACTCCTTCTACTTTATCGGTTGATCGAACTGTAAACTTACCGGGCGATGGCACAAATCCATTTACGGTAACAACAATTTGCCTTGGCACTAAAAGTGTAACGGAGATATCTCCTTTGTACTGTCCTTTTAATATTTTCTGTTTAATTTTATTTTTTGCTTCTTGCAAAGTTAAATCTGTAATTTTAATTTCTCCAAATGTTGGGATAATAATTGTTCCTTCAGGAGTTACAGTTAAAGTATAGGAAATTGAAGGACTCAACCACAAATTTATAGCAATTACATCAGTCGGACCAACATAATATTTAGATGGATCAATTGGTCCATCAAGAGCAATTTTTTCTGTCAATGTTTGTTGGTTTTGAGTTCGTAATTTTTCCTGTGCCTCAATTAAATTTTGGTTTTGAAAATTATTTTTTTCGGTAGTTTGAGAAATCAAAACAAAACAACCAGCACAAATAATTATTAAATTTTTAAAGAGATATTTTTTCATATTAAGCCATTTAGTTTAAAATTTATTATAAAGAATTTCTGCAATTCTATTTGCCGCATTTCCATCCCACAATTCAGGGATATTTCCAAGTTTATTTTTTCCGCCTGCAATTTTTTCTGCTTCGGTTTTTATCATTTCAAAATCATTTCCGCATAAAATATTTGTGCCAACTTCAATTGTAATTGGTCGCTCGGTGTTTTTTCGCATTGTAATACAAGGGATTTGCAAATAAGTCGTTTCCTCTTGTATTCCACCTGAATCTGTAATAACCATTTTTGCATTTTTCATAAGTGATAAAAAATCCAGATAACCGATTGGCTCTGTTAATTTTATTCTATCATTTAAGTTTAAATGATTTGTCAAATTATATTCCTCAAACATTTTTTTTGTTCGTGGATGAACTGGAAAAACAATTTTATATCCGATTGGCAAATCGCTGAACATTTTTGCGATTTGTTTTAAAATATTTTCGTCATCGACATTGCTTGGTCTGTGAAGAGTAACTAAAATATATTTTTGTTTTTCTAAATTTAAATCTGAAACTATTTTTGAATTTTCAGATTTTTCTAAATGATATTTGAGAGAATCAATCATCACATTCCCAACAAAATATATTTTGTTATCTGCAATTCCTTCCTTCTTTAAATTATCAATTCCACTTTTTTCAGTTACAAAAAGAAAATCTGAAATTGAATCTGTTACAATTCTATTAATTTCCTCCGGCATTGTTCTATCAAAACTTCTCAGTCCCGCTTCAATATGCGCTACAGGAATTCCTTTTTTCACCGATACAAGCGTACAAGCAACTGTCGAATTTACATCACCAACAACAATCACTAAATCTGGTTTTACTTTGTCAATAATTTTTTCAAATTCAATCATTACTTTTGCAGTTTGTTCTGCATGCGTTCCCGAACCAATTCCCAAATATTCGCTCGGCTGTGGCAACTCCAAATCTTCAAAAAATATTTTCGACATATTTTTATCGTAATGTTGACCAGTGTGCAAAATTAAATGATTTACATTTTCATATTTTCGAAATGCTCTATCAATCGGAGCAACTTTCATAAAATTCGGTCGTGCGCCAACAACACTTAAAAATGTTAGTTTCTTTTTCAAATTTTAATCCTTTTTACATATTGTGTTTCGTAATATTTTTGGTATTCGCCACTTGTAACATTTTCCCACCAATTTTTATTTTCCAAATACCATTTTATAGTTTTTGGCAAACCATTTTCAAATGTAGTTTTCGGCTCCCACCCTAATTCATTTTTTAATTTTGTCGCATCCATTGCGTATCGTTTGTCGTGCCCAGGTCTATCTTTAACAAAAGTAATCAGCGACTCAGGTTTTCCAATTTCATTTAAAATAAATTTTACAATTTCAATATTTCGCCATTCATTATTTCCACCGATGTTATAAACCTCACCAATTTTTCCATTGTGAAAAATTTCATCAATCGCCATCGAGTGGTCATCAACAAAAAGCCAATCGCGAACATTTAATCCATCGCCATAAACCGGAAGTGATTTATCATTTAAAGCATTGATAATCATAAGCGGAATAAGTTTTTCGGGAAATTGAAACGGACCATAATTATTCGAACACCGCGTAACGATGACCGGCATTTTAAAAGTGTGCTCGTAGGAAAGCGCGAGTAAATCCGACGACGCCTTGCTTGCCGAATAGGGACTGTTTGGATGAAGCGAAGTGGTTTCGGTAAATTTTCCGCTTTCGCTGAGCGAACCGTAAACCTCGTCGGTTGAAATGTGAATGAATTTTTCGATTTCGTATTTTCTTGCGAGATCCAAAAGATTTTGTGTGCCGACAACATTTGTTTCGACAAATATTTTGGGACCGAGAATACTTCTATCAACATGCGACTCTGCCGCAAGATGAATTACTGAATTAATTTTTTTTGATTGAAAAACTTCTTCCAATTTTTCTGAATCTCGAATATCGCATTTTACAAAAGAATAATTTGGAAGATTTTCTATTTCACGAAGATTTTCCAAATTTCCAGCGTAAGTTAGCGAATCTAAATTTATAAAATTATAGTTTGGATATTTCTTCGTCATCAAACAAAGAAAATTGCTTCCGATAAACCCAGCACCGCCTGTAACTAAAATATTTTTCATTTTATTTTATAAATTGTATTTAATTCATTCTCATGTCTAATTTCATCAACTTTATATTTTTTGTTTTTACCTTTGTAAAGTTGATTTGGCATATTTATTACAATTCCATCTTTTTTCCCAACATTTTTGTACGCATGCACAACTCCATTTGGAACAATCAACTTTGAGAGTTCTCCCTCATTTGCAAATAAAATCTGGCTAACTTTGTACGATTCAGATTTTTTTCTCATATCCCATAAATAAATTTTAAATTTTGATGCGCCAACAAAAATCATAATATCAGATTGTTTTTTATGTTCGTGTGGTCCACGCGAAACTCCAGCATGCGCTACCGAAATATAACTCATCACTGGCTGAAGATTTTTTTGCAATTCATCAATTCTGTGCATTTCGGCAAGGTATCCTCGCTCGTCAACATTTTTGTTGATTACACAAAATACTAAATCTTTTATTTTACCTTTTGTGAACATCTTTTTAAATTTTTAAAATATATTGCAAAATGAAGTAAATCCAACGAACATAAAGTTCGCGCGGGTATTAAACTTTAGTTTAATACGAAATTCGGTAGCTAATTTATCGATGAGTCCTCATAATTAAATCTTTTTGTTAGCACTATTTAAGAAAAATTAGCTTAAAATTCAACTACATTTTTTCTGGCGCTGAGACATTTAAAATTTCTAATCCGTTAGCCAACACTTTTTTCGCCATTAAACATAAGGTAATTCTCGCGCGCGTAAGTTCTTCGTCATCATTTAAAACTCTGTTCGCATGATAAAAAGAATGAAACGCTTCCGCAACTTCTTTTAAATAATTTGTAAGATGATGAGGTTCAAAACTTTTTGCGCAATTAGAAATAATTTCTGGAAAATTTAAAAGTGTTTTTAATATATTTATCTCTTCCGAAGTTTCTAATTTATTTAATGATTGAAGATTTTTCTGCAAATCATTTTCAATTCCTTCGCTTTCGGCAAATCTTAAAATGCTCGCAATCCTCGCATGAGCGTATTGCACATAATAAACCGGATTTTGTTCCGATTGTTTTTTTGCAAGCGCAATATCAAATTCCAAATGCGTGTTGGCGCTTCGCATTACAAAAAAATAATGTACTGCATCGGTTCCAACTTCTTCAATCAAATCATCAAGTGTGTAAACATTTGCATTTCGTTTTGACATTTTCACAACTTCATCTGCCTCAACAAACGAAACCATTTGATGAATTATTATTTTCATTTTGTTTGAATCCAAACCAAGCGCTTCAATTCCTTTTATGACATCGGGAATTGTTGCGATATGATCTGCGCCAAAAATATCTAAAATTAAATCATAACCTCGACGAAATTTTTCTCTGTGATAAGCAATGTCAGGTAAACGATAAGTCGGTTCGCCGCTACTTTTTACTATCACGCGATCTTGCTCCATTCCAAGTGATGAAGTTTTAAACCAAATTGCTCCATCTTTATCGTACGCAAGATTTTTATTTCTGAATTCTTCAATTACTTCTTTTATTTTTCCAGTTTCGTAAAGCGAATCTTCATTATAAAAAACATCGTGATAAACTTTTAATTTGTGCAAACTATTTTTAATATTTTCAAAGCACCAAGTTTCTGCATATTTTTTTATTGTCGTTAAATCAGTTTCGTTGTCATTTAGTTTGTCGCCATATTTTTCAAACAACTCTTTCGCAATTATTTTTATATAATTTCCATTATAACCTTTTTCGGGAAAAGGAAAATTTTTGCCACAAATTTCTCCGTATCGAGCCAAAACACTTTGCGAAAGCATTCGCATTTGGTTGCCGGCATTGTTAAAATAATATTCTCTGGTTACTTCAAAACCGCACCATTCAAGTATATTTGCAATCGTTGCGCCAAGCACAACCTGCCGTCCGTGCCCACTATGAAGCGGTCCAGTCGGGTTTGCACTTACCCATTCAATGTTTACCTTTTTATTTTTTCCAAAATCAGATTTTCCAAAATTATTTAAATTTGAAATTATTTTTTTTGATTCCTCAATAATAAATGATTTTGTAAATGTAAAATTGATAAAACCTGGTCCAGCAATTTCTATTTTTTCTATTTTATTTTTATCGAGTTTTAAATTTTGTAGGATTTTATTTGCAACTTCTCGTGGATTAGATTTTAAATTTTTTGCAAGTTGTAATGCAACATTGCAACTTAAATCTCCATGCGCCACAATTTTAGTTTTTTCTAAAATTATTTCGATTGCGCCAAAACCTAATTCATTGAGAGTTTGAGTAATCTCTTTTAAAAGATACTCTTTCATTATTTCTTTTTCTTCGGCGTGATTTTTTTCTTGATAGTAATTTTTTTTGGCTTATCTTCGACTGTAGAAATTTTTGCGTCGCTCCAAAGTGATTCTAATTGATAATACGAACGCAATTCTTTTTTCATCACATGGATTACAACATCAACATAATCTAAAATTATCCAGCTCGATGTTTGCAATCCCTCTTTTCTCCAAGCTCGAATATTTTTTTCTTTCAGTCCAAATTCAATTGCATCGGCAATTGCGCGAACTTGCACATCAACCTCAGCAGAGCAAATTAAAAATGAATCTGCCATGCTGGTTATTTTTCGCAAATCAAGAATTTTTACATCTTCCGCTTTTTTGGTGAGAGCAAGTTTACTGGCGAGTTTTACAAGTTGTGTTGATTTCAATATTTATTCCTTCTTTAAAATTTGTTTTTTATAATCTTTTCCGACAACAATTGAGAATGAAACAAAATATCCCGGATTTATTTCCCGAATAATTTTTTCATTTCCTAAATTTAATACTGATGCAATATTTTTCGCAGATTCATCGAGGCCAACTCTATCTATTATAAAGGTTTCTTCAATTAAAAAATTTTTATAGTTCCCGCTTGCAACAACATCAAATCCACCATCGCGCAAACGGTCTGTCATTTTTTGTCCAACGCCCGAAACTCCACATCCATTTAAAACATCAACTTGAATAATTTCGTTCGACGAATTTTCAATTTCATCTTTTTTGGTATTATCGTATTTAAAAAATCCCCAAACCTCAACTCCAATCACAATTGAAAAAACTGCGACGAAAAGATAAATTAAAAAATTATATTGATTTGAGTTTTGAGAAGAATTTGAATCTTGAGTCATTAAAATTTTTTACCAGTTATTAAAATAATCATTGTTAGAATTTCCAAAATAATTTCTGTTGTACATCGATGGAACTTTTTGATACGAAAGTCGCATCACCATATTATCAAATGGTTGATAATTTATTTCAGCACGACTTAAAAATATTCCATTTAAAGCATCTCCATTTTTTCCGAGCGAGTTGTACGGAGAGTGTTGCAATGTTACATCCATTCTTGCATTTAAATTTGGTGCAAAATTATAAAACATACTATTTGTGTACTGACCAAGTGAAATTGTTTCATTTCCAAAAGATGAAACAGATAAATTATATTGCTGTCGCATTTCAATCCTCGATGGATCAATTAAAGATTGAAAAAAAGATAACGACGCAGGTTTAACTTGCGAACGAAACACACTTATTTGCGCGCTTTGCGATTTAAATTGCGCAGTTAAAATGCCTACCGACATCAAACAAATTAAAATTATTTTTTTCATTTTTAACCTACCTTCCGTATCATAATAAAGAAAAATAAAAAATTAATCAAATGAAATTTTATGCAACATTTTTATTTTTTGTAATTTCTGCTTCTTCAAGTTGCTCAATTGTATTTATCCCACGAACCTCGTCGCAATCTTTTGCAATATACGCGTTTACTTTTTTATTTTCTTTCCAAAAATAACTAAAAACATCTGTCAAATAAAATTCGTTTTGTGAGTTATGACTATTTATATGTTTGAGCGCTTCAAATAAATTTTTCGAGTCAAATAAATAAATTCCAGAATTTATCTCTTTTACTTCTTTTTCCAAATCACATGCATCTTTCTGTTCAACAATTCCAGTTACAAATCCTTCGTTGTTTCGTAAAATTCGCCCGTAACCAAAGGGGTTTTCAAGCATAGTTGATAAAATCGTCGCTGTCGCATCAGATGAAATATGAATTTTTTGCAACTCGTCTATCGTATCAAATTTTAAATTGGGCACATCGCCAGAAAGCACCAAAACATCACCATCAAAATTTTTGAGCGAATTTTCGGTTTGCATTATTGCATGACCAGTCCCAAGTTGCGGCTCTTGATTTACACACTCAACATCTTTAAAATTTGAATTTATAAAATCCGAAACACTTTCTTTTTGAAATCCGACAATTGAAATTATTTTTTGTGGATTAAATTTTTGCGCCAAATCAATCACATGTGCAACAAGTGGCTTGCCACTGATTTCAAACATCACTTTTGCTTTGTTCGGATCTTTCATTCTCGTTCCCTTCCCCGCCGCCATAATTACAATTGCAAAATTTCGCACTATAAAATCCTTTTCCCAAATGCTGATTGAATAAGTTCTACTGCTAACTCTGCTGTTTGATTTTTTTGATCGAGAATCGGATTGCATTCCACAATTTCAAGCGATTGCATTTTATTTTTTTCAAAAAGAGTTTCCATAATTAAATGCGCTTCACGATAATCTAATCCTCCTTTTACTGGCGTTCCAACTCCCGGCGCAATCGTCGGATCAATTGCATCTAAATCAAAACTTACATGTAAGTGATCAACATTTTTTAATTTTTTCAAAACAAGTTTCATTACTTCAGCCATTCCAAGTTTATCAATTTCTTCCATCGTAAAAACTGAAACTTTATTTTTTCTGATATTAATTTTTTCTCCCTCATCAAGATCTCGCGTTGCAATCAAAACTACATTTTTCGGATTTACTTTTTGAAAATCGCCAGAAAGATTTATCAACTCCTTTGCTCCCATTCCAATCGATGCCGCTAATGGCATTCCATGAATATTTCCAGACGGAGTTGTCAAATCAGTATTCAAATCGCCATGAGCATCAATCCACAAAACGCCAAGTTTCTTTTTTTTCGATTTGCAAAAATTTGCCAACCCAGCAATTGTCCCGATTGCGATTGAGTGATCGCCACCAAGCACAAGTGGAAAATTTCCAAACGAAAGACTTCGCTGAACTTTGTTTGATAAAATTTTACAACTCCGAATTATTTCGGGCAAGTATCTCAATTTTTTATTTGATAATTTTTGCAACTCCGGATTTTTTGTAGCGATATCTCCCAAATCATTTAATTTATGACCGAGCAAAACAAGTTTTTCCCCAATACCTGCAATGCGAATCGCAGATGGTCCCATATCAACACCACGCCGTCCGGAACCTAAATCCATTGGTACGCCAATTAAATGAATTTTCATTTTATGATGCAAATTGTTTTAATAATTTTTGAAGTATTGAGCGTAAATCTTTTCTGTTTGCAACTATGTCGATAAAACCTTTTTCCAAAAGAAATTCTGATCGTTGAAATCCTTCTGGTAAATCTTTTCCAATTGTTTGTTTTATAATTCGCGGACCAGCAAATCCAATCAACGCACCCGGCTCTGCAATATGAATATCTCCAAGCATCGCAAAACTTGCCGTTGCTCCACCAAAAGTTGGATCAGTTAAAATACAAATGTAGGGAATTCCAGCATCCGACAGTCGCGCAAGCCGTGAACTAATTTTTGCAAGTTGCATCAGCGAGTAAGTTGCTTCCATCATTCTCGCGCCTCCGCTTGAAGAGATAATTATCAACGGCGTTTTTGTTTTCCATGCTTTATCAATTGCGCGCGAAAGTTTTTCTCCAACAACCGAACCCATCGAGCCACCAATAAAATCAAAATCCATACAAGCAATTACAATATTATAATTTTCAATTTTTGCCGTACCGTATCTTACAGCATCGTAAAGTCCAGTTTTTGCAATCGTCTCTTTAATTCTATCTTTATATTTTTTTGTATCCTTAAAATTAAGTGGATCTTTTGAAGTCATTTTTTTATCAAACTCTTTTAAAGATTTTTCGTCGAGCAAAAAACTAAAGTACTCTGCGCTTCCAATTCTGAAATGATAATTGCATTTCGGACAAACCCAAAGCGCGCTAATTAAATCTTTTGTGTGAATTATTTCGCCACACTCTTTACACTTGCTCCACAATCCATCGGGGACATCGCGCTTTTTTGTTACCGAACTAATATTTGCTTTTTCTCTTTTAAACCACGCCATAATTATTTTGGTTGAAATGAACGAATGTAAATTGGTTCTGCGTTTAAAATCTCGGTTGGCTCAAAGTTTTTTTCAGCCATCAATCCGACAGATATTGCATTCAATTTTACATCATTCAGAATTATAAAATTTTGTTGATCAAATGTTAAAAACTTTTCAACTCCATCACCAACTAAAAATGAGGCATTTTTGCTCTTCATTTCTTCGAATATATGAATTCTCTCCTTAATTTCATACCGATTTAATCGAGTGAAACTGCCGTTTTCAATTTTATAAAACGAAAAATATGCTTCATCTCGTTTCGCATCTATAATAGTGCAAATTGTTGTAGCGCTCGTCGGATTTTTTAGTCGGATAAATTCGTTCGCAATCGCATCAAGCGTTGGAACTAAAATAAGAGGAATATCTTTTGCAAAACAAATTCCTTTTGCGATGCTCATTCCGATTCTTAAACCGGTAAAAGAACCGGGACCAGCAGAAACTGCAATTGCTTTAAAATTTGAAAGATTCAATTTCGCTTCTAATAATAACTCATCAATAAATGAAAGTAATTTTTCGGAATGTATATTTTTTTCATCAATTAACTTATGAGCAATTATAGTTTGATTTTCTACAATTGCGACACTGCAAATTGTCGTTGATGTTTCGAGTGCTAAAATCATTTATATTTTTTCAATGGAAATTATTCGTTCGTTTTGAGTTGAACCATATTTAAAATTTATTTCATATCTTTTTTTTGGAAGTGATTGCGAAATTTTATCAGCCCATTCAATAAGCAAAATTCCATCACTTTCTAAATACGAATCAAATCCGATTTCTTCCAATTCTTTTTCGGAATTAATTCTGTAAAAATCAAAATGGTAAATCGGGAGTTTGCCATGCAAATATTCACTTACCAAAGTAAATGTTGGGCTCGTTACATGTTCGGTAATTTTCAGTCCGTTACAAATTCCTTTTACAAATTGTGTTTTACCCGAACCCAATTCGCCATTCAATGCAATCACATCGCCCGCAATTAAATTATTTGAAAATTCTTCGCCAATATTTTGTGTTTCCAAATCTTGTTTACTTAAAAATTCTTTTTTCATTTTGCTTGCAAGGTAATTACTGGAAGAATCATTTCTTCAATCGAAATTCCTCCATGTTGGAAACTATCCCGATACTGTGCAAGATATTTATGATAATCGTTTGGATAAACAAAAAAATAATCCTCAAACGCAATTACAAAATTTGAAGTAACAGAATTCTGCGGCAACTTAAATTCTTTTGGCGAGCGAACAAAAAGCGATTGCTTCTCTTCCGATTTTAAATTTCTTCCAAACTTGTATCGTAAATTTTTCGACGCATCTTTCTCAGCCATTATTTTTGTTCCGCGATGACATCTAATAGAACCATGATCGGTTGTAATAATTATTTTAAGATTTTTCTTTTCAGACAAATTTTGCAACATACCCAAAAAAGATGAGTGTTTAAACCACGAATTCGTGAGCGATCGATACGCCGCTTCATCAGGCGCAATTTCTTTAAGTAGCGCGCTATCGGATCGATGATGTGCCAACATATCGACAAAATTTATTACGATTGCAGTTAAATTATTTTTGTCGAACGAGTGACTTAATTGCAAAACTTGTTTGCCCATATCGGCGTTGAGAATTTTGTAATACTTCAATTCGGTTTTTAATTGAACTCTTTTTCTCTCAAAATATTTTTCGAGCAATTCTTTTTCAAATTTATTTAAACTCGATTCGTTTTCATCATTCTCGTTTGTCCAATATTGCGGATATTTTTCCTCTATATCAGATGGAAATAATCCACTGAAAATTGCGTTGCGTGCGTACGGTGTTGCTGTTGGTAAGATAGAATAATAATAATCTTTTTGGATTAAGAATTTTTCTGAAATTATTTTTTCCATTTCCAACCATTGATCCAATCTCATGCAATCCACAACTATAAAAACCACCGTTTCGTTCTCTTTTATTTTTGGTAAAATAAATTTATCTAAAATATCAACACTTAAAGTTGGGCGATTTTCTTTTGAGGCAATCCAATTTTTATAATTTTTTGCAACAAATTTTGTGAACTCCGCATTACTTTCCTTCTTTTGAGAAGTCAACATCATTTGCAATCCACTTTCTGGATGTTCATCTAAATCCATTTCCCAATTTGTAAGTTTGATATAAAAATCTGTCCAACCATTTTCATCGAGTCCGCTTGCAAGTTGTTGCCCGATTAAATTAAATTCGCCAATATAATCTTTTGAAAGTTGTTCGCTTTTAATTTTTTTTCCTTCAATAATTTTTTTACAAGTAAGCAAAATTTGGCTTGGGTTAACTGGTTTAGTTAAATAGTCGGCAATCTTTCCACCGATTGCTTCTTCCATCAAACTTTCTTCTTCGTTTTTTGTAACCATTACAATCGGCAAAAAAGGACGAATATCTTTTAGCTCAGATAAAGTTTGCAATCCATCTTTTCCCGGCATCATCTCATCGAGAAAAACTAAATCAAAATCTTCTCGCTTAACTAAATCAATTGCATCATCGCCGTTAGTTGTAGTTGAAACATCAAAACCTTTTTCCTGCAAAAAAATTACATGCGAACGCAAAAGTTCTATTTCGTCATCAACCCAAAGAATTTTTTTTCTATTTTCCATTTTAGTATAATTTAAAAAATTTATCTATCTGATTGCAACACTTATATCCAGCCCACCTTCGTTTGTTGTCGAGCCGGGAATTCTCGAACCACCTTCATCTGGCGCAATTTTTGTGTATCGATAAAAGAACGAAGCATTTACGCGCGCGCTTAAAACATAACGAATACGAGGCTCAAATTGCGTTCGTGATGAACCTTCGCCCGGAATTCCTTTTTCTGAAATTGAATTAATTTCAAAAGTTTGACGCGAATTATGCGAATAAGAATATGTAAAACTTATGTCGATGTCGTTTGAAAATGAAACTCCAAAAAGTGGAATCTCGAATCCCGAACGAGAAAATCCTCCAGTAACTGAAATTTCTTCCATCGAATTTTCTGAAATATTTCTTGCCGCCGGAACTAAATCAAATGCTGTTTGAGTATTGTAACGGAAATTCGCATTCATGTTTCCTTTTAAAATTTCTTTAAAAGTTACATTCATTCCAAGTAGTGGCGAAAATCCGTATTGCAATCTTTGTCCCTCAATTATTCTTCCGCCAGAAAGATTTCCTTTGTAAGATTTTCGATATGTCGATTGATAAACATGATCCAAACTTAAATTTGAAACATATTCTTGCAAAAGAGGAATTTTTTCAAGTCCTCCCCATCGCAACGAATAATTTAATTTCGGCGCAAACTCGCCAAGAATTTTGCTCAAAATTGGTAATGATTCAAATCCCGATTCAAATGCTTCAGAAATTTTTTCTTCTTCGGATCTCGTATCTTGCAAGTTGTCTCTCAATTTATTGTAATCTTTTCCAACTTGTCCTATTCCACTATTGAAAATCGAAAAAATAAATATTGGTGGAAAAGATAAAAAAGATTTTTCCAGTGCACCCGATGTTGCTGTACTTTGTACTTCAGCTCTTCCGAGCGAATCTGTTTTTAAAGCCATGTTTCGCGAATAGTCAACAGTGAGAGACCAATTCAAATCCAAATTTGCACCTTCCCATAAATCGCGCGAAGTTCGCAATGTAAATTTATTACTCTGATTAAAAGCATCATTCAAATTTGCATTTGGCGCGCGTAATCCTCTTTCTGTTACTCCAAGTTTTACAAAAGGAAATGCTCTTTGTGTTTGAAAATCAATTTCAGATGTTGGGTCGCTGACTAAACCCAATTGATAAGATCGAGTTGGACCAAATTCAATCAAACTTGATTGTGCAAATGGAACTCTCGCAAAAAGATTTCCAAATCCTGGACGGCCGTAAATTCCACCATTCTGCGAAGTGTTCGATTGCGTGTAAGTCAAAGATAATTTTTCAAAATCAAGTAATGGAGTTTTAATAAATGAACGAGAAATATTTATCAAACTTTCTTTTATTGATTTACTTTTTTCGGTAATTGTTGAATCCGAAATTATTGGAGTTTTAGTTGTGTCGGGTTTCTCTAAAATCGATTTTACATCTTTAACTTCGTCGTCGTCACTTTCCCTATCGGCATCACCACGCATTGTTGGCACGCTCATTGTTTGAGGAATTTGTTCGGTACCTTTTTTTGGAAACCACGAATCGACAAATGATTTAAGGCTAAAATCAACATTTGCAGAAATATTATTTGACCAGCCAGCACCTTTTCCAAGCGGACCTTGTTGAAAATTATTTCCCCAACGATAGCCAACACTGTAAGCGGAAGTCATCGTCAGATATTGTTTCAAATCAAAAATGTCCGGGATTGGAGGTTGCATATTTACCCTCACACTTTGATTGTAACTAAAATCGTATCCAAAATTTACGAGTTGATCTTTTAAAAATAATTCGGATAAAATGTCGTTGAAATTTTTTTGTCTGCCAAATCTATCAAGTTCCAAATGCGCCAATGTACTGCTGATGTCGACTGAGTAGTCGCCATTTAAATTTAAAAAACCATTTTCAGTTAATTTCCAACCGAAAGCAAATGAACGATTCGCTGAAAGATTTCGCGATGGCGCGCTTTCTTTCTTTGCATCTCGTAATTTTTCAAATCGTTGCAAGCGAGCCGCAGTTAAATTAATTGAATAATTTGTAATTGGAATATAATGTAATTTAAAATCTTTCATCCACTCCGAAATTCCAAAAGTTGAAAGAAAACTAAATGGCTCAATCGAATAATCCTCCAAAGTTTTTTGATACGAAGTTCGCGCATTCCAACTCCACGAGTTTTGATATTGAACTGTCGGCGTACGAAGTTGAGATGATGTATATGTAAATCCAAAATTTAATTTGTTAAAAAAATCTTGCGCTAAAAAATTTTTAAATGGTAATTGAAAAGCAAAATTTGGTAAAGCATAAGTATCGGTAATTGTTAAAGTTTGAGTTTCAAAAATAAGTTTATCACTCTCTTTGTTTGCAGATTCCTCCGAGCCAGTTTTTTGTTTAACAATATCGTATTGTCTTTTTGCCGCTTCGTCAATTAAAATATCAGAGCTTGGTAAAAATTTTGGTTTCATTATTACTTCCGAGTGAGAATATGAAAATGGAAGCGTTGAACCCTTTAATGCATCGGGTAAAAATTTATCCATCGCTAAACTTGTCGAAACATTCCAACTTCTATTTGTTGTGCGCGAACCAAATTTTTGTTCAAGTCCGTGAAAGTTCGGATCAACCTCCGAAAAACTAACAGCAATCGAACCAACATCAGCTAACTTTACTTGCGATGAAAAACTATACGCCCAACCCGGCGTGTCATCAACATCTGTTAATCGTAATTCGTTAATCCAAACCTCTCCACTAAGCGGAGTTGCAGTTCCTTTGCCAATCGGATTTTCAACACCGATTGCGATAAAAGTTACACGGGTTAAAGTAGGGTTTCCTAAAACTCCAAAAGTGGCGCCAATTGGTCCGTTTTTAACAGGTATAATTATTTTTAAGTTTGATGAATCGCGTCCCTGTTTTATCGCAGTTAATTCTTCAAATCGAATTTTAATTTCATTCGATGAATTCCATCCGGGCAAAATTGGAGTGCGATATTCGTAATAATTTAATGTGTCAATTCCAAAACGAAAAACAATCATTGCATCGGGGTTTGTTGGATCATCGGAAAATTGCGAATACAACGCGCGCTGTTCTTGCCCATGCACAAACATTTTTAATTCTTTGTAACTAAAAACATCAAGCGGTTTGTAACTGTATCGTTTGATTGCAAAACGGCTCTCTCCATCTTTCAATTTTTTAAGTGCAAGAGAGAGAGATTGTTCATTTCCATAAACTTCTTCGTCGGGACGAGTTCTATCGCGTTCACGAATTACTCCCGGCGGAATTGTGTAATCGGGATTGTCTTCGTAATTAACTGTGCTGACTCGCATCGTGCTATCATTTTTTTGGATTTCCTCCCACTGGTTGCCAACAAGATTTAATTCAGCAAAACGAATTTGAACAGTTGAATCAAATTCAGTCAACCACAAACGAACCGATTCAATCAGTGAAAAATCTGGCACTCCAACTTTTCGAGAAAATTCATTCACAGGGATTCGATATTGATACCAACCATTTGAACCTTTTCCAACACGAAGTGGATTTAAATCAGTTGTATCTAAATTTACTTCGTATTCAAAATAACTATCTGTTCTGTCAAAATTATTATTATGATTTATATCTTCCGATTCGGGAAGTCGACCAGTTTCAGAAATTCTATTTCCTTCAGTGCCATTAATATTTTTGTAATTCAGACTTAACTGCTGATAATTATAATCATCTCCAGCCGGATCAGTTTCGATTGAAGGGAAAATATTTTTATTTTGTTGCACGAAATCCGAATGCGCAACTTTTTCTTCGGCATTAGTTAATCCATCAATTCCATTATCTTCGTTATCGCCAAGAATTCCATTTACATATCCTTTTTCTTCCGTATCAATTTTATTATTTAAAATTATATCTTCACTTATCATTCCGAGATCGATATAAATTTTATTTTGTTTTGTAACTTTTCCTTTTTCAATCTTCGCCCAAAATTCGATAAATGTAATATTCTCTTTTACAAAATCTACTGCGCTACTGGAAATCGAACGCTGGATTCCGCCCCAATTCGCTTTTGGATTATCCAAAATTGTTTGTTGAAGATTTGTCGAAAAATTATATTGCCCTCTTTCGCGTGGATTATAATTGAGGTTCAATGTCATCACTAAATCTGCACCTCTGGCTACTTTCTTTTTATCCCCCCAAATTTCGCTTACAGATACATCGCTTGGCTGAACTGTAAACCAATATGTTTTTGCTTTCGAAAATTTTTGTAATTGATCTGATAAATTTGCTGGCGGATTCATATCTTGCCACATCGCGTAATGAACGCCGAGTGGAATTATTCTTTTTGCTCCTTCAAAGTCATCGATGTATGCAATTCCTTTTGAACCATCACCAACGATTGTACTTTTTTTTGTATTCGGATCGGGAGACATGTAAGCGAACTCGCCACGCAAAGAATAATCCGATGGAGCATTTGTTGAAATTCCCGGAAGCAAGTCGATTGCTTTTGTGAGCAAATCAAATTTGCCGGAAGTCGTTCCATCAATTCCAAAAATTGTATTGTTTGTTGGCTCATCACCTAATCGGACTTTATCGCTCAAAGTTTGTTGATCGAGATTCATCAAAGTAAAACCGAGAAAAGTTTTCTCTGAAAGTGGTAACTCGCCACGGATTGCCATTAAAGTTTTCGATGCAAGTTGGAATAAATCATTTTGCTCGAACTTAACTTGCAGATTCGCGCCGGGAATAAGTGCAGTTTGATTTTTAATTATTATTTGTCCCAAAATATAATCAACAGTGTAATCTATATTTACAATCATCGGATTTCCATCGAGCAAAACTTCAACGCTTCCTTCAACAATATTAAAACCAAGCTGTATTGTACTGGAACTGCCTGCGGTAGTTTTTCCTTTAATCGTAAATCTGTCACGAGAAGTTTCGTACTGTGCGGCAAGTTGAGTTGTGTCGTAAATTTTTGCGTAGATAAAAGAGTCGGGCGGAACAGAAATATTATTTATTTTAAAATAATTCTCGATTGATTTTCTAAATGGTTCGATTGATGGAAAAATAACTTCGCCACGAGATTCATCAATTGTGTAAGGTGGTTTGTAATCAAAATTATTATCTGAAAGATTTCCTCCACTTGAATTAAATCTATCAAAACCAAAAAGTTGTAAAGTTTTCACTCCAGCAATTTCATTTATTGGCTCTTTACCTGGGAGTTGATAATTAATTTGGAGATCAAATCCACTCTCTTTTATATTTCTTCCACCGAGCGAATAGATATTTTTCAACATTAATTTCCACGCAACTTTATTTTGCGGTAAAAGAGTTTTTGGCTTAATTAATTTTAAAACATAAATCGAATCATTTTTAGGTTTGCGTTTTAAGAATTCTCCGTAAAAAATATCATCATCTGCGCCTGCACCATTTGCAACACGATAAGCTATTGCAATTGCTTGTCCATCTTGGATTGTGCGATTAAAAGTTACATAACCAGTCAACTCGTGCATAGTATATTCTCGCGGTTCAAGTTTATCCCAATCTCCAACCTCAACTTCGCCGGGGATTGTTGTTGTGATCTTTCTAAAATCTTTATACGAAGATGAATCAAACTGCATTGGCAAATCGATAAACGCAACTGCTTCAAACTCTTTTTGAGTTAATGGACCGGAATGAGTTACATAAATTTCGTAATCGACAAGTTGCTTACTTGCATCGCCTTGAAGAGTTGTGTAAAACGGTTCAAATAATTTTATATAACTTGTATCGACAAAATAATGATCGCGAGAATATTCGTAAGCTCGTTTTTCAAATGGGATTTCCTGCGCACCACCGCTAATAGTTTTTTCTTGTATCTGTCCTTTTTTTTGCGATGCGATTGCAGTTAATTTTAATTTACCAAATTGCATCACACTTTTAATTCCGAACAAAGCAGAACTACTTGAAATAAATGACGAAGCAGTTCCGAGTGAAACATTTCCCGCTTCAACACTTTGAACGATTTCATCATCGTAGCCGGTGTATTTAATTCGGAGTTGGTTCTCGTATTCAAAAGTTCGTTGCGTATTCCAATCGGCTAAAATATTTAATTTATCTCCAATTGTTCCGCTAACACTGATTTGAACTTCTTGCGAAAAATCTGGTTCGTTGCGCGATTGACCAAGCAAGGAAGTTGTAACTTGGTCGGTAAAAATATTTCTAAAACCAGTATGAATATCAACTTGACCAGAAATTTGTAAATTAATTCTTGGCGGACCAAAAATACTAAAAACCGGATTTGGCGGAATTGGAATATCTATATTTGTAAAAGTGCTAATTATTTCGCCAAGTCCGTCGGTTTTCTTTTTATCGCTTGGTTTGTGAATAAATAATTCAAAATTCTTTTTTATGTCGTCTTGCATTCTATATCGAATATATTCTGCAATCGGATAAACGAGTGGAATTTTTACATCTTTACCATTTACAAGTTCGCGAACAATTACAAATTTACCTGTTGAGTCGAGTTTGACTTCTTTCATCAAAACATTAGTCGGTGCGATGAGATAAAAAATATTTTTTTCAGGCTCAAAAATTTGCGCAGACAAATTATCTTTTCGTTTATACGGATAAAGTTTTTGGATTAGCGAATCGCGAATGACAGATAAGGAATCGTAATATGCAACGGACGAATCGCTTTTGGCTTTTAAAGAATCGCTCAACAAAAAAGTTGAATCGCGCTTCATAAATAATGAATCGCTCGAATTGGCTTTTAAAGTATCGCTATTTTGCGCAAAAATAGAAATCGCATTTATGCAAATGCAAAAATAGAATTTTGTAATATTTTTTATTATAGGTTTTTGAAACACAAAGATAGAAAAAGAGTCTTTAACTCTAAAACATTAATTCATTAAAATTGTAGCAAATTACTTTAGACTCTTCTCCTTCCGACGAAAAGAAATTATGATTTGATATAGGAAAATACAAAAAATTGATAAGAAATTGCAAATATTTCTAACTGATTTTGAATTTTAAAAAAATCAATGGATTTTATTTTTGTCGATGACAAACCTTTTCTTTAATTTCATCAGTTAATTTTTTAAATTGTCGTATGATTTTAGTCCGATATATTTTAAAGATGCATTTGGCTCCATTCTTTGGTTCTTTTTTTGTTTTGATGTCCCTCTTCGTTTTGCAATCGCTAATGAAATTAATGGATCAATTACTTGGAAAAGGATTAAGCGGAACAGTAATTTTTGAATTGATATTTTTAAATTTAGCTTGGATTGTAGTTTTAACTTTACCGATGGCAGTTTTGGTTTCAACTTTAATGGCTTTCGGAAAATTAGCATCGCAAAACGAGCTTACAGCAATGAAAGCTGGCGGAATGAGTTTATCAAAAATGATGTTGCCAGTTTTAATTTCATCACTTGCTGTAACTTGGTTTGCGATTGAGTTTAATAATAAAATTTTACCCGAAGCAAATCATCAATTAAAAACTTTAACTATTGATATCCACAGAAAAAAACCGACGCTAAGTTTAACTCCTGGTTTAATTTCACAAGATTTACAAGGTTACAGTATTTTGGTGCAAGAAACTTTTTCTGAAAATAATAGTTTTAAAAATGTTTCAATAGTCGATCATAGAAATCCAAATTCTTATTCTCTAATAACTGCAAAAAATGGTTCAATTAAATTTTCACCAGATTATAAAAAAATAATTTTAGATTTGCACGAAGGTGAAATTCACGAGCTTACTTTGCCAGAATATTCCAGTTACAGAATTGTAAAATTTAATCATCAATTAATTACAACCGACGCTGAAGGATTTGAATTTATTCGATCCGATGAAAATACTTTTAGTCGCGGCGATAGAGAACTTTCAGCCTCCGCAATGCAATACATTGTTGATAGTTTAAATGTTCAAGCCTCAACAATAAAAGATAGAATAAATCGCATTTCAAATTATTGGAATGAAAAATTAAAAACTGGTAGCGCTAAAATCGACACAAAAGATAAAATAGTGTGGGAACAAATAATTTCATTTACCGATGCTCGCTCGCAATTACAAATGTTAAATACGCTAATCGAAAATGAAAATTACTTTTTAAATTCAATCGAATTGCAAATTCTTTCGTACGAAGTTGAAATTCAAAAAAAATATTCAATCCCATTTGCCTGTTTTGTATTTGTTTTAATCGGCGCGCCACTTGGCGTAATGATTCGCCGCGGAGGATTTGGAGTTGCCGCTACAATTAGTTTGATATTTTTTGTTATTTATTGGGCATCTTTAATTGGTGGAGAAAAACTTGCCGATAGAGAATTTATGTCGCCTTGGCTTGGAATGTGGATTGCAAATATTGTTATTGGATTATTTGGATTAATTTTATACTACCGAGTTGCGAAAGAGAATGTTGAAATAAAATTTAATTGGTGGAAAAAATTTATACCAAAACGATTTAATATTTATTTTGAGAAATGAAAATTTTACATAAATATATTGCTCGTCAATTTTTAAGTACAACAATTTTTGCGATTGTGGCTTTCACCATTTTGTTTGTTGCAATAAATTTGATGGAAGAGCTTGATGATTTTTTAGACAAAAAAGTTTCTACCGATGTAATAATAGAATATTACATTGCCTACATTCCGGAAATTATAAAATTAATTACGCCAATTGCAGTTTTGCTTTCGAGCTTATTTACAACCGGCAAACTTACAAACACAAACGAGATTACTGCAATGAAAGCAAGTGGAATGAGTATGTTTCAATACTTGCGCCCAATTTTTTTTATATCGCTTGCAATTTCTCTTCTTTCAGTTTACTTCAACGGATGGATTGTGCCAGATGCAAATAAAAAGAAGTTTGCAATTCGGCGTGAATATTTAGAAAATAGTTACACAGAGTTCAGCCGAGCAAATATTGTTTTGCAAGATGGTCCGCAAAAAATGATTTCAATAAATTATTTTGACCGATTGCAAAATCATGGAAGCAATGCAACTATTTACGAATTTTCCGACTCAACCAGAATTTCTCCCATAAAAAGAATTGATGCAAAATTTATTTCGTTCGACACTCTATCAAACAATTGGTTTATGGAAGATGTAATTGAAAGAAATTTTTCAAATGATAGCGAAATAGTAACTCGTTCCGTAAAATTAAATATCGGCTCGCTTCACATCACACCAATTGAAATAATTAAAAAAGAAGAGAAGCCCGACGAAATGGGATATTTTGATTTGCAAAAATTTATCGATCGGCAAGAAAGAAGTGGACACAATGTTGCGAGATGGAAAGTTGAACTTTATTCAAAAATTTCATTTCCGTTTGCAAGTTTTATTGTTGTTTTTTTTGGCGTCCCATTTGCTTACGGAAAACGACGAAGTGGCTTGGCAATTCAATTTGGGATTTCGCTTTTAATTTGCTTCATTTATTTGGCGTTTATAAAAGTTAGCCAAGTTTTTGGTTATAGCGGCGAGATGAATTCGCTATTTACTGCATGGATGGCGAATTTAATATTTTTATTTTTTGGATTAATAAATCTCGTTCGAGTTTCTAAATAATTATAATTTAACAGTTAATTTTAAAACTGGATAAATATTTTTTCTTCCCGCATAATTTATATTTTCAATTCCAATATTTGCGCTTACATTTTTATTGTAAGTTGATGTACCGTAAACTGCATCAAGTGCGCTAACTAAATGATTTATAAATATTATTCCTGTAATTAATCCAGCATTGTAATACATTTGATTTGCTTTTCCTCTTTCGTTCATATAATCATCAACTTGTTTAGGGATATCGCTTTTAGAAAGCGCATTTCCACTGTAAGTATAATCTTTCCACCCAAATTTATATTGAATGTATTTTCCGATTAACTCAAAATATTGCTGTTCACCGTGTGCTGGCAAGTGATGAGTAAATCCTCCTTGTTTGTGCGAAGAATTTTCCCATTTATTTACATCTGACCAACTTACTCTTTCCCACGGTTTTAAATTTGTATTTGGGTTTATGTAAATTTTTGTTGAGTCGCCATATTCGGCACCATAAATATTTATCCACTCGGCGTATTTAACAACAGACCAATTATTGTTGGCGTAATTTTTATAATCTTGAGTTTTTTTATCTCCCTCATTTTCTAAATAAAGGAATGCGGCAACCGTTGTAATTTCAATTGCGCTAAAAATAATTGATTGAGTAATTCTATCAGTTTTATATTGACCGAGCCCAGGAATTAAGAATGAGTAAGTTCCCATTAACATCGGATTTCTTCTCAATTTAATATTCGAGAAATTTTTAACTGAATCAATTTTAAAAAAGAGCAAATCTGTTTTTAAATTTCCTGAAAGGATATTTTCATCCGCAAAAGTTAATTGCGAAAGTAATAAAATCATAAATATATTTTTCATAAGTGCCTCACTCAATTTCAAATCCAAAAAGAATTCCAAAATAATATCGCCATTGTGGCTTGTAATCTACATCTGAATTAAATCGTGTTTTAATTTTTACATCATCAAATCCATAAGTGCCATTAAAAAATATTCTGGTCGGATAGGAATAAAATGAAAATGCTTGGAGTCGTAATTCAAAACCGGCGTCGCTTTTAAAATCGCTCAATTTTGTTGAGGAATTCCACGCATTTCCAAAATCGGAGTGAAATGAACCGTAAAGTTTGTCAAATAAAATTGGACCAATTCGTGTATCGATTTTATTTAAAATTGGAAAACGCCAAGTCGCATTTAGCATTGCCATTTCATTTCCACTGATTGAATAAAACGAGTAGCCACGCATTCCAATAAGTCCGCCCAAATAAAAATCGAAAAAGTCTGGCATTTGAGGACCGAAAATTGTTCCTCCTTTAAAAGATAAACTTAAAGTTTGATTTTTGAAAATAGAAATATGCTCTGTATGTTTTAACTCTAATTTATGAAAAATAAATTTTGAAAGTTTTGGCGAAAGACCTGTTTCGGTTGCTTCATAATCTCCGGTTGAATTGTAAAGATTAGATTCATAAGAATAAATTAAATTAAATTTTCTACCAACAGGATTTATATCGCTTACTCGAGAAGGTTTGATTGCGTTTAAATTAAAAGTAATATCAAACGCTTTTCCTTTAAAATAAATTTCGCTCGATGCTGGAACTAATAATTTAGATTCTCTTAAAACGAAAGAGCCAATATCAATTGAGTAGCGACTTATTCTATATTTTAATTTTAAAAGATCATCCGATGAAAAAAGATGGTAAGCCAATGAAGCATCAAACTCAAGCAAACCATAATTAACATCAACTTCAATATTTTCACTTGGAAATGTTAAATCGGCTTTTGCATTTCGCGAGACATTAAACAATTCAAAATTTAAAGTTGGAGAGATTCCCAATTGATATAAAATCGGAATTTTGTCTCGATACTCAAAAGATAAATAAACATCTCTTTCGAGCAATCGATTAAGTGTAACTCCGCCAAATAAATTATAATGATTCACAACATCAGTCGAAAAGAAATATGTTCCAAATTTTAAATGGTCGATTGCTCCAACTTTTTTATTGTAATTGTCAAATCTAAAAACGGGAACAAGCGATAAAGTTGTAAAAATTGTTTTATATGGATTTGAGGTTTGCTCCGAAATATTTTTGTCGTCGTAGTTAATAATATTTTGAAAATCACTTTCGGAAATATTTCGTTTTGCAAATCTCGATTGCGCATATAAGTTATTTTCATAATTATTCTTTTTGTTTTTGATTGCAAATATTTTATATCCACCTGAAGTATAACCGGAATAATAAATTGTATCATTTTTAATTGTTGGCATAAAAGCGCCACCAACTGAATTTGTAATTTGATTTTGTTCACGAGTTTCGAAATCAAAATTATAAATGTTAAATATTCCGCTTTTATCGCTTGCAAAGTAAAGGGTTTTTCCATCTTCGCTAAAAATTGGCGAACGATTATCAGAGTTGTCCTCTATTATAGTTTCGATTTTGCCAGTTTCGATGTTAATTAAAATTATATCCTGATTGGCTTTATCGGAAAAACCACAAACAATTTTTTTTCCATCATTCGAAAATTTTGGAGTGAAAAGTTGTTCGCCATTTTTAAATTTTGTTATGATTCGAATGCTATCATCGGAAAGGTTTTTAATTCCAAGATTTATTGTCCCATCGCGAGAGATTAAAAATGCAATTTGATTTTCATAAACTATTGGTTGACCGGCTCGTGAATTAAAAGTCAATCTCTTTTCATCTTTTGTTTGGATTGTGAATTCGTAAATATCAAAAACTTTTGAGCCTTGCGGATTATCTTCCGATGTTCGCGAATAATATATTTTCTTTCCATCTTTTGAAAATGATATTTGGGAAGAGACTTTCATATCGAGTGACTCGAAACTATTATTTTGTAAATCGTAAATGATTATTTTTGTCTGACCTAAATAATCTCTCTCTTCGGTTGAAATAAAGAATAATTTATTACCGTCGGGAGAAACAATTGGATAAAAATTTCCAAATCCTTTATCGAATAATATCTTCCCTTCGTTTAAATTCTCTTTTATATATTTTGTTTTTTCTGAATAATTTTGTTTTAAATACTTTTGCCAATCTTCGTAAACATCTTTTCCATTTCTTCCAACACTTAACTCAATTGCTTTATCCATCGAAACAACATTTGGCAACGAAAGTGCTCGCGATATTTTTTCAACAACATCAGTTCCGTACTTTAGAGATAAATAATTTACAAACGCAAATCCAATATTATACGATGATTCATTTCCCAAACTTGTTTTACCAAAAGTTGATATTTCATTCCACGAAAGAATTTTATCATCAAGCGCATACATTCTTAAAATCATATCGCGATGAGAATCCCAATTATCATAATTTAATTCTGGTCTATTATATTGCGCAACACCTTCAGCGAACCAACTCGGCACAACAAATCCAGAAATCGGATACGAAGCAATTGAATTTGGAAAACCGTACAAAACATCGGGGCGTTGTTCATTTTCGTAAGTCATCATTTGCAAATAAATTGCCGGTATTTTTCTCGAAAATTTAAAAGCCGTTTGCATCTGCACAATATGCGTGAACTCGTGCGTAACAACATTTCGCAACCAATTGTGAGTTCCGCGAAAATCAAAATCCAGCGAAGGCGCCCATATTTCAATCTTATTATCGTAAAAATACGCGGCGCCGTTTGAGTAATCGTCAACATCTTTAATTACAAAACTAACTTTTTGGTCGGGCGTGTGATTGTAAAGCGAAGTGATTGGCAGAAATATTTCCTCGGCAATTTTTGCAACGACCTGTGCAGTTCGCTCAGTACCGATGTGATAATTGATAAAAAAATGTTCAGTTTGGATTGTACGCCAAATTAATTCTGAATGATTGAAATGACTCTCCTGTGCAAAGAGAAAAATTGGAATAAAAAATAAAATTTTTCTCATTTACTTTACAATTGCAATTTTAATGATTGCCGTTTCAGATTTGCTCGATGAGTTTGCTTCTATTTTTGCGATGTAAACGCCAGTTTGATATTTTGTTGCATCCCAAATTATTTCGTTGTCAGTTCCGCCGTAACCTGTGCCACGAAGTTCCTCAAGAATTTCTCCATTGGGAGATAATATTTTTATTTTTACTTCGGAGTTTTCTCTCAAATAATATCTGATTTGAGTTTTGCCATCGTAAACTGGGTTTGGCCAATTGTAAGCATATTCTTTTGGCAGAAGATTTTGAGTGCGAAATGTTTTTTGCTTTGATTGCGAAAAATAATTTGAGTTTTTTTCATCTCCCAAAATTCCATTCCAAATTATTTTGAAATCTTTAAAAGTTGAAGACAAATCCCAAATATGAATTGTTGAATCGATTGTTGCGACACCAAGTTTATTTCCAAAAATAAATGGTGATGAAGAAATTGATGTTGCTTGCAAAGGAAAACCAGAAATCATTTTTCCATTTTGACCGATTGCATAAAGATGTCCATTCGAACTTCCGAATAATATTATTTGTTCGGAATTATTATTTTCTATTACAAGTGGCGTTCCAATAATATTTCCATCATCTTTTGTTTGGAAAGGGAAATTAGAAATCGACACACCTTGTTTATTAAAAGAAAATAATTTATCTCCATCTGCAATTAATATATCTGCATCGCCATCACTATCGCAATCTGCAAAAGCAATACCACTCGAAACAGATTTTACATTTGGCGAAAAATTATATTTTGGGTTTTCTGCAATCGAACGAATTAATATTTTTCCATCTTCAAAAACAAAAACTCCAATCAACTCAGTTTTATCATTCTCGATAATTTTAAAAAATGATGCATCAGAAATATTTTTATTTGAGATGAAATATTTCGCATTTTCAAAAACAATTTCGTTTTGTAAAACAACAATCAACGAGCCATCAATGTTTGCAATTTTTGTCGCTACAAAATTATTTATTTTTGTAACATTTGGCGCATCGGCAGAGCAGTCAATTTTGTAAATCCCTTCATTTGTCGGGACGATTATATCGCTATTAAAAATAAGTGATGAGCCAATAATTTTTTTAGGAATTGGAATTTTGTTTACTGAAACCGAAAGATTGGTTTCAGTTCTAATTAAAAAAATATTCGAATCTTTTGAAGCAATGATGTCCTTGTTTGTTCGTTGGATTTTCGTACAAAAATTATTTACAAATGACGGATGAAATTCCGAACCAATATTTAAAATTGAAAATGATTGCGAAAATGAATTTAGATTTTCGTCCAATACAAAGATTGAATCGCCACTACTATAAATCAATTCTGATTTTCCATCATTGTTCAAATCTACTGTTGTTGGCTGATTATTTTTACTTGCGGTAATATTTTTATGTTTTATAATTTTTGCAAGATTAATAGAATTTTCAAATGATTCTATTTTGAAACTCATTTTACTTCCAGATTTTGAAAAATCTTTCAAAGTAATATTTGTTTTTCCAAAACTATTGCTCAACGAATTTGGGGTTGAGTTGTTTGAAAATATATTTTTAAATTGTGGAGCAATATTTCCATCAAACCAAAAATCATAAGGTGTTCCCTCTTCGCTTCCAAGCCCTGCGCTAATAAATCCGTAAGTCTCTCCAATATCCTGTGAGCCATCTGCTTCTTCAACATCAACTCCACGATTGAATTTATCATTATTTATTGTGTTAGATGAAATATTTTTATTTATGATATTTTCATCAATATGCCAAATTAAAATTCCACCCGATAGATTATAAGATTTAGAAATATATCCTGACAAACTCCAATCTAAATTATCAATATCAACAATTACTCCGTAAAGCGAATCAACAATTGAGTTTGTTCCATTCAATGAATCGTACAAAAATCTTTTTTTCTCCTCAATAATACCATTTCTGATTGTAACAATTACTCCATCATTTTCGGGATCACGATTTCTATTTTCTAAAAGAAAATATTCTTTCGAATTTATTGGAATTTTAATCACACTATCTTCAACAAGCGAGCCACCAACTGATGAAATTGAAATTGTTGTATCAGTTTTAAAAATAGAAATTGGATTTATCCAACCTAAAAAATATTTTTCCCAAGCTGATGGCTCTGGTGGAGAAATTCCACTCAAACTAAACATCGCTTGTCCATCCATCAAACCAAAACGACCAATTGCTGATCGACCGGTTTTTGTATCAAACAAATCGGGCAATCCGAGATGCGATGCGATTGAACTTGTTAAAATTCCGTTGATTGAAAGTTGCAGTAAAAAAGTTCCGCCAAACGAAGCAAGTTCGCGGCTTTCCGTTTCGGGCAAAATTGCACTATTCGTAATTTTAAAATCAGGTTGATTTTTCAATATGATTCCGTTAAAATCGTTTCCGTAAATATTTTTAAAACTGGAATGCGAAAAATAAATTGAAGGCAAATCAAGCGGAGTTGGATTGTAACCGTACAGCGAAACCAAATCGATATCAAGCCCAACGCCTGCATGAAAAATTACAAACATGTCGTAATTTTTGAAATTGAATTGCGGCAAAATTGAATCGGCTTTTTGCCAAGATTCGATGATCATTTCGCTCAGTCCGATTTTATTTTGAGATGGAGAATACGACTGCATATTTTTTGATAGCAATACAACTGATGGAAATACTTCGGAAGTTATTTTTAATTTATTATTTGATGAGCGAGCAAAATAATTTTTTGCAAATTCTAAATGATTCGAAAAATATACTGCATCATGTGGCGGTGGATCAATAATCTTTTGAAGGTTTTTTGTTAGATCAAAATTTCCTGTTCCGGTTGTTTTAGAGTCATCATCAGTTTGGAATTCAACACGAAGCGCAAGAATTTTTAAAGAATCGCGAAATTGAATTTTCGATTTATTTATAATTAGTTCTTTTGCTCGAAGTGAATGATTGAAACTAATTTTCTCTTTTGCTAAAATGAAATTAGTTAAAGAGAAAAAAAACAAAACAAATAATATCTTTTTAAAAATCATTTTTATGGCTTAATCGCATCCCACAAAATTGAAAGTGTAAATCTCAAAGTATCCGACAAAGGATGTTTTTCTTCTTCAGTTGCGATGTAACTAAAATCAAATCCATAAATATCCCATCGGATTCCTGCACCGAAAGTTTTAAATCTTCTATTTCCAAAATCGGGGTCTTCGTAAAAATATCCAGCTCGTAGTGCAATTAATTTCGGGTTGCCGTACCAATATTCAATTCCGATTGAAGAAATTATCGAACGCAATTCTTCGCTTTTCGGATCATCCATCCAAGAAGTAATAATCGCTTTATAAAAAGGATCGTTGTAATCTCGTTCACGATCGGTTTCAATAATTCCATTACCATCTAAATCTTTACCAGATTGAACAAGCAATTTGCTAAAATCCAAAACTACATTCATCATATTGTAATCATCAAACTCAGCCTGATAACCGAAACCGAGTCGCAAATTTGTTGGAAGCGGATCTGCCTGATCTTCATCAATATAAGTTACTGTCGGACCTAAGTTTGAAAGATTCATTCCGAGACTAAAATTATCTTCCAAATCTAAATCAATTAAAGGAATGATAAGATTTTGTGGACGATACAAAAGCCCCAAATCAAAGCTCCAATCGTAAGCAATTCCGCTACCTTTTTCCTGTCCAGCGCCAAATGGTGCGAGCCGAGAATTTATAAATCGCGCATTGAGACCCAAACTTAGCGCGTCGGTAACTTTTGTGCCGTAGCCGACTGTGATTGCATATTCGAAAGATTTGAATCGCTCGATTTCTTCGGGACCAGTTTCATCAGTTCGGATAAATTCTCCAAGATTTAAATATGTAATACTTGTTGCGAAAGTTCCGCCGAGATCTGGCAAATCTTTTCTGTAATTCAAGTATGAATAAAATAAATCTTTCATTTGAAATTGAGGAAGCCAACTTGAATGTGTTATACTGACTTCGGTTCCGGTTAATTGAGCAAGCCCGGCGGGATTCCAAAATAATGCCGAAGCATCATCGGCTAATGCGGTACCTGCCTCACCCATTCCGCTCATTCGCGAGTTTGGTCCGATTAATAAAAATGGGACTGCGGAAGTTTTCACTTGCGCAAAAAGTGGAAACGAAAATAAAATTACAAAATATATTTTTTTAAGCATTAAAATGTTACTCCTTTAGTGTGTTAAAATAGTTAAATAAGTTTTAATCTTCATCATTTGGCAATTACTAATTTACCAATTGATGATGAAGAATATTTTCCATCAATCGTTTTTGCTTCGACATTAAAAAGATAAACTCCATTTCCAATTTCATCTCCGTCGGCATCTAATCCATTCCAAGGGATTTTAATAAAATGATCCATCAATGCGAACTCTTCGAGAGTTTGAATTAATCTTCCGTTGATTGTATAGATTTTTATTTTTACATCAACAGCCGAAGTTTGATTTTGCTGAAATGTAAAATGGGTAAAATTTTTCATCGGATTTGGAATTGCAAAAAGATCTTTTATTTTTAATTCGTTGCTCGTTGCAATTCTAAAATTAATTTCAGTTGTACTTGAATTATTATAAGTATCCCACGCTTTAATTTTCAAAATATGTTCGCCATTTGCCAAATCATTCATTTGATATTCAATAATTCCCTCTTGATAAGTATCTTTTTTGCCGCGATAAAATTCAGTCAAATCAAAACTGGAAGAATTATTATCGAGCCACGCTTCAATCCGATGACCAATTCCACTACCAGTTGAATTTATTCCACTTGAATCGGTAAGTTCAATAAAAAGTTTCGGCGCACTTCCTAAAACATCACTACTTTTAAAATTTTTATTGTCAAAATAAGCAAAAATATTCGGTCCAGTTTTATCAATTATTGTAGAAACGGCATCTCCGCCAATCATAAAATTTGTTGAAAAACCACGACCATCGCTGGAATCGGTAACAAAATAAAGGGATAAACGCCCGTTATTTTTTTCGTACGAAATATCTTTCGGCACAATAAAAGACGAATTCAGTATTCCATTTTTGATTGAATTTTCGCCTTTAAAAATTACAGCGCCGTTTTGTTTGAAAGTAAAATCAATTCCAAGATCTGAAATTGTTTTAAACCTAAACGCATCGTAAATGGTTAAAAGACTTGTACCTGAAAATTGATTTTGAATTTGTCCGATAGAATTTTTAACACTCCCGGTGATTGTGACTTTAGAAAGTGGTCGCAGTGTGTCAAATAAATTATTTGAAATCTTTTTTCCATTTATCGAATCAACAGTGAAAACTAATTTTGGAATTGCAAGTCTCAAAGTTGGATCTCCGAGCAAATGATATTTTTGATTATTTTCAGTACTTCCGCTTGATGGATCATTTTTTGCTAACGCAAGCGCATCTCCAAGTCGAGGAGTTTTATCAAATGGATTAATTGGAAATAAATATTTGTACAACATATAATTAGTTGCAGCATTGTCACCAGACCAAACAACTCTTGTCGCGCTAATAACTCCAATTGCTCCGCCATCGCGATTTAAAATAACTTCCTCTCCGCTACTAGATTGACCTGCTTCATCAAATCGTCCCCAATCGCAAGTTGCGGCAACAATTAGTGGTAAGTTTTTTTCGTTTGTTAATTGCGATTCGACATCATCTTTTGTTAAAACACTTTCGTGCGCCCAAACTTTCGGATTGCCATGACCGATGTAGTTCATCACTAATGTTCCATCATTAATTTGATTGATGATTGCCTGTCGCGCTTCAGGTTTTCTTCTTCCACTGGAAGTTAAAAGAGTTGGATAATCACCGATAAATATTTTTTTAACATCATAACTTTGTGGCACAAAATCATTCGAAAGAATTTCAGATTGATCTTCGTTCGGAGCGCCATCAATTGAATTATTTACATTATGATCATCGGAAACGATTGTAATTAAATTTTTCCAATTACCAAATAGGAAATTTTTTTCGTACGCAATAATTCTATCAACAAAATGTTTTGCATCATTTAAAGTTCGCGCAGTTAATCTGCCATTAGAAAGTGAAACTATCCCACTATTTAAACTATCAAGTCCACAAAAGAAATCATCATAATTGTAAGTTGCAATTTGCAAATTGCTATTTGCAGTTTCAAATGAAGGGACAAAGTTTTTATCGTTTTTTAATATTCCCTTAAAATCGTAACTTGCATCGCCAAAAAATAAAACATGTTTTGGCTTAATCGTCCAATTTTTCCTCGCAAACGCCAAGTAATCCCGCATCGAAACAGGATCTGGCATTCCGAAAGAAAAATCGTTGTACAGCGAATCCATCTCTATAATAGTAGTGGTAAGTTTCTCATCGATCGGCAAACTTTCCTTGTGAGATTTTAATCTTTTTGCTTCGCTCAAAAAATCGCGATGAGTAAAAATTACAAAGTCGGAAGAAAGATTGTTTGAACGCAAATCAAAATTCGGAATTTTTATTGCAGAGGAAATTGTTTGTGCAACATCAACAGTGCTTGCCCAATAAGTTTTAATTTGATTTGAAGTATTTTCGTCGATAAAAGTAAAAGTGCCAAGTTGCTGTTCAGTATTTGTCGTTATAAGTGAAGTTGAAAATATATCGGTTGCATCAAAAACTAAAATCGAATTTTTTGAAAAAGAAGAAATAAAATATTTTATTTCGCCACTGGTATCAGGTGATGAAAAATTTAAAATATCATTTGTTGCACGGAGAGTTTGCGTGTAAAATATTTCTACAAAATCAATGTAACCGGTGGCAAAATTACTTGATGCTTTGTAACTAAATTTTAAAACGGTTCTATCATCATTTAAAATTGGAAGGAGAGAATATTTTTCAATCGCTGGGCGAGCATATTCGCCAATCGGATCTCCATTGATTTCATAATCATTCATAAAAGGGATTGTAATCGTACCAATATTTTTTCCACTTTCATCAATTGTAAAAGTTGAGTTGACATTTGAGCGAGCAAATACTTTTGTGTTGTAAAATATTTGAGTGTTTAAGGTGTAGCCATTTAATTTTGCAGAATAAACTTTTGAATCGTTTGGATTCATTGGCGAACTAAACCATTCTAAACCTGATTGCGTTACATTGGCTTTTTCTTCGTCAAAAAATATTTTGCCAATAGTTTGTGTTAAATAATTTTGTGGGCTTCCGATTATATTTTTGGTTTGAATTATTTTAGGATTTTGTTGAGGCTGAATTCTTAAAAAATAATAATTTGTGTTCGTGTATGGATTTGTATAGTGAGAAAATGTTTTTTCAAGCGACGAATAATCCCAACCTAAAACACCTTTCGCAAAAAATAAAATATAATCATCGTCATCAAATTTATTATTGTTATTATTATCGACATATTTTAATGGGAGTTGCTGGTTTTCAGTTTTCCTTGGCGAAGAGAGTTGAGTCGGTAAAATTTTTCCATCACCACCAAAAATTGCAATATCAAAAATTGATGGGAGATTTGCTGGTGTAATTCCTATTTTTTTAAGTAGCGAAACATCGATTTTGTAAAGTCCATCTTCGGTAATTCCAAACTTCCACCAATCGCCATCTGCAAATAAAGATTTTTGATTTGCAATATTTAGAGATGATTTAATATGAGTTTCGTTTGACAATTCAATTTTAAAAATTATTTTTGTGTATTTTTTTAGTGTTGATGTTTGAACATCAAAATGTAGTGGGTTCACTTTTACAAACCCAATTAATTTATTTTGATAATCAAAAGCATTTGATATTTCTACAATTTCTTTTTTTTCGTCCTTAAAAGATTTAATTAAATATTTTTTTTGAATCGAACCATTTTTAATTTCATATTTTGGTACAAATGCAATTTTATAATTTGGAGTAATTTCAAATTCAGACTCTATTATAGTAATGATATTTCCAGATTTTGAATTTAAATCTAACGGAAAACTTCTAAATCTCAAATCGGCTAATCCACTATCACTTTCTTGTTGCGCCGAACAATTAAAAAAAACTGGAAGTAAAAATTCCATACCATCAATTGTAATTTTCTTTTCAATAAATTTCGGCTTGAATTCATAAATTAAATAACTACGCGAAGATTCAATCAGCCGTAATTCGTCATCGAAGGCGAATAAACCATCTGTTGCCAAAATAAATAAAAATATAAAATTTAAGTATTTCATCTCTATAAAATAAAAAATCCGAATATTAAGGCAAAGCCTATAACATTCGGAACAATTTCCATACAATAGTTAAAGGTTGCCTCTGAAGAACAAAAACTAAAACACCTTTAACAATTTTCTATAAAATCTAATCCTTTCGTTTTTTCAAATATAGAGAAGAGTAATTTATAAATCAAGCAATTGAATTTGTTTTTGCACTAATATTTTAGTTTTTTAAACCCATTAATCATAAAATTATTATGCAAAAATTATTTTTTTCTTTATTACTTTTTTGGACTACAATGAACTCCTCAAATCAGATTAAAATCCAATACATATTGAGCATGCCAAAGCCGCAAACTCATATTTTTGAAGTTGAAATGAAAATCTCTGGTTATTCGCACAAAGAAAAATTTATCGACTTTCAACTTCCCGTTTGGAGAAGTGGAAGATATATGATTTTTGATTTTGCCAGCGGAGTTTTAGAATTTATCGCAATCGATGATGCCGGTAAAAAATTGAATTTCAAAAAAACTTCAAAATCAATCTGGAGAGTTGAAACTAATAATTCCAAAGAAATATCAATCAAGTACAAAATTTATGCGAATGAATTTAAATTTCGTACTCGCGGATTAAATAGCGAACATGGTTTTGTTGATGGCAGTAGCGTATTTATGTTTGTCGAAAAATTTCGCAACCTCCCGATCGAATTAAAAGCTCTCCCTTTTGACGATTGGAAAGTAACTACCGGGCTTCAATATGAATCGAAAAATATTTTTAGCGCGCCAAATTACGATTATTTAGTTGACTGTCCGCTTGAGATTGGAAACCAAACTGAAATTGATTTTGATGTTGATGGAATTCCTCACACGATTATGATTTTTGGAAATAATAAAGTTCCTCGCGATACAATGATTTCCGATTTTACAAAAATAATTAAGTCGCAGAAAAAATTTTGGGGAATGTATCCGTACAAAAAATATATTTTCATGATTCATTCAACTTCGCTTGGCGGAGGCGGAACTGAACATATCAATTCTACAATTATGGGAACCACTCCGCAAAATTTAAATTCGATTGAAGAATATCGCACAAAATTTCTCGGACTTGTTTCGCACGAATTTTTTCACACTTGGAATGTAAAGTATCTTCGACCAAAAGGAATTGTTCCATACAATTTTATGGAAGAAAATTATCTTGAAGAATTGTGGATTGCCGAAGGAACAACTTCTTATTTTGATGATTTAATTTTAGTTCGCGAAAAATTTAAATCCACCGAAAATTATTTAAAAGAATTTGCGCAAAGAGTTCAAAACGACCGAGCTCGTCCCGGAAATTTAGTGCAATCTGTTTCCGAATCCAGTTTTGATTCGTGGGTAAAATTTTGGCGCAATACTCCGCAATCCTTTAATTTTGAAAGCGATTATTACGAAAAGGGCGCCAATGTTTCTTTTATTCTCGATATGGAATTACGCGCTTCAACAAATAATAAAATCTCACTCGATGATGTTTTTAGAGAAATGTTAAAAAGATTTCCGTTTGCTTCCGCTGGTTACGATTTAACTGATTTCAAAAAAGTTTGCGAAGAACTTTCAAATAAAAATTTGAATGAATTTTTTAATAAATATGTTTATGGCGTTGCGCCAATTCCTTGGGAAAAATATTTTAATGTTGTCGGATTTGAATTGATGAAAAAAGATTCAATCCAACAGCCATTGATTGGGATTTCTGTTCAAGAATCAAATGAGAAAACAATCGTAACAAATATTTCAAGTGGCTCTCCTTTTTTCAATTCTGGTTTAGATGTTGGCGATGAAATAATTTCAATTAACGATAAAAGAGTTAAGGGAAATTTTGCAAATTCAACTTCGCAATTAAAAATAAATGAAAAAATTTCAATACTATTTTCTCACGGCGACGATGTAAAAATAATTTCACTTAATTTAAATATTGCAAAACAAGATGCTTACATTTTAAAACAAATTTCAAATCCATCAGCAATACAAAAGCAAACTTATTTATCTTGGCTTAATTAAAAAAAGTAAATTCGCTTCGTTGATTATAATCTAATTTTTTGCTAAATTGATTTAAATTTAAATCAAACTCGATGGCAAAACAATTAAATATTTTATTTGTTTCAAGCGAAGTTGACCCGTTTGCAAAAACTGGTGGATTAGCAGATGTTTGTAGCGCCTTGCCACACATGGTAAAAGAAATGGGGCAAGAGGTTCGCGTTATGATGCCTCGTTATGGAAGTATCTCCGATAGAAAATTTATGATTCACAATGTTATTCGCCTAAAAGAAATTCCAATACCAGTCGGAAAAGAAGAAAAATTAACAAGCATCAATTCATCTTTTATAGCAACCATCAAAACAAAAGTTCAAGTTTATTTTTTATCGAACAAAGAATATTTTAATCGCGATGGGCTTTACGCTTCAAATAAAACTCATGTTGATTTTAAAGACAACGACGAAAGATTTATTTTTTTCTGTCGCGGTGTGCTTGAAACTTTGAAGCGACTTGGATGGCAACCCGATATTATCCATTGCAACGATTGGCAAACCGGCTTAATCCCCGCATATATGAAGACGATTTACGCGAACGACCCTTTTTATAAAAATATTAAAACAATTTTTACGATTCATAATTTGGCTTATCAAGGAAATTTTCCTGAATCTACTTTGGCAAAAACAGGATTGCCAAAGGAACTTTATAACGATGACGGAGTCAAATTTAAAAATCAGTTTAGTTTTATAAAAGCTGGAATTGCCTTTGCAGATATGGTTACCACAGTTAGCGACCAATACGCGAAAGAGATTTCTTCTTCGAAAGAATTTGGTTATGGATTTGAGGAATTTATTAAAAAGAAAAAAATAAATTTGACCGGAATTTTAAATGGCATCAATTATAATGTTTGGAATCCAGAAATTGATCCACTTATTTCGAAAAGATTTAATTCAAAATCGATTGAAGGAAAATTAGGAAATAAGATTGAAGTGCTCGAACGGTTCGGCTTGGAATCTAATTACAATGTCCCGCTTTTTGGAATGATTTCTCGATTAGTTCCACTTAAAGGAATCGAATTAATCGAAAAAATTGCCGATAAGTTTTTAAAACACGATGTCAGATTTGTTATACTTGGATCTGGAGAAAAAAAATATCAATCAATTTTTGAAAAATTGCAAAAGAAATATAAAAACAAAGTTGGATTTATAAATGCTTTTGATGAAGAGCTTGCTCATTTAGTTGAAGCTGGTTGCGATGTTTATTTAATGCCATCGGAGTGCGAGCCATGCGGACTTAATCAAATGTATTCGCTTCGTTACGGAACAATTCCAATTGTCAGATCAACTGGCGGACTTGATGACACAATTCGCGATGTCAAAAAACCAAATGGCACCGGATTTAAATTTGAGAAATTTGATGCGAACGAACTTTTAGTTTCAATTGAACGAGCATTGAAATTATACAAAAATAAAACTCAGTGGCAAAAAATTATGCGTAACGGGATGTCGGAAAATCTTTCATGGGAAGCATCTGCAAAAAAATATATTTCTCTTTATCGTAAACTTATTTGATAATGAGTGGCAGTTCAATTGATCGGGTTGCAGTTTTTTTAGATCGTGATGGAACAATAATTGAAAATGTTCCATATCTGGCAAATCCAAATGAGTTAAAGTTTTTACCAAATAGTGTTGAAGCAATTCGTTTGTTGAATGAAATCGGAGTAAAAGTTTTTGTAATTACAAATCAATCTGGCATTGCTCGTGGATTTTTATCGGAAGAAATATTAAATGATATTCATTTTCGAATGCATGAAATTTTAAAATCTAACAACGCAAAAATTGATAAATTTTTTTATTGCCCGCATTTGATTGATAGTACAATTGAAAAATATTCCGTTGATTGTGATTGCAGAAAACCAAAATCGGGCTTGATTTTGCAAGCGTTTAACAAATACAACATTGATTTAAATTCTTCATTTGTTATCGGCGATAGCGCCGCAGATATGTTGGCTGGAAAAAATGTCGGAGCATTTACGATTTTAGTCCAAACGGGCTACGGAAAAAGAGATAAAGATAGTTCTGTTTCATCAACCGATTTTGTTGCAAACGATTTGCTTGACGCTGTAAAATTTATTTCATCTAAAATTAAAAAACTTTATGCTGTTTAAAAAATTTCATCTATTATATTATTTCTTAATTGTTGTTTTGATTTCCTCTTGCGCAAAAAAACCGCATAACATTGGTTCATCGCTAATCGCTGGAGATGAATATTATTTTGTGAACGATGTTGTAATTGATACTGCGACTTTTTCTTCTTATAAATTCTCTATTCCCAACGGCACAAGCGATAGAATTATTTCTGGAAAATCTGATACTTTGGAAGTAACAGCACTTTTGAAGTTTAACGCAACTTTAAGTGATACACTTAATAGTGTAAAAATTGATACTGCAGAAATAACTTTAATCACCTCCGATTTTGTAGATGTTGCAAATGCTAAAAACGATTTTGAATTTTTTGAGATTACTTCGCCATGGTCAAATTCTTTTTCAAACGATTCATTGCAAAATTTAACGACTGCAAATTTGGTTGGTACAATTAGTGACACAATTAAAACTTTCAGAATCTTTAGTGCAATTATTGATACCACAACAATCCGAAAATTTATAAATGATTTAATTGACACAACCAAACCACAATTTAATGGCTTTGCTATTAAACCAAAAATTAGTACAAACGGTTTTGTCGGATTTTATTCTTTTAATTATTCTGATCCTTTATTTTATCCAAAATTAAAAATTAAATTTTCAAAAAATAATAAGCGCGATTCAATTACAATTTCAACAGGTGTTTCAACCTTTGGCGTAAAGCAAATAATTCAATATCAAACTCCTTTGCAAAATTTAATTACACAAGCTGGGCTAAATTATCGCACACAATTAAAATTCGATTTGAGTAACATCCCAAATAAAGCATTTATAAATCGCGCAACATTGGAATTAGTTTTGTCATCAAAAAAAATTGGCGCTTTAAGTTTAGATACGCTAATTGTTTCGATGGTCAGAAAAACTGCCCCTGCGGATTCGCTTTTTTATTTCCCTGTTTATTCATATCGCCAAAGCGCGGATTCGCTTGTATATTGGGCTAATTTAACTACTCAGGCTCAAAGTTGGGTGATTGATTCAACAAAAAATTTAGGAATCGTTGTCAGATCGCTAAACGAAAATAGCTCGCTTGACAAACATTTATTTTATCTGCCAACTGCAAATAAAAATTTAAGACCAAAACTTAAAATTACTTACTCAATTAAATGATTATAAAATTAAAAATATATTTTATTGCGATTTTTATTTTGTGCGAGCTTTCGTTTGCTCAAAATATTTCACCTTATTCTCGTTTTGGGATTGGTTTATTGCCAACACAATTTAGCCCCGTGGTTGGTTTGCAAGGTGGACCGGGCGTTGGATTTATCAGAAGAGATTTTATAAATAATTTAAATCCTGCCGCAAATGCAAAAACCAGATTTACGATTTTTAATATTGGTACGATATTTTCAAAAACATCTTTGGCAGACGCAAATAATTCTATTGATAATTTAGACGACGGTTATTTTAATTCTGTTTCGATTGCGGTTCCGATTGATGTTGAAAAAGGTATTACTGCAACAGCTTCAATTCTCCCCTTTTCCACTGTAAGTGATGAATCCTCTTTAAAAAAAATTATCGGGAAACATTCTGTGCTTGAAAGTTTTAAATCTTCAGGTGGATTATCAATGGCGCAAATTGGAATTTCATACTCACCAATTAAAAATTTGTATTTGGGATTTTCTACAGAATATCTTTTTGGCGAAAGAAATTTTAATCACTCAAGTTCTTTTACCGATACTACTTTTAATGAAATTAATACATTAACTCGCTACAGCGAAAGTTCGATAGGCGTTTCTTTCGGCTTTGTTTATGAAAATTTAAATCAATTATTAAATATTAATTCGGTTGATAATATTTCCATTGGTGGAAATTTAATGATGCCAAGAACTCTTTCTTCATCAAAAGATTTTTATACCGAACGAAGTTATTTTAATGATCAAGATTATTTTTCACAACTATTTGATACTCTATCATCAAACAACAATTCAAACATTCCATTAAAAATCACTCTTGGCACTTCAGTTCAAATCAAAAATAATTTAATTGCTTTGGATTATTCAATCCAGGATTGGAGTAATTTTAAAAACAGTAATTCATCAATCGAAAAATTCGCTTCGGACAACCGACTTAGTTTTGGAATTACAACTTTGCCAAAAGAATCTCCAAATTATCTGGAGAATATCACTTTATCGCTCGGTTTTTCAACACGAAACACATATCTTCAAATTAGTAATCAAAATATCTCTGAACAAATTTTTATGGTTGGAACAGGTTTTCCTTTAAGCGCAACGGGCAAATGCCAAATTGGTTTGACTTACACAACGCGCGGAAAAATTGAAAATAATCTTGTAAAAGAAAATATTTTTGGTGCGTTCGTCAACATTACGCTCGGAGAACTTTGGTTCGTTCAACCACCAATTGAATAAATTATGATTGCACTTGCAAGTGATCATGCCGGATTTAATTTTAAAGAAAAAACAAAAAATCTTTTAGATTCTCTCGGCGAAAAATATTTAGACTTCGGAACAAACTCTACTGACTCAATTGATTACCCCGATTTTGGACACGCCGCCAGCGAATCAGTTTCAAATGGAAAATGCGAAAAAGGAATTTTAATTTGCGGAACTGGAATCGGAATGTCGATGGTTGCGAATCGACACGAAAATGTTCGAGCCGCAGTTTGTCAAACTGTTGATGCTGTCGTTGCAACACGCGAACACAATAATGCAAATATACTTTGCTTCGGCCAAAGACTTGTAACTTGGGATGTTGCTGAGGAAATGATTAAAAAATTTTTATCTACAAATTTTGCTGGTGGAAGACACGAACTTCGAATTAATAAAATTCCTTTTAAAAAATAATTTATGAATATCTTAAAAACATTTGACACTGAAATCGCTAACATAATCCAAAATGAAGTTTATCGCCAAGCAAACGGACTTGAACTAATTGCTTCGGAAAATTTTGTCAGTCGCGCAGTGCTTGAAACAGCTGGATGTGTAATGACAAATAAATATGCTGAAGGATATCCGGGAAAAAGATATTACGGCGGTTGCGAATTTGTCGACGAAGTTGAAAACATCGCAAGGGAAAGAGTTAAAAAACTTTTTGGCGCAGAGTATGCAAATGTTCAACCTCATTCTGGCTCTCAAGCAAACATGGCAGTTTATTTTACTTTTTTAAAACCTGGCGCAAAAGTTTTGGGAATGAATCTTTCGCACGGCGGACATTTAACTCATGGCTCGCCTGTAAATTTTTCTGGCCAACTTTATGAATTCCATGCTTACGGCGTAAATCGCGAAACTGGTTTTATCGATTACAACGATGTTGAAGCGATGGCAAAAAAAGTTCGTCCCGCATTAATTACAGTTGGCGCCAGCGCTTACTCGCGCAACATCGATTACAAAATTTTTCGGCAAATCGCTGACTCAGTCGGCGCTTATCTTTTTGCTGATATGGCTCATCCTGCAGGCTTAATTGCTACGGGTTTTCACAATTCGCCAATTCCGCATTGCCATGTTGTAACCTCGACAACTCACAAAACTTTGCGCGGTCCTCGAGGTGGATTAATTTTAATGGGTAAAGATTTTGAAAATAAATTTGGAATTGTTGCGCCAAAATCTGGAAGAACAAAAATGATGTCCGAGTTACTGGACTCAATGGTGATTCCCGGAATTCAAGGTGGACCTTTGATGCACATAATTGCCGCGAAGGCTGTTGCATTTAAAGAAGCGCTTTCTGATGATTTTAAAGTTTATGCAAAACAAATAATTTTAAACGCGCAATCTTTGGCAAATTCTTTGATAGAAAAAGATTACAAAATTATTTCTGGTGGAACTGATAATCATTTAATGTTGATTGATTTGCGAAATAAAAATATTACAGGAAAAGATGCGCAAGAAGGACTTGACCTTGCCGCAATTACGGTAAATAAAAATGTTGTTCCGTTTGATGATAAGTCGCCACTAATTACAAGTGGAATCAGAATTGGTCCTGCGGCAATTACAACCCGTGGAATGAAAGAAACGGAAATGAAATTGATTGCAAATTTAATTGATAAAGCATTGATGAATTTAAATGACAAAAATATTTTATCCGAAGTTAAGAATGATGTAAATAATCTCTGTGCAAATTTTCCACTTTATCCCGAGTTACAGTAAATGAGCGATTCAACTTCACAAAAAAAAGATATGTCGTTCCTCGATCATCTCGAGGAATTGCGTGGTAGAATTTTTCATTCGCTAATTGCAATTATTATAGTTGGAATAGTTTGCGCAATTTATGTTGATGAACTTGTAAATAATATTTTATTTTATCATCTCAATCAACTCGATTTAAAAGTTCAAGTTCTTACACCGTATGGAATTGTACTTTTATATATGGAAGTCGTAATCACTTCTGCAATTATTTTTAGTATGCCAATTATTTTATGGCAAGTCTGGAAATTTATCTCCCCTGCTCTTTTACAGAAAGAGCGTAAATATATTTTTTGGATTACATTTTTCACCTCTTTTTGTTTTTTTGCAGGTGTCGCTTTCGGATTTTTTATTTTAATTCCGACTTCGATGAATTTTTTCGCGCATTTCCGAACAGAGATGATTTCGCTAAATATTTCTGCCGATAAATATATTAGCTTCGTACTTACATTTATTTTTGCTTCCGGCATTTTATTTGAAATGCCGATGGTCGCATATTTTTTATCTCGAATGGGCATTTTAACCCCTGCTTTTATGCGTCATTATCGTCGTCATTCAATTGTCGGAATTTTAATAATTTCCGCAATCGTAACTCCAACTCCCGATTTGATGACTCAATCCCTTTTAGCAATGCCGATGTTTTTACTTTACGAATTGAGCATATTCATTTCTAAATTCGCGCAGAAAAAAGAAATTGTATGAAAAACATTTTCAGTTCAAAAACAATTTCGCTCGACGAAATAAAAATACCAATTAAAAGCGAATTAAAAGATTTTGATAAATTTGTAAACCTATCTGTAAAATCTGAAATACCATTTGTTAATTTAGTTACTCGATTTATTCTCAGGCAAAAAGGAAAACAACTTCGCCCAATTTTAGTTTTTTTGACTGCAAAAATGTGTAAAAATATTTCCCCTGCTTCTTATCGTGGTGCGGCACTTGTTGAAATTTTACACACAGCAACACTTATCCACGATGATGTTGTTGATGAAGCAGAAATGCGACGCGGCTTTCCTTCAATAAATTCTCATTGGAAAAATAAAATTGCTGTTTTGATGGGAGACTATTTACTTTCAACTGGACTTTTACTCGCTCTAAAATCTGACGACTTTGAAATTTTAAAAATTACTTCAAGTGCAGTTCGGAAGATGAGCGAAGGAGAAATTCTACAAATCAACAAAAGCAGAAAATTAGATATTGATGAGAAAACTTATTTCAAAATAATTTCTGGTAAAACTGCTTCTTTAATTTCAACTTGTACTGAAATCGGTGGAGTGAGTGTTAATTGTTCTAAAAAAGAGAGAGAAGCATTAATTAATTTTGGAGAAAATCTCGGACTTGCATTTCAAATCCGCGATGATGTTTTGGATTACACAAGCCGCACTTCAATTTTAGGAAAACCGATTGCTGGCGATTTAAAAGAAAAGAAAATTACTCTACCGCTAATTCATGCACTTGAGCGAGCAGATAAAAAAGAGAGAAAAGAAATTATAAATTTAATTGCTCATGGCGCAAGCGATAAAGATGTAATGCAAATTTATATGTTCATCGAAAAATATAAAGGCATTGCTTATGCCGAAGCAAAAGCAAAAGAACTTATTGAGTTGGCAAAAAAATCTTTAATCATATTTAAAAATTCTCCTGCTAAAACTTCACTTCTAAATTTATCCGATTTTATTTTATCAAGAACAAAGTAAAAAATGCCATTAAAAATGGCACTTTTTACTGAAATCACATAAAATTTTACGAGCAGAATTTTTCGTAAATAAATTGTAATTCGTTTGCAATATCCGTCGCAGTTCTTCCTTCAATTCTGTGTCTCGGAATGAAATGAACCATTTCGCCATTTTTGTATAATGCCATAGATGGAGAAGATGGCGGAATTGGACCGAATAATTCTCGTGCTTTTGCAGTTGCTTCGAAATCCTGTCCAGCAAAAACGCTTACGGCTTTTTTTGGTTTAATTGCATTTTGTAATGAATGAACAATTGCAGGTCTTGCGCAACCAGCGGCGCAACCACAAACTGAATTTACAACTACAAGCATTGTTGTATTTTTATTATTTTCAAACGCGTCATTAACCGATTGCGAAGTTAAAAGTTCTTCAACTCCTGCGCTTGTCAACTCATCTCTAAATGGTTGAATAAATATTGGATCGTATGGCATATTTTTTCCTTTGTTTTGATTTTAATTAAATTTTATTTTGTAAATACTTTTTTCGTTTTGCTTCGTCAAATTTTTCGATTGAGTATCGCAACATTGTCCTCGGCATAAATTTATAATTTTCTTTTAAATATTTTTCTAATTTTTTAATATCTCTTTTCCCAATTTCTCTTAACATCCATCCGACAGCTTTTTGGATTAAATCATGTTTATCATTTAAAAGTATTTTTGCAATCTTTAAAGTATCATCAAACTTATTATTTTTTATAAAATAAAAAGTTGAAATAATCGCGATTCGTCTATCCCAAAAATTCTCAGACACCGCTAATTCATATAAAATCGATTTATCTTTTTTAAAAAGATGCGCTCCAACAATTTTATCAGCGCTCAAATCGACTAAATCCCAATTATTTATATTTATTTTATTTTTTATATAAAAAGAATATATCTCATCTCGCTTTTTTTCATCTCTTTGAAAATTATAAACCAAAATTAAAAGTGCAATTAATCTTTCTTCATGAATTTTAGATTTTAATAACCGTGAAATTTCTTCTAAACTTAGCGCTTTAAATTCTATTGCAATTTTTCTTGACTCCGGTACTGTAACTCCTAAAAACAAATCCCCTTTGCCATAATCACCTTTTCCAGTTTTAAAAAATCTTTGTAAAATTTTTGCTTTTTCAGGATTTGCAATTTTCCGTAAATCAGCTTTTAAACTATTTATCATTATTTGGCTGTTAAATCAGGCTTATTTGCGCTTTTTATTTTTAAAACTCTTTGATTGTTCCGCAATTAAATTTAGTGCGCTTCCAGATTTGAACCAATTAATTTGAGATTCATTAAATGTGTGATTAAGTTTTATTGTGTCAACTGAACCATCAGAATGTTTGGCTTCTAAAATTAAAAATTTATTTGGCGTAAAACTTGTTAATCCTTTAATTGAAAATTCATCATTTTCTTTTATCAAATCATAATCATTCGGATTTTTAAAAGTTAGCGGAAGCATGCCTTGTTTTTTTAAATTTGTTTCATGTATTCGCGCAAAACTTTTTACAATTATTGCAACTCCACCAAGAAATCTTGGTTCCATAGCGGCATGTTCTCGTGAAGATCCTTCACCATAATTTTCATCGCCAACAACAATCCAATTTACTCCGCGCAATTTATAATCTCGTGCATTTTCCGAAAAAGTTTTCAATTCATTTGAAAATAAATTTATTCCTTTTCCTATTTCATTATTAAAAGCATTAGCCGCGCCGATAAACATATTATTTGAAATGTTATCCAAATGCCCACGATATTTTAACCACTTACCTGCTGGCGAAATATGATCAGTCGTGCATTTTCCTTTTGCTTTCAAAAGTAATTTTAATCCAACCAAATCTTTTTGATTCCACTTTTGGAAAGCGTCAAGTTTTTGTAATCTATCGCTCTTCGGATTTATTGTAACTTTTATTTTCGTTCCATTTTTTGCTGGCGCAATTAATCCTTTTTTATCTGGCATAAATCCTTTTCGTGGAAGTTCATCTCCATTTGGCGGATTTAATTTTACAGCAACTCCTTTACTATTTAGCAATTCATCTGTCATTGGATTGAAAGTTAAATTGCCTGCGATTGCAAATGCTGTAACAATTTCCGGGCTTGCAACAAATGCGTGAGTTGCCGGATTTGCATCATTTCGCGCAGTAAAATTTCTGTTAAAGGAAGTTATGATTGAATTTTTTTCACCCATTTCAACATCGTGCCGTTTCCATTGCCCGATGCATGGTCCGCAAGCATTTGCAAGCACAACTCCACCAACTTTTGTTAAAATTTTTAGTTGTCCATCTCGTTTAATTGTTGCGCGAATTTGTTCGCTTCCCGGCGTGATTGTAAATTCTGATTTTGTTTTCAGCCCTACTTTAAGCGCTTGTTTTGCTACAGATGTTGCTCGTTCGATATCTTCGTAACTTGAATTTGTGCAACTTCCAATCAACGCAACTTTTAATTTTTCGGGATAATTATTTGTTCGAACTGCATTTGCAAATTTTGAAAGAGTCCACGATAAATCAGGCGTGAATGGACCATTGATGTGCGGTTCGAGTTCGTCTAAATTAATTTCGATTACTTTATCGTAAAATCTTTCAGGATTTAAAAACACTTCTTTATCAGCTATTAAAAATTTAGAATATTTTTTTGCAAGCGTTGCAAGTTTTGATCGCCCAGTTGATTTTAAATATTTTTCCATTTTTTCATCAAAAGGAAAAATAGAAGTTGTCGCGCCAATCTCGGCACCCATGTTGCAAATTGTTCCCTTACCAGTGCAAGAAATTGTTGAAGTGCCTTCGCCAAAATATTCCACAACCGCACCAGTTCCACCTTTAACAGTTAAAATTCCCGCAAGTTTTAAAATTACATCTTTTGCAGAAGTCCATCCATTTAATTTTCCAGTTAATTTTACACCAATAATTTTTGGAAATTTTAATTCCCACGGCATGCCAGCCATTACATCAACAGCATCTGCTCCACCAACACCGATTGCAATCATTCCAAGTCCGCCAGCATTTGGTGTGTGCGAATCTGTTCCAATCATCATTCCACCGGGGAATGCATAATTTTCTAAAACAACTTGATGAATAATTCCTGCGCCCGGTTTCCAAAATCCGATTCCATATTTATTTGAAACACTCGATAGAAAATCATAAACTTCTTTGTTATCACTTTTTGCTTTTTTTAAATCAGATTTAGAACCTAACTCAGCAAGAATTAAATGATCGCAATGCACGGTTGATGGAACTGCAACTTTATTAATTCCCGCACTCATAAATTGAAGCAACGCCATTTGCGCAGTTGCATCTTGCATCGCAACTCTGTCGGGAGAAAAATCCATATAAGTTTTTCCTCTTTCTGCCTCGAGAGAAATTTTTTCAAAAGCGTGAGCATAAAGAATTTTTTCGGTAAGAGTTAATGAGCGATTGATAGTTTTGCGAGCAAGTGAAATATTTTTATCAAATGATTTGTATAATTTTTCTATAATATTATAATCGAACAACATTTTTTATCCTATTCTTTAAGTTTGATTGAGCAAATATAAAATTAAATTGCTCTTTATTCAATAAGCATTTCTTCGCAGAATAATGTATTAAGAAATTAATATGATAAGATTAAAAATGCTCCGATCGTTCGGAGCATTTTTTTGTAATAGTTCAGCGAAAATGAAATAGTAAAAAAATTATATTATTCCAAAGGAATCCCTATGGGATTATTTCATAAGCAACATTTTTCGTGTTTCACTAAATGTGCCAGCATTTATTTTATATAAATATAAACCGCTAGGAAGTGAACTCGCATCTCCGCCTGAGGCGGATCCGCCTTTGGCGGAAAATTTCACTTCATAATAACCAGCAGGTTTAATTTCATTTACAAGAGTTGCTACTTCACTACCAAGTAGGTTGTATACTTTTACTACAACATTTGCATCTTCTGGAATTTGATATTGGATTGTTGTAGTTGGATTGAATGGATTAGGGAAATTATTATAAAGATTAAAATCCCGAAGCACCGTAGAATTATCTTTTAATACTGAAGTTGGAATATCCAGCATGTACAACCCTTCTCCACCTGCATATAACTTTCTTCTAGATAGTGTAATTGTTCTAATCGAAACTTTTTCAATTCCAATTTTTCTCCATGTTTGGAACTGTATGCTTTCGTACACCCCGCCTCCTGCAATAAACACTCTTTCATCAGCATTGTCATTTAATACCTGAATACGAGCAATGCTTGCCCTATCGGGCAATCCTGATTTAGGGTTACTCCAGTTTACGCCACTGTCCGTTGTCCTAAAAATTCCCACTGGAAAACCGTTGTTCGCAGACGAACCAACATATATTGTAGATGATTTACTACCGAATTGAATTGAATATATTATCCCCGCTGCAAATCCCGTAAGCGACCAAGTAACCCCATAGTCAATTGATCTAAGCAAGTTTCCTGAATAAGCCGTCCCTGCATAGATGATATTAGAACTATCCGGATGGATGGCAAGAGCTGAAACTCCATCTCGCAAATGTGTCGTATCCCCAAAAGATTTCCAACTTAATCCAGCATTAGTGCTTTTATAAAATCTTCCACCAAAAGGACCGCCAGTACCTGTATAAATAAGTTCTGGGTATTTTTTATCAATTACCAAAGGACCTGGCCCGAGCTCCCAACTAATTTGCACACCCGAATCTGATTTAAACCAATTTAGTCCTCCATCAGTTGATTTAATTATTCCTGCTATCGTAAGCGAATTGATCCCTAAAGTCGCAAAAAGAATTTTAGAATCGGTAGGATGAATAACTATCTGACGAACAGTAACTCCGCGGATTAAAGTATCCCATGTCGTACCACTATTGGTACTCTTAAAGATTCCTCCAGCTTTACCTGAACTGAAATTACTACCGCTACCTGCATATATTACATTCTCATGAGACCAATCTACAGCGATAGCCGTAATCCCCTCTGAGCTAAGGCCAAGATATTTCCATTCTTGTGCAAAAATGCTGGAATATAAAAATAACACACAATAAAAAAATTTTCTCATGTTTTCACCAATAAATATTGAGGGTATGAAAAATCATGAATTACTTCAGAAGTTATTCCGCCATCATGTGAAATAAATAACACGTTCTCTCGCGTTGCAGCAAAGATTGTCTTTGGATCTGACGGATTTATAGATAATGCACTCACCCGGCCTCCCGGAGGACCTATTGATTTCCATTGCTGAGCTACTATTAATTTCCATCCAAGAACAACTTCCAATAGAATAAAAATCAAAATTTTCATTGCTTTAAGCCTCCTTCAAGTTAAAGTAATGCGGAACAGAAAATCCGTGAAGATATATCTGATACTGTTGTGAGATGTTTTTTATTGCTATTGTCATAATTATTGTTCCTTTCATCTCGTTCCCAACATCCACGTTGGGAACGAGATAATATTTCAGGGATGTGACCGATTTTCTTCCATATAATTTCTATCTAAGAAGTAGCATTTTTTTTGTTACATCATGCCCTTCCGTACGAAGGAGATAAAAATAGATTCCCGAATTCAAATCTCCACCGACCGGATGGATAACTGTTACACCAGAACCGTTACCACCACCATAACCTGTTTGGATTGTTCTTGCACCACCATCTACTGTAAAATAAGCGCCGCCTAATGCTGCGTATCCTCCTGGTTCAAGATTTAGCCGTTTTCTTATTGGATCGGCGGGAGGGGCTACGCTTGTGTCCGAGTCAACATTTCTCCACATCATAAAAATCATATCAACAA
>ERZ1292623.54-Hain-H51-01um-R1-54-length-115456-cov-12_pt1 | contig 115456 bp, 112 predicted proteins | sample MGYA00564398_ERZ1292623 | MGnify/ENA primary metagenome ERZ1292623 (study PRJEB36523, sample SAMEA6512633) | groundwater metagenome | collected 2019-01-07 | study: AquaDiva: Metagenomics assemblies of 32 groundwater samples
GCGCAAAGCGAGTTCTGCGGCACACCCCGCATCCCGCCCAACGCAGGTCGCCCCGGAGCGCAGCGCAGGGGTCGTGGGCAGTTTGGGGCGCGCTTCTTTGCTTCCTTTCTTATCGCGCGATAAGAAAGGGAGTCGGCCGCCGGGCCGAAACCCGGCCTCGAAAAACAACCACCCGGCAGGGGCCAAAAGCAGACCAACAGCCAGACTCAAACAGCAGCCAGCAGCCGAATCCCAGCAGAACCATCCCGCTCCAACTGCTCAACCAACCCCAACTCCCAATCCAGATAAGCCCGAAACCCCGCATCCCTCAACCCCAGATCCCGATGCGCATAAGGGCTGTACCACTGGTCATCATCCCCCGTCAGCACATCCGCATCCCCCTGCCCCAGCGGCAGCCCGGCAGCAGCCCAGGCAGAAGTGCCGCCGACGACGGAGCGCACATCGCGCCCCGTGCGCGCCGCCAGTTCGGCCGCCACGCTGCGCGCCAGCACGCCGTCCGGCGAGGTGAGCACCACGACCTGGGCCGGCGGCAGGGCCTGCACGAAGGAGGGCAGACGATCAGGCACGGCAAAGCGCGCACCGGCGATGTGCTGCTTCTCGAAGGCGGGCCGGCTGTCCACGTCGAAGACGATGGCACGGCCTTCGCCCAGCAGCTCCTGCGCCTGCTGCACGGACAGCTGGGGCGCAGGCGCGTGGGAGGCGAGCACGCGCACGGGTTCGGCGCCGGTTTCCAGGGTGGCCAGCGCGGGCGGAACGTAGGTGAAGACTTCCCAGCCCAGCTGGGCCAGCCAGGCGCCGGTGGTGAGGGCGCGCACGCCGTCCCAGTCGGCCAGCACGATGCGTGCGCCGCGCGTGGCCGCGTATTCGTCGGTGGCCTGCACGAGTTGGCCGCCCGGCGCCCAGCGCCAGCCGGGCAGGTGGCCGGCCTGGTATTCCTCGCGGGTGCGCACGTCGAAGCGGTAGAGCGTGCGTTCGGTGGCTTCGGACTCGAAGCGGGCCAGTTCGGCCGCATCAATGGATTGCACGCCCGCGCGCTGCGCCACGCTGGCTGCGCGTTCGCGGGCGGTGGCCAGGGCGACGGCGCCGGGCTCGGGCAGCGGGGTGCGGCGGCCATGGGCCAGCCTGCGGCCGGTGAGCAGCCAGTCCATGGTGCCGTTGCGCAGCGAAACGACCTGGTTGGGGATACCGGCGTCGATCAGGGTCTGCGCGCCCACGATGGAGCGCGTGCGGCCCGCGCAGTTGACGACGACCAGGGTTTGCGGGTCCGGGGCGATTTCGCCGATGCGGTAGACCAGTTCGGCCCCCGGCACGCTGAGGGCAAAGGGCAGGCTGAAGGCCGCGAATTCCTCGGGCGTGCGGCTGTCGACGACGACGATGTTGTCGCCGCGCTGCACACGCGCGCCCAGCTCGTCCGAGGTGATCCAGGGCGTGTGCTTTTCATGCTCGATGACTTCACCGAAGGCCTTGCTGGGCACGTTGGTGCCGCTGAAGATTTCCAGCCCTTCGGCCGCCCAGCCCTCGGTGCCGCCTTCCAGCACGGAGACGTTGGGCCAGCCCAGGCGCACGAGCTTGGCGGCGGCTTCATGGGCCAGCGTGCCGTCGCCATCCACCAGCACGATGCGCGTGCCGCGGCGCGGCACCAGGCGGTCGATGAGCTGCTCCAGCCGCCAGGCCGGGGCCGGCGCCGCGAACAGGATGTGGCGGTGCGCGAAGACACCGGCCTCGCGCACGTCGAGCACGGCGATTTCCTCGCCATCGGCCAGGGCCTGCCGCAGCGCGGCGGGCGTGACCAGCGCATGGCGAATCGACTTGGGCGGGCCGAAGGTGCGGAAGCTGCCGCCTTCCAGGCTCTCGAAGACCACGCGATCGGGCATGCGCTCCAGGCCGCGCCCGTAGAAGTGCAGGTGCAGGCCGGGTTCCTCGCCGATCAGCTCGATGGTGTGCACGTCGGTGGGCGTGAGCACTACCGAGGTTCCGCTGCCGACATCGACGCTGCGGCCCACCGCCAGGGTGTCGCGCAGCGGGTCGTCGGTCTTGCCGCGTTTGAAGAACACGTTGCGCTCCACGCCTTCGACGCCCGCGATGATGGCCCAGGTAGTGTGGTCATGCGGCGGCTGGGACTTGCCCGGCAGGCCGGTGGACAGGTACAGCGCATAGCGCCCGCCCAGGTCTTCGCTGAGGCGGTAGACCTGGGCCGGGTTGCTGGCCGAGACGGGGAAGTGCGCATGCGGGAACAGTTCGCGCTGCAGGCCCAGCGCCTCCAGCTCGCGGGCCACGGCCTGCAATTGCTCGGGCGTGGCCCGTTCGGGATCGGGGAGCAGGCGCCGGGCCGTGGCGATGAAGCCGGTGATGGCGGCTGCACGGCGGCTGGCCACGTCGCTGCCGCTGAAGTCGATGGAGAGATGGGTCTGTGTCATGGGAGTGCCTGGGAGGACGTTCGCGGGAGGACACGAAGTTAGGCCTCTCCCGCCCTGGCGCCAACGACGCATTGCAGATATGGATATGAGCTTTGGGCACTGCGCGCGCATGCGTGGCGCAAGCGTGACGCACGTTGTGCGGCAGCCGCATATGCATAGCCGCAATGCTTAGTTCACGCCGCGCCAGGAGCTTCCCAGACTGCGGGCATCGACTCTCTGCACTCCGGCACTCCCATGATCCGCACCCCGTCTGCGCTGCGCGCACTGCTGCTTCCCCTGTTCTCCGCCCTGGCCCTGCACGCGCCTGCGGCCCTGGCCTCGGCCGACAGCTTTCCGAACAAGCCGGTGCGCATCATCGTGCCCGTGGCGCCCGGGGGCAGCGCCGACAAGCTCACGCGCACGCTGGCCGACAAGCTGGCCGCGCTGTGGGGCCAGTCGGTGGTGGTGGAGAACGTGGCCGGGGCCAGCGGCACCATCGGTGCGGCCAAGGTGGCCAAGGCCGCGCCCGACGGTTACACCCTGCTGCAGCAGGGCGAGGGCCTCACGCTCAACGGCCTGCTGTTCGCCCAGCTGCCCTACGACACGCAAAAGGCCTTCACGCCCATCATCAAGGCCGTGGTCAATCCGCAGGTGCTGGTGGTCAACCCCGGCACGGGCCTGAACACGCTGGGCGACTACCTGGCCCGCGCCAAGGCCAAGCCGCAAAGCATCAGCCTGGGCCTGCCCGGCAATGGCGGCATTGCCCATGTGGCGCATGAAATCCTCACGCAGGAGACGGGCGCCAAGGTCAACTACATCCCCTACCCGGGCGGTGGCCCCGCCGCGCTGGACGTGCTGGGCGGCCATACCGACGCCACGCTGATCACGCTGGCCGCCGTGACCGAGTACGTGCGCGCCGGCAAGCTGCGCGCCCTGGCCGTGACCACGCCCTACCGCTCCGACGCCCTGCCCCAGGTACCCACCATGGCCGAGGCCGGCGTGCCCGGCTTCTCGGTGGAAAGCTGGCAGGGCTACTTCGCGCCGGCCGGCACGCCCGCACCCATCGTCGCCAAGATCAACCGCGACCTGCAGACCGTGCTGCAGGCGCCCGATGTGCGCGCGCAGCTGGAGCACATGGGCTTCAAGGTGGCGGGCGACTCCCCGGCCGACCTGGGCCAGAGCCTGCAAAGCGAGCGCCCGCGCTACGCCCGCGCGATCCAGTCGGCGGGGCTGTCGCTGCGCTGAGGTGCAGGCAGGTCCTCAGAGGGGAGAGGGCCGATTGTCCAGGCGCCATTTCTCCCCCTCGGGCGTGCCCGGCACGGGCGGGCGCAGGCCCTGGATGCTCCAGAGGCTGAAGGGCGTCTCGTCCACATGCATCTCCCAGCGCAGGCCCCGGTCGGCAATGAAGGGGGACAGCTGCCGCCGCACGCCTTCGAGGAACCGTGTCTTGGTCTCCTCGTCGCGGATCTGCCGCGCGATATGGTCCACGGAGATGCGCACGAAATCATCCGCAGGCTCGCCGCCGATGAAGAACGAAGTGCGCGCCACGGCCTCGAACACCACGCCCACGTAAAAGCGCGGCAGGTCGCCGTAGACGGCCGTGATGCGCTGGGCGATGGCCTGTTTGTCTTCATCGCTGAAGGCGTTTTCGGGGTGGTAGATCTTCCACAGGGGCATGGCTTTCTCCGGGGGCAAAAAAGAGGAGTACGGGAATCCGGGGTGGCGACGCAGCGCGGCCGTCAGGCCGGCTGGCCTGCATCCGCAGCCTGGTAGCGCGCCGCCGGCACGCCGCTGAGCGTCAGCGCCTTGACGAGATCGGCGCGCGATTGGTCAAAGTCCAGCCAGGCGGTCGTGCTGCCCAGCGTGGGAAAGCAGATGGCCTCGCCCTGGTCCAGCGCCGCCAGGGCCGTGTCCACCAGGGTCTCGGGCGACATGAACAGGTGCTCGGGAAAAGGAGAAGGCTTGCCCCCGAAGAACTCCGAGCGCACCAGGCTTGGCATCACGGCCTGCACCATGACGCCGCTGGAAGCGAGCTCGGCCTGCAGCGAGCGCGTGAAGTTCAGCACATAGGCCTTGGAGGCGCCGTAGCTGGAGGCGCCCGGCACCGGCATCACGGCCAGGATGGAGCCGATGTTGATCAGCGTGCCCCGGCCGCGCGTGGCGAAAAGCCGCGCCGCCGCCAGCGACAGCCGCGTCAGCGCATGGATGTTGACCATGACCATGCGATCGACCTCGCCCGCATCCACCTGGGCGGCCGGGCCCAGGGCTCCCAGGCCGGCGCAGTTCACCAGCATGCGGATGTCACGCTCACCCGACAGCAGCGCCTCCACACGCTGCAGGCCGGCGGCGTCGGCCAGGTCGGCGGCCACCACCTCGACCTGGCGGCCATGGTCGTCGCGCAGGCGCTGTGCCAGCGCCTGCAGCCGGTCCAGGCGGCGCGCGACCAGGATCAGGTCATGTCCGCGTGCGGCCAGGCGATCGGCATAGACGGCGCCGATGCCGGAGGAGGCGCCAGTGACGATGGCAGTGCCTTGATGCGTGCTCATGAGGGAAGTCCTTGCTTGGGTCAAGCGGTGGTTGAAAGTTGCTTCAACTATAAACTTCAATCATTAGAGCTACAAGCACGCAATCCACCTTTGCGGGCCGGGCTTGCGTTTTGCTGAGACACTCCAGGCCTGCGACAACGCGAACAGACAACGAGGAATTCCATGCGATCCAAGAGCTTCGAGGGCATGGCCTGCTCGATCGCCACCACGCTGGAGGCCGTAGGCGACCGCTGGGCCATGCTGGTGCTGCGCGACCTGATGCTGGGCCTGAGCCGCTATGACGACCTGAGAAAGTCCACGGACATCACCAACGCCACGCTGACCGACCGCCTGCGCCAGCTGGAGCAGTCCGGCCTGGTCGAGCGCCGCCTCTACCAAAGCGGCCCGGACCGCTACGAGTACCTGCTCACGCCCAAGGGCCGCGACCTGTCCCTGGTGATCCAGGCGCTGGCCCAGGTCGGCGACCGGTGGCGCCTGCAGCAAGAAGCGCAGCCGCCCATGCGCTTTGTGCGTGCGCAGTCGGGCACGCCCCTGCGGCTGGCGCTGGTGGAGGAGGAGTCGGGCCGCAGCGTGCCCTTTTCCGAGCTGCGCGTGGAGGCCGGCCCCGGCGCGGACGACCTGACGCGCTGGCGGCTGTCCAAGCTGGCCGCGCAGGCCGGGACGCCGGCAGCGGCTTGCGGCGTTGCGCCCGCAAGGCGCATGGCGAAGGCACAAGGCTCCGGCCACTGACCACGGCGGTCAGTGGCCGGCCCGCTCGCTGCCTGTGCCGCTCACTTGGGCAGCAGCACCTTGTCGATCACGTGGATCACGCCGTTGGACTGGTAGACGTCGGGGATGGTCACCGTGGCCGTGCCGCCCTTTTCATCGGTCAGCATGATCTTGGAGCCGCTGGACTTGGCCACCAGCGTGCCGCCGCTGACGGTCTTGATGCTGGCCATGCCCTTGCCGTCCTTGATCATCTTGGACAGCGCCGCTGCATCCCACTTGCCGGACACCACGTGGTAGGTCAGCACCGTGGTCAGCGTGCCCTTGTTCTCGGGCTTGAGCAGGGTGTCCACCGTGCCGGCGGGCAGGGCCTCGAAGGCGGCATTGGTGGGCGCGAACACGGTGAACGGACCCGGGCCCTTGAGCGTATCGACCAGGCCCGCCGCCTTGACGGCTGCGACCAGGGTGGTGTGGTCCTTGGAGTTGACGGCGTTGTCGATGATGTCCTTGGACGGCAGCATGGGTGCGCCGCCCACCATCACATCGGCCATGGCAGCCACGGAGGCAGCCGACATCACGATGGCCAGGCCGAACGAGGCCAGCTTGCGGGTGTTTTGAATCGAGATCATGGAATGCTCCTAGCGGGTTGATGACAAGCCGAACGATTCCGGCTGATCTGGATACGCAGCGCAGCGGGGTCTGGATTCAAAAAAAACGGCAATCGACGTCGAACACAAAAAGTTACAACCACTTTCAATTGCGGCACATCCAGACCTGCGCGGCCTGCGTACTGCCGGATAGCGGGGACGCATCCCATTCCCCTGGAGCAGGTGGCCACCTCTTCAGTGGAACGCGCTTTCGCCACACCCGTGTGCTTTCGGCCGGAGGCGCATTCTTCACGTTGACCGTTCGCGCCTGCCGCGAACCGAGAGGAACCATCATGTCTGACGAATCAGTGTTGATCGGGGTTTTGCAAAAACGTGCCAAGAAGCTGGAGGACAGGCGCCAGTTCTTCCGCAAGACCAGCGGCGTGGCCGTGGGCATGGCGGGCGGGGTGATCCTGTCCGCCTGCGGCGGTGGCGGGGGCGATGCGAATGCGCAGGCCAACGGGCCCACGGATGCGGAGATCCTGAACTTCGCCCTCAACCTGGAGTATCTGGAGTCGCAGTTCTATCACTACGCGGTGTTCGGCACCGGCCTGCCCGCCAACCTGCAGTCGGGCGTGGGCACGCAGGGCGCCATCACGGGCGGCCGTGCCGTGGCCTTCAAGGACCCCGTGGTGGCGCAGTACGCCAAGGAGATCGCCCAGGACGAGATCGCCCACGTGGCCTTCCTGCGCGCGGCGCTGGGCTCGGCCGCGGTGGCGCAGCCGCAGATCGACATCGGCGGAACCGACCCGAACGGCGCCTTCTCGGTGGCGGCGCGAGCGGCCGGGCTGGTGGGCGCGGGCACGGCCTTCGATCCCTATGCGAGTGACGAGAACTTCCTGCTGGGGGCCTTCATCTTCGAGGACGTGGGCGTCACCGCCTACAAGGGCGCATCGCCGCTGATCACCAACAAGACCTATCTGGAGGCAGCCGCCGGCATCCTGGCCGCCGAGGCCTACCACGCAGGTCTGGTGCGCACGGTGCTGTACGCCAAGGGACTGGCCACGCCCGCGCTGCGCACGGCGGCCGGCGCCATCTCGGATGCGCGCGACAGCCTGGACGGCTCCACCGACGTGGACCAGGGCATCACGGGGGATGCCACGACGTCCAACATCGTGCCGCTGGATGCCAACGGCATCGCCTACAGCCGCTCGCCGGGCGACGTGCTGAACATCGTGTACCTGACCAAGGACACGGCGACCAAGGGCGGGTTCTTCCCGTCCGGCGTGAACGGCTCGCTGGTGATGAGCAGCGCCTACGCCTGACGCGGACCGCCCGCCGGCCCCCCCCCGCCCGGGGCTGGGGGGCTTCCCCGGGGCTGGCCCGAGACAAGCGTTCCCCTGCCAAGGAGTTGCCATGATGTCCCTTCTGCCTTCCTCATCCGCCCCCCGCACGCCGGCCAGCACGCCGGGCCGCACGCCGCGGCGCCTGAAACCTTCCACCGTGGCGCGCCGCTGCGTGGGCAGCCTGATTGTGCTGGCCGGCGCGGTCATCGTGACCGGAGATCTCGTGGCGCTGTGGCGCGGCGCAGGCACCGATGCCGCACCCGCCGCCGCACCCATGGCACCCGCCAGCGGCCTGGTGCCGACGGCCCGATAGGCATCCCCCTGCAACCGCGTGCCCCCGCCGGCGGAAAGGCCCCCATGAACGACACCGTGCTTGCGGCTGAACAGGGCCGTTTCGGCTCCATCGAGCCGGACAACGGCCACGCGGGCACGCCCAGCCTGCCGCAGGTGCATCGCAGCATTGCCGTGCCGCGCGGCGACAGCCGCTCGGACAACGCGCGCCGCGTGCTGGCGTTTGCCGGGCCCGGCTACATGGTGGCCGTGGGCTACATGGACCCGGGCAACTGGGCCACGTCCATCGCGGGCGGCTCGCAGTTCGGCTACTCGCTGCTGGCGGTGATCTTTGCCTCCAACCTGATGGCCATGCTGTTCCAGGCGGCGGCCGTGCGCCTGGGCCTGGCCAGCGGGCGGGACCTGGCCCAGGCCTGCCGCGCGCAGTTTTCCCCGCGCATCAACCTGGTGCTGTGGTTCTTCTGCGAGATCGCCATCGTGGCCTGCAACCTGGCCGAGGTGCTGGGCATGGCCATCGGCCTGAACCTGCTGTTCGGCCTGCCGCTGCTGGCCGGCGTGTGCATCACGGTGGTGGATGTGATGCTGATCCTGGCGCTGCAAAGCCGGGGCTTTCGCTGCCTGGAGTCGGTGGTGATCGCCCTGGTGGCATTGATCGGCCTGTGCTTTGCCGCCCAGCTGGTGTGGCTGCAGCCGCCCGTGGCGGCCGTGCTGCGCGGCCTGCTGCCGGGCATGGAGATCGTGGCCAATCCGCAGATGCTGTACCTGGCCGTGGGCATCGTGGGGGCCACGGTGATGCCGCACAACCTCTACCTGCATTCGTCCATCGTGCAGACACGCCGGCATGACACCACGCTCCAGGGCACGCGCCAGGCCATCCGCCTGGCCACGCTGGACTCCACGGTGGCGCTGGGGCTGGCGCTGTTCGTGAACGCCGCCATCCTGGTGGTGGCGGCCGGCGCGTTCAACCGGCCCGGCCAGGCGCCGGTGACCGAGCTGTCGGACGCCTACCACCTGCTGTCGCCGCTGCTGGGCGTGGGCATCGCCAGCGCGGTGTTCGGCGTGGCGCTGCTGGCCTCGGGGCTGAGTTCTTCGGTCACGGGCACGCTGGCCGGGCAGATCGTGATGGAAGGCTTCTTGCAGATCCGCCTGTCGCCCGCGCTGCGCGCCCTGCTGACGCGCTGCATCGCCATCGTGCCCGCCGTGGTGGCCACCGCCTGGTTCGGCAGCACCGGCGCCAGCGCCCTGCTGGTATTCAGCCAGGTGGTGCTGAGCCTGCAATTGCCGTTTGCCATCGTGCCGCTGCTGCTGTTCACCACGCGGCGCAAGACGCTGGGGGAGCTGGCCTTTGGCCCCAGGATGTCGGCAGTGCTGTGGTGCTGCGCGGCCCTGGTGGTGTCGCTGAACCTGTGGATGCTGCAGCGGGTGCTGACGGCCTGATCGCCCGAAGCGGGCATGGCGCCGCGCGGCGCCTTCATAGACGTTTTGCTTCTATCAAACGCCGCTCTTGTTCGTTGGTGGCTTGCCGCGAAGTTCTTAGATTGGTGCCCATAGCCACCAACCCGCGAACTCTCCGCAAGGACGACGACATGACAGCCCTCACTTTGGAAACCGCCTTGCCCCGGGCGCTGCAGGAGGCACAGGACCACGCCCGCGCACAGGGGCTGGGCCAAGCAGGCGGCGTGCGCCCGCCCGTGGCCTGGGCGCTGGTGCAGGCCGGCCAGGCCGTGCTGGTCGATGTGCGCACGGCCGAGGAACGCAAGTTCGTCGGCCAGGTGCCCGGCACCCTGCACGTGCCCTGGGCCACGGGCACGGCGCTGACGCGCAACCCGCGCTTTGCCCGCGAGCTGGAGGCGCGCCTGGCACCGCACGGCGGCAAGGAGGCCGTGGCCCTGCTGCTGTGCCGCAGCGGCAAGCGCTCGGTGCTGGCGGCCCAGGTGGCGGCCCAGGCCGGGTTCGCCCATGTGTTCAACGTGCTCGAAGGCTTCGAGGGCGAGATCGACGCGCGCCAGCAGCGCGGCAAAAACGACGGCTGGCGCTTCCACGGCCTGCCCTGGATTCAAGACTGAAGGAGCACGCAGATGGCCAGTTTCGACATTGCCGGACTCACCCAGAACCTGCATGCGGCGCGCCGCGAATGGCGCGAGGCCCACGGCCGCACCCAGGAGCCCGGGGCGCGCGAATTTCCCTCCCGCGACGCGCTTTCCACCCTCATCGACCAGCTCAAGGCAGCCCTGTTTCCCATGCGCCTGGGCCCCCACGACCTGCGCCAGGAAAGCGAGGACATCTTCGTGGCCCACCAGCTGGACTCGGCCCTGCATGCGCTGCTGGGCCAGATACGGCTGGAGCTGCGGCTGTCCGCGCCCCACACGGCAGCGGGCGCCGATGCCATGGCGCTGGACATCGCCCGCGCCTTTGCCGAGTCCCTGCCCCAGATCCGCCGCCTGCTCGACAGCGACGTGCTGGCCGCCTTCCAGGGCGATCCCGCCGCGCGCAGCGTGGACGAGGTTCTGCTGTGCTATCCGGGCGTGCTGGCCATGATCCACCACCGCCTGGCCCACCAGCTGTACCTGCTGGAGCAGCCGCTGCTGGCGCGCATCGTGGCCGAGCTGTCGCATGCGCAGACGGGCATCGACATCCACCCGGGCGCGAAGATCGGGCGGGGCTTTTTCATGGACCACGGCACGGGCGTGGTGATCGGCGAGACCGCCGTGATCGGCGAGCGCGTGCGGCTGTACCAGGCCGTCACCCTGGGCGCCAAGCGCTTTCCCACCGATGAGCACGGCCACCTGCGCAAGGGCCTGGCGCGCCATCCGGTGGTGGAGGACGACGTGGTCATCTACGCGGGCGCCACCATCCTGGGCCGCGTCACGCTGGGGCGCGGCGCCGTCATCGGCGGCAATGTCTGGGTGACCGAGGACGTGCCGCCCGGCGCCCACGTCACCCAGGCCCATGCGCGCGAGCACGCGCAGCAGCCCCGGGAGGTGGCCCTATGAGCACCCGTCTTGTCACCAGCTTCGGCATTGCCGTGCGCCAGGCGCGCGAGGCCCATGGCTGGTCGCAGGAGCGGCTGGCCGAGCACTCGGACCTGAACCGCTCCTACGTGGGCGAGATAGAGCGCGGCCGCGTCATCGCCTCGCTGCTGACCGTGGAGAAGCTGGCCGTCTCGCTGGGCGTGCAGCCCTCGGCCCTGGTCATGCGCGGCGAAACCGTGGCCCACGACCAGCTGGTGCGGGGCCTGCGCTTGGCGGCTATAGCATGTTGAAGACATGTGCGCGGGCCGGGACACTGGCCCTGTTTCCCTCCTTCCCCTTCCCTTTTTCCTGAACTGATCACGGAGTCTGCACATGTCGGCAACAGTGGGCGGCACGACCGCGCTAGGCGACAACGCCGCGCGGCAACTGGCCAACGCAACCAAAACCGTTCCCCAGCTTTCGACCATCAGCCCGCGCTGGCTGACGCACCTGCTGCAATGGTCGCCGGTGGAGGCGGGCATCTACCGTCTCAACCGCGTCAAGAACCCGGAGGCCATCAAGGTCACCTGCACGGCCAAGCAGGAAGACAACCAGCTGCCGCGCACCTATGTGGACTACGAGGAGCAGCCGCGCGAGTACTTCCTCAACGCCGTCTCCACCATCCTGGATGTGCACACGCGCATCTCCGACCTCTACAGCAGCCCGCATGACCAGATCAAGGAACAGCTGCGCCTGACCATCGAGACCATCAAGGAGAACCAGGAAAGCGAGCTGATCAACAACCCCGACTACGGCCTGCTGGCCCAGGTCACGGACGAGCAGCGCATCTTCCCGCTGACCGGCGCGCCCACGCCCGACGACCTGGACGAGCTGCTGACCAAGGTCTGGAAGGAGCCCGCCTTCTTCCTGACCCATCCGCTGGCCATTGCCGCCTTCGGCCGCGAGGCCACGCGCCGCGGCACGCCGCCGCCCACGGTCAGCCTGTTCGGCTCGCAGTTCATCACCTGGCGCGGCATTCCGCTGATCCCCTCGGACAAGGTGCCCGTGGCCGATGGCAAGAGCAAGATCCTTCTGCTGCGCGTGGGCGACAAGCGCCAGGGCGTGGTCGGCCTGTACCAGCCCGGCCTGCCGGGCGAGCAAAGCCCGGGCCTGTCGGTGCGCTTCATGGGCATCAACAACCATGCCATCGCGTCCTACCTGATCTCGCTGTACTGCTCGCTGGCCGTGCTCACGCCCGACGCGCTGGCCGTGCTCGACGATGTCGAGATCGGCAAGTACCACGACTATCCCGACACCTACAAGTAAAGAGGCCGGGCGTTGACCGTGTCTGCAATCACCTCCGTGGCGCCCCAGGCGCCCTTCGACCCCGAGGCGCTGGCGCGCATGGCCAACGCCCTGTTCTCCGCCGCACCGGGATCGGCTCCTGCCCTGCCGGGTCTTCCGGGTCTTCCCGGCCTGCCTGCTGGCGTGCAGGCCCCCGTGAACGTGGCGCCGCCCGGCTCGCCGCTGGCCAGCCCCGCGGGCCTGGGTCCCGGCGTGCCGGGCACGCCCATCCCGCAGGGCGTGGCGCCGGGCAGCAACCTGCTGCCGGCCTCGCCCGCGCCGCTGGCCTCGCTGGCCCACCGCGCGCCCGCGCTGCTGCCCCATGCCCAGGCCGGCAACGGCGTGCCCGACCATGTCGTGAGCGCCCTGCCCGCCTACGAGCCGCGCCTGGGATCGCAGGTGCTGGGCGTGCCCCAGCGCCAGGGCGATCCGCTGGATGCGCTGGCCGCGCTCCCGTTCACGGCACCTGCTGCACCTGCGGCACCTGCTGCACCTGCGGCACCCGCCGTGCCGCGCATCGGCGTGCCCACCGAAGGGCCCGGCATAGCGTCCACCGTGCCTTCGGCCGAGCCGCGCTTTTACTTTGTCGATCCCGTGGTGCTGCCCGCCGGCTACACCACGCCGGCCCATCCGCTGCAGCGCCAGCAGGCTTCGCACGGGGCAAGGCATGGCTCGGCCGGCGTGCAGGCGCCCTTCGACGTGCATGCCGTGCGCAGGGACTTTCCCATCCTGTCCGAGCGCGTCAACGGCCGGCCCCTGGCCTGGCTGGACAACGCGGCCACCACGCACAAACCGCGCGCGGTGATCGAGCGCATCCGCCACTTCTACGAACACGAGAACTCCAACATCCACCGCGCAGCCCATGAACTGGCCGCGCGCGCCACCGACGCCTACGAGGGCGCGCGCGAGCGCGTGCGCCGCTTCATCAACGCGCCCGACGTGAACGAGGTCATCTTCGTGCGCGGCACCACCGAGGCCATCAACCTCGTGGCCAAGAGCTGGGGCTGGCAGCATGTGGGCGAGGGCGACGAGATCATCGTCTCCCACCTGGAGCACCACGCCAACATCGTGCCCTGGCAGCAGCTGGCGGCCGCCAAGGGCGCGAAGATCCGCGTGATCCCGGTGGACGACTCGGGCCAGGTGCTCATCGATGAATACCGCAGGCTGCTGAACCCGCGCACGAAGATCGTCTCCGTCACCCAGGTCTCCAACGCGCTGGGCACGGTCGTGCCCGTGCAGAAGATCGTGGAGCTGGCCCACCAGGCGGGCGCCCGGGCCCTGGTCGATGGCGCGCAGTCGGTCTCGCACATGGCCGTGGACGTGCAGGCCATCGGTGCGGACTTCTTCGTGTTCTCGGGCCACAAGGTCTTCGGCCCCACGGGCATCGGCGTGGTCTGGGGACGGCGCGAGGTGCTGGAGGACATGCCGCCCTGGCAGGGCGGCGGCAACATGATTGCCGACGTGACCTTCGAGAAAACCGTCTACCAGCCCCTGCCCAACACCTTCGAGGCCGGCACCGGCAACATTGCCGACGCCGTGGGCCTGGGCGCCGCCATCGACTACGTGCAGGCCCTGGGCATGGAGCGCATCGCGCGCTACGAGCACGATCTGCTGCAGTACGGCACGCAGGCGCTGGCGCCCATCCCCGGCCTGCGCCTGATCGGCACGGCGGCCGACAAGGCCAGCGTGCTGTCCTTCGTGCTCAAGGGCTGGACCACGGCCGAGGTGGGCGAGGCGCTCAACGCCGAAGGCATCGCCGTGCGCACCGGCCACCACTGCGCCCAGCCCATCCTGCGGCGCTTCGGCGTGGAGACCACCGTGCGGCCCTCGCTGGCCTTCTACAACACCACCGAGGAAATCGACCGGCTGGCAGCCGTGGTGCAGGGGCTGGCGGCGCGCAGGCGGGGTTGAGCCACCGGCTCAGCCCAGGCGTCTTGCAAAGGCGTCGCCCGTGGCGGCCATGCCCAGGCGGCCGTGCCCAGGCGGCCGCCCACGTCGTTGGCGCCGCTTGCGCCCGGTGTGCCGCAGGCCGGACCCGGTGGCCATGCCGCGCCACGGCAGCGGACGGAACACGGCATTGGAGCCATGAAAAAGCATTGCCAATATCAGAATGATCCTATGGATTTCCATCAATCATAGGAATAGACTTTGGAGCGCGCCCATCAAACTCTCCTGCATCGTTTCCGGTTTCATTCATATGAAAAAAATCAGATATTTTCTCATTACGGCAACGCTTTGCTTTTCTGTAAGCTCCATTTATGGAGGCATATTTACCCCGGCGTCGTCCACCATCCAATTACCGGAAATCATCAACGTTCCCGCAGGAAATATCATGAATGGATCAGTGCTATGGGAATCGCCCATGGTCAAATCCACCCTCGACACAATTTCCTACAGTGTGCTTTCGGGGCCATCTTCAGAAATATGGCCCCAAATCATGAACGCCACTACGCTGGACGGCGATATCTACTCCACATCTTTGCGCGGAATAGGAATCCGTTGGCGTGCCATATGGAAAGCCAGGAATTTCCCCAATGGCAAAACCATGTCCATCACCACTACGTCCAACAATGCAGGAGCCACGGGATGGCTAAGGAATGATGTACATGAGCAAACCATATGGATGCAACTCATCAAGACAGGCGCCGTTCAATCGGGCACTTTCAGCGTCAGCAGCTATGCATCCGCCCGGTTTGACTGCAATAGCCTTTGCAATAACTGGATCGTGAAGGCGACCGGCAGCACCGTGGTGCGCACAGGCGCCAGTTGCCGGGTGAAGACGAGCAACATCGCCGTGAACCTGCAGCGAATCAACAGGTCACTGTTCAACGGGATAGGCGCTACCTCCGCGCCCCAGCCATTCGATCTGGAACTGATATGCACCGGGGGCGAAGCCAATTCCACCCTGCGCCCGTTCGTCACGCTCACGGATGCCAACGATGCCGCCAACCGCTCCGATGTGCTGACGGTGACCGGAGGGGCTGCCGGCATCGGCATCCAGATCCGCAGCAGCGACAAGGTCATCAGCTACGGCGAGGACTCCGCCAACTTCGGCAATCCCAACCAGTGGCAGGCGGGCATCATCACCCCAAACACCAGCAACCACGTGATTCCATTGACGGCGCGCTATGTCCAGACCCAGCCCTCCGTCACCACAGGCCTGGCCAACGGACGGGCCACCTTCACGCTCAATTACCAGTGACCTACCAGTGACCTGCCAGTGACACGCTGGCTGCATTGCGGCCGTGCAGGCGCCCGTGCCGATCCTGCGTGGCCGCCCGCCCCCGGCTGCGCTCAATCGGCTCTGGCCCCCGACACCCGCACCTGCTCGGCCGCCACGGGCATCTGCTCGCGCACGAAGCGCCAGAACGCGTCCACGTCCATGGGCTTGACGGGCAGCGAGCCTTGGTCGATGAACTGCTTTTGCACCTCGGGATTGCGCAGCGCCGTAGCCAGTGCGCCGTTCAGGCGCTCCAGCGCCGCACGCGGCGTGCCGGCCGGGGCAACCAGGCCGTACCAGGAGTCGGTGTAGAAGCCCTTGACGCCTGCTTCCTCGAACGTTGGCACATCGGGCAGGGCCGGCAGGCGCTGGCGTGAGGCCACGGCCAGGGCGCGCAGCTTGCCCGAGCGGATGAAGGGGATGGCGCCCGTGGTGAGCACGAAGTCCACGCGGCCCGCCATCAGGTCGGTCATGGCCGGGGCCGTGCCCTTGTAGGGGATGTGGGTGACATCCACGCCCGTGAGCTGCTTGAAGCTGGCGCCGGCCAGATGCTGGCTGGAGCCCACGCCGCCCGAGCCGTAGTTGAGCTGGCCCGGCCTGGCGCGCGCCGCCTCCAGCAGATCGTTGACCGAGCGCAGCGGCGAGGCCACGGGCACCAGCAGCACGCTGGGCGAGGTGGTGATCATGCCGATGGGCGCGAAGTCCTTGAGCGGGTCGTGGTTGAGCTTGGCGTAGAGCGCGGAGTTCAGGCCGTGCGAGGCCACGGTGGCCAGCATGATGGTGTTGCCATCGGGCCTTGCGCGGGCCGCCGCGTCGCTGCCCAGGTTGCCGCCCGCACCGGCCCGGTTGTCGATGGTGATGGGCTGGCCCAGGGCCTCGCTCATGCGCGTGGCCGCCAGCCGCGCCACGTTGTCGGAGGGGCCGCCCGCAGGCCAGCCCACGATGAGGGTGATGGGGCCTTGCGCCAGGGCCGGCAGGGCCAGGGCGCACAGGGCCAGCGCAGCCAGGCTGCGGCGCGACAGAGGGGTCATGGCAGTCGTCCTTGTCCATTCAAAGGTTTGCATGGCCAGGGCCTTCAGGGCTTGCCGTCCTGCCAGGGCATCTCGGTCCAGAGCTTGCGAAAGCCGGCCTCGGTGCGCTCCAGCTCGGCCGCGTAGGCGGGCGGTGCCAGGTAGCGCAGCGGTGCGTACATGGCCTCGGCCTGCTGCCTGAACTGCGGGTCGGCCGCGATGGCGGCCACGGCATCGACCAGCTTTTTGCGCACGCCTTCGGGCAAGCCCTTGGGCGCTGCCAGGCCGCGCAGGGAGGCCAGCTCGATATCAATGCCCTGCTCCTTGAACGTAGGCACCTGCGGCGCCAGCGAGCTGCGCGCGGCCGACATCTGGCCCAGCAGGCGGATGGGAGTGCCGCCCTTCTGGTAGGCCAGCACCTCGCCCACGTTGATGGCGCCAATGGTGATCTGCTGGCCCGTGGCGGCGGCGCGCACCTCGCCCGCGCCCTTGTAGGGCACATGGGTGAGCTGCGTGCCCGTGGCCTTGGCGAACAGCAGCATGGCCAGGTGGTCGTCCGAGCCCGTGCCCGTGGTGCCCACGGTCACGGCGCCGGGGTTGGCCCGGGCGTAGGCGGCCAGGCCGGCCAGCGTGGTGATGGCGTTGCTGTTGTGGATGGCGAAGCCGCCCGGGTCGTCCACCAGGTTGCCCAGCAGGTCGTACTGGCTCCAGTGGAAGCTGCTCTTGCGCTCGATGGGAATGGTCAGCACGTTGGGCGTGTTGATGAAGCCGATGGTGTAGCCGTCCGGCTTGGCGCGCGCCAGTTCGCCAAAGCCGATGCCGCCGCCCGCGCCGGGGCGGTTGAGCACGACCACGCTGCCGCCCAGCTTCTTTTCCAGATGGCGGGCCAGCAGCCGCGCCACCAGGTCGGTGCCGCCGCCGGGCCCGTAGGCCACGATCATCTCGATGTTGCGCGAGGGATAGGGGGCCTCGCCCTGAGTCTGGGTCTGAGCCTGGGCCAGGGCCGGCAGCGCCATGCAGGCGGCGGCCAGGCCTGCGCACAATGCGCGCCTTGCTTGCTGTGTCATCTTTGTCTCCTGGGTCGCCTCTTGCAGTGGTCTGAGAGGCTTTTTAGTCATGGTGAAGGAAGCGGCTCAACGGGACGGGTCCAAGGCCCTGGCGATGCGCTCGCGCGCATGCGGCCAGACCTCGGGATTGACCAGGCGCGCGGGCCGCTGGCCGTCGGCCAGCAACTGCACGATCTGGGTGGCGGCCAGCTCGGCGTTGTTGCGCCGGGCCTCGTGCGTGACACCGGCGGTGTGGAAGGTGGCCACCACCTGGGGCAGGGCCAGCAGCGGATGGGAGGCGGGCGGCGGCTCCTGGTCCCAGACATCGAGCCCCGCGCCCGCCAGGTGGCCGCTGGCCAGGGCGGCGTGCAGGGCGGCCTCGTCATGGATACCGCCGCGCGCCGTGCTCACGAAAACGGCGCCCGGCTTCATGGCCGCAAAGGCAGCGGCGTTCATGATCCCCAGCGTGGAGGCATCGCGCGGGCAGTGTAGGGAGACGATGTCCGCGCGCTGCAGCAGTTCGTCGAAGCCCACGGCCTCTGCCCCGCGCGCCGCCAGGCCGGCCGCGTCATAGGCCGGGTCGCAGCCGATCACCTGCATGCCGAAGGCGCGGCCCAGGGCCGCGACGCGGCTGCCGGCCTCGCCCACGCCAACCAGGCCCAGGGTGCGGCCGCGCAGCTCGTGGCCCATGACGTCTTCCCGGCTGAAGCCCCGGGCGGGGGCGCGCAGCAGGCGGTCGGATTCGTTGATGCGGCGCAGCACGGACAGCATCAGGCCGATGGCCATCTCGGCCACCGAATCCGCATTGCCGCCCGACTGGTTCATCACGGCCACGCCGGCGCGCGTGCAGGCCTCGATGTCGATGGTGTCGCAGCCCGAGCCGCTGGAGGACACGGCCAGCAGATCGGGGCAGCGCGCCAGCAGGTCCGCCGTGGCGAACCAGTGGCGCGGCAGCTCGTCCTTGGCGGCCGTGATCTGGTAGACCTGTGCACCGGCCAGGGCCTGCCAGGCGGCGGCATCGTCGCCCTCGCGCCGGCAGGTGAGCAGCTGCACACCGGGCGCTGCCGAGACGATGCGGTCGAAGGCCGCGTCCAGCCAGTAGTCGAAGCGGACAACGCGGCGGTCCATCACAGCACCCCCTTGGCGGCCAGCGTGCGCGCCACCCAGGAACGGTCGGCACGGCCTGCGGCAATGGCGGCGAGCACGTCGGCCTCGTCGCGCTGTATGGCCTCCACGCGGTCGGCAATGGCGGCGGCCTCGGCGGTGGGCACGGCCAGCAGGCCGTCGCCGTCGCCCAGCACCAGGTCGCCCGGGTGGACGACCATGCCGTCGATGCTGACGGGCACATGCAGCTCGCCGGGGCCGTCCTTGTAGGGACCACGGTGCGAGACGCCGCGCGCATACACGGGCAGCTCATGCTGGCCGATGGTGTCGCTGTCGCGGATCAGCCCGTCGATGACGATGCCGGCCGCGCCGCGCGCCATCATCAGCGCCAGCATGATCTCGCCAATGATGGCGTTGGGCCCGGCGCCGCCCGCGTCCACCACGATCACGTCGCCGGGGCCGCAGATGTCTATGGCCTGGTGCACCATGAGGTTGTCGCCGGGCCGCGTGCGCACGGTCAGCGCACGGCCCACCAGCGGCCCCTGGCGGCGGTGAAAGGGCCGCAGCGCCGAGGTGCCCGTGGTGCGGCTCATGGCGTCGCTGACGTTGGCGACCGGAAAGCCGCGGTAGCGCTGCAGCAGCGCATCGCCAAGGGCGGCCTCGGGCCGGGCGTGGATATGGAATCCGGGAATCTTGCTCACTGCTGTGTCTCCGTCTGTGTCTGTGTCTGTTGTCTGTATCAATACCGTTGTCTTGCCGCTCAGAACGCATCCCAGGCCTGCGCATGGCGCACGCAGGCCGGCGTGACCTGGTCCAGGCGCGTGGCGCCCAGCATGGCCATGTCGCGCAGCACCTCCTCGCGCAGCAGGGCCATGGCGTGGGCCACGCCCGCCGGCCCGGCCACCGAGGCCGCGTAGTTGAAGGGCCGGCCCACGAACACGCAGCGCGCGCCCAGGGCCAGGGCCTTGAGCACGTCGGTGCCCCGTCGCACGCCGCTGTCCAGCATCACCGGCAGGCCGGGCACGGCGCGCACGATGCCGGGCAGCACGCGCAGCGGTGCCACGGCGCCATCGAGCTGGCGCCCGCCGTGGTTGGAGACGATGAGGCCGTCGGCCCCGTGGTCGCGCGCCAGCACGGCGTCTGCGGCCGAAAGAATGCCCTTGACCACCAGTTGCCCCTGCCAGCGCTGGCGGATGGCGGCCAGATGCGGCCAGGCCAGGTGGGAGCGGTCCGAGAAATCACGCATCACGCTGGCCGACAGGATGGGCGCGCCCCGGTGCGCATAGTTGTTCTCGAAATGCGGCATGCCGTGGCGCCACAAGGTCTTGAGAAAGCTGCCGAACAGCCAGCGCGGGTGGCTGATGCCCTGCCAGGCCAGGCCCGGCCCGGGCCGTAGCGGCGTGGAAAAGCCGGCGCGCACATTGTTCTCGCGGTTGGCGGCCACGGGCGTGTCCACCGTGATCACCAGGGTCTGCACGCCGGCGGCGGCCACGCGGTCCAGCAGCGCATCGATCTGGCCTTGATCACCCGGCAGGTAGGCCTGGAACCATGTATGGGACGCGGCCGCCATCACCTCCTCCAGCCGGATCAGCGAGGAGCCGCTCATGATGGCCGGCACGCCCGCCTGCTGTGCGGCCTGGGCCAGCACCAGGTCGCCCCGGTAGGCCGACAGCGCGGCAATGCCCATGGGCGCCACGCCGAAGGGCGCGCCGTAGCGGCGCCCGAACAGCTCGAAGGAGGGATCGCGCTGTGCCACCCCCACCAGCGCGCGCGGCACGAAGGCCAGCTCGGCAAAGGCGCGGCGGTTGTCCGCCAGCGAGGCGTTGTCCTCCACCGCCCCGCTGATGTAGGCATGGATGGGGCGCGGCAGATGGCGCCGCGCCAGCCGCTCGAAATCATCGAGCGACAGCACCTGGCGCAGGCGACGCGGCGGCCGGGCAGGGGCTGGTGCAGCAGTTGCGGAAGCGGTGGCGGTTGTGGAGGGGACGGTGTTGGCAGGCATTGCCGGCCAATGTAGAAGGGCCAACCTGCAAAGAAAAGCGAAATAAATAGGAATCGATATTTCGATTTTGGAAGAATGTCACCATGACCCTCAAACAGCTCGAAGCCTTCTACTGGGCCGCCACCTGCCTGAACTTCAGCGTGGCGGCCGACCGCGTGCACCTGTCGGTCTCATCGCTGTCCAAGCGCATTGCGGAGCTGGAGGCTTCGCTGGGCGTGCAGCTGTTCGACCGCAGCGGCCGCGCCGCCGAACTCACGCCCCAGGGCGAGCAGCTGCTGCCGCGCATCCGCGAGCTGCTGCACGGCGCCGCCCAGCTGCGCGAGGCGGCGGGCCGCAGCGTGGGCCTGCAGGGCCGCTGCCGCATCGGCTTTGGCGAACTCAGCGGCCTGACCTGGCTGCCCCGGCTGGTGCAGCGGGTGGCCGAGCTGCATCCCGACCTGCAGCTGGAGCCCCACACCGACATCGGCCAGGTGCTGGAGCAGCGCATCGTCGATGGCGAGCTGGACTGCGTGGTCATTGCCGGGCCGTCCTCGCGCAGCAGCCTGGCCTTCGAGCAGGTCGCCCAGGTGCGCTTCGTCTGGGCCGCCAGCGACGACTTCATCGCCCGCGCCGGCACCGGCCTGCCCCGGCGCCTGGTGCGCGAGCAACTGCTGATCGCCCTGCCCACCGGCTCGGGCGCCACGCGCACGCTGGACGACTGGCTGGGCCGCCACGGCCTGGCCGTGGAGCGGCGCCTTTCCTGCAACAGCTGGGGCGCCGTGGTGGGCATGGTGGTGGACGGCCTGGGCTTCACCTACATGCCCGAGCAATGGGCGCTGGCCCTGCAGCAACGCGGCCGCCTGCGCGTGCTGGACGGCAGCGCCGAGGCCGCAAAGCACAGCGCGCTGGCCCCGCTGACCTACACCGTGCAATGGCGCCGCGACGATGCCCGGCCGCTGATCACGGAAATGCGCGAGATCATCCGCAGCGTGATCGATTTCCCGGCGCCGCGCTGTTTGAGTTGAACTTGCACCCTGGCGGCCCCATGCCCTTTAGCCCGCGCGCAGCAGTCACGGCAGGAGCTGCTGGACAATCACCCCCATGACCACCGCGCCTCTCCCAGATTCCGCAGATCCCGCCGCCTCCGCCGACCCCATGCCCCAACCGCCCGAGCAGCCCGACCTGGACGCCTGCTGCGGCAATGGCTGCGACCCCTGCATCTTCGACAGCTATGACCTGGCCATGGACGAGTACCGCCAGGCGCTGCGGGCCTGGAAGGCGCGCAACGAAACGCCGGCGGGCCAGGGATAGGAATAGGGATAGGGGTAGCGCGATCAGTCCACGCGGGCGATCAGGTCCAGCTCCACGGCCGCACCCTTGGGCAGCTGCAGCACGCCCACCGAAGTGCGCGTGTGGGCACCCACGGGGCCCAGCACCCGGGCGATGAGGTCGGAGGCGCCATCGGCCACCTCGCTTTGCTGGGTGAAATCGGGCGCCGAGCGCACATAGACGGTGATGCGTGCAACGGCGCGCACGGCATCGAGCGAGCCGGCCGCGCGCTGCACGAAGGCCAGGGCCCGTATGGCACAGATGGCGGCGGCCGTTCTGGCCGATGCCAGGTCGATCCCGGCGCCGACCGTCCCCACGTAGAGCACTTCATCGCCCACGCGGGGAATCTGCCCGCTGACGAACAGCTGCTGGCCGTCGCGCACGACGGGGCTGTAGTTGCCGCCTATCTTGATCTCGCCATCGAAGCGGTGGCCGAGCTCGAGGGCGGCCTGGGCGAAGCGTTCATCTGCTGTCATGGTCTGGTGTCCGGAGTAAGGCAAGCGCGCAGTCTAGAGCGTGTTATGCACCGGCGCCTGCAGCGGCTTCAACTGCCCGTGGACGCGTAATGCCTCACCCCCATGCGCCAGGCGCCCGAGGCCAGCCAGAGGAAGGCAAAGCCGGCCAGCGGCGAGACCCAGCCCAGCCAGGCTGGTGCGCCCAGCGGGTCGGGCTTGCCCAGCACAGCCAGCGCCGGGTAGTAGGCCACGCAGGCCAGCGGCACGGCGAAGGTCAGCAGGCGGCGAAACCACTGCGCGTACAGGGCCAGCGGGTACTGGGCGGCCTCGACGCTGCCGTAGCTCAGCACATTGGCGGCTTCCAGGCTTTCCACGGTCCAGAACGAGAGCGCACCCTGCAGCACCAGGATGCCCAGGAACAGCGCCACGCCGCCCGCCACGGCGAACAGCGCCACGGCGACGGCCTGGGGCGTCCACACCACGGCGCCCTGGGCCGTGGCAAAGCCCAGCACCAGCAGGCCCTGCAGCAGGCGGCCCAGGCGGCTGATGCGCACGTCATGGCCCATGAGCTGCAGCCACACGGGGCGCGGGCGCAGCAGCAGGCGGTCGAAGGCGCCGGTGCGCAGGAACTGCGTGCCCAGCACGTCGAAGCCCCGGCCCAGCGCATCGGCCAGGGCGAACATGCAGTTCACCAGGCCATAGAACACGGCCACTTCGCCGATGCGCCAGCCCTGCACCTCGCCAAACCGGTGGAACAGCGCCCAGACGGCGATGACCTCGATGCCCGTGACCAGGAACTGGCCCAGGGTCAGCATCAGCGCCGAAGCCGGGTAGCGCGCCTGCCCGCCCAGCGAGGCCAGCGCCAGGCGCAGGAACATGGACAGCGATCCTTTGTGCTTGGCCATGGTCTTCACCCGCCCTGCACTTCGAGGCCGCGCATGGTGCGCGCCATGGCCACGCGGCCCAGGGCCACGATCACGGCAATCCACAGGGCTTGCAGCGCCAGGCAGGCCAGCATCTGCGCACCGGCCATCTGGCCGAAGTAGATGCGCGCAGGGATGTCCATCACGCCCGCCAGCGGCTGCAGCAGCAGCGCGGTCTGCCAGGCGTCGGGCATCAGCGCCAGCGGCAGCAGGTTGCCCGACAGCACGATGACCACGGGCGCGGCCAGCGTGTTGATGCCTTTTTCATTGAGCGCGGCGGCGGCGGCAACGTTCAGCAGCATGACCAGTGCCGTGGACAGCAGCAGCGCCAGCAGCATGGAGGCGGCAAAGCCCAGGCCTGCGGCCCAGCCGGCCGGCGGCTGCCAGCCCCAGGCGCCCAGCCCCATCAGCGGCAGGGCCAGCCCTGCAAACGCCACCATCAGCGCCACGCGCGGCAGCACGCGCGCGGCGATCCAGCCAGCCGAGCGCACGAACCACAGCGCATAGGCATCCACGGGCCGCAGCCGGTCATAGGCGATGGCGCCCGTGCGCACGGCCAGGGCCACGTCGGGGTCGCCGCTCCAGGGCAGCAGCGCGAACAGGCCCTGCGCCAGCCAGGTGTAGGTGATGGCGTGCTCCAGCGAGATGGGCGCGCCGGCCGATGCCGAGGCACTGCCGTAGAACGCCGCCAGCACCATGGTCTTGATGGCGCCCCACCAGCACTGCGTGGCAAAGCCCGCGTAGGCCGCCGTGCGGTACTGCAGCATCACCAGGAACCGCGATGCAAAGGCCGCCACATAGGGGCGCAGGAGTTCACGCAGCGTCATGCCGGCTCAGCCTTCGGCCGCTCCGTGCATGGCGTAGAAGCGGGCGATCACGGCCTCGATGGCCATGTCTTCTCCATTGCCTTCGCCATCACCACCTCCACGCCCCTCGCCCTGCGCTGCCACCACCTGGGCGCGCAGCGCATCGACCGCGCAGTCGGCCAGCACGCGGCCATGGCCGATGACGATCACGCGCCGCGCCAGCGCCTCGATGTCGTGCATGTCATGCGTGGTCAGCAGCACCGTGGTGCCGCGCTCGTGGTTGGCGCGCAGCACGAACTCGCGCACGGCCAGCTTGGAGGGTGCGTCCAGGCCGATGGTGGGCTCGTCCAGGAACAGGATCTCGGGCTCGTGCAGCAGGGCCGCGGCGATCTCGGCGCGCATGCGCTGGCCCAGGGACAGCTGGCGCACGGGCTGGTCCAGCACGCGCTCCAGGTTCAGCAGCGCCACCAGCTCGTCGCGCGTGCGCCCGTAGCGTGCGGGATCGACGCGGTACAGGTCGCGCAGCAGGTTGAAGCCATCGCCCACGGGCAGGTCCCACCACAGCTGCGAGCGCTGCCCGAAGACCACGCCGATGCGGCCCACATGGCGCTGGCGGTCGGCGAAGGGGTCGCGCCCGTCCCCCTCCACGCGCCCGCCATCGGGCCGCAGGATGCCCGACAGGATCTTGATGGTGGTGGACTTGCCCGCGCCGTTGGGGCCGATGAAGCCCAGCAGCTCGCCGCGCTCCAATGCGAACGACACGCCATCCAGCGCCTGCACCGTGCGATGGCGCGGATGCACCAGCGCGCGCAGCGCGCCCATCACGCCGGGGTCGCGCTCATGGATGCGGTAGGTCTTGCGGAGGTCGTGGACGAGGATCTGGGGCATGGCGCTGGGCGGTGAGGTAAGCGCAGAGGGGGGCACAGAGGGGGCGCGATTCTACACAGGACCGGGCTTTGCTATCCTGCGCGCAAATTCGCGGATGGAAATCCGCCTTGCCGCACGCACGCTCACACAAAGGAAACACAACATGGCAGCTGAAGGCAATGCAAGCCAGCTCGTAGGAATCGTCACGCTGCTGGGGGCCGCCGTGGTGGCCGTGCCGCTGTTCAAGCGGCTGGGCCTGGGCGCCGTGCTCGGCTACCTGGCCGCTGGCCTGGCCATAGGCCCCTACGGGCTGGGCCTGGTGACGGACGCGCAGACCATCCTGCACGTGGCCGAGCTGGGCGTGGTGATGTTCCTCTTCGTCATCGGGCTGGAGATGAAGCCTTCGCACCTGTGGGACCTGCGCGGCCAGATCTTCGGGCTGGGCAGCCTGCAGGTGGTGGTGTGCGCGCTGCTGCTCACGGGCGTGGGCATGGCCTTCGGCTTTCCGTGGCAGGTGGCCTTCGTCAGCGGCGCGGGCTTCGTGCTGACCTCCACGGCCATCGTCATGCAGGTGCTGGCCGAGCGTGGCGACATCCTGGCGCCGCGCGGCCAGCGCATCGTCTCCATCCTGCTGTTCGAGGACCTGCTCATCGTGCCGCTGCTGGCCGCCGTGGCCTTTCTGGCGCCGGCCGATGCGGCGCCCGTGGCCACCTCGCCCCTGTGGCAACGCGCGGGCGTGGCCCTGCTGTCGCTGGGCGCGCTGGTGGGCGCGGGCCTGTGGCTGCTGAACCCGCTGTTCCGCATCCTGGCCAAGGCCAAGGCGCGCGAGGTGATGACGGCCGCCGCGCTGCTGGTGGTGCTGGGCGCCGCCCTGCTGATGGAGATGGGCGGCCTGTCCATGGCCATGGGCGCCTTCGTGGCGGGCGTGCTGCTGTCCGAATCCTCGTTCCGCCACCAGCTGGAGGCCGATGTGGAGCCCTTCCGCGGCCTGCTGCTGGGCCTGTTCTTCCTGGGCGTGGGCATGGCGCTGAACCTGGAGGTGGTGGCGCTGAACTGGCGCATCGTGGGCATGGGCGTGGTCGCTCTGATGCTGGGCAAGGCGCTGTGCATCTACGCCGTGGCCCGCGTGGCACGCAGCAGCCATGCCGATGCGCTGGACCGCGCCATCCTCATGGCCCAGGGCGGGGAGTTCGCCTTCGTGCTGTTTGCCGAGGCGCTCAAGCTCAAGGTGCTCAGCCCCGAGGTGCATGCCAACATGACGGCCATCGTCGTGCTGTCCATGGCCATCACGCCGCTGGTGGTGGTGCTGCACAAGCGCCTGGCCGGCGCCCAGGCCGTGTCGCTGGACGGCGTGGAGGCGCCGCAGGACCTGCGCGGCAACGTGCTGGTCATCGGCTTCGGCCGCGTGGGCCAGATCGCCAGCCAGGGGCCGCTGGCGCATGGGGCCAGACTGTCCATCATCGACAACGACCCCGACGTGATCCGCAACGCCGAGCCCTACGGCTTCAAGGTCTACTTCGGCGACGGCGCGCGCGCCGACATCCTGCATGCGGCCGGCGCCAGCCATGCCAGCGCCATCCTGGTCTGCGTGGACAGCAAGGCCGCCGCCACGCGCATCGTGGAGAATGTGCGCCACGAATGCCCGCACGCCCGCCTCATCGTGCGCGCCTATGACCGCGAGCACGCGCTGGAGCTCATCCAGAAGGATGCCGACCATGTCGTGCGCGAAAGCTTCGAGTCCGCCCTGCTCATGGGCCGCCACGCCGTGCTGGCCCTGGGCGCCACCGAGGACGAGGCCCGGACGCTGGAAGCCGAAGTGCGCGGCCGCGACACCGAGCGCTTTGCGCTGGAGACCGCCGGCGGCAACTTTGCGGGGCGCGCACTGCTGCTGGGAAATATCGAGCGCATCGATCCGCCCCGGCACGACAAGCCCACCGCCAGGGACTGAGCGCGCAAGGGCCGCAGGGGCCGCAGGCCCCGCTCAATGCCGCTGGTTGATCTGTATGAGATTGCCGCAGGTGTCGTCGAACACCGCTATCGTCACCGGCCCCAGATGCGTCGGCGGCCTGGTGAAGCGCACGCCGGCCGCGCTCAGGCGTTCGTACTCGGCCTGCACGTCGTCCACGCCGAAGAAGGTGGCCGGCACGCCGTCGGCATGCAGGGCGGTCTTGAACGGCCTGGCGGCCGGGTGCATGTCGGGCTCCAGCAGCAGTTCCACGCCATCGGCATCGCCGGGTGATGTCAGGGTGAGCCAGCGCGCATCGCCGCCCATGGGAATGTCGTGCTTGAGAACGAAGCCGAGCACGTCGCGGTAGAAGGCCAGGGCCTTGTCCTGGTCGTCGACGAGCACGCTGGTGATGACGATCTTCATGGAATGCTCCTTGTGTCGCTGCGCAGGGCACGCACCGGGTACACACCTGCCACCACCGGCATGCCGCTATTTCAGCAGGAAGGTGACGGGCACGCGCGTCCACATGCTGTCCGGCACGCCGTCGCGCGTGCCGGGGACAAAGCGCCACGTCCGCACGGCGTCCAGCGCCTCCTGGTCGAGCAGAGGATAGCCGCTGCTGTCTGCCACATCCACGGCCAGTGCCTTTCCGCTGGCGCCCACCAGAACCCGCAGCACCACCTTGCCTTCCTGCTCCAGCCGCCTGGCTTCCTTGGGATAGGCCGGCGCCTTGTTCTCGCTGGCCTGCCTGTCGGGCACAGGCTGCATCACGCCTGCCCAAGCCGGGCCGCCGGCCAGCAGGCCCAGGGTCAATGCAAGGATGGCGCAGCGCATGCGGGACATTCGGAAGGCTCCTGGATGGGGACGGGATGGGGGACTGGATGGGTATGGGATGGCAGTCGCGGACTGGTGCGGCCCCGGATCATCGCATGCCCTCCACCCGCCACCAGCGCGGCAGCAGCGCCTGCACCTCGCCGCGCCGATAGCGGTCGTCGATGAGAAAGACCACGCCGCGGTCGCGCTCGCTGCGGATGACGCGGCCTGCGGCCTGGACCACCTTGCGCAGGCCCGGGTAGAGATAGCTGTAGTCATAGCCCTTGTCCGCGCCGAACTGGCGGTCCATGGCGCGCTTCATCTCTTCGTTCACGGGATTGACCTGGGGCAGGCCCAGCGTGGCCACGAAGGCGCCGATGAGCCGCTCGCCGGGCAGGTCCACGCCCTCGGAGAACGCCCCGCCCAGCACGGCGAAGCCCACGCCCTGCCCGGCTTCGGTGAAGCGGGCCAGGAAGGCCGCGCGGCCCTCTTCGTCCATGGACGGGGTCTGCAGCCAGACCGGCAGATCGGGATGGGCGCGCTGCAGGCATTCGGCCACGCGCTGCAGGTAGTCGAAGCTGCTGAAAAAGCACAGGTAGTTGCCGGGCCGGCGCGCGTACTGCGCGGCCACCAGGTCGGCGATGGGCCGCAGCGAACGGTCGCGGTCGCGGTAGCGCGTGGAGATGTGGCCGGCCACCTGCACATCGAGCTGGTCGGCCTGGAAGGGCGAGTCGGCCTCCAGCCAGTGCGTGCCTTCGGGCAGGCCCAGGATGTCGCGGTAGAAGTGCGGCGGGCTCAGCGTGCCCGAGAACAGCACCGAGGCATGGGCCGCCGCATGGCGTGCCGCCAGGTGGGGCGCGGGCACCACGCAGCGTATGCACAGCGTGGAGGCCGGTGTGCGACGGGGGCCTGAGCGCCCGGGCAGCAGGTGGACATCGAACAGCGCATGGCCGCCGAACTGCTCGGCCAGCGCCATGAACTGCAGCGCCTCCCAGTAGAAGTCCAGCACGGGGTCGCCGGGCAGCATGGGGCTGTCGGCATTGGCGTCGGCGATGGCGGCCACGGCGCGCTGCACGGCGCCCAGCAGGCCTGCGGGCACTTCCTCATGGGCCTGGTAGCTGGCGGTCTGCTCCCTGTTCAGCGCGCTCCAGCTGCGGCTGAGCCGGTCCAGCGCCTTGCGCACGGCACCGGTGGCCGACTTGCGGGCGGCCGGCAGGGCGAACTGCGACAGCTCGGCCGTGTACATGCGGCGCGCGCGTTCGAGCAGGTTGTGGGCCTCGTCCACCAGCACGCCCACCTTCCATTGCTGGGCCTGGGTGAGCGCGTACAGCATGGCGGCGCTGTCGTAGAAGTAGTGGTAGTCGGCCACGACCACGTCGCTCCAGCGCACCAGTTCCTGGGCCAGGTAGTAGGGGCAGATGTCATGCGCCAGGGCGACGGCACGCACGGCAGGCGGGTCCCAGGGCGCCTGCTGCAGCGCGGCGGCGCGCGCGGCGGGCAGGCGGTCGAAGAAGCCGCGCGCCAGCGGGCAGGAGTCGCCGTGGCAGGCCTTGTCGGGATGCTCGCAGGCCTTGTCGCGCGCCAGGATGGCGAGCACGCGCAACCTTGCGGGTGGCGAGGGTGGCGAGGGCGGAGGTTGTGGCGCAGCCGGTTCCTGCGGCGGTGGCTGGTGCTGCTCGGCAATCTGCCGGTTCACGCTGGCCAGCGCCTGCAGCGCCAGGCCATGGCCCGTGCCCTTGGCCGTGAGGAAGAACAGCCTGTCCAGGCCCTGGTCCGGCATGGCCTTGAGCATGGGGAAGATGGTGCCCAGCGTCTTGCCGATGCCCGTGGGCGCCTGCGCCATCAGGCACTGGCCGCCCTGCTGCGCGCGCGCCACGCGGTAGACGGCCACGGCCAGCTCGCGCTGGCCCGCGCGAAAGCCCTGCATGGGAAAGCGCAGCGCGGCCAGCGCCGCCTCGCGCGCCGCGCGGTGGGCGGCCTCGCTGCGCGCCCAGTCCAGGAACAGCGCGCATTGCTGCTCGAAGAAGGCGCGCAGCGTGGCCGCGTCTTCCTCCTGCACCAGCACGGTTTCCTCCGAGTTGCCCACGTTGAAATACACCAGGGCCACGCGCAGCCGCTGCAGGCCGCGCGCCTGGCACAGCAGATGGGCGTAGATGCGCGCCTGGGCCCAGTGCAGTGCCCGGTGGTGGGCGCGCACGCCCTCGATCTGGCCCCGGTAGGTCTTGATTTCCTCAAGCTGGCCGGCCTGGGAGTCGAAGCCGTCGGCGCGGCCGCGCACGCGCAGGTCGCCGTATTCACCGGCCAGGCTGATCTCGGTCTCGTAGTCCTTGCCCCTGCGCGACTGCACCAGGCTGTGGCCGGCCATGCCCTCCAGTGCGCTGGGCGCGGGTGTGAAGCGCAGGTCCAGGTCGCCCGCGCGCGCCGTGAACTCGCACAGCGCGCGCACGGCCACGGTGTAGCTCACGCGGCCTCTCCCAGCGGCTGGCCGCGCCACTGGACATGGCAAACGCGCACGGGAATGCCGTGCTCGGCACAGTACTGCAGCCAGCGGATCTGGTTGTCCTGCAGCTTGTCGCCGGGGGCCTTGGCCTCGACCAGTTCGTAGCGGCGCTCGGCCGGCCAGAAACGCACCAGATCGGGAAAGCCCGTGCGGTTGGCCTGCACGTCGCGCAGCAGCCGCGCAAAGAACAGCTTGAGGTGGGCGGCCGGAATGCAGTCCAGCGCCAGCGCCAGCAGGGGCGCGCTCAGCGTGCCCCAGAACACGAAGGGCGACTGCAGGCCCTGCTTGTCGGCATGGCGCTGCACGATGACCTCGCGCCAGCTGCCATCGTCCAGATGCGCCAGGCATTCCTCGAACAAGGCTGCGCGGCGCTGCACGAAGTCGGGCGCGGACAGGTCGGCCGGGCCGCTCTGGAACGGGTGGAAGAAGGCGCCCGGCAGCGGCGCGAAGATGGCCGGCCAGCACAGCAGGCCGAACAGCGAGTTGATGAGCGCGTTCTCCACGTAGAACACCGGCGCGGCGTCGCTGTGCCAGTGGTCGCGCAGCACGTATTCGACCGATGCGGGCCGCGCCGGCAGGTCCAGCTCCACGTCCATGCGCATCTGCGCCACCACGGGCGCCAGCGCCGCCGCACGCCCGCGTGCGCCCTGCCCCAGGCTGCGGCGCAGGCGCGGCAGCATGCGCGCCACGCGCTGCAGTTCCTCGTCGCTCTCGGGCTGGGCCTGGGCGGCCTGGGCCAGCGCCATGGCATCGGCAAAGCGCTCCATGCGCTCGTACACACGCATGCGCCGGTGGCGGGCGCCGGGGTAGCGGCTTTGCGCATAGGCCTGCTCGGCACGCTCCCAGTCCTGCATGCGCTCGCAGGCCTGGCCTATGCGCAGCAGCACCTTGGCGCGGCGCTGCTCCAGCCAGGCATTGCCGCTGGCGCAGCCGGCCACCTGCTGCAGCAGCGCATCGATCTCCACGCCCTCATCCAGCGCCGCGCGGCAGGCCTGCAGGGCCAGGTAGCCATCGACATCGGCACGCGACTGGAAGGCCCGTGACGCCGCATCGAAGGCCACGGCCTCGTAGCGGAACACGCCCAGGTCGGCCAGCACGAATTCCGACCAGTCCTGGTAGAGGTTGCCGAAGAACATCAGCCGAAAGCGCTCGCACAGCGCGCCCACCATCACGCGCCAGGCGGCTTCGCCGGCTCCGACGCCCTGGGGCTGCCACTGCGCATAGGGCCTGGGCGCCTCGTGCAGGGGCTGCAGGGCCTGCAAAAGCTCGGCCTTGCGCAGGCCTGAGTGAACGGGTGCGCCTGCGAACAGCTGCAGCAGCTCGGGCTTGGTGTGCAGCGCAAACAGCTCCTCCAGCGCCATGGGGTGGTCCGCGTCCAGCCAGCCAAGATCCAGCAGGGGCGCGGCCGCGTCAGCAATGGCGGGAATCTCTTCATACACCAGCTTGCCGGCCCGAAACCAGGGCCCGCGCCGCATCAGCAAACGCACCATCAGCGCCTGCGAGGGCTGGGGCAGCTGCGTGAAACGGGTGAGGAATGCCTGCTCGGGCGCGTCCAGCAGATCGCCGTAACGCTGGCCAATCCAGTCCAGCGCGCGCTGGAAGTTGTGCAGGTAGTAGAAGCGGTGGGGAGGGAGCATGGGCCTGGCAGATCGGGCAGCCAGGCCGCTCGAAAACTGTATCTTTATACAGTCATCATAGCAAAACAGGAGTGACCACTTCGGAGGGAAGCGCGCTTGTCTGCAGGCTGGCGCAAGCCCAGAATTGCATCTGTTTTGATGACAGAGGGCCCGCCATGCGGATCACCGTGACGATCGACGATGCCTTGTACGAAGAAGCCCTGAAGATGTTGGAGCCAGGCATGGACGAGGCAGATCTGTTCCAACAGGTCCTCAGAACTTTCGTGAGGGTGCAGGCAGCCAAACGCCTCGCAGCACTTGGCGGCAGGGCAACCGATATGCCGGACTCCCAGGAGATTGCGTGTCGCTGGCCCTCGCCTACAGACTAGCTTTCCACCAAAGGCAGCACGATGCGCAACGCATGGCAGCATGCGTATTGACCACTCCCTGCCAGAAGGACCAGGGCATGGCGGCGATACGGCCACACGCTGCCCTGGAACCCGCTCTCAGATCACTTACGGATTGGCTATCACCTCGTCAGCATCCGACCAATAGCTGATCAGGCGTGTATAGACAAAGCCGGCGGCAGGCTTGTTGGGATCACTGATGCTGAACAATACCACCTTGCCTGCGTCACGGGAGTCATAGTTGGCCGAGTAATCCGACCAGAAGGTTGGCAGGCTGAATACGGTCTGGCCCGTACTCTTGTCCGTTGCCCGGACTGCGTGGCCGATGCTGCCGTTCTTGGAAATGCTTTCGATCACCAGTCGATACCAGCGCAGTTCCTCGAGCTTGGCCTCGCCGATGGCACCACGCGGATATTGAGCGGACGGACGATGGTGCGAGTCACCGTTGTCCTTGGTGTTGGTGATCTCAATTTCCTCAAGCGCCACGCTGCCTGGCGAATAGCCCCAATTGCCCGCAATGACAGCACCGCCACGGTTGTCACCCGCCACACTGTATGAGCCTTTGTGCCTGGCAATGATGCCCATGTGGCAAGCGGCCAGATAGCCATCGCTGAAGCGCACATCCATCACGATGGTGTGGCGGTTGTTGGCAGGGTTGTAGTTGGCAGGACGCCCCGTGTTGTCGAACACGAGCGCATGCGGATTGATATGCCGCGAATCGTAAACAAGAGGGAAACCCGTCGTGCTTTTGTACTGCTGGATGTTGTCCGGCGGCATGTACTGATCCGAGACGAGAACCTTGGAAACTTGAGCCATGGAGGCCTCCTATTCAATGGATGGAGTCGAAGGCGCTCGGCGGCACTCGGGTGGGGGGTTCGCTTGGACCCTCAGGGAATTCAACGTGCCGCAACGCGGGCACTTGATGTTCAGTAGCTGAAAGACGCCCATGGCGAGCTTTCGATTGCAGTTCGCGCATCTCACTTCCTGCTCCATGCGCTGCCTCACTGCAATGGTTGAAACAACATGCCGTCGGACACCAGAAATGGCAACGTACCGCCGCTGAGAAGGACGGCGTTGAAGCCGACAGGAGAGCAACTGGCAAAACAAAACATGAGGCCTCGGCACAGTGGATTTCAGGAAGTCCGCCGTATGGCTTGGGCGGACTTTTATTGTGCTGGCGCGAAACCTGTAGGTAAAACTATGCCGGACGTAGCTGCACCGCTTACGTCGAGCAAGCCTGTGGTCGCGAGACAGCCGCCTGCACGCGCTGGCCCAGCGGTTTGGCATTGCCTGCCGGAGCGTCTTGCCGTAGGGCCGGTTTCCCTGCTTCTCGAAGGGCTGGCCCCGCGCACGGCGCACGCGCGGGTTCGCACAAGCGCGCGACACGCGCTAGAAATCCGGACTGCGCATCCTCGACAAGGCGTCCTGCCGATTGGCGGCTCCCAGCTTGCGGTAGATGTTTTCCAGGTGCCGCTTCACCGTGCCTGCACGCAACTCCAGCATGGTGGCGATTTCTGCGTTGGTGTTGCCGTTGGCGACCCATTGCAGCACTTCACGTTCGCGCGGGCTCAGCACGTCGGCAGCCGGCGAGCCCGGTGAGAGCGCCTGCCATGCCGCCTGGCTGATTCGCTGCTGCTGGCTCAGGCGCCGCCACTGCGCCTGCGCATGCGGCCCCAGCAAGGTCAGCGCCATGCGCTCCGCAGCCGTGTAGCCGCGCGAGGCGCGTGTGACATTGAGGGTCAGCATCGCGCCGTGGCCCAGGTCCACGTCCAGCGCGAGTCCGTCCTGCTGGCCCACCTGGGAGTAGGCCTGGGCATAGAGCGCCGTACGTTGCCATTGCCCGCGAGTCAGCAGGTCGGAAATGCTGGCGGCCTGCGTCTGGCGCTGCCGATACAAGGGGTTGTCGGCCAGATGCCGGTGCACCGCAGCGTTGACTTCGGAGGAAATGGCCCGCACCGGATCGTAGGCCGTGCAGCCACGGACTTCCGCAATGCCGGAGAAATCCACCACCCGAATGTCACCCGGCACCACCAGGCGCAGCGCGTGCAGCAAATGCGTGGCCAGCGCGTGCAGATCGGGCGCGCCGTGCACCGCGAGGATGGCCTGATTGAGTTGCCCCAGTTGCTGCGTTGACAGGGTCATGTCGCGAAATCCAATGGCGTGCTCGAGGTGCTGGCGATAGGTGGGCCGGCTGAGGCCGCATTTTCAGGCCTGCGATGTGCCGTCGGCACATTTTCACGATCTTCGCAGAAAGCTAAGGTCACGCGGTCCGCAACAACAGCGCGCGGGTCTGCCCGGGACACGCAGCGCAACGGGAGGAACCGTGCACGCTTTTCTTCACAGACCCCTTCGACGCCTCCGGCTTCTGGCAGTGCCTGGCGCGCTGTGCAGCCTGCTGGCACTCAATGGCCAGGCCGCGACCATCGTGGTCAATACCACGGACAACACGCCCGGTGCAGCGGACTGCAGCCTGAATGAGGCATTGACCAGTGCCCAGATGGATGACGGCAGTTGGGGCAACGGCGCATGCATATCGGGCAATGGCGCGGACACCATCGTGTTCGACCCGGCCGTCTTTCCGGCAGGCAGCCTCACCGCCATTGCATTGGCAGGCCATTCCATCGACCTCAACTTCACCACCTCGGACATCACGATCGACGGGGACCAGCGGGTGGCGCTCGATGGGGGCAATGCCTCCCGCCTGGTGTCGGCCCAGGGCAGCGGTGTCCAGCTCACGCTGCGCGGCCTGACACTGCGCGGCGGGCAGACCGCCGCCGGTGAAGACGGCGGCGCCATCTACCTGGACAACGGCGTCACCCTGCGCCTGGAGCGCAGCGTGGTGCAGGACAGCACGGCCGGCATCAACGGCGGGGGACTGTACAGCCGCGACAGCACGGTGACCATCGTGGACAGTGTGTTCAGCGGCAACCAGGCAGGGGGACAGGGCGGTGCCATCTACAGCACGGGCAGCGGCTCGCTGACGGTGGAGCGCAGCCGCCTGTCCGGCAACACGGCCCGCACGCTGGGCGGGGGCCTGCGCAGCGGGGTGCCGACCACCATGACCGACAGCACCGTCACCGGCAACGTGCTGGTGTCTCCGGGCTCGGGTGCCGGCGTCTCGTTCACGCTCACCCGCCCCCGCACACTCCACGGCAACCAGATCACGAACAACGCGCCCGGCAACAACTGTGGCGGCGAAACGTTCACGGGGACGGGCAACCGCTACTGGCCGGCCAGCGATACCAGTTGCCCGGCGGCGGCAGGTGCCATCGCCAAAGCGCCGCAGGCCATCACCTTCACCACGGCACCACCGGCCGGCGCACGGGTGGGGGATACCTATGACGTGGCCGCCGTCGGAGGCGCCTCGGGAAACCCCGTCATGTTCGCCGTGGATGCATTGACCGCGGCGATCTGCAGCGCCTCCGGCAGCACCATCCGCTTCCAGGCCGCAGGGACATGCACGATCAACGCCAGCCAGCTCGGCGATGCGGACCATGACGCGGCTACGCAGGCGGTGCAGATGGCGGCGGTGGGACAGGGCCCCTCCCGTGTCACGCTGACCTCCAGCGCCAATCCCTCGCGTTCCGGGCAGTCGCTGTCCTTCTCCGTGGTGGTCGCACCCGATGTCTCCCTGGGCACCGCCGCCGTCCCCACGGGAACGGTCGAAATCATGGCTGGCGGCCTGTCGCTGGGCACGGCGGGTTTGTCCAATGCCAGGGCCATCATCGCCACCACCCAACTGACGGCGGCCGGCCCGCATGCCATCGTAGCCCGGTACGGCGGCGATGCGAACTATCTCGCCGCGGACAGCGGCGCATGGGCCCAGACCGTGGAGCCCGCAGCCCCGGCCCCGGCCACAGCCACCCCCGTGCCCGCGCTGGGCCCCTGGGGAGTGCTGCTGTGCGCCGTGCTGACGGGATGGGCAGGACTGCGGCTGCGCCGCGTGCACGGCACCTGATGCGGCACCTGATGCAGCACCTGATGCCACCGCCTGCCCGCAGGCCTCAGGCCGAATGCATCCAGCGCTGGTGCAGCCAGCGCGCCGCATGGTCCAGCGCATAGCCCAGGGCGCCGATCAGCACCACGGCGGCCATCAGCTCCGAATACGCCAGGCGGTCGCGCGTGTCGAGGATGAAGTAGCCCAGGCCGGCCGATACGCCCAGCATTTCTGCGGGCACCAGCACGATCCAGATGATGCCGATGGCCAGGCGCACGCCCGTGAGGATCTGGGCCGTGATGCCGGGCAGCACCACGCGCAGCACGGTCTCGGTGCGCGTGGCCGACAGGCTGCGCGCCAGCAGCAGCCAGTTGCGGTCCAGCTGGGCCACGCCGGCCGCCGTGCTCAGCAGGATGGGCCAGACGGCGGCGAAGGCCAGCAGGAAGTACACGGGCGCGTCGCCCACGCCCAGCACCATCACGGCAATGGGCATCCACGACAGCGGCGAGATCATGCGCAGGAACTGGAACACGGGCGAAAACGCCTGCGAGAACCCGCGCGACAGGCCCACCAGCACACCCAGCGGCACGCCGACCACAAAGGCCAGTAGCAGGCCCACGGCCACGCGCTGCAGGCTCAGCAGGGTGTGCATCCAGATGTCGGCGCCCGTCAGCAGCTGGCCCAGCGCCTGCAGCGACGGCCAGGGCGCGAAGGCCGCAGCCACGGGCGTGCTGCGCGCCAGCAGCGCGCCGCCCACCCACCACAGGGCCAGGACCAGGGCCGCGCCCAGCAGCGGCAATCCAATACGTCGCAACACCTGGCTCAGACCACGATGGTTTCGCGGCGCGAGAAATCGGCCGGAATGCCGAAGACCTGCGGGCCGCCCACGGCCTGGATGGCCTTGCGCACGAAGCGGTCGTCCACCAGGTCGGTGGCCGCGAACTTGGGCTCCAGCTTGTCGAGGAAGCGCGTGTCGCCCTCGACCTTGGTGGCCTTGATGGCGCGCACCAGCTGCTCGGTGTACGACGGATAGGGATAGGGCTGGAAGTCGATGCGCCGCTGGTGCCAGCCCTTGTTGACGACCACGCCGCTGGCCTCGTAGCTGGCGTAGTCGGTGGCGGCCAGCACCTTGGACAGCGTCTGCTGCGGATGCGGCGTGTAGCGGCGCTCGCCTGTGCTCGACAGCAGGCGCGCGGCGGCCAGGCGGTTGTCGCGCGTCCACAGCTGGGCCTTGACCACGGCATTGGTCACGCGCTGGGCCCATTCGGGCTTGTCGGCGATATCGCGCTCGGCCAGGAAGGTGACGCAGCAGGCGTGGTCCTTCCAGACATCGCCCGAGAAGCGCAGCATCTTGCCCACGCCCGCGATCTCGGCGGCGGCATTGAAGGGCTCGGCCACGATGAAGCCCGCAATCGACTTGCCGGCCAGGGCCGAGACCATTTCGGCCGGTGCCAGCACGACGAGGTTGACCTCGTTGGCCGCAATGGCGCCGCCGCGCGCCCGCGTCACGGCCGTGAGGCCGGCCTTGCGCAGCACGTCCTGCAGCAGGATGTTGTGGATGGAGTACCAGAACGGGATCGCCACGGTCTTGCCGCCCAGGTCCTGCACCTTCTGGATCTCGGGCAGCACGGTCAGGCCCGAGCCGTTGACGTGGTTCCAGGCCACGATCTTGGCGGGGAACTTGGCGCCGTAGCGCACCCACAGCGTGGAGGGCGTGAGCAGGTGGATGACGTTGACCTGGCCCGAGACGAAGGCCTCGACGATCTGGGCCCAGGAGCGGAACAGGCGCGGCGCCTCGGCCTTGAGGCCTTCGGCCTCGAACAGGCCGTTGCCGTGGGCCACCAGCAGCGGCGTGGCGTCGGTGATGGGCAGGTAGCCGATCTTCACGGGCTGGTCATCGCCCTTGAAGCCCTGGGCGCGCGCATCGCCTGCGGCCAGCAGCGGCGCGGCCACCGAGGCCGTGGCCAGCGCGCCCAGGCGCAGCATGTCGCGCCGCGTGAGGCCGCAGCCGCAGTCCGACGAAGCGCAGATGTGGGTGTAGGAAGGGTGGTCCTGGAAGCTCATGCGAAAGACCTTTCAGAAGAGCATGGTTGAAGTCGAAGAAATGGCGGATCTGCAGGCGGATCGGCAGGCGGGCAGGCAGGCAGGCGAGCCGGATCAGGCCTGGGCCGCATGGCGCACGCCGTGCAGGGCCGAGAGGATGTCCAGCCGCAGCGCGGTCACGGCGGCGGCCTGGTCCTCGCGCGGGCGCGCTATGTCCACGCGCCATTCGCGCACGATGTGGCCGGGCCGCCCGCCCATCAGCAGGATGCGGTCGCCCACGAGGATGGCCTCGTCGATGTCATGCGTGACCAGCAGCGCGGCCGTGTGCCAGCGGTGGACCACGTCCACCATCAGCTCCTGCATCTCGGCGCGCGTGATGGCGTCCAGGGCCGAGAACGGCTCGTCAGCCAGCAGCAGCTGCGGCTCGCGGGCCAGGGCGCGCGCCAGGGCCACGCGCTGGGCCATGCCGCCCGACAACTGCGAGGGGTAGAGCGCGCCACTGCCGCCCAGGCCCACGGCCTGCAGCGCCTGCTCCACGCGCTGGCGGCGGGCCTCGGCCTCCAGCTTCGGCTGTCGCTCGAAGTCCAGGCCGAAGCCCACGTTGCGCCGCGCGTCCAGCCAGGGCAGCAGGCTGGGCTGCTGGAACACGAAGCCCGCGCGCGGGTGCGGCGCGGTCAGCGGCTGTCCGAGGAACTGGAGCTCGCCCCGGCTCCAGGCGCCGCCGTCCGGCGACTCCAGGCCGCCGAGCACGCGCAGCAGCGAGGACTTGCCGCAGCCGCTGCCGCCGAGCAGGCAGACGATCTCGCGCGGGGCAATGCTCAGGGAGATGTCCTCGAACACGGCCTTGCCGGGCGCATAGCCAAAGCCCGCGCCGCGTGCCTGCAGCACGGGCGCGGGAGCGTCAGGGGAGAAAGCTTCCGTCTGGGTCATGAACTGGTGGTTGCCAGGGCCGCGCCAGCCAGCGCACCCTGTAGCTGCGTGACGCTGGGCGTCACGATGGGGATGAAGGCCGCCTCGCGCCAACGGCGCGCAAATCCCAGCGGCTGGTCGCGATGATAAGCGCGCCCGCCACTGGCGTGCAGTTCCAGCTGCAGGGACTGCTGCACGATGTCGTTCAATTCCAGGCGCAGGCGGAACAGGGCTTGAGGTCGGTCAAGAAAACGCCCGTCGGACAGGCCGGCATGCAGCGTGGCCGTGGCCAGTTCCAGCGCGTGGCGCTGCTGCTGCAGCGGGCCGCCCAGCACATCGCGCCCGGCGCCGGCACGGGCCGAGGCCGCCGCCAGCGAGGCGCGCGCCAGGCCGATGCACAGCCCCAGCTGCAGGCCCATGAAGGCGGGCCGCACGCGCGGCAGGAAATGGTTGGCGTCGGCATGGATCACATCGGCCGGACCGATCTGCAGCCCCTCGATGGACAGCGCCGCCGTATGGCTGCCGCGCAGCGCGATCAGGTCCAGGTCGGCGCTGCGCTGCAGGCCCGCCGCATCGCCGGGCAGCGCGGCCACGAAGGGCTTTGCACCGTCGCTGCGCGAGACGGCAACGGCCACCACGAAGCGACCCGGCGGCACCAGGTTGGTGGCCCAGGGCACGCGCCCGCGCAGTGCAAGGCCGTCGGCGTTGCCGGAGCCGACGGGCGTGGCCTCGACCTGCAGGGCCTCGATGCCGCCCAGGTACTTCATGGCGTTGGACAGGCCCGTGGCGCCCGCCTGCGTGCCCTGCAGCAGGCCCGGCAGCCAGCGCTGGCGCAGCGCCGCGTTGGGCGACTGCAGCAGGTATTCGACAAAGGCGCGCTGCGCCCAGAACACGAAGCCCGCCGTCAGCGAATGCCCGGCCACGCCGGCAATGGCCTCCAGCGCATCGCCCAGGCTGCCACCCTGCCCGCCCTCGGCCACGGGCACGCCCAGGCCGAACAGGCGGTGCTGCGCCAGCCGGGGCAGCACTTCGTGCGCATGCGCGGGGCCTTCGTCCAGGGAGTCGGCATGGGCGTCCAGCCACTGCCGCAGCGAATCAGCCAGCATGTGCGTTCTCCTGCGGTTGTCGGAACTGTTCGGGCAGATAGGGCTGCAGCTGCGGGTTGACGGGGCTTTGCGCCAGGCTGTTGGCAAAGTTGCACAGCGTGGCCAGGCTGATGCCCAGCACCACCTCCAGCGCCTGCTGCTCGCTCAGGCCTGCTGCATGGAAGGCGGCCAGGGCCTCGTCGGCGACGGCGCCGCGCGTGGCGATCACGGCTTCGGCAAAGCGGCGCACGGCGTCCAGGCGGGGCTGGCCCGTGTCCCGGCCGTCCTGCAGCGCCACCACCTCGGCCTGGGTCAGGCCGGCCTGCTTGAAGGCCAGCTTGGTGTGGCCGGCCACGCAGAAGTCGCAGCCATGGATGCGCGCCGCCGTGATCTGCACCACCTCGCGCTCGGCCAGCGTGAGCTGGGCGCGCGCGTTGATCTGGCCCACGGTCACATAGGTCTCCAGCGCCTGGGGCGAGTTGGCCAGGATGGCGATCAGGTTGGGCAGGAATCCGTTGCCGGCCAGGGCGCGCTCCACGAAGGGGCGGCTGGCTTCAGGGGCGGTTTGCGGGGTGTGCAGGGTCAGGCGTGCCATGGTGCTTTGCAGGAATGAAGGAATGCCTTCATGATCGGCCGCGCCCCCCTTGCCATCAATGCCGCCGCGTCGCGGATTTATGCCCGAACGTGTCAACCCGCAGGCAGATGCGGCGGGCCCGGATGCCGGCTCAGCAGCAGCGTGCCTGCGCGCGCTGCCAGGCGCCGGGCTGCTCGCCCATCACGCGCTTGAAGGCGCGCGAGAATGCCGCGTAGGACTCGTAGCCCACGGCCTCGGCCACCTGGCCTATCGCCTCGCCCTGGGCCAGGCGGCGCGCGGCCAGCTGCATGCGCAGCAGCAGCAGGAATTGCTGGGGCGGCTGGCCGCAGGCCTCGGCGAACTGCCGAAAGAACGTGGCGCGCGACAGGCACACGCGCGCGGCCATGTCGGCCACGCTCCAGTTGCGGGCCGGCTCGCGCAGCAGCTCGGCCACCAGCGGCGCAAAGCCCGGCCGGCGCAGCAGGCTCCAGATGCCGCGCGCCCGCGCATCGCCATGCGCCAGCTGGCGCAGGCCGTAGAAGAACAGCAGGCCCACCAGCCGGTCCATCACGGCCGAGGGCTCGGTGCCCGTGCGCAGCGCCTCGGCGCGCATCAGGTCGAACAGCATGGAGGCGCCGCTCATCGCATGGTCGTCGCCGCGCAGCACCAGGTGGTCGGGGAAGGCATCGACCAGCAGGCCGCGCATGGGCCCCTCGAAGGTGAAGAAGCCGCAGGCCAGCGCCGTCTCTCCGATGCCGGCATCGCCCGTGGCGGGGCGCATGGCCTGCGGGGCGCAGGCCATGTCCGGGTCGGCATAGGGCGAGATGAAATGCGGCACGTCGCGCGAGAGGAACACGCCGTCGCGCGGCTGCAGCTCCACCGAGGGCTGGCCCGGCAGGTGCAGCCAGCAGCGCCCGTCCAGGATCAGGTGAAAGCTGGCCCGCGCGCGCCCCGCCGTGGAGGCCCGCCAGCGCCCGCAGTACTGCCCCACATGGAACACGCTGGCGCGCCATTGCAGGCCGTTGAGCAGGCCGTCGATGACGCGATCGACCTGCGCTTCGGCCGCGCTGTCGGGGACTGGGTCGGGTAGCACGGTGCGGCGGTGAAAAAGCTGAGGCGGTGGAGGGAATGCGGCCGGCCAGTATCGCCACGATGCAGGCGCGGGGGAACGAATCTTTGGGCATATGCTTGTGCCCTTCCCGATATCAGCGCGGCCCCACCCGGCCCCGCCCCGCACCCGGCCTCAGTCCGGCTTGATATCCGACTCCTTGATCACGGCCGACCAGCGGCCCACCTCCTTGGCGATCTGCATGCGCGCCTCGGCAGGCGTGGTGAAGGTGGGCATGGCGCCCTGGGCGACCAGGGCGTCCTTCACTTCCTGCTGCCCCATCACCTCCTTGAGCGCGCCGCTGAGCCGGGCGACGATGGGCGCGGGCGTGCCCGCAGGCGCCAGCAGGCCGAACATCGACGTCACCTCGAAGCCCGACAGCCCGGCCTCGGCCGTGGTGGGAATGTCGGCAATGGAGGGCACGCGCTGCGCCGTGGTCACGGCCAGGCCGCGCAGCCGCCCGCCCTTGATGAAGCCCTGCGTGGCGGGCAGGGTGTCGAACACCACATCCACCTGGCCGCCCATGAGGTCGTTGAGCGCGGGCGTGCTGCCCTTGTAGGGCACGTGCGTCAGCGGCACGCCGGCCTGCCGCTTGAACAGCTCGGCCGCCAGATGCTGGGGTGAGCCATTGCCCGAGGAGCCGTAGTTCAGCCCGCCCGGCTTCGCTTTGGCCAGCGCGATGAACTCCGCCAGATTGGCCGACGTCACCGACGGCCCCACGGTGATCACCAGCGGCACGCGGCCCACCACGGCTATGGGCGCGAAGCTCTTGTCCATGGTGAAGCCCGCCGTGGCAGGCATGAGCACGCTGTTGATGGAATGGCTGGTCAGCGCGCCCAGCAGCAGCGTATAGCCATCGGGCCTTTCCTTGGCCACGGCCGCGGCGCCCAGGTTGCCGGCCGCGCCGGCCCGGTTCTCCACCACCACGGGCTGGCCCAGCGCCAGCGAGAGCCTTTGCCCCACCACGCGGCCGATCACGTCGGTGGCGCCCCCGGGCGTGTACGGAACGACCAGCTTGATGGGCCGGGCCGGATAGGCGCCGTCGGCCAGCGCGGGCGTGGCCAGGCCTGGGCCCAGCGCCAGCGCGGCCAGCAGCGCCGCAGCCAGGGCGGCGCGCCGGTTGGGCGCATGAATGCGACGGATGCGGGATGCAGCAACAACCATGGGTGTCTCCTCCTTTTGTCTTGTGTCGGAAAAACATGCCCGGCACGCACTCCGGGCACGGCTGCATGGTTGGCCAGATAGATTATTAATAATATAGGTGATAACGACGATAATAATCCGCGGCATCCGCCGCTATCCTGCCCCACGACAAGGCAGCGCCTGCCTTCCGACCCCGCCAAGACCCTCTGCAAAGCACCCCACCCATGACCGACCCCAAGACTCCCGATGGCGCTCCAGGCCATGACATCGCCCCCGCCGATGCGGCCACGGGCATCTCCAAGGGCCTGACCAACTACGGCGACCGCGGCTTTTCGCTGTTCCTGCGCAAGGCCTTCATCAAGGGCGCGGGCTACACGGACTCGGCGCTGCAGCGGCCCGTCATAGGCATCACCAACACGGGCAGCAGCTACAACCCCTGCCACGGCAATGCGCCCCAGCTGATCGAGGCCGTCAAGCGCGGCGTGATGCTGGCGGGTGGCCTGCCCATGGACTTCCCCACCATCTCGGTGCACGAAAGCTTCTCGGCGCCGACCAGCATGTACCTGCGCAACCTCATGTCCATGGACACCGAGGAGATGATCCGCGCCCAGCCCATGGATGCCATCGTGCTCATCGGCGGCTGCGACAAGACGGTGCCGGCCCAGTTGATGGGAGCGGCCTCGGCGGGCATTCCGGCCATCCAGCTGATCACCGGGTCGATGCTCACCGGCTCGCACCGCAGCGAGCGCGTGGGCGCCTGCACGGACTGCCGCCGCTACTGGGGCAAGTTCCGCGCCGAAGAGATCGACGCCGAAGAGATCGCCGACGTGAACAACCAGCTGGTGGCCAGCGTGGGTACCTGCTCGGTCATGGGCACGGCCAGCACCATGGCCTGCATTGCCGAGGCGCTGGGCATGACCGTGCCCGGCGGCGCCTCGCCCCCCGCCGTCACGGCCGACCGCATCCGCATTGCCGAGCAGACCGGCACCGAGGCCGTGCGCATGGCGCGCGGGGGCCTGACCATCGACAAAATCCTCACGCCCGCCGCCTTCGAGAACGCCATGCGCGTGCTGCTGGCCATCGGCGGCTCCACCAACGGGCTCGTGCACCTGGCCGCCATTGCGGGGCGCATGGGCTATGACATCGACCTCAAGGCCCTGGACCGCATGGGCCGCGACACGCCCGTGCTGCTGGACCTCAAGCCCTCGGGCGACCACTACATGGAGGACTTCCACCACGCGGGCGGCATGGCCACGCTGCTGCGCGAGCTCAAGCCCCTGCTGAACCTGGACGCCCTCACCGTCACCGGCCGCACGCTGGGCGAAGAGATCGACCGCGCCGGCCCCGGCTTTGCGCAGGACGTGGTGCGCCCGCGCTCCAACCCCATCTACCCGCAGGGCGGCATCGCCGTGCTGCAGGGCAACCTGGCGCCGGGCGGCGCCATCATCAAGCAGTCGGCCGCCCATCCCCGGCTCATGGAGCACGAAGGCCGCGCCGTGGTCTTCGAGAACGCGGCCGACCTGGCCCACCGCATCGACAGCGACGACCTGGACGTGACGGCCGACGACATCCTCGTGCTCAAGAACATCGGCCCCAAGGGCGCGCCCGGCATGCCCGAGGCCGGCTACATCCCCATCCCGCGCAAGCTGGCGCGGGCCGGCGTCAAGGACATCGTGCGCATCTCCGACGGGCGCATGAGCGGCACGGCCTTCGGCACCATCGTGCTGCACGTCACGCCCGAATCGGCCGTGGGAGGGCCGCTGGCCCATGTGAGGAATGGCGACCGCATCACGCTGTCGGTGGCGCGCCGCGAGCTGACGCTGCAGGTCGGCGACGAGGAACTGGCCCGCCGCGCCCGCGAGCAGCCGGTGGCCGTGCCCACGGCCGAGCGCGGCTACCGCAAGCTCTTCCTCACCACCGTGAACCAGGCCGACCAGGGCGTGGACTTCGACTTCCTGCGCTGCGCCACCGAGCGCGGCACCATTCCCGGCCGGCGTGAATAGTCGGCGCAGGCGGTCAATTCGGACAAAATGGCGTCTTTGTCCCAACCGCCTGTCTTGATGGTCGCTGCCGCCTCACTGCCGATTTCCCTGGATGCCGAACCCGCCCCCGCAGCCGACGCCCTGGGCGCCATGGTGGCCGCGCTGGAAGAGGACGTGGTCTTCGGCCGGCTGCACCCGCGCGAACGCCTGGTGGAGGACGACCTCATGGCCCGCTTCGACGTCAAGCGCCATGTGGCCCGCGAGGCCCTGGCCGCGCTGGACCGCATGGGCCTCATCGAGCGCCGCAAGAACGTGGGCGCCCTGGTGCGCTCCTTCTCCACCCAGGAAGTGCAGGAACTGTACGAGCTGCGCGGCATGCTGGAAGTCGAGGCCGCGCGCAAGATCCCCCTGCCCGTTCCCCCCGAAAGCCTGGACCGCCTGACCGCCATCCAGCAGCAACACGACGCCGCCGTGGCCGAAGGCAACGCGCGCCTGGTGTTCCGCATCAACCTGGCCTTTCACCAGGAACTGTTTGCGCTGGCGGGCAACGACACGCTGCACAAGGCCATCACCGAATACGCGCGCCAGACCCACCCCATCCGCTTCGCCTCCCTGGTCTCGGCCGACTACCGCGAGCGCGCACGCCAGGAACACTGGCAGATGATCGAAGCCCTGCACGCCCAGGACCGCGACGCCCTGGTGCGCCTGTGCGCCGAGCACCTGCTGCCCTCGCGCGATGCGTATCTGAATGCGCAGTTGCAGCGGTTGTAAGCGAAGTCACCCAGGAGCGACGCGGGCAGCGTCACGCGCCGTTGCCGCCGCTGCGCTCGGCAGCCAGACGCTCCCGCAACTGGCCGAGGGTGACGGTGCTGGAGGGATCAGCCCTCAAGGCGTCATAAGCAGGGCCTACCTCCAGGTGCAGCCAGCTATCCAGGCCGCGATCCTTGTCCATCAGCGCTTTCAACCCCGCGCAGATCACCTCGCTTTCGCTGGCGTACTCACCGGCCCTGACTTTGGCCCTGACCGCATCGGCGATGTCATTGGGCAAGGTGATGCTCATTTGCTGAGTGGTCTGCATGGGAGGCTCCCTGTAGGCAAGTGAGTGATCCTACTTTCATGTGGCAATCCAGTCGCCGACCCCGCCTCAGCTTGCACTCGCCCCCAACCTCCCCCGGTACGCCGCAGGCGTCTTCCCGAACGTGCGCCGGAACAAGCCGATGAAGGCGCTGGCCGTGGCGTAGCCCAGGTCCAGCGCGATGTTCGTTACAGGCGCGCCGGCGGCCAGCATCTCCAGCGAGCGCATCAGCCGCGCGCGCTGGCGCCAGGCGGTGAAGCTGAAGCCCGTCTCCGACACAAAGCGCCGGCTCAGCGTGCGCGAGCTGACCGCGGCCCAGCGCGCCCAGGCCTCCAGGTCGCGGGCATCGGCCGGGTCGGCGATCAGTGCGCGGGCGATGCGCTGCAGGCGCGGGTCGGCGGGCAGGGGCAGGCCCAGGGGCTCCACGGGCAGGGTGCGGATCTCGTCCAGGATCACCGCCATCACATGGGCGCGGGCCTGGTCCGCCGAAGGGCCTGGTTGCACGGGCTGCGTTGTGGGCACGCCTTGCTGCCATCCCCAGCCGGCGGCGCGCAGCACGGCCTCGCGCAGCAGGCCCGAGGTGCGGATGGCGCAGGGCCGCTGCGGCAGGTCGGCGCAGGCCGGCTCCGCCACGTAGACGCTCCAGCCGTGGAAGGGACCATGGGAGCGGCCCGAATGCAGCTGGTGCGGCGGCAGCCACACGGCATGGATGGCGGGCACCACCCAGACCGCGTCTTCCACGCCCACCGACAGCAGCCCGCGCAGCGAGCCGAACAGCTGGCCGCGCGCGTGGCGGTGCGGCTCGGAGGCCAGCTCCTCGTCCTGGTTGCCCACGGCCGCGATCAGCACGGGGCCATCGGCACGGTTCACATGGCTGACCAGTTCAAGAATGGCATCGGGCATGGCGTCTTTGAGCTATTTGTTGGCAGATCCAGTCTACAGCCGCCAACGCCTTTGTTCTTACGCTTGTGCCATGCACACAGACAACACCGCCCTTGCAGAGCCGCCAGGCCCGGCCATCGACCTGGATTCGCTCTACGCCGCCCCGGCAGAAAGAATCCAGAAGGCCGTGCGCGACCGCCTGTCCGACTTCCACGAGGCCTATCTGCGCCAGGCCAGCTTCTTTTGCCTGGCCACGGCCGGCGAACGCGGCCTGGATGCCTCGCCGCGCGGCGGGCCACCCGGCTTTGTGCAGGTGCTGGACGAGCGCACCGTGGCCTTTGCCGACTGGCCCGGCAACAACCGCATCGAATCCCTGCGCAACCTGCAGGCCGATGACCGCCTGGCCATGCTCTTCCTGTTCCCGGGGCTGGACATCTTCCTGCGCATCAACGGGCGCGGACGCATCTCCACCGACCCCCATCTGCTGCAGGAGCTGAGCGAAGGCCGGGGCACGCCCAAGACCGCCACCGTGGTCCTGGTCGACGAGGTGCTGCTGCACTGCGGCAAGGCCATCCACCGCTCCGGCCTGTGGAATCCGTCAAGCCAGCTGGACCGCACCGCCCTGCCCTCCGTGGGCCAGATGATGGCCGCCCTCACGCAGTTGGCCGACGCCACGGCGCCCGCCATGGATGCCGCCCAACAGGAACAGGCCAACGCCCACTACGCCCATGCGGTCAGGAACGACCTGTACTGATGGCCCGCCCCTTTCAGGAGAAATGCCATGCTGCTCGACACCACCCACTTTCCCCTGGTCTACCTGCGCGAGCATGCGGCGCAGGAGGCTCGCACCAACGAAGACGCATCAGCCGAAGGCCAGCTGGAATCCCTGCTCGACCAGGGCCGGCACTTCGTGCTGCTCACCGATCACATGCCCGGCGACCACCCCGAGGAAAGCCACGAAGAACGCAAGCAGCGCGCCCTGTTCTTCAAGCGCAACCGCGAGCGCATGCGCCAGCTGTGCCGGGGCATGGTCGTCATCACGGGCGACCGCGCCGTGCCCGCCGCCCTGCGCCTGGCCGTGCAAGGCATGGGCAAGGCGCTGGGCATGCGGGTTGCGTTCGTGCAGGGGGAGGATGAGGCGCAGGTCTGCTCGTGGGAGCTGCTTGGACAGGCGTGAAGGCGGGCCAGGCGGAGTGTGGGCACAAACAGACACATCTCCCTACAAGCTCCATACGGGGGAGTCGCATCGATAAAATTATTGGGAATCATTCTCATCCCGCATTCTCATCCCGTTTTCTCCATGCACTCCCCCCTCCACACGCTGACCCCGATCGCCGGGGCCCTGGCCCTTCTTTTGTCTGCTGGCGCCGCATGGGCCCAACCTGCCCCTTCCACGGCAACGGCCGCGCCCGAGCTGGGCACCGTCACCGTGGAGGCCAGCGCCGATGCGTCGGCTGAAGGCCTGTCCAGGCCCTACGCGGGCGGCCAGGTGGCGCGCGGCGGGCGGGCCGGGATTCTGGGCACGCGCGACAACATGGAGACGCCGTTCTCCATCACCAGCTACACCAACGAGCTGATCCAGGACCGCCAGGCCAAGAGCGTGGGCGATGTGCTGCAGAACGATCCTTCCGTGCGCGTGGCGCGCGGCTTCGGCAATTTCCAGGAGTCCTACTTCGTGCGCGGCTTCGTGCTGGGCTCGGACGACGTGGCCTACAACGGCCTGTATGCGTTGCTGCCGCGCCAGTACATCGCCACCGAGCTGTTCGAGCGCGTGGAGCTGCTGCGCGGCGCATCGGCCTTTCTGATGGGCGCCAGCCCCAATGGCGGCGGCCTGGGCGGCAACATCAACCTGCTGCCCAAGCGCGCGGGCAGCGATCCGCTGTCGCGCCTGACGGCAGGCATTGCCAGCGGCGGCCAGGCCTTTGTGGCGGCCGACGTGAGCCGGCGCTTCGGCCCCGACCAGGCCACAGGCATCCGCCTCAATGCCGCGCACCGGGGCGGTGATACCGCCATCGACCAGGAAAGCTCCAAGCTCGATCTGCTGTCCGTGGGCATGGACTGGCGCAGCCGCAATGTGCGCCTGTCGGGCGACATCGGCTGGCAGGACAACCGCCTCAAGCGCACGCGCACCAATGTCACGCCGGGCGCAGGGCTGGCGGCCATTCCTGCGGCGCCCGATGCTTCCTCCAACTGGGCCCAGCCCTGGACCTATTCCGACGAGCGCGACCTGTTCGGCACGCTGCGCGGCGAATGGGACATCAACAGCAACGTGACGGCCTGGGCCGCCTACGGCCTGCGCCGCAGCTCCGAGAACAACTCGCTGGCCAACATCACGCTGGCGGCGGCCGGCAATGGCGCGGCCACCACCAGCCGCTTCGACAACGCGCGCAAGGACCGCGTGAGCACAGGCGAGCTGGGCGTGCGCGCACGCCTGAATACGGGCAGCGTGGGCCATGAGATCGTGGCCAGCTACTCGGCCTTCGACCTCAAGGTCTACAACGCCTATGGCATGAGCACCGGCGGGGGCAGCAACACGCTGGCCACCAATCTCTACGACCCGCGCTACTACGCGATCACACCGCTCAACTACCTGGGCAACGACCTGTCCAACCCCGCCTACAACCGGGGCACGCGCCTGAACAGCTTTGCGCTGGGCGACACGCTGTCGCTGATGGACGGCCGCATGCTGGTGACGGCCGGCGTGCGCCGCCAGACGATAGAGACCGACTCGGTGAGCTACCGCCTCGTCAGCAACGGCGCGGTCACCAGCCAGGGCGGCGTGCGCACGGCCTATGACCAGAGCCGCACCAGCCCGGTGCTGGGCGCGGTGTTCAAGCTCACGCCCCAGGTATCGCTGTACGGCAACTACATCGAGGGACTGGCCCAGGGCGACACGGCGCCGGCCAAGTCGGGCGACACCATCATCGCCAACGCGGGCCAGCAGATGTCGCCCTACGTGACCAAGCAAAAGGAAGTGGGCGTCAAGTACGACGGCGGCAAGCTGGGCGGCGGCCTGGCCTTCTTCTCCACCGACAAGCCGCGCTCGCTGATCGACGGCAACCTGTTCACCTCGGCCGGCAAGGACCGCCACCAGGGCGTGGAATTCAACGTCTTCGGCGAACCCATGCGCGGCCTGCGCCTGCTGGGCGGCGCCACCTGGCTGGACGCCAGGCAGCAAAGCACGGGCCGAGCCACCACCGACGGCAAGCGCGTCATCGGCGTGCCGCGCTTCCAGGCCACGGCGGGCGTGGAATGGGATGTGCCGGGCATCAACGGCCTGGCGCTGGACGGCCGCCTGGTGCACACCGGCGCCAGCTACGCCAACGACGTCAACACCCTGCGCGTGGCCGGATGGAACCGCCTGGACCTGGGCGTGCGCTACATGACCGAAGTGCAGGGCAAGCTGCTCACGCTGCGCCTGCGCGTGGACAACGCGACGGATCGCAACTACTGGGCCTCCGTAGGCGGCTACCCGGGTTCGGGCTACCTGACGGTGGGCGGTCCGCGCACGTTCTCGCTGAGTGCGAGTGTGGATTTCTGAGGCGGGATGCGCGTGCTTTCCGGGAAGGAACCTTTCGCCCGGGCATGGTAATGCACCTGCATTACCATGCATGGCAGCCTATCAGGAGATGCCATCATGTTTTCGACACTTGAAGCCGAATCCACGCTCACTGACCGCTACCAGACCACCATTCCCGAAGCCGTTCGCCGCGCATTGCACCTGAGCAAGCGCGACAGGATCCACTACACCATCCTGCCCGGCGGGGAGGTCGTGCTCAGTCGCGCCGACTCCGCCGAGGATGCCGATCCCGTGCTGGGCCAGTTTCTCGGCTTTCTGGCACAGGACATGGCAGCCCACCCCGAGCGCCTGCAGACCATGGATGCCCGTCTGGCGCAGCAGATCCAGGCGCTGACCGAAGGCATCGAGGTCGATCTGGATGCACCGCTTCTGGCAGACGACGAATGAGCGCCGTACCGCCCGCCCCCTTGCGCATCCACGGCTGGACGGTATTCATGCACCCGCTTTTCCTGGCCCAGCTACAGGCGTTGAGCCACGAAGTGGAGGGTCTGAAAACCAAGGACCCTGGCGGGTACACACGCAAGAACGCGACCAAGCGATTGGCGGCGATCCGCAAGCTGGCATTCGATGTCATCCCGCAGGATCCCACGCGGCCAGACTACCGCCAGGGCCATACCCTGGGCGAGGAGCACAAGCACTGGTTTCGGGCCAGGTTCTTCCAGCAGTACCGCCTGTTCTTCCGCTTTCACGCCCCCAGCAAAATCATCGTGTTCGCCTGGGTCAACGATGAGGACACCAGGCGAGCCTATGAGGGCAGCGACGATGCCTACAGGGTGTTCCGAAAAATGCTCGCCAACGGGCACCCTCCTGGCGATTGGGACAGTTTGCTGGCACAGGCGGAGTCCCCGCCACCCGACTCACAGCCGCACGCCTGAGCCGCAGCCCGCCCTCAGGTCTCGCGCGGCTTGGTGTCCGGCTCCGCGTCATCGTGCGGCGGCGGCGCACTGACCACGTGCGGCAGCATCACGAGGATGACGATGGCCAGCAGCGTGGCCAGCAGCGCGATGGCTTCGCGCCCCAGGCCGCAGGCCACGCCGATGGCGGCCGTCATCCAGATGCCGGCGGCCGTGGTCAGGCCCTGCACCTGTTCCTCGGAGTGGCGCTTGATGATGGCGCCCGCGCCCAGGAAGCCCACGCCGGCCACCACGCCCTGGATCACGCGGCTCATGTCGGCAATGTCCATGCCGCCGCGCTCGGGCACCAGCACGAACAGCGCCGCGCCCATGGCCACCAGCATGTGGGTGCGCAGGCCTGCGGCCTTGCCCTTGTGCTCGCGCTCGTAGCCGACGATGCCGCCCAGCAGCGCCGCCAGCAGCAGGCGCACCATGACGCGCGTGACCTCGGCCGCATCGGGCAGGCTGGAAAATTCCTCGACCAGGGTGTTGGCCACTTCCTCCCACATGCCGCGTTCCTTTCCTTGGGTTTGCGTCCGGACTCAGGAAGGGAGCATGGCGTGGCGTGCAGCACACCCAGGCCATCGGCATTCGCCATTGGCTGTCAGCCAAGCGCGCCCGCTTCAGGCGCCTGCGGGCTTGTCCTGGTCCTTCGGGGGAGAGGCCTGCTCGGGCACCGGTGCGGGTGCCGACGCAGGAGCAGGAGCAGGTGCGACCACCATGCTCAGCATGTGCTGGGCCAGCGTCTCGTACAGCGGCCGGGCCAGCATGCGCGAGACCAGGCTGGCCAGCATGGCCGCCGCCATGAGGCTGAGCACCATGGAGTGGCCGTCCACCATCTCCATGACGATGATGAAGGCCGTCAGCGGCGCCTGCGTCACGGCGGCCAGGAAGGCGGCCATGCCCATGGCGATGAGGGCGGGCGCGATGTCTGCGCCCATGAGGCCGGCCACGTTGTGGCCCACGCCCGCGCCAATCGACAGCGAGGGCGCGAAGATGCCGCCCGGCACGCCCACCCAGGCCGACAGCCAGGTGGCGATGAACTTCAGGGTGACGTAGAACGAAGGCACGTCGGCCTGGCCCGCCAGCATGTGCTTGACGGCTTCCGAGCCCGCGCCGAAGGTGGCGCCGCCCGTGACCATGCCGATGACGGCGATCACCAGCGCGACCGCCGCCGCGAAGCGGATGGGAAAGCGCGCGCGCAGTTGGTTGAGCCGCTCGGGCGCGCGGGTCAGCGAGGCGGCCAGCAGCTTGGCGAAGAGGCCTCCCAGCACGCCGCAGGCCAGGGTCACGCACAGGCCCGGCAGCAGCGCGTCCCAGGTCAGGTGGGGCACCTGGATGCGGCCGAAATAGCTGAGGTTGCCGAAGGCCGACACGCCCATCAGGCCGGCCAGCACGATGGCCGCGATGATCAGGCCGCTGGAGCGTGACTCCAGCTTGCGCGACAGCTCCTCGATGGCGAAGACCACGCCGGCCAGCGGCGCGTTGAAGGCCGCCGCAATGCCGGCCGCGCCGCCGGCCACCAGCAGCGCATGGTGGCTGATGCCCGAATGCGGGCCGAACCAGCGCCGCGCATGGTGCATGACACCGGCGGCCACCTGCACCGACGGCCCCTCGCGCCCGATGGACAGCCCCGCCGCAAAGCCTGCGCTGGCCAGCGCCATCTTGGCGAAGGACAGCCACAGCGACACGAAGCGCCCGCGCTGCGTGGAGTCCAGCGCCGGGTCCAGCGTGGCGATCACCTGCGGAATGCCCGATCCCGCCGCACCCGGCGCCCAGCGCCGCGTGAGCCACACGGCGCCCGCCGTGACGGCAGGCATCCACAGCAGCACGGCCCAGCCGCCCTGCCAGTGGTAGATGCTCTCGAAGAATTCGAAGCCCGCGTCCGCCATCAGCGTGAAGGCCACCACGCACAGCCCGGCGGCGGCGGCATAGGCCAGCACGATGGTGCGGTCCAGCCAGCGCCTGCCGTCCCGGAATTCCTGGTTCAGGTTGTGGAGGAAGTCGGGTTCTTGCTGCATCGCGTGAAGAGGCTGGGCGAAAGCTCTTCATTGTGCACAAGCCCGGCCACAAGGGCTGTCGCCATCGGCAATGCCTACTTCGCCGCTGAGTTGATGGCCGATGACTGTGTACCTGGAGAGCCGTCCGTCAGGCATTCCACCCCCCGGCATGGGCACCCTGGCAACCCGTGCCGTACGCCACTCAATGACGGCACGTTTGCGCAGCTCTCGCCCGCGCCGGCGCGAACCTGTCGCAGACCTGCAGCGCGCTGCCGTGCCGATCGTGCCTGCAGGTTCAGTCCACCACGAAGAGCCTGGCGCCCTTGGGCGAGCGCGAGCGGTGCGGCTCGGCGTTGTCCGCCACCTGGTAGCTCATGCCGGGTGTCAGAGTGAAGCGGCGGCCGTCCGCCAGTTCGGTCTCCAGCTCCCCTTCCAGGCACAGCAGCACATGGCCCTTGGTGCACCAGTGGTCGGAGACATAGCCGGGCGTGTACTCCACCGTGCGCACGCGGATGTTGCCGAAGTTCTGCGTGCGCCAGAACGCCTGGCCGGCCTCGGCCGAATGCTCGGTGGGCGCCACGGCGGCCCAGTCGGTGGTGTTGAAGGGGATGTTGTCCATCTGCATGGCGGGATTCCTTGATGAAGGGGGTGTACAGCGTGGGGGCCGGCGTCGGCAGCAGCCTCGGCCTCAGTCCCCGCGCCGCAGCAGGTAGATATCCATGATCCAGCCATGCCGCTCGCGCGCTGCGGCGCGGGCCTGCACGATGCGGGGGGCGGCCTCGGCCAGCGGGCCGCTGTCCAGCATCTGGCGGTCCATGCCCAGGTAGGCACCCCACCAGATGTGCAGGCCGTGGGAGGGCAGCTCGGTGAAGCTGCATTGCCCGTCCAGCATGACCACGGCCGTGTCCACGCCGGGCGGCCAGCCCTGCTCGCGCAGCTGGCGGCCCGTGGTCACCACGAAGGGCTGGCCTATACCGTTGAGCGCGATCGCATGCGCGGCGCACAGCACCTGCATGGAGCTGATGCCCGCCACCACGCGCACGCTGTGCGGCGCCGGCTGCATGCGCGCGGCAATGCGCAGGGTGCTGTCGTACAGCGCCGGGTCCCCCCAGACCAGCAGGGCCACGCGCAGGGGCTGGCCGGGGCTGCGCGGCTGCAGCCCCCCGTCCAGGGAACGGGTGATGGCCGCCTGCCAGCAGCGCGTGATGGCCGCATGCCATTCATCGACCTGGGCCAGGTAGTCGTCGCCCACGCTGCGGCGCACGGGCATGTCGAAGCCTTCGATGCGCGGGCCGGGCGCAGTGAGCACGGCATCGCACAGGTCGCGGCGCAGGGCGGCGAGTTCGGCCTTGTCCTCGCCCTTGTGCGGCAGCAGGATCAGGTCGGCGGCCTGCATGGCGGCCTGGGCTTCGCGCGTGAGGTGGTCGGGGTTGCCCGTGCCGATGCCGATCAGGCTCAGCGCCACGGGCGGCAGGGCCGCGCTCATGGGGCGGGGTTCCCGGGGGGCACGTCGATCACGGTGTCGCTCACGGTGTCCCTCAAGGTATCCCTCGCAGTATCCAGCGTGGCATTCGCATGCACATCGGTGGCGGGAAAGCGCGGCTCGGTGCCCAGCGGGCGGTAGCGGCGGTCGTAGTCGGCCGCGTAGAGGCGGCTTTCGCCGAAGTCCTCGGCCTGCAGGCTGCGGCCCACCAGGATCAGGGCCGTGCGCTCCATGTGGGTGGCCACGGCCTCGGTCAGGCTGCCCACCGTGGTGCGCACCACGGTTTCGTCAGGCCAGCTGGCGCGCCAGACGATGGCCACGGGGCAGTCGGCGCCGTAGTGCGGCAGCAGCTCGGACTGCACCTTGGCGGCCACATGGATGGACAGATGGATGGCCAGCACGGCGCCCGTGGCCGCGAAGGCGGCCAGGTTCTCGCCCTCGGGCATGGCCGTGGCGCGGCCCGAGGTGCGCGTCAGCACCACGGACTGGCACAGGCCGGGCAGGGTCAGCTCCGCGCCCAGCGTGGCGGCAGCGGCCGCGAACGAGGGCACGCCAGGCGTGACGGTGTAGGCAATGCCGGCCTCGCGCAGGCGGCGCAGTTGCTCGCCCATGGCCGACCAGACGGACAGGTCGCCCGAGTGCAGGCGCGCCACGTCTTCGCCACGCGCCTCGGCGGCCTGGATCTCGGCCACGATGTCGTCCAGGCTCATGGATGCGGTGTTGACGATGCGCGCGCCCGGCGGGCAGTGCGCCAGCAGCTCGCGCGGTATCAGCGAGCCTGCGTACAGGCAGACCGGACAGGCCGCCATGAGGTCGCGCCCGCGCACGGTGATCAGGTCGGCGGCGCCGGGGCCGGCGCCGATGAAATGCACGGTCATGCCGTTGCTCCTTGGTTCTTGGCCTGGCTGGCGTGGGCCAGGCAACAGTTCAGAGGTCCGCCCTGGCCCACGGCCAGGGCCAGGGTGGCGCTGCCATCGTCCGCGACCAGGCGGGTCACGCTCAGGGCGGAGTGCGGGCCTGCGGCGGCCAGCGCCGCCGCCTCGGCCACGCTGCCCGTGCCATAGCGCGCCAGCATGCGCGGCGACTGCGTGACCACGGGCTGCCCTGGCAGTTGCCCTGGCGGCACGCGCACCAGAACGGCCGAAGGCACGACCGCCGACATCCAGGCCTCCAGCGCCGGATGGCCGGCCTTGGTGTCCAGCACGGCCACGGCGCAGATGGGCTGGGGCGCGCAGGCGCTTGCGTATGCGCTTTCCGGCAGCTGCGCCTGCGCCCGCTGCCACAGCGCCTGCAGCGCATGGGGCAGTGCGTCGGTGTGCAGGCCCAGGCCCAGCACGCCGCAGCGGTGGGGGATGGCTTCGTCCGGGTTCACCGCTGCCAGCTCCACTGCACCAGCGGCCGCGCAGCCTTCCAGCTGCGCATGCGGCCCAGCGGCTCGGCGCTGGAAATCTCCAGCCGCAGCAGCTGGCCGCCGTGCTCGGCCTGCAGTTGCACCAGCAGGGCCTCGGTCTCCAGCGTCACGGCGTTGACGACCAGGCGGCAGCCCGCGGGCATGAGGGCCTGCAGGCGCTCGAACAATTCGGCGTCAAAGCCCCCGCCCACGAACACGGCCTGGGGCCGGGCCAGCGCCTGCAGTTCGGCCAGCGCCTCGGGCGCCACGCCCTGCACCACGCGCAGGCGCGCCTGCAGGCCGAAGCGCCGGGCGTTGAGGCGGATGTTGTCCGCACGCGCCGCATGCTGCTCCAGGCTGATGGCCGAGCCACCGGCCAGGCACCACTCCACGGCCACCGAGCCCGAGCCGCCGCCCACATCCCACAGGCATTCGCCGTGGCGCGGCGCAAGAGCCGCCAGGGTCAGCGCGCGGGCCGGGGCCTTGGTGATCTGGCCGTCGTTGGCGTACCAGTGGTTGGGCCGGCCCGGCACCAGCGGCAGGGCCGCACCGCCCTGGGCGAGCACGGCCACGGCCACGGGCGCGCAGGCAGGGTCGGCGGCCAGGGCCTGGGCGGCTTCGGCGGCGCGCCATGCGCGGCGGCGCTCGCGCGGGCCGCCCACGGATTCCATGACCTCCAGGCGGCTGTCGCCCCAGCCTTCCTGCACCAGCCAGTCCGCCAGTGCGGCCACGGCGGCGCCATCGCGCAGCAGCACCAGCGACTGGCGGCCTGGCGACAGGTGCGGCAGCAGCTGCTCCACGTGGCCGGCGTGCAGGCCCAGGCAGACCGTGTCTTCCAGCTTCCAGCCCAGGCGGGACGCCAGCAGCGAAAATGTCGAAGGTTGGGCGTGGCAGCGCCACTCCTGCGGCGCCAGATGCGCCGCCAGGCTGCCGCCCGCCCCGAACCAGAACGGATCGCCCGACGCCAGCACCACCGTGGGCCGGCCACGGCAGGCCAGCACGGGCGCCACGTCAAAGGGCACGGGCCAGGGCCGGCCCCGCTCGCCGGCACCGGCCAGCGCCAGGTGGCGCGGCCCGCCAAAAACGGTCTCGGCCGCGTCCAGCGCGCGCAGCGCGGCGGGCGAGAGGCCGTCCAGGCCGTCTTCGTTCAGGCCCACCAATGTCAACCAGGGATCAGTCATGCCCCATGTTCTCCTGCTGGGCGGCACCAGCGGCGCCAGCCAGCTGGCCCAGGCCCTGCACCGCGCCGGCATTGCCGCCGTGTTCTCGTATGCGGGCGTCACGCAGTCGCCCATCGCCCAGCCCCTGCCCACGCGCGTGGGAGGCTTTGGCGGTGCCCAGGGCCTGGCGCAATTCCTGCGCGGGCAGGCCATCAGCCATGTGGTCGATGCCACCCACCCGTTCGCCGCGCAGATGAGCCGCAATGCCTGCGAGGCCTGCGCCGCCACCGGCACGCCGCTGCTGGCGCTGGAGCGCGAGCCCTGGCAGGCCAGTGCCGGCGACGCCTGGATCGACGTGCCCGACATGCAAGCCGCCGCTGCCGCCCTGCCCCAGGCAGCCGCCCGGGTGTTTCTGGCCGTGGGCCGCAAGCAGCTTGCGGCCTTTGCGGGCCAGCCGCAGCACCACTATCTGCTGCGCCTGGTTGATGCGCCCGAGCCCGGCAGCCTGCCCCTGCCCCACACCACGGTGGTGCTGGGGCGCGGTCCTTTCAGCGCGGACGACGATGAAGCCTTGTTGCGCACGCACGGCATCGAATGGCTGGTGGCCAAGAACGCAGGCGGCGAGGCCACGCGCGGCAAACTCGATGCCGCACGCGCCCTGGGCCTGCCCGTGGTGATGGTGCAGCGCCCGGCGCTGCCGCAGCGCCAGCGCACCGGGTCGGTGGCTGCGGTGCTGCACTGGATTGCTCATGGCGTGCTGCCGACGGCGCAGCCCGCACCGCCCGCGCCGCCATCCATGCCGTAGTGGCGTGGCGTGTAGACCCAGCGGCCCACGCGGCGCGTGGCGCTGTTGCCCACCAGGACCACGGTGCGCATGTCGGCCATCTCGGGCGTGGCCTCGGCCAGCGTGCATACGTGCAAGTGTTCCTCGGGCGTGGACACGGCGCGCGCAAACACCAGCAGGCGCTGCGGCTCGCAGCGGGTGCGCAGGAGCTGCAGCAGGCGCACAAAGCCTTCGGGCCGGCTCTTGGAGCGCGGGTTGTAGAAGGCCATGGCGAAGTCGGCCTGGGCCGCCAGTTCCACGCGCCGCGCGATCACCGGCCAGGGCTTGAGGTTGTCCGAGAGATTGATGCAGCAAAAGTCATGGCCCAGCGGCGCACCGGCGCGCGCGGCGGCGGCCAGCATGGCGGTGATGCCGGGCAGCACCTGGATATCGAGCGCCTGCCAGGCGGCGGCCTGCGCCGCATCGCCAGATTCCATGGCCTCGAACACGGCCGACGCCATGGCGAACACGCCCGGGTCGCCCGAGGACACCACGACCACCTGCCGCCCCTGCGCGGCCAGCGCCAGGGCCTGGCGCGCGCGCTCCAGCTCCACGCGGTTGTCCGAGGCATGCCAGGCCACGGCCTGGCCCTGACCCGCCTGCGCCAGCAGGGCCTGCGCGCGGGACACATAGGGCAGGTAGCCGACCACATCGTCGGCTCCGTGCAAAGCGGCTGCGGCTTCGGGCGTGATCTGGTCCAGTGCGCCCGGGCCCAGCCCCACCACCGTCAGGCGGCCGGCGCTCACCATGCGGCCTCCGGCCGGCGGCCCTGGCCGTGCACGAGCACGATGGCGAAATAGGGGCAGGCGTCGTCGGAAACATCGCCCAGGCGCGCGACCTGCTCGCTGTCCGTGGTGCCGTTCTGTACCAGCCAGGCGGCGTCAAGCCGGCCCGTGCGCTGCAGGGCGCGGCGGATGCGCGGCAGGTTGCGGCCGACCTTCATGACCACCAGGGCCTCGGCCGTCTGCATGCGGCGCACCAGCTCGTCTTCCGACAGGGTGCCGGTCATCACGCTGAGCACGTCGTCGCCCCAGGTGATGGGCTCGCCCGTGGCGTGCCAGCAGCCCACCATGCCGGGGATGCCGGGCACCACGTCCAGCGGCACCTGGCCGCGTTCGCGCAGCCGGGTATACAGATGCATGAAGGAGCCGTAGAGGAAGGGGTCGCCCTCGCACAGCACCACCACCTGCCCGGTCTGCGCCAGCGCTTCCAGGCGCAGGCACCAGTCGTCGTAGAAGCGCGCCAGCAGGTCCACATAGGCGGGGCTGTCCACGGGCAGCTCGGTGGTCACCGGGTATTCCATGGCGTGCTCGGCAGCGCCTTGGGCCAGCAGGCCGTCCACCAGCTGGCGGGCCTTGCCGGGCCGGCCCTTCTTGCGGAAGAACGCCACCTGGCGGGCGCCGCGCACCAGGCGGTCGGCCTTGACGCTCATGAGTTCGGGGTCGCCCGGGCCCAGGCCCACGCAGACAATGCCGGGCCCGCCCTGGCCGGGACGCGGCTGCCTACTCGACATGGCTGGCCAGTGCGTTGATGGCGGCCACGGTAATGGCCGAGCCTCCCAGACGGCCGTGCACGGCCATGCAGGGCACGGGCAGGTCCTGCATCAGCGCCTGCTTGGATTCCATGGCGCCCACAAAGCCCACGGGGCAGCCGATGATGGCGGCCGGCCGGGGGCAGGCCGGGTCCTGCAGCATGTTGAGCAGGTGGAACAAGGCCGTGGGCGCATTGCCGATGGCCACCACGGCCCCGGCCAGGTGCGGGCGCCACAGCTCCAGCGCGGCGGCGCTGCGCGTGTTGCCCATGTCACGGGCCAGCGCGGGCACGCGCTCGTCCGGCAGCGTGCAGATGATGGGGTTGGCGGCGGGCAGGCGCGAGCGCGTGATGCCCTCGCTGACCATGCGCACGTCGCACAGCACGGGCGCGCCGTTTTGCAGGGCCTGCGCGGCGGCCTCGGCCATGCCGGGCGAGAAGGCCACGTGCGGGGCCAGCTCCACCAGGCCGGCGGCGTGGATCATGCGCACCACCACGCGTTCCTCGACGGGCGTGAAGCGTTCCAGCGCCGCCTCGCGGCGGATGGTGGCAAAGGACTGCCGGTAGATCTCGGCGCCATCGGTTTCGTAGCGGTGCAGCATTATTCTTTTGAAAACAGCAATCCCGGATTGTCTCGCACCGAGGCCAGGGTCCGCTGCTCCTGCGCCCTATCCCCGGCACGGCCTTGGCGCACTACGGAATAGACGGGGCCTTCGCCCTCGTCTTCACCTTCTGCCCGCAGCACCACCGTGGCCGGCGCCTGCCGCGCGCAGCCCTTGGCGCATCCGGTCACATGCAGGTGCGCGCCGGGCGGCACCTGCGGCGCCAGCTCCAGCGCCAATGTCTGCGTGGGACCCAGGGCCTGGGTGCAGCCCGGCGCGCCGGTACAGGCGGATACGCGCAGGCGCGGGTCATGGGCATGGGTGATCCAGTCAGCGGCGCTGTCCAGCCCTGCAGCCGCCCACCAGCGGGGCAGGTCGGCGCCAGCTTCCGCGTCTTCGTCTTCGTCTTCGTCTTCTTCTTCGTCTTCCACCAGCAGCATGCGCCAGGGCGTCACACGCAAAAAGGCCTGCTCAGGCAAGGCGCGCAGCAGCCGCGCCAGCGCCACGGCCGGCAAGCGGCCCAGCGGCGCGCCCAGCAGCCAGCCCACGCCGGGCACGGCACCGGGCGCCGGTCCTTCGTCGTGGGCCGGGGTTTCTGTCTCCACCCAGTCCAGTCCGGGGGGCGGCTGCAGTTGCGCCGCCACTGCGGCCATGCGTCCGGGCCGCAAGCCCTGGGCGCGGCGAAGGACGGCCTGACCGGCAAACCAGCGCGCCAGCGCCAGGCCTGCGGCCACGGCCTGGTCCGCCTCGGCCACGGCCAGCGCGTGGTTACGTCCATCGGGCTGCACCAGCCAGCCGGTGGCTGTGCGCTGCAGGCGGATATCGGCGGACACGCCGGCCAGCCGGCCCGGCGCGCCTTCCACCGACCAGCCGAACTTGGCGGGCAGGCCGGCCAGGTCGTCGGCCGCATCCAGCGCCTGCTGCAGGGCCTGGCCCAGCGCATGGACAGCCTCCTGCGGCCGGCACAGCGGGTCGATCACCAGGTTGCGGCGGCGCTCGCGGCCCGCGTCGGCGTCCAGCAGGCCCACGGCCGCCAGGGCGCGCAGCACGGCGGCGTGCCGACCGGGTGCAATGCCGCGCAGCTGCACATTGGCGCGGCTGGACAGCTCCAGCACGCCAGTGCCATGCACCAGGGCCAGGCGCGCCAGGCGCCGCGCCTGGGCCACCGTCAACCGCCCCAGCGGCGGGCGCACGCGCACCACCAGCCCATCGCCGGAGGCCATGGGCTGCCAGGCACCGGGGCACCAGCCTTGGATGTGGGGAGGGGTATGCATGGGATGGGGACCGACTGTAGCGCCGACGCAGCCTGTCCCGCAGGGGCAGCACCCGCAGGCGGTCAAGAAATGCGGGCTTTGTTGATCCAGCCTGCACGGGAAGCGCAGCGGTGACGCTGAACCGATGCCTCGTCTGAATTTGTCACTTCTCATGGAAATTTAACAATTTTCAAAGGGCTTTTATCAAATTAATCACTTATTCTTTGATAAAAACTGATACTTGCACCATCTACCTGGAAAGCGCCATGAATCTCCGCACCTGGACCGTCAAGACCAAGCTCTACGCCGCCTTCACCGCCCTGGCTCTGCTGGTCGCGCTGGTTTCCGTATCCGCTCTGCAGGCGCTGGACGATGCCAACCGCAACCTGACCCGGTTCGTCGATGGCGTGAACGCCCGTGCCCAACTGGCCGAACAGGTGCGCGCAGCCGTGGACAGCCGTGCCATCGCGGCGCGCAACCTGGTGCTGGTGAACACGCCAGCCGACCTGGAGCTGGAAAAAGCGGCCGTGTACGCCGCCCATGCCGAGGTCAAGACCCGGCTGGACCAGCTCAAGGCCCTGGTGGCCGCGCCCGGGGTGGGTGAGGAGGCACGCGCCTTGGTCGCCCGCATCGACCAGATAGAGCAGCGCTACGGCCCGGTGGCGCTGGACATCGTCGCGCTGGCGCTGCGCCAGCAACGGGACGAGGCCATTGCCAAGATGAACAGCGAGTGCCGGCCGCTGCTGGCCCAGCTGATCGCGGCCACCGACGAGTACAGCCGGCTCACGCGCCAGCACGCCCAGGTCATGGTGGAGCAGGCCACGCAGTCCTATGTGCAGCAACGCAACATGCAGATCGGCATGAGCGCGGTCGCCTTCGTGCTGGCCCTGCTCATGGGCCGGCTGATCGCACGCGGCCTGACACGCGCGCTGGGCGCCGAGCCTGCCCAGCTCGGTGAAGTCGCCCGCCAGATCGCCGACGGCAACCTCGACCCCGGACTGCTGCGCAGCGAAGCGCCCGCCGGCAGCGTGCAGGCCTCGCTCAACGCCATGCACCAGAGCCTGGCCAGCGTGGTCAGCGACGTGCGCAACAACGCCGACAGCGTGGCCGTGGCCAGCGAGCAGATCGCCAAGGGCAATGCCGACCTGAGCCGCCGCACCGAGCAGCAGGCCAGCGCGCTGCAGCAGACGGCGGCCTCCATGGATGAGCTGTCCTCCACCGTGCAGCAGAACGCGGACAACGCGCGCCAGGTCAACCAGCTCGCGCTCGGCGCCAGCCAGGTGGCGGTCAAGGGCGGCACCGTGGTGCAGGAAGTCGTCGGCGCCATGCAGGACATCCATGCCAGCTCGCGCCAGATCGGCGACATCGTGGGCGTGATCGACTCCATCGCCTTCCAGACCAACATCCTCGCCCTCAATGCCGCCGTCGAAGCCGCTCGCGCCGGTGAACAAGGCAAGGGCTTTGCCGTGGTGGCCGCCGAGGTCCGCACCCTGGCCCAGCGCAGCGCGCAGGCCGCCCGCGAGATCAAGCAGCTCATCACTGACAGCGCCACCCGCGTCAGCCAGGGCGCGGAGCTGGCCGACCAGGCCGGCGCCACCATGGCCGAGGTGCTGCAATCCATACAGCGCGTGACCGACCTTATGGGCGAGATCAGCAATGCCAGCGACGAGCAAAGCGCCGGCGTGGCCCAGGTCGGACAGGCCATGAGCCAGATGGACCAGGTCACGCAGCAAAACGCCTCGCTGGTGGAAGAAAGCGCGGCGGCGGCCTCCAGCCTCAAGTCCCAGGCCCAGCGCCTGGTGCAGGCCGTGGCCATCTTCCGCCTGGGCGACCAGGACGGCGCGGCACAGCAGCCGCGTTTGCAGGCGCCGCTGCCGGCGTCCGTGCCCACCCGCGCGGCCACGGCATCCGCGCTGGCGCCGGCCAGGCCGGCACCGGCACGACCCGCAGCTGGCGCGCGCCCTGCAAGCCCTGCACGCCTGGCTGCGGCCAAACCGTCTGCCGAATCGCAGGACTGGACCAGCTTCTGAGGCCGGGAATCCGCACGCATGCGCCGCCACCGCTCCTGCACCGCGCCCCTGGACAAGGCTGCGCAGGTGCGCGAACTGGAAGAGTTCTTCCGCGGGCAAAACCCCATCGACCTCGCTGCGGCCGACTGGCACACGCGCATGGAGCAAGGCCTGACCGCCGAGGAAGAAGCCGAATTCACTGAATGGCTGGCGGCCAGCACGGCGCACGAGGCCGCCTTGCGCCACCTGGGCCAGAGCCTGGCGGCCGCGCGGTCCATTCCCCCCGAACAGGTGGCACGCCTGCGCGCGGAGCAGGCACGCCGGCGCTCGCAGTCGGCGCCTCACGCACACCCGGAACCGGCCACGCAGCGCCCGTCCTCCGAAGAGCGCCAAGGCTGGAGCTGGTCCCGCCTGCTGCCGCGACCTGCCCTGGCGGCCCTGTGCTGCACGGTGGCCCTGGCCGTGGGCGTGGGCGTGGGCTGGCACCAGTGGCAGCAGCAGCCCACCTTCACCAGCAGCCACCTGACCCCACGCGGCCAGGCCAGGACCATCACCTTGCCGGATGGCACCGCACTGTCCCTGGATGCCGATACCCAGGCGCAGGTAACTCTGTACCGCGACCGGCGCGAGGTGCGCATCACGCAAGGGCAGATCCTGTTCGCCGTGGCACCCGACAGCGCCAGGCCCTTTCATGTGCTGGTCGGCCCGGCGCGCGTCACCGTGGGCGGCACGCGGTTTTCCGTGCGCTATCGCGCCACGGGCATGGAGGCGGGCAGCGCCAAGGTGGCCGTGCAGGAAGGCCATGTGCGCGTGGCCGGTGCGCAAGGCACTGCAGCCGCTGACGCCGCGCCCGCCGCCCTGGTCGCAGGCCAGGCCCTGAGCGTGTCGCCTGCAGGCGTGCTCGGTCCGGTGTCGGCTGTGGCGCCCGGCAGCATTGCGCTGTGGCGCAAGGGACTGATACGCTTCGAGAACACGCCCCTGGCCGACGCCCTGGTGGAACTGGAGCGCTACGGGCCGACCGGCCTGGTAGTGCACGACCCGGCCGTGGCGGCTCTGCGCATTGGCGGCACCTACCAGGCCAGCCGCCCCGCCGAGTTCGCACGCATGCTGGCCCAGATCCTGTCCGTCACTCTGGTGGCCCGGCCCGATGGCCAGACCGAGATTGCCGCTGCGCCCTGAGCACGGAGGCGGGACCGGCCCCCGCTTTCAAGACTGCCTGCCGCGCCGGGCGCGAGCCCTCCCCCACCCTGCCCCGCTCGCCCTGGCTGTCTGCAATGACGACTGCCCAGCGCCGATGCGCAGCATCTGCAAGGGTGTCAATGACAATCAGCGGCGTGCGAAGCCCATGGGCCGCAACGCGGCGGAAACGGCGTGTGGTCGGTCGGCCGTCGTGTAAGAGATTGCCGCAAGCGATTTCCTGGACCGATGGAACGCGGCGGATGCACTCCGACTCACACCGTCCGCCGCTGTTGCCACAGCACCAGGCGTTGCACGCTTGCCGCGCAGCGCCGCCCCTCATTCATCCAACCGTTCCAAGGAGTTCCCATGCATCTTCAACGCACCGTCCTTTTTGCAGGCATGGCTGCCAGCCTCTTTCTGGCGGCAGGACGGGCAAGCGCCGCAGAAGGCCCTGCCACGGCCCAGGCCCCCCAGGCCAAGGCACAGGCCGCCAAGCCGGCGGGCGACACCGTGCAGGCGCAGCTGGAGACCTCCACCTGGGTGCCCGACGGCAAGGCCGATGCGCCGCGCGTGATCTATACCTTCACCGACCCCAACTGCAAGTACTGCCACAAGTTCTGGGAGGCCGCACGCCCCTGGGTGGACGCAGGCAAGGTGCAGCTGCGCCACATCCTGGTGGGCGTGATCCGGGACGACAGCCCGGCCAAGGCCGCCGCCATCCTGCAGGCCCCGGACCGCGCGGCCGCACTGATGGAGCACGAGAAGAAGTCCGCCCAGGGCGGCATAGCGCCCGCCTTCAGCGTCAGCCCCGACGTGCGCAAGGCGCTGGAGGCCCACCGCAAGCTGATGATGTCCCTGGGCTTCCGTGGCACGCCGGGCATCGTGGTGATCGACAGCCAGGGCGGCACCAAGAGCTATGGCGGCATGCCGCGCGATGCGGCCTTGCCGGAGGTGTTCGGGGCGCTGTGAGGCGGCGGCGCCGTCCAGCTGCCGCCCAGCACGCGGAACAGCTGGGCCAGCGCCAACTGCCGCTGGGTCACGGTATCGATGTAGGCGCTTTCATTGGCGAAGGCGTTGCGCTGTGCGTCCAGGTAGCGCAGATGGTCGTCCACCCCCGCCTGGTAACGGGCCTGCGCCAGCCGCAGGCTTTCGCGGCTGCTGTCGCGCAGCGCCAGGCGCGCGGCTTCCTCGCGGCGCAGCGTGTCGGTGGCGGCCAGGGCGTCGGCCACTTCGCGGAAGGCGGTCTGGATGGCCTGCTCGTAGGCTGCCACGGCCATGTCCTTGCGCAGCACGGCCAGGTCGAGGTTGGCGCGGTTGCGCCCCCCGTCGAAGAGGGGCAGCGTGACCTGGGGAGTGAACGACCAGGCGCGCTGGCCCGGGCGGAACAGGTCGGACAGATCGGCGCTGGACGATCCCAGGAAGCCGGTGAGCGAGATGCGCGGGAAGAAGGCCGCGCGCGCCGCACCAATGTCCGCGCTGCGCGCGCGCAGCCGGTGCTCGGCCGCCTGGATGTCGGGCCGGTGGATGAGCAGTTCGGAAGGCGTGCCGGCCGACAGGTCCTGCAGCAGCAGGGGTACGTCGGACGACTTTGCCGACTGTGCAGACCCTGCGGACTGTGCAGACAGGTACGGCGCCAGATCCTCCACGCCCGTCAGCAGCAGCAGGGCGTTGCCGGCCTGGCGCAGCTCGCGTTCGCTGCGCTCCACGTCGGCGCGGGCCTGGGCGGCCAGGCCCACGGCGTCCTGGTGGTCCAGGGCCGTGGCCGTGCCCGCCTGGCGCCGCTGCACGGTCAGGCGCAGCGAGGATTCACGGCTTTGCAGCGTGCGCTGGGCCAGTTGCAGGCGGCGCAGGGCCCCGTCGCGGGACAGGTAGGCCTGCACCACTTCGGCACCCAGGCTGATGCGGGCGGCGCGCGCGGCCTCTTCGGTGGCCAGGTACTCGCCCAGGGCGGCTTCGGACAGGTTGCGCACGCGGCCGAACAGGTCCAGCTCGAAGGCGGCCAGCCCCAGGCCGGCCTGCCAGCTGCCCTGCACCTGCGGCTGGCCCGTGGCATTCATGTCGCCCGGCAGGCGCTGGCGCGTGCCGCCACCCTGCAGGCCCACGCCCGGCAGGCGGTCGGCGCGCTGCACCTGGTACAGGGCGCGTGCCGCCTCCACGTTGAGCAGGGTCTGGCGCAGGTCGCGGTTGTGGGCCTGGGCCAGGTCCACCAGCTGGCGCAGCTGGCGGTCGGCGATGAAGCTGTTCCAGTCCAGCGTGGCCGCCGACGAGGACAGCACGGGCGCGGCATCCTGTTGCGGCCATTGCGTGGGAATGGGCGCCTGCGGACGCTGGTGGACCGGGGCGAGGGAGCAGCCCGCCAGCACCAGGCTGGCGGCCAGCGCACCCAGGGCGCGTGGGAAGAAGTGCATGGACATGGCGCTTACTCGATGCGGGTTGCCGGGGCCTGCAGGGCAGGCGGGGTGCCGGCCGGCGCCTTGCGCCGGAACAGGGACAGCACCCAGACGAAGAAGACGGGAACGAAGACCACCCCCAGCAGCGTGGCCGACAGCATGCCGCCAATCACGCCGAAGCCGATGGCGGCCTGGCTGGAGGCGCCCGCGCCCGAGGCCAGCGCCAGCGGCACCACGCCCAGGATGAAGGCCAGCGAGGTCATGACGATGGGCCGAAAGCGCAGCCGCGCCGCCTGCAGCGCGGCCTGCGCCAGGCTGTGCCCCTGCGCATGCAGGTCCCTGGCGAACTCCACGATCAGGATGGCGTTCTTGGCCGCCAGGCCGATGATGGTGATCAGGCCCACCTTGAAGTACACGTCGTTGGACAGGCCCACGGCCGAGGTGGCCAGCACCGATCCCAGCGCGCCGATGGGCACGATCAGCATCACGGCGGCGGGAATGCTCCAGCTCTCGTACAGGGCCACCAGCAGCAGGAACACCACCACGATGGCCAGCGCGAACAGCTTGGGCGCCTGGGCACCGGCGGCTTTCTCCTGGAAGGACAGGGCCGTCCACTCGTAGCCTATGCCGCGCGGCATCTCGGCCATGATGCGTTCCAGCTCGGCCATGGCCTCGCCCGTGGTGTGGCCCGGCTTGGCATCGCCCGAGATGCGGAAGGCCGGATAGCCGTTGTAGCGCGAGATCTGCACCGGCCCGCTTTCCCAGCGCACCGTGGCAAAGGCCGACAGCGGCACCTGCTGGCCGGCGGCGTTGGGCACGTGCAGGCGCAGGATGTCCTCGGGCCGCGCGCGGGCCTGGGCATCGGCCTGCACCACCACGCGCTGCAGGCGGCCCGCGTTGGGGAACTCGTTGATCACGGCCGAGCCGTAGGCCGTGGACAGGGCGGTGTTGATGGCGCTGAAATCCACGCCCTGGGCCTGCGCCTTGCGCCGGTCGATGTCCAGCCGCAGCTGGGGCGCATCCTCCAGGTTTTCCATCATGGCGTAGGCAATGATGGGCGAGGCATTGGCCTTGGCCAGCAGCTGGTCGCGCGCGGCGATCAGCGCCTCGCGGCCCAGGTTGGCGCGGTCCTGCAGGCGCAGCGCAAAGCCGCCGGAGTTGCCCAGGCCGTCGATGGGCGGCGGGTCCACGGCCATGACGGTGCCGTCGGACAGGCGGGCAAAGCGCTGGTTGAAGGCCTGCACCTCGTCCCACGACGCCTGCCCGGCGCCGCGCACCGACCAGTCCTTGAGCGTGACGAAGGCCAGTGCCGCGTTCTGCCCCATGCCCGAGAAGCTGTAGCCCATCAGGAACTCGGCCTGGGCCGTGGCGGGGCGGCCCTGGATGTAGTCCTCCATGTCCTTGACCATGGCCTTGGTGCGCTCCGTGGTGGCGCCCGGCGGCAGCTGCACGCCGACGATGTAGTAGCCCATGTCCTCGTAGGGCACGAAGGATTCGGGCATGCGCGTGTACGCCACGCCCAGCCCGGCCACGATGGCGGCATACACCAGCATGCAGCGCCCGGCGCGGCGCACCAGCCGCTGGTTGAGCAGGTCGAAGCGCTCGGTCAGGGCCGCGAAGCGGCGGTTGAACCAGCCGAAGAAGCCCTTGCGCTCGGCGTGGTGGCCCTTGGCAACGGGCTTGAGCAGCGTGGCGCACAGCGCCGGCGTGAAGGTCAGCGCCAGCAGGCCCGAGAACAGGATGGACACGGCCAGCGACAGCGAGAACTGCCGGTAGATCACGCCCACCGAGCCGCTCATGAAGGCCAGCGGCAGGAACACCGCCACCAGCACCAGGGTGATGCCGACGATGGCGCCCGAGACCTGCTGCATGGCCTTGACCGTGGCCGCCAGCGGCGACAGCCCCTCCTCGGCCATGAGGCGCTCCACGTTCTCCACCACCACGATGGCGTCGTCCACCAGGATGCCGATGGCCAGCACCATGCCGAACATGGTCATCATGTTCACCGAAAAGCCCAGCGCATACATCACGCCCAGGGTGCCGGCCAGGCAGACGGGCACGACGATGGTGGGAATCAGCGTGTAGCGCAGGTTCTGCAGGAACAGCCACATCACCAGGAACACCAGCGCCACGGCCTCCACCAGGGTCTGGATGACCTTGCCGATGGCCACTTCCACGAAGCGCGAGGTGTCATAGGGCACGGCGTACTGGATGCCGGCGGGGAAGTTCTGCGACAGCTCGGCCAGGCGCGCCTTGACGGCCTTGGCGGTCTGCATGGCGTTGGCCCCGGGCGCCAGCTGCACGGCGGCGGCCACGCCCTGGCGGCCGTCCTCGCGCGAGGAAAAGCTGTAGTCCAGCTGGCCGACCTCCAGCCGCGCCACATCGGCCAGGCGCACGGCCGAGCCATCGGCCCTGGCACGCAGCACGATCTGGCCGAACTCCTCGGGCGAGGCCAGCGTGCCCTTGACGACAATGGTGGCGCTCAGCTCCTGGCCGGGCCCTGCGGGCGAGGCGCCAAAGCTGCCGGCCGGCACCTGCGCGTTCTGGGCGGCGATGGCCGCGTTCACGTCCGCCACCGACAGGCCGTAGCCCAGCAGCTTGTTCGGATCGACCCAGACGCGCATGGCCACATCGGCCGCGAAGAACTGCACCTTGCCCACGCCGGGCACGCGGCGGATCTCGTTGTTGATGTTGCGCACGGCGTAGTCGGACAGGGCCACCTCGCTGTTGCCGCTGTTGCCGCTGCCGCCGCTGCCGTCCTTGTAGGTCAGCGAGTAGATCATCAGGAAGTTGGCGCTGGCCTGCTCGACCTGCAGGCCCATCTGCATCACGGACGCGGGCAGGCGCGCCTCGGCCTTCTTGATGCGGTTTTGCACCTCCACCTGCGCCAGCGCGGGCTCGGTGCCCGGGGCGAAGGTGGCCGTGATCTCGGCCAGGCCCGTGGAGCCGCTGGAGGAGTCGAAGTACAGCAGCCCCTTGGTGCCGTTGAGCTCCTCCTCGATGACGCTGGTCACCGACTCCATCACCGTGGTGGCGGAGGCGCCCGGGTAGTTGGCGGTGATCGAGATCTGCGGCGGCGCCACGTTGGGAAACTGGGAGACGGGCAGCGCCGGTATGGCCAGCAGCCCGGCGAGCATGATGAAGATGGCCACCACCCAGGCGAAGTTGGGGCGGTTGATGAAGAACTTGGACATGGTCTATTCCTTGGGCACGCGCCGGCTCAGTCGCTGGACGTGGCGGAGCTGCCGGAGGCGCTGAAGGTGCCGGACAGCCCCGCCGTAGGGGAGGCCGCGGCATCGGAAAGGGCCGTGACCTGTACCCGCGCCCCGGGCTGCAGGCCCGCCATGCGGCCCACCACCACGCGCTCGCCGCCCTTCAGGCCTGCGCTGATCTGCCACTGCGCGCCATGCATGGCCGCGGTCTGCACGGGGCGCATCTGCAGCGTGTCCTGGCCATCCACCACCAGCACGTGGGCCTGCCCGTCGGTGCTGCGCTGCACGGCCCGCTGCGGCACCAGGATGGCGGCAGGGTCCACGCCCTGGCCCACGGTCACGCGCACATACATGCCGGGCAGCAGCATGCCGTCGCGGTTGTCGAAGCGCCCGCGCAGCGCCATCTGGCCGGTGCCACGGTCCACCGTCACATCCGAGAACAGCAGTTGCCCCGTGCGCTGCAGGCCCGTGCCATCCACCTTCAGGGAGACCGGCGTGCCGTCCTTGCCCTCCGTCTGTGCCAGGCGGCCCTCGGCCAGGGCCGCGCGCAGGCGCTGGGCTTCGGCCACGGGCTGCTGGAAGTCTGCATAGACCGGGTCGAGCTGCTGGACCAGCGCCATGGGCGTGGCCTCGCCCTGGCCCACCAGGGCGCCCTCGGTGACCAGCGCACGGCCGATGCGGCCCGCGATAGGCGCCCTGACCGTGGCGTATTCCAGGTTCAGGGCGGCCGCCTGCACCTCGGCCTGGGCGGACTGCCGCACGGCCTGGGCCGCCTGCAGGCGGGCCTGCATGGCTTCGAAGTCCTGGCGGCTGACTGCCTCCTGCGCCACCAGCGGCGCGTTGCGGCCGACCACGGCACGCGCTTCGATCAGGGCCGCCTCGGCGCTGGCCAGCTGGCCCTGGGCGCGGGACAGGGCGGCGCGCAGGGGCGCCGGGTCGATCTGGAACAGCACCTGGCCGGCCCGGACGTCGGCGCCTTCCTCGAAATGGCGGCGCAGCACGATGCCGGCCACCCGCGCACGCACCTCGGCCACGCGCACGGGCTCGATACGGCCCGGCAGCTCGCTGGACAGGGCCAGCGGCACGGGCTGCACGGTGACGGCCTGCACCACGGGCAGCGCGTCACCCGCTGCGGCCGGAGCCTCGTTGCGGCCGCAGCCCGCTGCCAGGGCGGCCAGCACCAGGGCCGCCAGCGGCAGGCCACGTCGCTTGTTCAGACGCATGCTCATGTTCACAACCTGATTGAGTTCGATACGAAGGCCGCGATGGTACATATTAGAATCAAATGAGTCAACATCGATTCATTTGATTCTTTCAAACATCAACAGATAAAATCCCCGCACTTTCCAAGGAGGCATGACAAGCGATGACGAGCACCAAGCAAGAGGACGAAGGCAAGCTGCTGGGCGCACTGGCACTGGCGCTGCTGGACGATCCCAAGGCCAATCTGCAGGAGCTGGCACGCGCCATCGGCATCAGCAAGGCCACGCTCTACCGCTTCTGCCCCACGCGCGACCAGCTCATCGACCGGCTCATAGGGCATGCGGCCGACACCCTGTCGCGCGCCATGCGCGCGGCCGAGCTGGAGCGCCACGCGCCGCTGGAGGCGCTGCGCCGCCTCACCGCCCACTGCCAGGACCACCAGACGCTGCTGCTGTTCCTGATGTATTTCTGGCGCTCCGACATCTCGGTGGTCGGCCAGATAGAGAGCGAATGGGTGGCGGCCATGGATGCCTTTTTCCTGCGCGGCCAGCAGGCCGGCGTGTTCCGCATCGACATCACAGCTGCGGCCATGACCGAGCTGTGGCTGTCCATGGTCGTGGGGCTGCTGGATGCGGAGCGGCGCGGCCGTGTTGCGCGGGCCAGCGTGGCGGCCGTGATGGAGCAGTCCTTCCTGCACGGCGCCCTGCAGCCCGGCGCACCGGCTGCGTAGCACGCCGGGCGCCGATGGGAAACCGAGGTGATGAATGATGGTCATGCACTGCTTTCAATCGATGAAGGCAGCCATGGAATGGATCCACATCAATGAACTAGAATTTTTCTAGTTCAAAAATCCATGAATTTTTCTCACCAAAATGCTCGAACGCACCCACCTCGCCATCGTCCGTGAAGTCGAAAAACAAGGCTCGCTGACGGCAGCAGCCGGCGTGCTGTGCGTGACGCAGTCGGCGCTGAGCCACAGCATGAAGAAGCTGGAGCAGCAGCTGGGCACGGACATCTGGCTGCGCGAAGGCCGCAGCCTGCGCCTGACGCAGGCCGGCCAGTACCTGCTGGCCGTGGCCCAGCGCGTGCTGCCCCAGCTGGACCTGGCCGAGGAGCGGCTGCGCCAGTTCGCCCAGGGCGAGCGCGGCGCGCTGCGCATCGGCATGGAGTGCCATCCCTGCTACCAGTGGCTGCTCAAGATCGTCGCGCCCTATCTGGCGAGCTGGCCCGATGTGGATGTGGATGTGAAGCAGAAATTCCAGTTCGGCGGCATCGGCGCCCTGTTCGGCTACGAGATCGACCTGCTGGTCACGCCCGATCCGCTGTTCAAGACGGGCCTGGAGTTCGTGCCCGTGTTCGACTACGAGCAGGTGCTGGTGGTCTCCAGCGCGCATGCGCTGGCAGGGGCCGATTTCGTGGAGGCCGCCCAGCTCGCGCCCGAGGTGCTGATCACCTATCCCGTTCCCATGGACCGGCTGGACATCTACAACCAGTTCCTCATGCCGGCCGGCATCACGCCGCGCCGCCAGAAGGCCATAGAGACCACGGACATCATGATGCAGATGGTGGCCAGCGGCCGGGGCGTGGCGGCCCTGCCGCGCTGGCTGGTGCAGGAGTACGCGGGCAAGCTGGACGTGGTTCCCGTGCGCCTGGGCGCCAAGGGCATTGCCAAGCAGATCTTCCTGGGTGCGCGCGTGGCGGACCTGCAGACCGACTATCTGCAGGCCTTCATCGAGCTGGCGCGCCAGCCGCTGGCCGCCGGCACGCGCCCTGCTCAGGCTGCCTGAGCCTGCGCCAGGAAGTCCTGCGCGAAGCGCTGCAGCACGCCGCCGGCCTCGTAGACCGATACCTCCTCGGCCGTGTCCAGCCGGCAGGTCACGGGCACGCGCAGCGTCTGGCCGCTTCTGTGCTCGACCACCAGCGTGAGTTGGGTGCCCGGCGTGCGCTCGCCTTCCACGCCATAGACCTCCGTGCCGTCCAGGGCCAGGGTCTTGCGGTCGGTGCCCGGCAGGAACTGCAGCGGCAGCACGCCCATGCCGATGAGGTTGGTGCGGTGGATGCGCTCGAAGCCTTCGGCCACCACGGCCTCCACGCCCGCCAGGCGCACGCCCTTGGCGGCCCAGTCGCGGCTGGAGCCCTGGCCGTAGTCGGCGCCCGCGATGATGATCAGCGGCTGGCGGCGGTTCAGGTAGGTTTCCATGGCCTCCCACATGCGCACCACGCGGCCTTCGGGCTCGATGCGCGCCAGCGAGCCCTTGTGCTGCACGCCGTCGATGACGGCCATTTCGTTGACCAGCTGCGGGTTGGCGAAGGTGGCGCGCATGGCCGTCAGGTGATCGCCGCGGTGGGTGGCGTAGGAGTTGAAGTCTTCCTCGGGCAGGCCCATGCGCGCCAGGTATTCGCCCGCCGCGCTGTCGGCCAGGATGGCGTTGGAGGGCGACAGGTGGTCGGTGGTGATGTTGTCGGGCAGCAGCGCCAGCGGCCGCATGTTGCGCAGCGTGCGCGGGAAGGCCGCCAGCGCGCCCACGCCTTCGGTATCCCAGTAGGGCGGGCGGCGGATGTAGGTGGACTGGGGGCGCCAGTCGTACTGGGGCCGTGCCTTGTCGCCATCGTCCTTGCGGATGGCGAACATGGGTTCGTAGACGGCGCGGAATTGCGCAGGTTTGACCGCTTGCTCGACGATGGCGTCGATCTCCTTGTCGGCGGGCCACAGGTCCTTGAGGCGGATCTCGCGCCCGTCCACCACGCCCAGCACGTCCTGCTCGATGTCGAAGCGGATGGTGCCCGCCAGCGCATAGGCCACGACCAGCGGCGGCGAGGCCAGGAAGGCCTGTTTGGCATACGGATGGATGCGCCCGTCGAAGTTGCGGTTGCCCGAGAGCACGGCCGTGGCGTAGAGGTCGCGCTCGACGATTTCCTGCTGGATCCTGGGGTCCAGCGCGCCGCTCATGCCGTTGCAGGTGGTGCAGGCAAAGGCGACGATGCCAAAGCCCAGCTGCTGCAGCTCGCTGAGCAGCCCGGCCTCCTTCAGGTACAGCTCCACGGCCTTGGAGCCCGGCGCCAGCGAGGACTTGACCCAGGGCTTGCGCGTGAGACCCAGGCGATTGGCATTGCGCGCCAGCAGCGCCGCGGCGATGACATTGCGCGGGTTGCTGGTGTTGGTGCAGCTGGTGATGGCCGCGATGATGACGGCCCCATCGGGCATCAGGCCTTGCGCCTCCTGGGCGCGGGCGGCCTGCAGCTTGGCCGCATCGGCAATGCCGCGCTCGGCCAGGGCCGAGGTGGGCAGGCGCCGGTGCGGATTCGAGGGGCCGGCCATGTTGCGCACCACGGTGGACAGGTCGAACTGCAGCACGCGCTCGTACTGGGCATCGGCCAGGCTGTCGCTCCAGAAACCTGCGGTGCGCGCATAGGCCTCGACCAGGCGCACCTGGGCCTCGTCGCGGCCGGTCAGGCGCAGGTAGGCCAGAGTCTGGTCGTCAATGGAGAACATGGCCGCCGTGGCGCCGTATTCGGGGCACATGTTGGAGATGGTGGCGCGGTCGCCGATGCTCAGGCTGTCGGCGCCCTCGCCAAAGAATTCCACATAGGCGCCCACCACCTTTTGCTGGCGCAGGAATTCGGTCAGGGCCAGCACGATGTCGGTGGCGGTGATGCCGCCCTGGCGCCGGCCCGTGAGGCGCACGCCCACGATCTCGGGCATGCGCATCCAGGAGGCGCGGCCCAGCATGACGTTCTCGGCCTCAAGGCCGCCCACGCCCACGGCGATCACGCCCAGGGCATCGACATGGGGCGTGTGCGAGTCGGTGCCGACACAGGTGTCCGGGAAGGCCAAGCCATCCTGCACTGTCACCACGGGGGACATCTTCTCCAGATTGATCTGGTGCATGATCCCGTTCCCTGCGGGGATCACATCCACGTTGGCAAAGGCCTTCTTCGTCCACTCGATGAAGTGGAAGCGGTCCTCGTTGCGGCGGTCCTCGATGGCGCGGTTCTTCGCAAAGGCGTCGGGATCGAAGCCGCCGCACTCCACGGCCAGCGAGTGGTCCACGATGAGCTGCACGGGAACGACGGGGTTGACCTGGGCGGGGTCGCCGCCTTCGGCCGCGATGGCGTCGCGCAGGCCGGCCAGGTCCACCAGGGCGGTCTGGCCCAGGATGTCGTGGCAGACCACGCGCACGGGGTACCAGGGAAAGTCGATGTCGCGCCGGCGCTCGATGAGCTGCAGCAGGTAGCCGTCCAGCTGCGCGGGATCGGCGCGGCGCACGAGGTTCTCGGCGTGGACGCGGGCGGTGTAGGGCAGGCGTGCCCAGGCGCCGGGCGAGAGCGCATCGACGGCGGCGCGGGCGTCGATGTAGTGCACCGTGGTGCCGGGCAGGGGTTTCTTGTGGTCGTTGTTCATGGGGCGGATGCAATGCGGGCAGGCCTGCAGCCCGCCCGCCAGGTTCAGGACAGCGGCGACTCAGGCGCGCGCATCGAGGGGCACGAACTTCTGGTCATCCGGCCCCGTGTAGTTGGCGCTGGGGCGGATGATCTTGTTGTCCTGGCGCTGCTCGATCACGTGCGCGGCCCAGCCGCTGGTGCGCGCGATCACGAACAGCGGCGTGAACATGGCCGTGGGCACGCCCATCATGTGGTAGCTGACGGCGCTGAACCAGTCCAGGTTGGGGAACATCTTCTTGACCTCCCACATCACCGATTCCAGCCGGTCGGCAATGTCGTACATGCGGGTGGTTCCGGCCTCGTCGGACAGGCGCTTGGCCACGCCCTTGATGACCACGTTGCGCGGGTCGCTGACGGTGTAGACCGGGTGGCCGAAGCCGATCACCACTTCCTTGGCATCGACGCGGCGGCGGATGTCGGCCTCGGCCTCGTCGGGCGTGTCGTAGCGCTTCTGGATCTCGAAGGCCACCTCGTTGGCGCCGCCATGCTTGGGGCCGCGCAGCGCACCGATGGCGCCCGCGATGGACGAATACATATCGCTGCCCGTGCCCGCGATCACGCGCGCCGTGAAGGTGGAGGCGTTGAACTCATGCTCTGCATAGAGGTTGAGCGAGGTGTGCATGGCGCGCACCCAGCCTTCGGACGGCCGGTGGCCGTGCAGCAGATGCAGGAAGTGGCCGCCGATGGAGTCGTCATCGGTCTCCACCTCGATGCGCCGGCCCGAATTGCTCCAGTGGTACCAGTACAGCAGCATGGAGCCCAGGCTGGCCATGAGCCGGTCGGCAATGTCGCGGGCACCCGCCAGGTTGTGGTCGTCCTTTTCGGGCAGCACGCAGCCCAGGGCCGAGACGCCGGTGCGCATCACGTCCATCGGATGGGCGCCGGCAGGCAGCTGCTCCAGCGCCTGCCTGACGCTGGCCGGCAGGCCGCGCAGCGCCTGCAATTTGGTCTTGTAGGCCTGCAGCTCGGGGCGCGTGGGCAGCTTGCCGTGCACCAGCAGATGGGCGATTTCCTCGAACTCGCAGACCTCGGCAATGTCCAGGATGTCGTAGCCGCGATAGTGCAGGTCGTTGCCCGAGCGGCCCACGGTGCACAGCGCGGTGTTGCCGGCGGTCACGCCCGACAGCGCGACGGATTTCTTGGGCTTGAATGCGGACGCAGATGACGAAGTTGGCGCAGATGGCGCGTCGATGGTCGTGGTACTCATGAAAGGGTCTCCTGGTTCAGATAGGAATGGGCAATGGCCGCAGGAAGGCCGTTGTGGTCGACAGCCACCATCTCGAACAGGCCCTTGAGCACGTCCTCGCAGGCAATGCCCGGCGCCTGGGCCGATGCGGTGACGCAGACCGTCATGGAGCTGCGCCCCACGCGGCTGACCCAGCCGCGCAGGACGATCTCGTGGCCCACGGGCACGGGTGCCAGGAAGTCCACGCCGGTGACGGCCGCCATCACGACCTCGCGCTGTGCCAGGCTGCGCGCAGCGAGAAAGGCCGCCTTGGCCATGAGCTGCAGGCCCTGGCCCGCGAACAGCGTGCCGTGGTGGTTGGCCAGCGCGGGCAATACCAGTTCATGCAGCTCGGCGGTTCCGGTGGGTGTTGTCATGTTTCGCAATTTACGCAAAATAGCGCCCCTGCCATAGTGCTGAAAAGGCGAATTCTTGCAAAACGAAGTCCGTGAATTTGCAAATTCTGCGAATAACAGCCACCCGAGGAAACAGCCATGAAGAAGACGTTCATGGGCGTCAAGCTGCGCAAACTGCGCGCGGAGCACGGCCTGTCCCAGATCGCCCTGGCCCACGCGCTGGACCTGTCGCCCAGCTACCTGAACCAGCTGGAGCAGAACCAGCGGCCGCTGACGGTGTCGGTGCTGCTCAAGCTCAACCGCGCGCTGGGCGTCGATATCCAGCAGTTCTCGGAGGACGAGGAAGCGCGCCTGGTCGCCGGCCTGCGCGAGGCCCTTGCCGAGGCGCCCGAATCCATTGCCCTGCCCGAGCTGCAGGAAGTCGCCGCGCAGATGCCCGCCCTGGGACGTGCGGTGATGGCGCTGCACCGCCGCCATCTGGAAGCCCTGGAGCGCATCGAGAGCATGTCGCTCAGGCTGGGCGATGACCGCTCGGACATGCCGGTGGCGCGCACCATGCCGTTCGAGGCCGTGCGCGATTTCTTCTTTGCGCACCAGAACTACTTCGATGAAGTGGACCGCGCGGCCCAGGCTCTGGCCGGCGAGGCGCGTGCGGACCCGGGCCATCTGGCGGACTGGCTGGTCCGGCGGCTGCAGCAGCGCCACGGCGTGCAGGTGCATCGCCTGGAAGACTCCCGGCAAAGCCAGCGCCGGTTCGACCCGGCCACGCGCTCGCTGTGGCTGTCCTCGGCGCTGGAGCCTGCGCAACAGGCCTTCCAGCTGGGCACGCAGTTGGCCTTGCTGGAGATGGGCGACACGCTGGACCGGCTGATCGCCACCGCTGCCTTCCAGGGCGACCCGGCCTCAAGCAAGCTCGCCCGCGTGGGCCTTGCCAACTACTTTGCGGGCGCGCTGTTGCTGCCCTACGACCTGTTCCTGGAATCGGCCGAGCAGCTGCGCTATGACATCGACCTGCTGGGCCAGCGCTTTGGCGTGGGCTTTGAAACCGTCTGCCACCGGCTGAGCACGCTGCAGCGGCCCGGCGCGCCCGGCGTGCCCTTCTTCTTTGTGCGCGTGGACCGCGCGGGCAATATCTCCAAGCGCCAGTCGGCCACGCATTTCCACTTCAGCCGCACCGGCGGCACCTGCCCGCTGTGGACGGTGTACGAGGCCTTCGGCCAGCCCGACCACGTGCTGCGCCAGCTCGCCAGCATGCCCGACGGGCGGCGCTACCTGTGGATTGCACGCTCGGTCTCGCACGGTCAGCGCGGCTATGGTTCGCCGCGCAAGACCTTCTCCATCGGCCTGGGCTGCGACATACGCCATGCCGCGCGCCTGGTCTATGCCAAGGGGCTGGACCTGGGCGATCCGGAATCGGCCACGCCCATCGGCATGGGCTGCAAGGTCTGCGAGCGTGACCAGTGCACGCAGCGCGCCTTTCCCTATGTGGGAAAGGCGCTGCATGTGGATGAGAACGCCAGCCGCTTTGCGCCGTACGGCGTAGGCGGCTAGCAACCCCCAGGCATGCTGTGCCGGGTCAGGAGGCCGCGCGCATGCGGTCGCGCAGATCGCGCACTTCGTCGTGGTTGCGCTGCGCGCCCTGGGCCTGGCGCTCCACCATCACGCGGATGGCCGGAGGCAGCGGCTGCTTGAGCGCCTTGCGGTACTGGGCCACGGCGGAATCCTCGCCGCGCTCGCACTCCTCCAGCACGGCCTTGTCGTCCTGCGAGGTCAGCGCCGTCTTCACCGACACCCAGCCCCGGTGCAGCGCGCCGGCCACCGTGCCGCCCGATGCGGGCTCGCGGCCCAGCTTGCGGATCTCGGCCTCCAGCTCCAGCGCGGCGGCGCCGCACTCGGCGCTGTGGCGCAGGAACAGGGTCTTGAGGTCCGGCGAGTCGGCGTTCTCGGCCGAGGTGCGAAAGCCGTACTCGCCATCGCGGCAGGATTCGAGCAGGTCGTTGAGCACGTCGGCTACATCGTCGTTGTCGATGTCGCCGGTGTAGGCCGGTGCCACGATGGTCCCCGTGTCATCACGGACATCGCGAACGCCTGCGCGCTCCCAGGCTGCGCGCGCTGCGGGCCGGGCCTGATCCCAGTCCAGATGGCTGGCGCCACGGCGCGTGGTCCATTCGCGCTCCCATTCGGCGTCGAAGGCATCGAAGTCGGCATCGCGGCGCGCGGCGGCCGCGTTCCAGCCCAGCTCGTAGGCGGGGCGGTACTCCTCGTAGCTGCGGCCGGCCACGTAGTAGGGCTCGTTCTGGTAGGCGTCGCGCCAGTAGGCGTCCTCGACCGTGGGATTGACGGCTTCGGCCGCGCCCTTGCCGGCCAGCCCGCCGACCACGGCACCGGCCACACCGCCCACGGCAGCACCGATGGGGCCGCCCATTGCGCCGAATGCAGCGCCGGTCACGGCACCGCCTGCAGCGCCTATGCCGGTGCCTACGGGATGTGCGCCGGGCGCGTCGGACAGCGGGTCACGGTTTGCGGGATTCGATTGCGTCATGGAATGTGCTCCTTGGCAGTTGAAAGTGATGTCTATCGTGATCGCCGTGGCGCGCCGCCGGCGTGCGCGCTTGCGGCCATGTGCCGTAGGAACGCGGCGACCGGGCCTTGCGGACATCGCGCCAGTGGCCTGTGGCCATTTTTCGCACCCCGGCACAGGGCAATCGGCGTGCCTGAGAACGGCGTTCATGCGCGTGGCATCTTTTCGTTCCTGCGCTTTCGGCGTGGTCCCACGGCGGCTGCGAAAGGGCCAAGAGACCATGGCCCAAGCGCCGCCTGCGCAGGCCCGCGAATGAAAGGAAGACGCCATGAAAGACAAGACCCCATCCGCATCCAAGTCCTCTGCACCCACACAGGCGAAGCCGTCGGGCGATGGCCAGACCAAGCTGCCCGGACAGGTCGGCAAGGCGCCCCATGCGCCCGGTGAATCCGATGCATCCGACGCATCCGAACAGGGCCTGCGCCTTCCGCACGAGCGTGACCAGAGCCTGGACGCTACCAGCGATGCGCCCGATCCGGTGATGCGCCAGGCCCATGACGACCTCGCCTCCGGCCAGGTCGATACCGACATGCGCCAGACGCCGGGCCTGGATGCCGAACGGCGCAAGAAGATGGTGCGCAAGCAGCCTTGATGGCACCTGAAGCTTGCACCTGAAGCGCAACGAGCTGCTGGCAGCCAGCAACCGCATGACCGGCATCGAAGGGCTCTGGACGGGGAGCAGCTGCAGCAAGGGGCGGCCTTCCACGTCAATCTGGCCGCCCGCGCGCACGAAAGCGGAGCCTGCAAGGAATGCCACTCCATCGACAAAGACGACCCGGCACGGCCCGGCAACTGAGGTGCCCGCGCTTTACTCCATACAGGAGCAACCCCATGCCCGACATTCCCGACTGGCTCCAGTGGCCTGCCTTTCTGGCCTCCATCGCCGGCGCCTGGTGTGTGGGCTCGCGTTCTGCGCAAAGGCGCAACCTGGGCTTCTGGATCCTGATGCTCAGCAATGCGCTGTGGGCGCTGTGGGGCTGGTCCACGGCGGCCTGGGCGCTGGTGAGTCTGCAGTTCTGCCTGGCCATCACCAACATCCGCGGCTCCATCAAGGCCGAGCGGTGAGCAGGCCATGGCAGCAGACGCTTTCCTGATGTCGATCCACGAAACCGGCAACCCATACCCTGGCGCCTCCATGGAAACACCCCCATCCCCCACCTGCAGATCCGCACTGTTCCTCGACTTCGACGGCACGCTCGTGCCGCTGGCCGAGACCCCGGACGCCATTGCGCCAGACCCCGTCCTGATCCCCATGCTGGCCAGGCTGCAGGGTCTGTTGGGCGGTGCGCTGGCCATCGTCACGGGTCGGCAGGTCGAGATGCTGGACCACTTTCTGGCGCCGCTGCATCTGCCCGCCGCCTGCGAGCACGGCCTGCAGCGGCGGGATGCCGCAGGCCGCCTGCACATGCAGGCATCGGCCATGCCAGAGACCGTGCTGCAGATGTGCAATGCCTTGGCGGCCGACCATCCCCGCCTGCTGGTGGAGCGCAAGCGCTCCTCGGTCGCACTGCACTACCGGCGTGCGCCAGAGCTGGCGACGCTGTGCCTGGACATGTTGGGCCGCGCACTGCGGCACCAGCCCGGGCTGGAGCTGCTGCACGGCAAATGCGTGCTGGAGGTCAGGCCCGCAGGCGTGGACAAAGGCCACGCCATTGCGGCCTTCCTGCGCGAAGCGCCGTTCGCCGGCCGCACCCCGGTGTTTGCCGGTGACGATGTCACGGACGAGAGCGGCTTTGCCGTGGTGCAGGCACACGGCGGCATGGCGATCAAGGTGGGCGAAGGCGCAAGCAGGGCCCGCCACCGGCTGGGCAGCCCGCAGGCCGTGCATGCCTGGCTGAAGTCCGCATGCATGCACCTGGCTGCGCAGACCTGCGCGGAGGTGCTGCCATGAGCCGGCTGGTGGTGATCTCCAACCGCGTGGCCGGTCCGCGCAGGGCCGCGGCCGGGGGCCTTGCCGTGGCCATGGGCGATGCGCTGCGGCAGACGGGCGGCCTGTGGTTCGGCTGGAGCGGGACCGTCACCGACGACGGTGCCCAGGCCGCGCCGGCCGGCCATGTGCACCGCACCCAGGCAGGCAACGTCACGCTGGCCACGGTGGACCTGGACCGCGCGGACCATGACAGCTACTACGCGGGCTACAGCAACGGCGTGCTGTGGCCCGTCTTTCACGGACGGCTGGACCTGGCGAGCTTCGACACGGGCCATGCGGCCGGCTACCGCCGCGTGAACCAGCTGCTTGCGCGCAGGCTGCTGCCCCTGCTGGCGCAGGACGACATCCTCTGGGTGCATGACTACCACCTGATCCCGCTGGCGGCCGAGCTGCGCGCCCTGGGCTGCCGCCAGCGCATCGGCTTTTTCCTGCACATCCCATTGCCCCCGCCGACCCTGCTGGCGGCCATTCCCGAGCATGCATGGCTGATGCGCTGCCTGTTTGCCTACGACCTTGTGGGCCTGCAGACCCGCCAGGACGTGCAGCATTTCGAGCGCTATGTCTGCGACGAGGCCGGGGGCCAGTCGCTGGGCGATGGCGCCTTGCGTGCCCATGGGCAGCGCCTGGTGTGCCGCGCCTTCCCCATCGGCATCGATGTGGAGGGCTTCGCGGCGCTGGCCCTGTCCGGCGCATCGCAGGACATGCATGCGCGCATGAAGCACGAGTACGCACAGCGTCGCCTGCTGCTGGGCATAGACCGGCTGGACTACTCCAAGGGCCTGCCGCAGCGCCTGCGCGCCTTCCGGGAGCTGCTGGCCCGCCATCCCGAGCAGCGCCGGCGCGCCACGCTGATCCAGATCGGCTCGCCCACGCGCGAGGGCCTGGACGCGTATGCCGACATACGGCGGGAGCTTGAATCGCTGTGCGGCGCCGTCAACGGCGACTACGGCGAGCTGGACTGGATGCCCGTGCGCTACATCCACCAGACCCTGCCGCGCGATGGCATTCCGGGCCTGTGCCGCGCGGCGGCCGTGGGCCTGGTCACGCCGCTGCGCGACGGCATGAATCTCGTGGCCAAGGAATATGTGGCGGCCCAGGACCCGGCCGACCCGGGCGTGCTGGTGCTGTCGCGGTTTGCCGGCGCGGCCGAGCAGCTGCAGGAGGCGCTGCTGGTCAATCCCTACGACGTGCACGGCACGGCCGCCGTGGTGCAGCAGGCCCTGCAGATGCCCCTGCAGGAAAGGCGCCAGCGGCACCAGCGGCTGCTGCAGCGCATCGCCGAGCAGGACGTGCACTGGTGGCGCAAGGCCTTTCTGTCTGCCTTGAAAGAGGCCAGGCCGCTGGAGCACAGGGAAAGGGAAGCCTTCGGCATCCCCGTTCCCTCGATCAGGCAGGAGCAGGCACCGCTGCGCCTGGAGCTGGCCGCCTGCCCTGCCGACGGCGTGGAACGGGACGCCTGCCGGTCGGTGGTCTCCGACAGGTAATGCCTTCCTGCTCCTGCGGCGCCGCGTTCATCCTCCCGGCACCATGGCATCGCCCGGCCCCCCCATTTCCAGGGTTGCGCACGACACATAAAAGGAAGGCAAGCGGCGATGGCCCAGCACGACAACGAGCACGCCCATGCGTGGACATGCAGCGACACGCTGGCGCAGGCCTTGCGCGGCCACACGGACCTGTCGCCAGCGGACCAGTTGGCCCTGCTGGTGGCGCAGGGCGCCGACCGCCTGCCGCTGCCGGGCCATGGCCACACGCTGCAGCGCTGGCGCGCACTGGCCGAGGTGGCCGCCCACAGCCTGAGCCTGGCCAAGCTCTATGAAGGTCATACCGATGCCCTGGCCATCCTGTCCGAACTGCAGGCCGACCTGGCCACCGAAGGACTGCGCTGGGCCGTCTGGTGCGCCGAGCCGCCGGGCGAGCGCGTGCAGGCCACGCCCACGGCCCCCCATGCTGCGGCACATGCCGGCATGGCCGTGCAGCTGTCCGGCCACAAGCCCTGGTGTTCGGGCGCGCGCGCGGTGGACCGTGCCCTGGTCAGCGGCTGGCTGGCCGACGGCCGGCGCTGCCTGATCGCCGTCACCATGGACCAGCCCGGCATCCGCAGGGACGACAGCCACTGGCAGGCCGTGGGCATGGCCGCCAGCGCCAGCGCCGACGTGCACTTCGACGGCGCCACCGGCGTGCTGGTCGGGGCCCCGGGCCAGTACCTGAGCCGCCCCGGCTTTCACCATGGCGGCGCGGGCGTTGCGGCCTGCTGGCATGGCGCGGCAGCGCGCATCGCCAGCCATCTGCAGCAGGCCGTCGGTCAAGGCGAGGACCCGCACCGCCAGGCCCACCTGGGCGCGCTGGACGTGGCCCTGGCCGGCGCGGCCGGCCTGCTGCGCGACGCTGCGGCCCGCATCGATGCCACGCCCTCGGACCCCTGCCTGCTGGCCGTGAGCCGCGCCCGCCTGGCCGTGGAAGCCGCCGCCGAAGAGGTGCTGCGGCGCGTGCCGCGCGCCATCGGACCGGGCCCGCTGTGCAAGAACAGGGGCCTGGCGCAGCTGATGGCCGACCTGCCCGTCTTCATCCGCCAAAGCCATGCCGAGCGCGACCAGGCCGCGCTGGGCCGCCTGCTGGCCGACAAGGCACAGGCCTCGCAGGCACCGGGAGGCGCGGCATGGATGCTGTGAAGCCGCGCCTCATCGAGGGCCGGGGCACGCCGGAATCGCGCTGGCAGGCCTGGTTTGCGCAGCGCCGGCCAGCGCAGGTATCCATGGACGACCTGCTGGACGGCCGGCGCCGCGCCGTCATCGTCGCGCCGCACCCCGATGACGAGATCCTGGGCTGCGCCGGCCTGCTGCGCCGCTGTGCCGAGCGGGGCATGCCCTGCCTCATCGTCTCCGTGACCGATGGCGGAGCCAGCCACCCCGACTCGGCGCTGTGGCCGCCGCAGCGTCTGGTGCGCGAGCGCGTGCAGGAGAGCACCCAGGCCCTGGCCCTGCTTGCGCCGCAGGCGCAGGTGCTGCGGCTGGGCCTGCCCGACGGCCGTATCGCCGAGCATGCAGCGCAGTTGCTGCAGCGGCTGGAGCCGTTGCTGCAGCCCTCGGATGCGCTGCTGTGCACCTGGCGCGAAGACGGTCACCCGGACCACGAGGCCACGGGCCAGGCCTGCGCCACGGCAGCCCGGCACGCGGGCTGCCGGCTCTTCGAGCTGCCGATCTGGGCCTGGCACTGGGCCGAGCCCGGCGACGCGCGCGTGCCCTGGCACCGCGCCGCCGCCATTGCGCTGGCGCCGCAGGAGCTGGCGCTCAAGCGCCAGGCCCTGTCGTGCTTTCGCAGCCAGCTGCTGCCCGACCCGTCCACGGGCCGCGACGCCATCCTGCCGTCCTGGGCCACGCAGCGCCTGCTGCGTCCGTTTGAAGTGGTGTTTCTATGAACGGCGCCCGGCAGCACTTCGAGCGGATGTACCAGGCCGACCCCGACCCCTGGCAGGTCGCATCGCGCTGGTACGAGCGGCGCAAGCGCGACCTGCTGCTGGCCGCCCTGCCGCGCGAGCGCTATGCCCACGGCTTCGAGCCCGGCTGCGGCAATGGCGAGGCCACGCAGCGCCTGCTGCAGCGCTGCGACCGGCTGTGCGCCGTCGACTTCTCGGACAGGGCCGTGGATCTGTGCCGGCAGCGGATTGCGCCGCAGGACCGCGCCCGCCTGGACCTGCAGGCCCTGCCCCTGCCCTGGCAATGGCCACAGGTGCCCCAGGTGCCGCAGCAAGGCTTCGATCTCATCGTGGTCTCGGAGCTTGCCTACTACTTCGACGACGCGGCACTGGCACATTTCAACCGCCAGTGCCTGGCCTCGCTGCAGGGCGGCGGCCACTGGCTCATGTGCCACTGGCGGCATGGCGCGCACGATCACCTGCAGACCACTCGCACCCTGCATGACAGCGTGTCGGCCCATGCGCAGCTGCACTTGCTGCTGAGCCACAGCGAACCGGATTTCCAGCTGGACATCTGGCAGAAAACCCCTGAAAGGACGGACAGATGATCGGCGTGTGCATCCCAGCCCATGACGAGGAAGACCTCATAGGCCGCTGCCTGGACAGCGTGTTTTGCGCGGCCGCCCATGCCGACCTGCAAGGCGAGACCGTGGCCGTCGTGGTGGTGCTGGACAGCTGCCAGGACGCCACCGAATCGGCCGTGCGCCGCTGGCCCGCCATCCCGTTGTCCATTGCCGCGCGCAACGTGGGCAAGGCGCGGGCCCTGGGGTCGGAGTACCTGCTGCTGCTGGGCGCCCGCTGGCTGGCCTTCACGGACGCCGACACCACCGTCTCGCCGAGCTGGCTGGCCGACCAGCTGGCGCTTCAGTCCGACGTGGTCTGCGGCACGGTGCAGGTGGCCGACTGGTCGGCCCACGGCGTCCAGGCGGACACGGCGCGGCGGCACTTCGAGACCACCTACACGGACCGCGACGGCCACCGCCACGTGCATGGTGCCAACCTGGGCATCTCAGCCTGGCACTACCGCCAGGCCGGCGGGTTCGACGCACGCACCTGCGGCGAGGACCAGGACCTGGTGGACCGCCTGGCGGCCGGCGGCGCCCGCATCGCCTGGTCGGCCCGGCCCCGGGTGATGACCAGCGGCCGCGCCTACTCGCGCGTGGCCGACGGCTTTGCCGGTGCGCTGCGCCAGGGATGGGCCCTGCCCGGCGACGCGCCGCCTGCGCTGCCCGTGCTCCAGGGCGCCCTGGCGCAGCATGCCCTGGCCCTGCCTCAACCGCAGGCCGGCTCGTCCACGCGGTAGCAGTCCCTGAGGAACACCGGCAGGTCGTTGGCCGGCGGCACGAAGGGCACCTGGTACATCATGTCGCTGACAAAGCCACGGTGGTAGCTGCCATGGTTCACCACATGCAGCACGATCTGCTCGCGCGTCATGGCGCCCTGCCCGCCGCCCACGAACTCGAAGTGCACGACCTTCGCCAGTTCCTCGTCCGGGCATGCGTCGACGAACTCCACATACCAGTGGTCCATTGCCTGCACGGATTCCCACAGCGCCTGCAGCGTGGGCGTGTGGTCGGTGTTGCGCATGGTGTAGCCATGTTTGCGGCCCTGCAGGTGGTGCCTGAAGATGTCCTCCACCACAAGGACGTGGTTTAGCGTGCGCACCATGTTGCCGAAGCTCGTGGGGCGCTGCTTCAAGGCCTCGCCTTCGGGCAGCTCCATCACGCTCTTGAAGGTCAGGCCATTGGCCCAGGCCTTGTAGCGCACCAGCATTTTCAGGTTGGCCCTGGCCGATGAGACGGGAGCGCGCGGGCTCTCTTGGATCGCTGTCATTCGTGGGTTCTTTCGGTGTGGATCAAAGGCCGCTCAGTGCGCCTTCGACATGGGTGCGCGCCGTGCCGCCCACCCAGACCTGGCCCGTGCCGTCACGGGTCAGGAAGATGCGGCCGTCACGGCCCAGACAGCGGCCCTGGGCGGCAACGTAGTCGCTGTCCATCACCCCCGTCGCAAACAGCCACTGCGCCAGCGAGGCGTTGAGGCTGCCGGTGACGGGGTCTTCGACGATGGCGCCCTGGTGATCGGAGAAGAAGGCGCGCACCTCGCAGGCGGCAGGGCTGGCACCGCCGATACCCCTGGCATAGGGCCCCACCACGCCCACGTCCATGCGCGTGGGCCACTGCCGGGCCGGGTTCAGCGCCAGCACCTGCTCGGCCGAGGCCAGGCGGATGCCCAGCCAGCCGGGGCCGTTGTCTATCCACGAGGCGGCCTGCACCTCTTCGGCAGTGATGCCCAGCATGCGCAGCGCGGCATCCAGCTCGTCGGCGGTGGGCGCGCCAAAGCGCAGCATGGGCGGCGCAGCGAATGCCAGCCGCCCATGCTCCTGCCGTATCTGCACCAGGCCCGCCCCGCACTCCTGGACGATGTGGCCTGCGTTCCTGGGCGCACCGCGCTGGGACAGCCAGGCATGGCAGCTGCCCAGCGTGGGATGGCCGGCAAAAGGCATCTCCCGGTCCAGCGTGAAAATCCTCACGCGATAGTCGGCCTGCGCCTGCGTGGGCGGCAGCAGGAACGCGGTTTCGGAGAGGTTGAACCAGCGTGTCAGCTGCTGCATCTGTGCGGTGGTCAGCGCCTGCCCACCGGTGATCACGGCCAGCGGATTGCCGGACAGCGGGCCGCTGGCGAAAACGTCGACCATATGAACGGCAATGCTCATGAAGACAGTCCTTGTTGCATGGGAAGGAAAAGAAAGGGAAACGGGCGGCGGGCCCGATCTGCGCTAGGGCCGCACATCGGCGCGATGCACCACATGGACCTTGTTGCCGTCGGGATCGCGCAGGTAGGCACCGTAGTAGCCATCGCCGTAATGCGGTCGCGGGCCGGGCGGGCCTTCGTCGCTGCCGCCCCGGGCCAGCCCGGCGGCATGGGCCGCATCCACCGCCTCGGGCGACGGCGCCAGAAAGGCCGCCATGCTGCCGTTGCCCGCCGTGGCCGGCTCGCCGTTGAAGGGGCTGTAGACATAAAAGCGCGGCAAGGAAGCCTGCGGCGCCACCCAGCACAGCGCGGCCGGCCCGCCATCGGGCTGGACGGCGCGGCGCTGCAGTCCCAGCGGGGAAAGCACCGCGTCATAGAAGCGGCCGGCCCGCTCGAGATCACGGGCGCCGACTGTGATGTGGCTGAACATGGGGTGAACGTTACACTATCGAGAAATGAAATAGTGTCACGGCACACTCTTTTTTTCCTTGCCCCGACCATGCTCCTGCCCTCCCCCTGGACACCCCGTCTTGCGCGCATTGAAGCCAGTGCCGCCGAGCGGCTGGCGCGCGCCCTGGCCGACGACATCGTCGAAGGCCGGCTGGCCGGCGGCGACCGCCTTCCCGCCCACAGAGACCTGGCCGACAGGCTGCAGATCGGCCTGGGCTCGGTGACCAGGGCCTATGCGCTGCTGGAGCGCCGGGGGCTGACGCGCAGCGTCAAGGGCAGGGGCACCTTCGTGGCCGCCCGGCGGACGCAGGGCGGCGAGGCCATCGACCTGTCCTCCAACGCGCCGCCGGCCGCCATCAGCGAACGCCTGCTGGCGCGCACGCTGACCGCGATTGCGCGCCGCATCGATGCCGATCACTTCAATTCCTACGCGCCGCCGGGCGGACATGCGGAGCATCACCGCGTGCTCGCGCGCTGGCTGCAGACGCTGGGCCTGAACGTGGAACCCGGCCACATGGTGCTGACCAGCAGCGCGCGCCAGGCGCTGTCCCTGGCCATGGACCTGGTCTGCCAGCCCCGGGGCCGGCTGCTGACCGAGCGCATCACCTACCCCGGCGCCATTGCCCTGGCCCGGCGCAAGGGCTGCGCCCTGCAGGGCCTGGCCATGGACGCGCAGGGCCTGCTGCCGCAGGCGCTGGCCGAGGCGCTGCACGGCATTCCCGCCGCCGAAGGCAAGGTGCTCTACCTCACCCCCACGCTGCACAACCCGACCACGGCCACCATGGGCGCGGAGCGCAGGCGGGCGATCGTGGATATCTGCCGGAACGCAGGCGCCTGGATCATCGAGGACGGCGTGTATGCCGCCTGCTCGCCCGATCACGCGCGCCTTGCGCACCTGGCGACCCTGGCGCCCGAGATCACCCTGCATGTGAACGGTCTGTCCAAGTCGCTGGGCCCGGGGCTGCAGGTGGGCACGCTGGTACTGCCGCCAGCGCTGTGCGGCGCCGCGCTGGCGACGCTGCAGGAGCTGTCCATGGCGCCTTCGGCCCTGTCATGCGCCGTGGTCGATGAATGGCTGTCCCAGGGCGTGGTCGCCTCCCTGCAGGCCGACCTGCGCCATGAGGCACAGCGGCGCGTGCGGCTGGCCGCATCGCACCTTGCCCCACACCTGGGCGACAGCCGCCTGGTGCTGCACCCCGAGGCCTACAACGCCTGGCTGCCCATGGAGCGCGAGGCCGCCGACCGCCTGGTGTCGGCCGCAGCGGCGCTGGGCGTGACGCTGACCGATCCGGGCTCGCTGATGGTGGAGCCGCACGACCGTGCCAGCGGGCTGCGCATCTGCCTGGGCGCCCCAGGCCTGGACGACCTGGACGGCGCCCTGGCGCAATTGGCCAGGCTGCTTACTGCGGAGCCCTGAGCTTGTTCTGCAGCGCCCTGGCCACGGCGCCCAGCACGGGCACCTTGGCGAAGACTTCCTCCACCGGGTCCCAGAAATCGCGGTGCACTGCCACCAGTCCCTGCGCATCGAACTCCAGGTAGCTGGTGCCGCAGATGTGCATGGGCTGGCCCGATGCCCTGACAAAGCCCAGCTCCCACAGCAAAAAGCCGCTGTCCCCCTGCACCGCGCCCTGGCTGACGGCGAAGCGGGGCCGGTCCAGTTGCTCGAACATGTGGGCGAACACGCGCTGTATCGCTGCGTGGCCGCGCACATCGTTGAACGGGTCCTTGAACCGGGCCTGTTCCGCATAGAGGGCCAGCAGCGCCGGCAGGTTGTCGCGGCGCAGCGCCTCATAGGCCTGGGCCAGCCGGTCCAGTCGGGGATCGCCGAGGGCAGTGCTCATCGGTTTCAGGCTCCTGTGATGCGGCGAACCGCCGAGAAATACCAGGCATCGGGCAGGCAGCGCAGCAGCCGCACCCAGCGCGTGAAGCGGCGCGGAAAATTCATCTCGAAGCGCCCCTGTGCCCAGCCCTGCAGCATGTGCCGGGCGGCCTCGTCGGCACCGATCAGGGCCGGCATGCTGAAGCTGTTTTGCGCCGTCAGCGGCGTATCGACAAAGCCGGGGTTGATGATGGACACGCCCAGGCCCGGGCCGTGCAGGTCCAGGTAGAGGTTTTCTGCCAGGTTGTTGAGCGCCGCCTTGGTAGGACCGTAGGCCAGGGACATGGGCAGCCCGCGATAGCCTGCCACCGAGCCGACCAGGGCCAGATGCCCCTGGCCGGCCTCCAGCAGCATGGGCAGCACCGCATCGAGCAGGTGCAGCGCGCCGCCATAGTTCACGGCCAGGTGGCGCTGCATCTCGGCCAGGTCGAACTCGGTGGCGCGCTGGGGCCGGTAGTGGCCGGCGCAGTACACCACCAGGTCGGGCGCCCTGCCCACATGGGCCCGCACGGCACGGGCTGCCTGTGCCACGGCCTGGGCATCGGTCACGTCCAGCGGCAGGGCCAGGCAGCCTTCGCGGCCGCGCACGAAATCCTGCAGCGCACCGCCATGCCGCGCAGAGACAATCACGCGCGCGCCCTGGCCGTGCAGCGCTTCGGCCGTGGCGCGCCCTATGCCCGAGGAGGCGCCCAGAAGCCATGCCGAGCGGCCCTTCCAGTCGCGCAGCGGCGGGTTCAGCCGGCGGGATAACAGTGGCATGGCCATCACTCCTTGATGATGGCCAGCGTCACGTCGCCCAGGTGCAGGCCGAGCTTGCTCATGGCCGTGCGGTTGAGCAGGGTGCGCCCGTCCATCAGGTACATCCAGTCGTCCATGCTGACGTTCCAGACCCTTCCGTCCACGGGCAGGGCCAGCACGTAGCTCCAGCGGATGGCATTGCCCGCGCTCTGGCCCTGGGCCTCGCCCACCACGTCGTCGGCCCGGCCGCTGTAGCGGCCCTCGCCCAGGCGGCGGATATGCCAGATGCGCTGCTGCGTGCTGCCGTCGCTGTAGACGAAGTGCTCATCGAGCGTGCCCTCGTCGCCATTCCAGCGGCCCGTCATGCGCACGGTGAATCGCTTGACCACCTTGCCCGAGCGGTCCGTGAACATGCCGTGGGCCGTCAGCGGCCCGTTGAAGTACTGGCGCAGGTCCAGCGTCGGCTGCTCCTTGGCGTAGTCCTGCACGGAAGGACCGGCGCAGCCCGCCAGAGACAGCGCCAATGCCGCCCCCAGGCAGGCGCGCCGCAGTGGTGAAAACGAAGCGCAGTGGGTGATGTGGCTCATGTGTGCCTCCAGGAAGAATGCAGTCGCTCGGCGCGCCAGAGCAGCCCGGCCGCCGCCAGTTTGAGCAGGCAGGGCAGCCCGCCATAGGCCCAGGCCAGGGCCTGCAGGCCGGCCGGATCGGTGCTGCCGCTGCGGTAGCCCGCAACGGACAGCAGGGGCAGGGCCAGGCCCGCGGCCAGGGCCAGGTTGAGCTTGGTGGCGCAGGTCCACCACCCCAGGTAGCGGCCCTCGCCCTGGCCGCCCTGGCCGGACTCGTGGATCACGCCCGTGAGCAGTGCGCCCGGCAGGGCCAGGTCCGCGCCCAGGGCCAGCCCGCTGGCCAGGCAGATCACGGCGAAGGCCAGGCCGTCACCCGTGCCCAGCCAGGGCGTGAAGCCGAAGGCCAGCACGCTGGCCAGCATGCCCGCGCGCCAGCTGGGCGCCAGGCCCCAGCGCGAGACGGCCTTCACCCACAGCGGCAGGCCCAGGGCCGCCGCGCCAAAAAAGCACAGCAGCAGCAGGGGCTGCATCCCGGGCACCTGCAATCTGTCGGCCACGAAGAAGGGCAGCAAGGTGGCCGGAATGGCCGCGGCCACGCCGTTGACCATGAAGACGGCCAGCAGCCGGCGAAAGCCGGCATCCGCCCATGGTGAGATCCGAGAGGTGTCCGCCGTGGCCTGCTGCGGCAGCGTCACCGGGGCCTTGAGCCGGTACAGCCCCACCAGCGCCAGCGCCAGGCCCAGCGCCAGCACGGCGCTGGTGGCGTCCAAGCCCAGCCAGGCCGGCAACACGCTGGCCAGCAGCACACCGCCCAGCGTAGCGCCCTCGCGCCAGGCCGTGACGCGAGCCCGCCAGGCGGGCTGCCCGCCCCAGCGCGTGCCCCAGGCCTGGTGGACGATGGTGACGAAGCTGTAGGCCAGCGTGCACACCAGCAGGCTGCAGGCCAGCCAGCCCAGCATGGCGGCCTGGGCACCGCGCGGCGGATGCCACAGCGCCCAGAAGCCCAGGACCATCAGCAGGCTGGCCAGTGCAGCCGCCCACCACGCTGGCCGCATGCCCCGGCGCAGCAGCCGGTCGGCCTGGCGGCCGATGGCGGGATCCACCAGGGCATCAAAGGCACGCGTGGCCAGCAGCACCGCGCCCAGCCCCGCCAGCGGCGCACCGGCCACGCTGGCGTAGTGGTAGGGCAGGTTCACATACAGCGGCAGGGACACGAACGCCAGCGGCGCGGCCAGGCCGCCATAGGCCAGCCCTGTGCGCCAGGGCAGCAAGGGGGCGGCGGCAGGGTGCGAGGCCATGGCGTGGTCCCGGGCGCTCAGGATTGGCCCAGCAGCGAGCTGCGCATGGCAGGTGCCGAGGTCTGGGGCGCGAGCCAGATGCCGAAGAACAGGCGCGCATAGTCGGCATCGCGCAGCTGTGCAGTCTGGCGCCCGTTGTGGAAGAAGCGCACCTCGCCCTGGCCGTCGTTCAGGCCCAGCAGCCGGTCCTGGGCCGCCACATCGGGAAACGCCTGCTTCATCAGCGCCAGCCATTGGCGGGACTGCTCCTCGGTGAAGCCGTCGACCCTGCGCATTTCGGCGATGGAGCGCTCGGCGATGGCCGCGCCTTCGAGCTTGCGGTCATAGACCAGCTCCAGCGCGAACGGGTGGCGGGCGTAGTCCTCGGGCACAAAGCCCGGTGCGGCCCACAGCCGTGCCTCGTACACGCGCAGGCCGAAAAAGCGCAGCACGCCCGTGCCCACCAGGCGCGCGGCCGGCAGGGCGCTGCGCAGTTCGGCCGGAAGGTCGGCAGTCGGAGTCTTGGCGTGGAGTTCGTTGGGCATGGCGATCAGTGAAGGGACAAGGGCGCAGGCGGCGCCCCAGGCCAGCGCCTGGCGGCGCGGCATGTGACGTGGTGGCGATTTCATGGCAGGGGCCTGCGCAGCGTGAACTGGACGACATCGGTGTTGCCGGTGTCGAAGGCCGCCTCGCAGTAGGCGAGGTAGAAGGTCCAGATGCGCACGAAGCGCTCGTCAAAGCCCTGGGCCCGCACGGCGTCGAGGTGGTGATCGAAGGCCTGGCGCCAGCGCCGCAGCGTCTCCGCATAGTCGCGGCCGAAGGCCATGCGGCGCTCCACCACCAGGCCGGCGCGCCGTGCCTCCTGCTCGAAGGCAGGAATGCTGGGCAGCAGCCCGCCCGGGAAGATGTACTGCTGGATGAAGTCGGTGGAGCGCAGATAGCGCGCGAACAGGTCCTCGCGCAGCGTGATGGTCTGTATGCAGGCCAGGCCCCCGGGCTTGAGGCAGTCGCGCAGCGTCTGGAAGTAGCCGCGCCAGTATTCTCGGCCCACGGCCTCGAACATCTCGATGGAGACGATGGCGTCGAAGGGCTCGCCCGCATGGCGCGCGGGCAGGTCGCGGTAGTCCTGGTAGCGCAGCTCCACGGCGTCGGCCAGGCCGGCCTGCCGCATGCGCTGCTGTCCCCAGGCCAGTTGCTCGCGCGACAGCGTCACGCCCGTGACCCGGGCGCCGAACTCCTGCGCCGCCGCCTCGGCCAGCCCGCCCCAGCCGCAGCCGATCTCCAGCAGGCGCTGGCCGGGCTGCAGCCTCACCTCGTCCAGCGTGCGCCTGAGCTTGGCCTGCTGGGCGTACTGCAGGTCGGCGTGGCGCAGCGATTCACCCGTGCGCCCCTGGAACCAGGCGGCGCTGTAGCTCATGCCGGGGTCCAGCCACAGGCGGTAGAAATCGTTGCCCAGGTCGTAGTGGGCATGGATGTTCCTGGCGCTGCCGGCCCGCGTATTGCGCTGCAGCAGGTGGCGCAGGCGGTAGCCCAGCCGGCCCCACCAGCTGCCGTACACCAGGCTTTGCACATGGTCGCGGTTGGCCATGCACAGGCGCAGCAGGGCGGCCAGGTCGGGGCTGTCCCATTCTCCGGCGATATAGCCCTCGGCCAGGCCGATGTCGCCCGATTTCAGGGTGCGCTCCAGCGCCCGCCAGTCGTGCAGCACGCAATGCGCGTCGGCAGCCCCCGACGGCGGACGGGGCAGGTGCAGCAGGCGGCCATCGGGCTGCTCCAGGTCCAGCTGCCCGTGGGGCAGGCGTTCGAGCAGGTTCAGCACACGGCGTGCCCGCGCAGGCGTGCGGCGCGGCGCTGCGGCGGTGGGGCTCAGCAGGGGGGCGGCGGTAGTGTTCATCTTGTGACGAAGCGCTTGGGCGCGGAGGGTTTGCCATGGAAAGGCACGCGCTTGGCCCAAAGGCGCAGCGCGTGCCAGTGGATGCGGGCGACCACGCCCAGCGTCATCAAAGGGGTGCCGAAGAAGGCGCGTCGCACGGCGGCGGCATCCAGCGCCTGCAGCACGCCGCCCACGCTGGTCTGCAGCAGCGGGCCGTCCTCGTCATGCAGGTCCACGCGCGCCAGGGTGCGGTCTTCGCTGCGCTCGAAGCGGAAGCGGTACTCGCCGCGCACCTCGCAGAACGGCGAGACGTGGAATTGCTTGCGCGCCACCTGCTCCCGGCCCCAGGCCAGGTCCGGCCCCGCCAGCAGATAGGCATGGCGCTCGCCAAAGGTGTTGTTGACCTCGGCCAGCACGGCGGCCAGCGACCCGTCGGCGCGGTGCGCATACCAAAAGCTCACGGGCTTGAACACGTAGCCCAGCACGCGCGGAAAGGTGTGCAGCCAGACTTCGCCATCGGCGTCGCCAATGCCTTCGCTGTGCAGCAGCTGCTCGAACCAGGCCAGCGCGTCGCAGCCGCCCTCGCCGTGGTCGCTGTCATGGAAGCTCAGCCAGCCACGGCGGTTGCGCCTGAGCGCGGCGTCCGGGTGCGTGCGCAGGCTGCGCATGGGCAGCATGAGGAAATAGCCCGGGTAGCGGAAGGCATGCTCCACCGGCCGCAGGCGGCGGTGCCAGACATGGCCGAAGCCGATGAGCGGCCGGGCCGTCATGCAACCCCCTCGAAGGCCGCGCTGGCGGGCAGGACGGGCAAGGTCGGCAGGGCATGCAGCAGGCCGTCGGCCGCGACCAGGCCCGAGCGCAGGCCGTCCTCATGGAAGCCGTAGCCGCACCATGCGCCGCAGAACCAGGTCCTGCGCTGGCCTTGCAGGGCATCCACCCGGCCCTGGGCCTCGATGGCGGCCAGGTCGAACACCGGGTGGCTGTACTCGATGCGCGCGTGGACCTGGCTGTCATCGATGGGGCGCACCGGGTTCAGCGACACCATCACGGGCTGCTGCCACGGCAGGGGCTGCAGGCGGTTGAGCAGGTAGTGCAGGCAGACGCCGGCCCGGTCTTTTCCGGGATCGGCGGCGCGTTCGTAGTTCCAGGCGGCCCAGGCCGCCGGGCGGCGCGGCAGCACGCCGGCATCGGTGTGCAGCACGGCCTGGTTGGGCTGGTAGCGGATGGCGCCCAGCACGCTGCGCTCGAGCGGCGTGGCATCGGAGCCCAGCAGGCGCAGGGCCTGGTCGCTGTGGCAGGCCAGCACCACGGCGTCGAACCGCTCCGTGCCGTGCGCCATCTGCAGCAGCACGCCGTGGGCGGCGCGGCGCAGGCCCAGCACGGGCGCGTTCAGCCGGACCTCGTGGCGGCCGTCCTTTTGCAGCGCGGCCACCATGCGCCGCACATACTGGCGCGAACCACCGCGCACGGTGCGCCACTGCGGCCGGTCCGTGACCTGGATCAGGCCGTGGTTGTGGCAAAAGCGGATCAGCGTGGCCACGGGAAAGCGCAGCATCTGGTCGGTGGGGCAGGACCAGATGCAGCCCATCATGGGCAGCAGATAGTCCTGGCGAAAGGCCGGCCCGAAGCCGTGGTCGTCCAGGAAATCTTCGATGCAGCTGCGCAGCCGCGCTTCATCGCCTTCCTCGGCGATGCGCGTGGTCAGGCGGTTGAAGCGCAGGATCTCGGCCAGCATCTTCAGGAAACGGGGCCGCAGCAGATTGCTGCGCTGGGCGAACACACCGCCCAGCGAACTGCCGCTCCACTCCAGGCCCGCCCGGCCGCCGGCCTGCGGCACCTGCACGGAAAACGACATCTCGGCCTCCGCCGTGGGCACCTGCAGCTCTTCGAACAGACGGGTCAGCAGCGGATAGGTGCGGTGGTTGAACACCAGAAAGCCCGTGTCCACCCCCTGGCTCACGCCGCCCAGCGCCAGATCGACCGTGTTGGCATGGCCGCCGAAATGGCTGCCTGCCTCCAGCAGGGTCACGCCATGCCCGCCCGGCGCGCCGGCCAGCCGCCGTGCTGCGGCCAGCCCCGCAATCCCCGACCCGATGACTGCAATGCGATGCATGGGAGCGTCCTTCCTGGTTGAATCGATCAGTCAGACCATGAAGATCAAACTGTGAACTGATGAGTTCAAACTATATACCAAACGTATTCGCTTTGCACTATTTGGTATCGGATATGACCTGTCGGGTCTAAAATATGGCTATGACAAGCCGCTCCTCCATCAAAGAACAGATACAGCGCGTGCGCGAGCAGGCCATCGTGGCGGCCGTCAACCGGCTGCTGGCCACCAAGGGCTACGACGCCATGACGGTGGACGAGGTGGCGGCCGAGGCCGGCATGGCCAAGGCCAGCCTGTACAAGCTGTTCACCTCCAAGGAAGAACTGGCAGGGGCCGCCATGGTGGGCGTGCTGGACCGCGCCCTGGCCTTCGTGGACGGCCTGCGCGACGAAGCCAGCCTGGCGGCCGAGGCCGGCACGCCCACGCGCCCGCTGGACCAGCTCAAGGCCGTGACGCGCTGGGCCATGCAGACCCAGCTGGAAGGCGAGATGCCCTCCCTGCCCGCGCAGAACTCCAACCTCAGCGCCTCGCTGCAATCCAACGACGACTACATGGACCGGCTGATCGCGCTGAGCAACCGCCTGAGCATCTGGATCACCGAGGCCCAGACCAGCGGCCAGATGCAGGCCACGCTGCCGGCCGAACTGGTGCTCTACACGCTGTTCGCGCGGGCCTGCGATCCGGTGGTGGCCCTGCTCAAGGAGTCGGGCCAGTACACGCACGCGCAGATCATCGACTGGGTGACCAGCACGACCTTCGACGGGCTGGCGGCGGCGGGCTGATCCGGTGCGCGGGATCGCACCGATCCCAATGCAAATGAGAATTCATATCAACTGGATAAAATGCTGGCAGTTTCTTGACGCACAAGAGGAAAGGCCCGGCACGTGCATCCATCCACCGACAGTGGCGCCAGCCAGGCTCTGGGCAGCATGTACGCGCAGCACAACCCTTGGCTGGTCGCGTGGCTGCAACGCAGGCTGGGCAACCGCTGCGATGCGGCCGACCTGGCCCAGGACACGTTCACGCGCATCTGGGTCAGCGCCAGGACGCAGGCCATCGAGGACATCCGGGAGCCCCGGGCCTACCTGACGACAGTGGCCAGGCGGCTGCTGGTCAATCACCTCGAACGCCGCTCGCTGGAGCAGGCCTACCTGGCGTCGCTGCACCTCCTGCCCCAGGCCACCGTGCCGTCCGTGGAGGCGCGGGCCATCCTGCTGGAGACGCTGCAGGAGCTCGATGCGCTGCTGGACGCCCTGCCCGCCAGGGTGCGCACGGCCTTTCTCATGTCCCAGCTGGAAGGCCTGTCCTACGAGGACATTGCCGACCGGATGCAGCTGAGCGTGCGCACCGTGACGCGCTACATGGCCCAGGGCTTTCGGCAATGCCTGCTGGTGATGCTGGAGCGCTGAGCATGCAGGCCGCAGACGCACGCATCCTGGACGAGGCCGCCCGCTGGCTGGCCCGCAGGCACGCATCGGACTTCAGCGCGGCCGAGCAGGCCGAACTGGCGCGCTGGCGCAGCCAGAGCAGCCGGCATGAGCAGATCTGGCAGTGTGCCGAGCAGCTCAAGGGCCGCTTCAACACCGTGCCCGCCGCCGTCGGCATGGCCACGCTCAACCGCGCGCGCCCCTCGGCGGCACGGCGCCAGTTGCTGCGCTCGGCCGTGCTGGCCCTGGCCACGCCTGCGCTGGGCTGGCTGGCCTGGCGCCAGCTGCCCTGGCAGGACTGGACGGCCGACTACCGCACGGCCAGGGGCGAGCGCCGCGCGGTCACGCTGGCCGATGGCAGCCGCGTGCAGCTGAACACGGCCTCGGCCATCAGCGTGCGCATGGATGGCACGGCGCGGCGCATCCGCCAGCATGCCGGGGAAATCCTGGTCGAGACCGCGCATGCCCCGCCCTACGCCTCCCAGCCTTTCATGGTGCAGACAGACGACGGCCAGATGCAGGCCCTGGGCACGCGCTTCATCGTGCGCAAGCTGGAGCGGGGCACGGCGCTGGCCGTGCTGGAGGGCGCGGTGCGCGTCACGCCGGCAGCATCGGCCACGGCCGTGGTGGTGCATGCGGGCGAGCAACTGCAATTCGATGGACAAGGCGCCAGGGCCACCCGCCCGGTGGCGCCGCGGGACTCGGCCTGGACGCTGGGCGTGCTCTATGCCGAGAACCTGCGCCTGCAGGACTTCCTGGCCGAGCTGTCGCGCTACCGCGAGGGCCTTGTGCGGTGCGACGACGATGTCGCCGACCTGCGCGTCTCCGGCACCTACCAGCTGCATGACACCGACCGCATCCTGGCCCTGCTGGCCCAGACCCTGCCGGTGCGCGTGCACGAGCGCAGCCGGTACTGGGTGACGGTGGCGCGGCGCTGATTCGATTTTTTTCTGCCGTGGCTGTCCGGTTTTTCGCTCTCGCCTGTCAAGGCTTGCGAAGACCACTTTCATCGACAGCCCAGAGGACAGAACACCATGCACTCCCCTTCTTCCACCGCCGGACCACGCGCCAGCCTGCGCGCCACCGCCTTGGCGGCCCTGGCCGTCAGCACCTCGCTGCTGCTGCACGCGCTGCCAGTCCAGGCGGCCGAGCCGGCCGCCAGCGCCGCTGCCAGGAGCTACCAGATCCAGCCGGGTCCGCTGGGCCCGGCGCTGATGGCCTTTGCCGCGCAGGCAGGCGTGAACCTGGGCATGGACCTGCAGCAGCTCGTCGGCATGGAGACACGCGGCCTGTCCGGCACGTTCTCCGTGGAAGACGGCTTTGCGCAGCTGCTGAACACGTCAGGCTGGACAGCGCGCCGCGCGGGTGCGGGCAACTACGCGCTGGAGAAGCTGCCTGCGGCGGCCCGCCAGGCGCCGTCCGCTGCAGCGGCGGCCGTGCCCGCAGCGCCGGCCGCAGCCCTGGTCGCAGCACAGGCCACGGAGCTTGCCGCCATCACGGTGACCGCACGCACGCAGAACAACCTGGTCGCACCGTCGCGGCAGGTGACGATCCTGGAAGGCCAGGAGGTGGAGCAGCTGCGCCAGGGCTCGGACAGCCTGGCCACCATGCTCAGCAAGGTGGTCCCCGGCATGGCGGACTCCAGCCACACCATCACCGACTACGGCCAGACGCTGCGGGGCCGCAACATGCTGGTGCTGGTGGACGGCGTTCCGCTGAACACCAACCGCGACTCGTCCAGGAACCTGGCCAACATCAACCCGGCCGACATCGAGCAGATCGAGGTGCTGCGCGGCAGCAGCGCCATCTACGGCAGCGGTGCGGCGGGCGGCATTGTCTCCATCCGCACCAAGCGGCCCTCGGGCGAGACGCGGGCCGAGACCATCGTCACCGGCTCGGCCCCGCTGTCCCGCCTGCGCGGCGCGGGGCTGGGCGGCGAGGTGCAGCACTACCTGTCCGGCGGCGGCGAGGTGGTCGACTATTCGGTGAGCCTGGGCGCCAGGCACATGGGCGGCGCCTTCGACGCCAGGGGCGACCGCATTGCACCCGAGCCCAGCCAGGGCGACCTGTTCGACTCCAACATCTACAACGCCTCGGCCAAGATCGGCTTCAAGCTCGATGCCGACCAGCACCTGCAATTGACCGCCAGCCACTACAACGCGGCCCAGGACACGGACTACGCCTCCGACCCGTCGGTGGCGCGGCTGCCGGCAGGAACGGCGGCGGCCCGCCCCATCAAGGGCCTGGTGCTGGCCGACCAGAACCAGATCAAGAACACCATGCTGGGCCTGGACTACGAGAACCGGGACATCGCAGGCAGCACGCTGGCCGCCCAGCTCTACTACCGGGACTTCTTCACCCGTTTTGCGCCCTTCGACGCACGCGCGGTGCCGGTGCGGGGCGCCAATGTCGACCAGTCCATGCAGAACTCCGAGGTCTTTGGCGGGCGCCTGACCCTGAAGACGCCGCTGGGCGCCGGCAAGAAGAGCCTGCTGATCTGGGGTGCGGACTTCAACCAGGAGCGCACCGACATGCCCATCGACATCTTCGATCCCCGGGCCTATGACGCCAGCGGCGGCCTGGTCTTCCACAAGACGGGCCAGCTGATCTACATGCCGCCCGTCACCACGCGCAGCATCGGCGCCTTCGCCCAGCTGCAGCACCGGTTCAATGCGCAATGGTCGGCGGAAGGCGGCCTGCGCTACGACCGCGCCCAGGCCAGCTTCAATGACTTCACGCCGCTGTCGCAGTCACGCGTCCCCAGCCCCCAGCCCGTGAACGGCGGCACCGTCCGGTACAACGCCTGGACCTACAACCTGGGCACGGTCTTCACGCCGGTCCCCGGCCAGGAGCTCTATGCCTCGTACAGCCAGGGCTTCGAGCTGCCGGACATCGGCGTGGTGGTGCGCAATGCCACGCCGGCCTTCAACCTGGGCAACTCCAACCTGCAGGCGGTCAAGACCAACACCTATGAAATGGGCTGGCGCGGCAAGTTCTCCAACGTGATGGCCAACCTCAGCGTCTTCCAGTCGCGCTCCAACCTGGGCGCCGTGCAGAGCTTCAACAATGGCCTGACCCTGCTGCGCACCCGCGAGAAGATCCATGGCATCGAAGGCGGCCTGGACTACTTCAGCGACGACGACCACTGGAGCGTGGGCGGCAGCTTCACCTGGATGAAGGGCCGCGAGCTGCCCCAGGCCGCCAGCGGCTACCAGGACATGACGGGCTTTCGCATCCCTCCGCTCAAGCTCACGGCCTATGTGGAGTACCGGCCCGACACGCGCTGGAGCCACCGCCTCCAGGCCACCGCCTATGCCTCCAAGGACTACCGCCTGGGCGGCAAGACCGGCTTCGGCCGCTATGACACACGGGGCTACACCACGGTGGACCTGATCAGCCAGTGGAAGGTCGACCCCAAGAACCGTGTGTCCCTGGGCGTGGAAAACCTGTTCAACCGCCAGTACTTCCCGCTCTACAGCCAGCTGCTGCGCAGCAACAACAACACCAGCCGCCTGCCAGCGGCCGGCACGGTGCTGAAGATCAGCTACGCGCACACCTGGTGACCCCATAGGCAGGCACCGGTCGCCGCAGCCCGCCAACAACCGGCCGGGCACGGAAAGGGCAGCCACCCGACGCAGCCGATCAACGACCATCGACCATCGGCCATCGGCCGCGCCCGGACCTCAAGGCCCCTTGCGCAGCGAGATCGGCGTGCCCCAGATCGGATCGACGGCGCCCTGGCGGCCCAGCGTGGTGACCTGCATGGGCGCCAGCCGCGCCATGAGTTTTTCCTGGTCAGGGGTCACGTTGGCGCGGGAGGCCAGATAGGTGCGCGTGAATTCCATGGGCACCGGCAGCGTGTGGACGGTGAAGTCCTCCAGCGGGCATTCGACCTTCTCGGCCGCCACCTTGCGGCAGCCCGCCTGGCGGAACTGGTAGCTGGGCGTCTTCAGATACGAGCGCTGGCTCAGCACCAGCTGCCCGCCTTCCAGCGTGAAACTGGCCAGGGCCTGCCGGGGCGGCACGCGCACCTGGACCTTGAGCGCGGGGATGTCGCGCGAGTCCGTGTCCTGGTAGTAGCCCGCACCCATGCCCGGCGTACTGTCCGTGACCTGCCGCTCGCCCCAGGCCACGCAATGGCCCGAGGCACGGTGCACCGTGGTGCAGTACTTCTCGGTGCGGGTCTGCGTGTGCGTGGTGGCCTCCTTCCAGTTCATCTCGGTATAGAACTCTCGGTAGGTCTCGGGCGCCAGGGACACCGTGCCGCTGGCGCCGCGGCCTGCGCCCGCAGCGCCCGCCTTGGCCCCCAGCTGGTCGAGCCGGGCATTGAGCCAGTAGTCATCGCCGCCCGTCAACAGGTACTTGCCGGGGGGCAGGACATGGACCTCGAAGGCCTTGAAGAGGTAGGTGGTCTTGGGATCGCGCTGCAGCGCGTTGTTCTGGAACTTGCGGCCGAACACGATCTCCGGCCTGTCCTGGTGGGTCCACAGCACGTTCGAGGTCCATTTGGACATGCCGTCGGCGTCGGCCAGCGACTTGTGCGGCGTCAGGTCAGCCACCAGCACCACGGCCATGTTGGCCTTCAAGGCCTCGCTGATCACCCACAGCGTCTTCGCCTGCTCCGCTTCCTCCTTCTCGAGCTGCCCGCTGGAAGGCGGCGCGGCACACCCCGACAATCCCAGGGCGAGCACCAGGGTCGGCAAAACGAAGCAGGGGCGCTGCAGTGTCATCGTTGAAATCCTTGGAGGTTGATGCTGGAAAGGCGTCATTGTGCGGGGAGATCTCCGGCGGCCCCGGCCAGGGCAGGCCCTCGACACGGAAAAGCCGCCCGAAGGCGGCCGGTTCCAGGGAGCGCTGCACCAGCGCTGGCTGCGATCAATCAGCGTTGCTGTGGCTGGCGCAAAGGCTGCCCTTGTTGGCGGACGTTCGCCTTGCACTGCATCTGGCTGTAGTTCCTGTCCGTGATGGGTTGCCCCATCTGCATGGGAACATAGGCCGGATGCTGCGGGCCTCTCGTGGGAAGAAGCTGTTTCATGGTTCCATCCTCACGTCAAACGGAACGCCGCCCAGCCTGTCAGCGGGGCTGATTGGGCTGCTGCTGGCCTGGCTGGTTGTGGCCAGGCTGCTTGTGCTGGGGGTTGTCCTGCTGCTGCTGTCCCGGGTTTTGCTGGTTCGGGTTCTGCTGCTGCGGGTTGTTTTGCTGCTGTTGCTGGTCGTTTTGCTGAGCCATGGGTATCTCCTTCACATGGTGGTCAAAGAGGCGCGTCAAACGAAGCGCCCGACTGCAGCGCAGATATGCACTGCGCTGGTAACCAGTGTGGGCCCGGACATGCGGCTCAGCCGTAGGACCGGCCAGAGCGTGCGCAGCCCCATGTTGCGACACCGCAGGTAGGCCAGCCGCCGGGTGTCCGACGGACATTTCGCACAGGGGGCAACGAAGGACCAGGGCAGGCCACGGCCTGCGCTATTCTGGCCAATTAAAGTCGTAAACAGAGGCGTAGCATCCATGAGGCTCAGCGCGCTGCTCATACAAATAGCCGTTTTCATAAAGTCGTGAACTCGACGCAATGCCTTACAGCATGGCTTGCTCTCCTTCAGTAGGCGGACGATCCCTTTGATCGACGCCAGTCCATACTCTTACCCTCTGCTCATGAAGCAAGCCGTTGCCTTGACTCGCACAGAGAAAAGCCACCCCTTCCACACTGGCCCCGGCGTCTTGCTGACGACGATCCCTTTTTGCTTGCCTCGGACGCTGACACTCTTGGAGGGAGAGGAGTACACGCAGGTTCCAGCCTTCCAGTCCGTCTTTCTCGGCGAAGCGAATCGGTAGTCTCGATCTATAGAGGTCGTTCCTGCAGATTCCAAAAGGTTGAAGTGGGACGCTGCATGGATCTATGGTCCATCAGCAGGATGGTGTGGAGAGAGTGGGCAGTTTCATAGGGAGATCACTCAGGTCTTTACGAGGTTGTATGGCAGCGCTGCAGTTGTTCTTTGAGTTCCCGCTGAACGTCGGGGTCGGACAGACCCCTCGTTCCATCGCAGGCGATCAGGTGATGCCGATACGCCGCAGGCCAGTCTTCGAGGTCGTCATCGAGCGCGATCCAATGTCGCGGCCTTCTGCGCTGGGCATCCTGCTGGATTTGTACGCCCCGCGGAGTTCCACGAAACATGGCTTGGTTCCAGGGATCCACGCCATGCACCCGCCTGTGGTACGTGCCGCCTATGAAGCGGGAGCGCAAGGTTATCGGAAAGCGTTTGAGCGTAGCACTGTACCCGGGACGAATGCACCAGGTGCTGCTGAGCACTAGGGCCAATGCCGGAAAGGGCTCCAGGGCTTGTTCGAGGATGGGAAGCCATTCAAACAAGGTGTGTCCCGCGGCTTCATAGGGGCTCATGTAGATGCCCTTGCCGGGGTGCCAGAGGACTTTCTCATGGTGGACCACACCATCGAGGTCCAAGTAGAGGATCACCTCGGCGCTGCGTGGTGTGGACGCCGGAACGTACGGGGAATTGTGTTCAGGGAGCATAGCTTGTTCACCGAGCAGGAGGATTGGGCTACCACTGTCAAGCTGAATGCCGTGCTTGGCTTTGGGCCAACAATTCAGCCCATCTGCCTTGGCTGGCGGTGGGTGATCGTTCTTGGCTTTATATGCTGTTTTCCAGGCCTCCGTTTCTGGTTCTGTAGATGGCCGACGCGTGACGCCAACGTGGACTATTCAACATGCATCCAGAGAACGACATCACAGCTCTCACCGCGCTCATCCAGCGCACGGTACATGAGCCCGGGAACTTGCAGGGCTTTGATATGAGTGCGTGGCTGACTGGCTCATGAGGGTGGTCCTGGCATTCGGTGGTCGGTAATACCTAGCTGTTATGACGAAGCCGAGTGGCATGGACCTAGCGTGCAACCCTCTGCTGCAGACTCTGGCTGAAAGGTACTTTTATGCGTGACTCACATGCAGTGACCTCTGGCTTCCGTGCGTGCAGACCTCGCGACGAACGATGAACAGGGCTAATCAGTATGAACATCACCGGCGGGACCCCGTAGCTTTCGTTGCTAGCCTTGTTTCAGGCGATAAATCGTGACAATGCGCCATAAGGTTCTCTAGGGTCACCATTGACGCAGCCCCCTTCGCAGAACGCCGTCTTAGCGGTAGAGTCCATGGGAATGGGCTTGGTGTACATATGCGCCATGCGCAACTAGGCTTGGGAGCTTGCTTGCTCGGGGAAGCTTCCCCTCAACACAGCTATGTGGCCTTCGGCGTAGTGGTGTAGCGACTCCGGAGCGGCTTAACATGTAAGGATTCGTCCGACTTCGTCCCTTAGTCAAGCCTAATGAGCCTCAGCAGTTTTGAAATTCGCCTCTTAGAGTGGTTCCGCCGCAAGACAGCCAATGGAGGCATGAACCGCGCGCCATCGCTTGCTGCTGCGGTCGCCACCGACATTGGACTCGTGCGTGATGAGAACCAAGATCGAGTTGCCATCGCGCGAGGAAGTGACGCGTTGGGCAGCGAGTATGTTGTCCTCGCCTTGGCCGACGGGATCGGGGGGCTGTCTCGCGGTGCAGACTGCGCCGCGCTCACGCTGGCGAGCTTCTTGGCCAGCATTCACTTCGATTCGCGGAACGTAGGCGACCCGAAGGCCTGGCTGCATACCGCAGCCATGCGCGCCAACCTGCGTGTCCATCGGGAGATGCGGGGCACCGGCGGCTCGACTCTCGTCGCCGCGCTGGTGTCCGCTGAACGCCGAGTCCATTGGCTGAGCGTCGGCGACAGCCGTGTGTTTGTAGCGCGCCGAACTGAGATGGCGCAGATATCGGTCGACGACACCATCGCTGGCCAGTTAGGGCGCCCGGCCGACTCCGGTCTCGACCAGTCCAACCTGTTGCAATTCATCGGGATCGGCTCGCAGTTGGAACCACATGTCGACGAAATCTCCTATCCTGCGCCAGGAGTGTTGGCGTTGACCTCCGACGGAGTCCATTTCCTCGATCCCAAATGGATGGGGATGCTCATCGCTCGTGCGCCCGAGGTTGGGCAGGCCGCGAGGCGCCTAGTTGAGAACGCCAAATGGTGCGGCGGCCCGGACAACGCCTCCGTCGCCTTGATGTCCTTTTCGGAGCAACTCGCGATTCCGATGGCGGGCGCGCCCTCGTCTGTACTGCAAATCTGGGATCCCTTCAGTGATCTGACGCTTGTGGGCTTCCCGGGAGCCGACGTCGTCGGAATGCAATCCCAATCCGCGCGAGTTAGGGAGTTATCGGCATTCCCGGTCGGCCCGGCAGGCGAAGATCTGGAAAAGAAATCGCAACACGCCGAGGCGGATCCAGCCACGCCTCCGAAGCGGCCGGCCAAGAGGGGCGCAAAGAACACCGTGTCCAAGCGCGCCTCTGGCAATGCCAAGACTCGCCGCGCCGCGGATGTCGGGAGAGCGAAGGCAATTGGCCGCAACGAAGAGGAAAAATCCGCCGACACCGGCGGCGACGTTCCTGATTTCGTCATCGAGTTTCCTAATAAAGCGAGCTGAGCATGGTATTACCCGCGCGATACCTACCGGAAGGAGTCCCCATGGCTGGGGGGATGGGAGCGGTTCAGATTTGCGCGGACAGCGCGCTCGATCGGAGGGTCGCGATCAAATTTCTGCAGCCAGGCGTACACGGCCGGCGCATTAAGGACGAGCTCGCCGCGCTCCTGAAAATGCGGTCTAAACATGTCGTGCAGGTATACGATGTGCTGCAGTTCAACGGCGACCAGATCGGAATCGTCCAAGAGTTCATCGATGGCCTCGACCTAGTGCAGTCCGTCGTGCCACCGACTGATCTCGGGGCCTTCTACAGGCAGCTCTGGCAGATAGCCTCAGGTATCGCTGATATCCATGCGTTGGGCGTGATCCATCGAGACATCAAGCCCAACAATATGAAGGTCGATCCCGAGGGGGTCGTCAAGATCTTCGACTTTGGGCTAGCTCGGGACGACGGTCCCTCGGCGGCGACGATGGGATTTGTCGGTACGCTCGGATTCGCTGCTCCGGAGCTGTTCCTCGAAAGATCGACTTTCACTTTCGCCGCCGACACGTATGCGTTCGGCGCCACGGCGCTCTTCTTAGCGCTTTTGGGCTTGCCACATGGCATGTTGATGGCTCCGCCGCAGCCCGTCGGCACCACGGCGTTCACCGATTTGCGGATCGGGAGCGACCCCGCAACCGCCCTTCCGCTCGCGGAGGACGTGTCCGAGGTCCTGCTCTCCTGCATGGCCCCAGCTCCCGCCTCCCGCCCCTCGATGCGCGACGTCCGCGACACGCTGGCTCGTCACATTCTTCATGGACGGCATCAGGCGCTGCTGGTCTTTAACGGAAGGGCGTCGATCTTGAACAAGGACAACCGCGTGGTTAAGCTGAACTATCCCAACGTGGGCAGCGCCCAAATCGCCTATGACGGTCTGCGGTTCGTCGTCCAGGAGATCGCAGGCGAGGTCATGATCAACAACCAACAAGTCGCCCCAGGCTATTCGATACCCGGGTCCTGCGTCGTCGCCCTTGGGGGCGCTCATCGGCGCGGGAATGATCGAAAATTCATCACCTTTGACGTTGCCCATCCGGAGATTGTCCTGTGACCGGGCCGTTGAAGCCGAGCGACGTAGTTAGCGGCCGATATCAGGTCAAGTCCTTCGTCGGGCAGGGCGGCATGCAGTTCGTCTATGCGGCTCAAGACCTTATCGCTGACCGCGCCGTGGCTCTCAAGACGCCTAAGAACAAGTCGGCGACGAAGCGCTTCCACCGTGGGGCAGTGGTCGCCGCGAAAGTCAACCACCCCAATGTCGCCAAGACGCTGGATTACCTCGAAGAAGGCGAGGAGCTTTATCTGATTGAGGAGCTCATCGAGGGCGCGGACATGGAGAAGGCGCTCCTGCTCAAATCCAAGATCCTCGACCCCTACCTCGCCGCACGGGTCATGCATCACTTGGCGAAAGGCATCGGCGCAGCGCACCACGCCGGGGTGGTCCATCGCGATCTGAAGCCGACGAACGTGATGGTCGTGGGCGGCTTCTCGCTTGACGAGATCAAGATTACCGACTTCGGCATCGCGAAGCTGGCGGGGGCCGAGATTGAGGCCGCGGCGGAGCAGGGCAGCGAGACGCTCGTGAACTCACAGACCGCTGTCGGCGCGCTGCCCTACATGGCTCCCGAGGCGATCGACACGCCAAAGGATGTCGGTCCCCCGGCGGACATTTGGTCGCTTGGGGCGATGATCTACACCCTAATGTGCGGTGAGCCGCCCTATGGATCTGGGCTTCGGGCAGTCGCAAAAATTCTAGAGGCAGCTGCGCCCGCGCAGCCCGACTTCCTGTATGCGAATCCGCAGTTCGCCACGTTGGCCCGAGACGTCATGACTCTCGCAGTCTCATGCATGGCCCGCGATCCGAGGCAACGGCCGACGGCCGATGCGCTGATCGAGGCCTGCGGGCGCCTGTGCTATGCGATCGCGCCCAGGCGCATCGGCCAGATCGCCCGCATCAAGTACGACGCCTGGGGTTTCATCGACCCCGGCGCCAATGAGGCGGACGTATTCTTCAACAAGGATAGCGTCTACGGCGGGTGGCCGCTGAAGCCTGGCGATCGCGTCTCCTTCAGTGCCTTCGAAGGCGGCGGCGCATACCGAGCGCACCCCGTGGTCAAACTCTCCGGGGCCGAATGACGGTATCTGCTAGGTCATTGCGAGGTTCAACCTGAGCAAGCACCAAAGAGCTCTCGTATCCGCGCGGGGTTCAGCTACCTCCATTTCACGACTATCCGGCGGTGGACGAGGCGCCGGCAGTTCGCGCACAGAAGCGCCAGGTCTGGGCTGCTGCAGGCCTCGTTGAAACCAGTCAAAGCTCTTTGAATTTTTTCAAACTGTACGGACCTGATTTATCACAGGCGCCAAGTGCACTCAGTCACAGACCACTTCAACTCGTCCACGACTCTGCGCATGATCCAAACGCACTGCTCATCGGTACACCAACGCTTAGCCAGAAGACCGTCCAATGCAGATTTCACTGTAGCCCCCTTATCTCCATTGAATGACGCTAGCTTTCGCTGGCAGTACGCGACCATTTGCAATGCAAGGTCTTCGCACATACGAAAAGCTGCGTCCACCTCAGAGGGCGAGGTGCCCGGGGCATAGAACCTCCCCTCTTCCTCAATGAGGCCAATTTTTGGTTGTGCGCCTGCAATAGCTGATAGATGCACAGTAACCGGGAAATCTTTCGGCACAATGCGAATATCTTTTGAATCCCTTTCCATATCGACTCCTATTCAAGGAAGCAAAAAATGGCATAAAGCATCTCCCGCGGATGTTTTTTCCGACTTACATCCAAATCTCTTGGCGGAAGATCATAGCTCGCTGTGCTCTGCGCAGGGCATCAGTCATCTCCCTAGGCTCGAAGACTCGATCAATCTTTCCGCATGGTTGCCAGGTGGGATAGATCGAAACGTTCAGCAATCTGCCAGAGGGTCGCATGGGCCAGCCCCAGTTGTTCAAGCAAGGCGTGATACTGATCGCGTGCCGCCAATAATGCGTGATATGTATCTGGCAACCAATTAAATTGTCCTAACTCATTTACACGCCCCAGAGCCTCAGACAATGCTTCCTCATCGTCTGGTCCGAAAAATAAGGCCTGCATAGCATCTAAATACCAAATCTCAGGCATCACAATAGCGCGCCCCGAATCCAGCATATCTTGCTGAAACCGCCAATTCATTGACTGCAGCGCAAATGCAGCAGTAGCGGAGTCAAGAGACCATGCCATCAATCTATCCGCTCTCAAAAATGAAGTGTCTGCTGCGATACCAAACAAAATTTTGTGAACTTGGCTTGCAGAAAAATCAAGCTGATCTAAACGCGCCTCGAACATCGGTTGTGGTGCTTGTCCCATGAGAAACTGGAATGCCACCGGGCCAAAGGCGAAATGCTTATCAGCGGACCGTCGATCGACTTCGGACAAATCAAGCATGGCCAGTTTCATGTCGGATGACAAGGTCTCATACACAGTACCGCACCGGTGGTTCCACCTGTCGTGCAAACACTCCATGACCCGATTCGCTAACATCGTTTTTGATTCCCAGAGACATCCGGCCCCGTGCAATCGATCATTTTCGAGCTCTGCCACGTCCAACGCGTCAAAATGAAGATGTAGGGGACTTCGTGGTCTGTAATTGCTTATCCTGTGCGCAACAAGTGATCGATGAAACTTGCCCGTATCGGACGACAAAGCCTGCTCGACCAATCCTCCGAACACAAGCTCTTCATAAAACCCGATTTCCCCACGCCTGTCCCTCAACCTCCCATCCTGGGCATCAATAAACTGGTCAAGCCTTCCTATTGCTGCCCGTTGGACACGAGGCGGTGCATCACCAAACCAACTGTCCCAGGTTCTTGGGTCGAATGGTGCTCTTGAGAGCACATCAGTCATGTGTATGAGAACGGACTTTCCCTGCGAAATTCCAGGCTTATGCGCCGCCCCCAACATCCGATGCTTGAAGTGGTTGACAGCGCATTTGAGCCTCAACCTGAACATCAGCGACGCGTTGGTTGCAGTCATAAGAATGTTGATCCGTTGTCTCGATTGTTCGTGGATATATGCATGATTTCCAGGTAGGAACGTGCATGTCGCAGCACAAAAACCACGCACCGATCTACTTGGCTTTTGTATCGACAGACTTCTGTGTGGGGTCTACCCTCTCAAACACATTCGTCTTTTTTGCCCATCACATCACTCAAGGACATGGCTCTGAGCTTTCGTGATTCCATGCAATTTCGTGATCACGAAGAGGAAAAGCTCGACCTCAAAAACCTCGCCAGCAGTTTCGGTGAACTCTTATTCCTGCTGCGAAGTAGACAACGATTGAGCCTCCGTTCCCTAGGCAAGAAAGCCGGAGTGACTGCGTCACTCATCAGTGAATTTGAGAACGCGCGTCGCCCACCGCCGGCAAGCCCCACTGTGACCCGGCTGGCTCAAGCGCTGGAGCTGTCACGGAGTGAGACCCAGAGGCTCGCTGAACTGGCCTCGCAACAGCGCAGCGGCATGGGGCTGAGAGTCGCGCGAGCCACACCGCGCCACGTCGCAGACCTGCTCCGCGACATCGCTTGCGTGGGTCAAGACCTTTCGCCCGCCCAAGTTCGATCGATTCGCCAAACGTTGGAGGTCTCTATGAAATAAGAAACGGCGGGATCCCCTTTTCAGAAGCCCCGCCGCCCAGGGCGCTCAGACCGAAGTCTTCGCGAGTCGCAACGCCAGATTAACCGATCTGACCCCAGGTGGTGGTTTGTGTTCGCGCCTACTAGGCGAACAACCAACAGGTCAGACCATGCAAAAAATCACCAATCGCCGTGAGGCATCGACACGTCTGTGCAGAACCTCTGGATACACACCAAATCAGCACACTGGACGTGACAACGTCATAACCAAGCTTCTGCTCGCACTCCGGGCCTCCAACTTTGTCTCAACCTCGCCGAACGGGAGGTGAGGCGATGAGAACCGAAAAGCGCTTTACGCCAAAGATCCTCGAACGATTTCAGAGGGAAGGGAGGGGGGCTGGCACATACTCAGACTACATCCCGTGGCACAGGGTTTCGCGGGGTGATCCATCCAGCAAGGGCCGCTCTCACTTGATCATCTGGAGAAACCGACAACGCGAGCTTCTCTCTGACCAAGAATGGGGAGGATTGAACTTTGCCGGCATGGTTCCTGGCTTGGTGGACCTCGTTGAGCAGTTTCCGATCAGCCAAGACTCCGCGCCCCATGAGCTCTCTCGGTGGCAGGTGGGCTACGGTCTGAAGCAGTTCCCAGGGACACTGAAGATAGCTACCAAACTCGGGATCAAACATCCCTCACTGACCGAAGGTGACATCACCCACACGTGGACCAGTACAACCGATTTACTACTGGTCGTACATCATGCCGGCCAGGGCCTTGAGCTGCTGGCTGTGTCGTGCAAACTCTCCAGCACTCTCAGTAAACGCGCGAAAGAACTGCTTCGCTTGGAGAAGACGTACTGGAACCTTCGAGGCGTTGGGTGGCTGCTGATCACCCCTGAGCAGTACGAAAAGAGTGTTGGTCTCACCCTGCGACGAAGCTCACCTTGGGGCTTCGATGAGCCAGCAAACATTTCAGAAATCCAGCTGGCTTGCAGAGTGGTGCACTCGGCACCCTGGCATGCCTTCTCTGACATCGTCCAGCACCTGGCTGACCTCTTGGGAGGAGAAATGCACCGCCATCAAGCGCAGCGGGCACTTTGGCAATCGATCTGGCGCGGTTTACTACCTGTGGATTTGCGCCGCGGCTGGAGGCCTCACCACCCCCTGAGCTTGATTTCGCGGGAGGCGTTCTTGAGTCTCAATCCGATTGTGGCGCGGAGGTCGGCATGCATCTGATGCACAACCAAGCTTTCAAGCTGACCACCGAAGCGCTGGGACTACCAGAAGGGATTTTTCGGATCGTAGTAGACGATCCCACCGCTGAAGTCACCCATTGCGTAATGCTGAAGCAAGACACTCCCCCAACAAAAAGTCGGGGAGGCCGACCACGAATTGAAGATCAGAAACTGAAACGCAAAAAGCGAATACCTCAGAGAGCTCTGGTCGGAAGTCTGTATGCAATCAATCGGAATGACCTTGCCGAACTTCATGAGTCACGCGACCTGATTTCAATCAGCCTTGAACTTCCGGGGGTTTATTACACGGCGATTGATCAACCGAGTGCACAAAGTGCATTCGACAAGCGTTGCCGGGTGATGGCCAATTTTCTGGATTCCGAAAAACTCAAAGAATCCATACTGATACACGGCAACTTGGGAGGGTTGGTCAGAGAGACAGCTCTGCAACACAGCGTCAGCAAGTCGTACGTCTACAAACTTTGGTCCATCCTCTGCACGTTCGGCCTCACGCAAACCAGTCTGCGCATCCGCTGGGATAGATGCGGCGCGCGAGGGAAGCCACGGGACTTATCTGACTGCATCCCCAGGAAAAAGGCAGGTAGAAAAACGTTTGCACAAAGACTGTCGAAACTGGTCTACGGGACCTGGGGAGAGGCAACCCAACCGGGGATGAATGACCTGTGGCGAGCCGATATCAGAGCGGCTGACGGCAAGATTTCCATACCCAAACCGCCAATGCCTGAGCGTTACAAGCGCATTATCGCCAGGAAATTCACCACTGCAATGCGTATTGACGAGAACGACAACATCGTTCCCGCAACGCTTGTGAAAGGCCAATACCCCAACTATCAGCAGGTCAAGCGGGTGTTGACGGTGGAATATGACGAAATCGAGCGCATCCGCGAAAAGACCAGCAGCGGACATTTCGAACGCGCGCTCCGCGGCTTGTCGGGTTATAGCTGGGAGGGAGCCGAGGGACCAGGGCTGATGTACGCCATCGACTCCACCATCGGGGACGTGTACTTGCGTTCGTCAATAGATCCCAACTGGATCATCGGACGCCCCATCGTGTATGTCATCGTGGACGTTTTCTCGACGGCTGTAGTGGGTTTCTATGTCTGCCTCACAGGTCCCAGCTGGGATACGGCACAAGTCGCCATTTTCAACACAGTCGCATCGTCCAACTTGATGAGCGATCTGTGGGGGTACGACATGCGCCAGTCCCTGTTTCCGGCCCCCACCCTGCCAGCGAGGTTGCTCTGCGATCGAGGTGAGTACCTGTCCAAGCGGGCAAAGGCAACGGGCATGAAACTGCTCACGACGCTCAGTTATACCGCGCCATTCCGTCCCGATCTGAAGGGTGTCGTAGAGGTTATGCACCGAATCATGAAGAACGTGCAGTATCACTTCATTCCAGGTGCGATGGATGCCCGACGCAAAGAGTACGACTTGCGTCGCTCAAACCCCGCAGCTGCAACGATGACAGTCCGCCAGTACATGCAGTTTCTTTACGAGTGCTTCTATGTCTACAACCTTACGGCGGACCGAAGCCGTCGCCTGGATGCACACATGATTGCGCAAGGTGTTTTTCCTAGTCCAGCGGGGCTGTGGCGTTGGGGGCATGACATGGGCATTGGCTTCTCGCGCGCGCAGTCGCAAGCGGAATTGATCACACAGCTGCTCCCAGCTGGCGATGCACGCGTCACTCGAAACGGTGTCGTCTTTCGCACAAATCGCTATAGCGCGCCGATCATAGAAGCCGAGCAATGGACCACGCGTGCCCGTTCAGTCCGGGGCAGTTGGGAAGTCCCTGCTCAGTACTACCCAGGCTCAGTTTCACGCATCTGGACTCCGTACGAGCGAGGAGAGGGTCTGATTGATCTCACGATCTCAGACCATTCTCGGGCGGCTCCGGAGCTGACCCATGACGAGGTGGTTGACTCCTTTGCGTTCCAAAAGCTCAACGCTGCTGACGTTGAGCACCAACGCGTGCAAGCTGCGGTACTCGGCTATCACCGCATGGAACTCATTCGCAAACAGGCCATTGAGGAGACACGCGCTGCACGTCAACGCGCCCGCGGACTCACTCCGACAATCCGTGAAGCCCGTGCAATCGAAAATGAGTTCGCCGGTCAACTGATGGTAGGTGAAGTCCGAGGTGCTGCGAAGACACGAGCTGAGTCCAAAACCAACTATGACGCGATGATGGGTGATCTTTTCCAAGCCATGGATGCGGAGGTCATGCATGACTAAGCGTGCTTCTGAATCCGCCACCGTGGGCTGCTGCCGGTTTCGATGACACCTTGTTAAGGTGGCAGATGAAACCGGAG